>Ga0209211_10001356_pt1 | contig 46501 bp, 37 predicted proteins | sample RifGroA2_FD_183992 | JGI IMG/M metagenome (GOLD analysis project Ga0209211, IMG submission 183992) | Groundwater microbial communities from Rifle, Colorado, USA - Groundwater A2 (SPAdes) (version 2) | ecosystem: Environmental > Aquatic > Deep subsurface > Groundwater | place: Rifle, Colorado...
CAGAAGCAATTCAAAATTATATTGCGGGTACAAATAGAACTGCAAAATTTCAGAAATTGCTTACAGGATACCCAGCACTTTAGTGCTGGGTGGTTCATCTGATTTCTGTTTCTCAACCTCTTTTTCTGCTCACAGCTCGTTTGTGGGACGCAGTCCACCGTCTTATGAAAAATAAAAATAGGTGCTGGGTGTTGGGTGCTAGTTATGAATAATTATCGACACCAGCACCTAGAACCTAGCACCTAGTTTTCATAGTGAACTGGTTGGACATACCAAGAACGACTAAAAACAAATGCAAATTATTCATATCTACTATTATATCTATCTCCTCTTCACTATCTCTTTTTTCATTAACAATGAATTAGGTATATATATTATGTCTCCATTTTTTGTTTCTAATTTTATCTCGGTAAGATTGATTTGCGCTACTATTCCGTCTATATTATCAATCTTAATGTGATCACCTTCCTTAAATGGAGAAGTTCTGTGAATATAAATGCCCATGATTATATTCGGAAAAAAATCTTTTATACTCACAAATATGGAAAACACAATAATGGCAATAAGAATAATTGAGATAATATAAACAATTATTGAAGTTAAATTTAACACATCCAGCGCAATAATAACTGCAATGATAAAAACAGAATAGCTGGTTATCTTGCCAAGAAATTCTTCCATGCTGATTTTTAGTCCAGTAACTTTTCTTACTAACTTATCCAATTCAAAACTAGTTAATATCTTTTGGATAACCCTGCCCAATAGTTTGCCAATTATTAATCCAATTAGTAGAATTATTATTGCAACAACAACATCTTTGAATATTGGCTGTATTTTAGAATAAAGATATGCTGTTCTGTCTGTTGTGGTGAGTATATTTTCTACGTTTGTGATGTTATTTTCAATAAAGCCTGCCATTATTAGTCTGATTAAGGTTTATTGTTTATAAATATAGTGGCGGACTTTGAGCGCAGAGTTACTCCTTATGGTGATGAAGCAAAGATTGATGCTCAAAAGAAACATATTGGAAAAAGAGTTTATGTGATTCTACTCAGAAGCTAAATATTCTTTTTTACGGTCTCACACTCTACAATACTATAGTTTTAGGGCAGGATGTCTTTTAAAATTACTCTATTAGTTTGTTCATAACATTTATTTCTTTAGAAAGAGTATTATCTCCTATTACATTCATTTCACTTTCAAAATATATTTTGAATTCTTTTATTAAATCCTTATATTCTTGAGATACTTTCAATGGAATTGATTGCCTTTCCCATTTTCCTAATTGTGGTTCTTCAAAATCTGGAGGAATTACAATTCCTTCTATTCTATTAACAGCGGGTTTTATTGGCTGTTGTTTGGTGTAGCTTTCTTTTTCATCATTAATCCAGTTCTTCATAAGATCTGCATATCTTGATAAAAGTATTCCTTTTCTTATGCCTGTGTTTTCATAGAAATCAGAAGTTTTAGATTCTAATTTGACTGCCACTTCATTTGTGTCAACTTTCCCAAGTCTATCTTCATAACTCACTCTTAGTTTTAAATCTGCATTCGAAGAAATTTTCTTTAATTTAAGTATAACAATCCCACCTCTTGTTTCTTTATTTTCTTTTTTTGAAGGAAAAAGAGTATTAACTTTCATAATTTCTCCTGTAGCCTCGTTTGCTTCTGGCGAACCATATACTTTTTCAATTTTATACCCTTTAGCATCTAAGTTTAAATTTAAATTAAAGGCCAAAGGAGTAACCATATATTCAAATTCGTTATCCATTCTCTGCTTGAATTCTTTTCCAGAATGAACCGAATAATAATTCGCCCCTCTGATTTTAGTTATATATTCAATGAGCTCTGTATTGAAATCAACTCCAACTCCAATAAAAGTAGTATAAATTTTATTATCAGCGTTCTCCTTTGTTAGACCAAATAAACCTTCTTCACTAATTTGACCGATGTTTGGCATAGCGTCAGTAATGAAAATTATTCTATTCTCATATTCAGACTGGTCAGTATCCATGTACTCATCAAATAGTTTTGTGCCATCTTTATACCCTGCTTCAAAGTAAGTTCCGCCTCTTGGCTGAAGCTCTAAAATGTGCCCTTTAATGGAATTCATGTCAGTATCACTTACAAGGCTTAATGGTTTTCCTAAATAAGCAACATCATCAAAAAGAACCATGCCAAATCTATCATCTGGGTTTAGATGGTCAAGAAGACCTACAACAGCTTCTCTTGCAACTTGCATTTTACTTTTTTGATTATCTTCGTTATCAGCGTCCTCAATAAGCTGACTTTTTCCAAATTGATCATAATAATAACTATTGAATGCGGAACTCATTGAACCTGAAATATCTAGAACAATCACCAAATTTAATTTTTTTCGCTTGAAGTCAGATTCTTTTACGCCGGAATTTAAACCAACAGATAAATAGTATTCTTCCTCCTTTGAGAATGGGTCTTTTGAAATAGCATAATTATATGATGGACAAAAAAGTTTTGTACATACTTCTTTTTCACCAGTATCAAAATAGTAGTCATAAAACAGTCCTTCATAAGTAATATCTGTTGGTAATGGAAGGTAATTGTTTTCAATATTTTTTCTGAAGTTGTTGATGTCTTTTGCTCCTCCTGTTGAAAATCCAATATTTGCGGATTCTGCCATTGATGACACTGCTGAAATAGATTTATACATGGCTCCGTCAAAAATTCCTGAACTAAATAACATGACAAAACCACCCAAACCAATTATAACAATAGGTACTATAACTAACGGAATTAAAGCAATCTTAACTTTGTTTTTTATAGAATAAATTATTCCACCTATCAGAAATATAAGCAATAAAATCGGCACTGAAAAAAGGATTATTTCAAAGTTATTAATAATTAATATAAACGAAATCAATAATAAAAATAAAGGTCCAGCTAAAAGAAAAATACCCATGAATCTTTTAGGATTTCGCGTTTTACTTCCATCACTGTTTATCAATGGCTTACCACTTATTATTAAGTAGATTGAAAATATAATCCAGCCAATTATGATAATTCCCCCAATAACAGCGCCCCCTATTAAATATTTTTCAGGCGATGAGTATGTATACTTCCATTCATCAACTTTTCCGAACCCTTTAAATAAAAAGAAATAAGATAAGAGAATAATCACTAAACTCAACACAATGAGCAGATATTTTTTATTTTGAAAATTTGAAATATTCATTATTTTTTAATTATAATCTTAGCTTCTATTTAAATATGCTGATAAGTTCAAACTGACTTGAAGTCAAGAAAAAATAAAAGACGCCCCCATGTGCTACAAAGAGATGGAAATTTTATTGATTCAACAATTAACCGAGACAAATATTTGTTTAATAGCCCTAACTTGGATAAAAAGCAAGATTTTTGTGATTATATTGCTAGATTTGTATCATTATTTTTTCACTTTATCCTTTTTTCAATAAAATATATATAATTGTTCTTTAATATGAATTCAAGGTGAAATCTTGGAAGCAATAAAAGAATATCTTGAATTAAAAGAATGGCTGGTGTTATTTATTCAGCATAAAGATATCTTTCAAAAGAAGATTGTCAAAATAGAAGAAAAAGAAGGATTTGTTATCGCTGAATACAAAGATCATACTCATTATTTTGCAATTCTGCCCAAGATTACAGAGATTAGTTTTTTAGATAATTATAAAGACAAGCAGATATCTGTTATTACATGTAACACAAAAGATAATCTTAATGCGATAATTGGCTTTTGGCAAAAATTGGCCGAATTACAAATGTTAAGCATATATTTTGTCAATCCTCACTCGAATACAGACAAAAAATGGATAATTTACCCTTTTACTCATAGCAGGATAAGTGAACATGGCGCTTTAAAATTAGGATTGCAGACTTTATTTGAAAGTGTTGAAGAGTATAAACAATAGGGCTTGCTGTAATTTCTTTTAGTAGTGGGGTTATTAAGATTCGTATTTTTTACCACTTTTGTATAGAAAAACATCAAAAAATTTATATATATCTCTAGATTAATAGGTATAGTTAATATATTACAATGGAAGTGTACCTAGAAAGGTTGGAAACTGCAAAAAAGAGCTTGAGAATAGCAGATCATATGCTAACAATTACACACAATGTTGTTAATGACCCCAAATTGTTTTTATTGGTCTTGCAAAAATTGTTTAACTCCTTACATGACATTGTAGCATCTATACTATATTATGAGCGTTATTATAAAAAAATACCATCATTCAATGAGTCATTTGATGAAATGTTTGATATATTTAAGGTAAGGTCATTAAGAAGGTATAATTTCAATACATCATACACAGAACTGATTCATAACGTATATGCAATCTTAAAGCATCATAAAGAAAGCCCAATCGGTTTTGCCAAAAAAGGAAGTTATGTTATTTGCTCAAAAGAGTATGAAACAAAGGTTTTGACAAAGGAATCATTAGTCCAGTATGTTGAAAAAACAAAACTTTTTATAAAAGATGCCGAACATATGATTAAAGTATACTAAAAGCACAAAATAATCGAATATTATTTTGTGCTTTTGTATATCTCGGGAATCAGAGATTCCTGAGAAGTTAGAAAGCTTTGCTTTCAAACTTACAAAAGCAATTAATTTGTTCGAAAATTAATTGCTTTTGGTATAATACCTAACTGATTCATTATGATTCATTGTTTAGGTAATTGTTGGTGTAAATTATGATTTATGATTTAGAAGAAGGAGATTACCTCGGACAGGCCAGAGAAGAGCTAAAAAGAGTTGACCACCTTATATTCGTTAGCCTGAAATACACTAGAACAGTAGATGTTCTTAAAAGTGTATTAACCAGATTAATCAATTGTTTTGAATGCATTATTATTGGTGTTCTTAATGATGCATATGAACAGAAGAAAATAAAGGAAGTACCTCCTGCTATAATAAAAAAATGTTCAGCATTGAAAGAACTTTATCCTGGCAAGTATGATGAAATGGTGAACTTTTTTATTTTTCTGCGAAAAGTAAGTAAAGCCGAGTATGAAAAACTGAGTGAATACAGAAGGCCTGTTGCTTTCATAGCACACACTGAAGATGAAGGTAATATTGATGTCAATATTGATGTTGTTACAGAATATTACAGAAAGGCTCAAAAGATAATGGAAGAGATTATTGAGAAGAAAATAACTTAAGAAATAATTTTCTATAAAAGACGTGGTAATTACTGCAACATAATATTATAAGTTCGCAATGATAATCAGTTATGATAAGTAAACTGTTGGAAAGAAAATATTAAAAGTTTAGAATGCTTTTATTTGTTGCTATAACCATTACTATAACTTTAGGTGTGTGATAAAACTTGACTGAATTTATCGCTGTTATGTCCGCAAAAGGCGGAGTTGGAAAAACAACGTCTTCAATAAATATCTCTCTATCATTAACACAATTCAGCGCAAATACTTTGCTGGTTGATTCTGATTTTACAAGCGCAAATGTTGGCACAACTCTGGGTTTTCCGCCAACTACTAAAAATCTGCACGGCGCATTAAACAAAATATATCCTATAACAGAAGCAGTCTATATGCACAGCTCTGGCTTAAAAATTGTTCCCGGCAGTATTTCTTATGGCGACATTAAAAACATGGAATATGATCACATACACTCTTTATTTCATGAATTAAGCGGTCCAGATTATGTTATTGTCGACTGCCCGCCTGGGTTAGGAGATGAGGTAATAAAAATCATTCTCGCTGTTGATGCAGTTGTTATAGTTACAACGCCTGACTTAATCGCTGTAACAGACACTTTAAAATCGCTTCATTTGTTAAGAGACTTGAAAAAAAAAGTTTATGGTATAATTGTCAATAAAAAAACAGATAGTGCTCATGAGATGAGCATACCAAATATACAGCATTTTTTGGAAACAAAGATAATAGGCACTATCCCAGAAGACAAGAAATTTTTAACTTCAATGTATTACAAAAATCCTTTTGTTTTTATATTTCCTGAGAGCGAATGCAGTTTAGAATATAAAAAGATCGCTACGGAAATATTGGGAAAAACATATAAAGACACAGCGCAAGTAAATCATATGGAGATTAAACATTAGATAACGAGTAAAAAGGGTTTAAGGTCTATGGTTTTATGGAAAAGCTTTGTTTTCGTCGTACCTTCAAACTTTCAAACCATCTAATCATCTAACCATATGTTACAATGGACGAAGAAATAAAAAAAAGATTGTTCCAAAAGGGGTGGAGCAAGGAAGAGCTAGAGCATGCTTCTAATGTAGTTAATAATCCCAAAGATACTCATTTTCATATAAAAAGAAATTTGCATATGACGGGATACTGGTTTTTGATGTTAGGATTAATCGCGCTTAATGTGGTTGCTGTTGTTTTTATGATACCATTGATATTATTAATTAGCCTACCGTGGATTTATTTTGTGGCAATTATTGCTGGTTTGGGCTGCGGCCTGATATTTAACTGGCTTATTTTAGAAATTGAGCATCTTGAGCATGAGCATCATTTAGCGGCACTGCTAATTGTTCCGCTGCTGACTTTGTTGGATGTTATAATCATTTATGTTATTCTCGACGACCTGAAACCCAAAGTTACATTAAGCTATAACCCTGATCCTGTTGTGTTTTATTTTGGGTTGTGCTTTATACTCCCTTACTTTATATGGTTTGCATTAGGGCAGCATAAGACAAAAACAATAACCTAATATTAAACTTCTGTTATCTCTTTTATTTTTTTGTTTATCCAATTAATGTTTTTTACTGCTCACAGCACGTTTGTGGGGTGCAGTCCATCGTCATATGAAAAATTATTAGTTATTCGTTCTTCGCTATTCGTCATTCGTAACTAAGAACGAAAAACGAAGAACGAATAACCGTTTTATCATAGTAAACTGGTTGGACATGCCAAGAACGAAACAAATACCTTTTTTTACTACCACAAATTCTGTCTAAATTTCATAACAAAGATAATAAACAAAATAATAATTATCAACAACACAGCTAATTTTATTATTATAAACCAAGTCCAGAATTTTCTTTGAACAGGCTTTAAAGAGTTCCATTTCTGAATCCATTCGTTTATGATACTCATTATTTTGTTATTATTTGACTCAAATATAAATACTTAACTTTTTGTATTTGTTTAGCATTAATGTTTTTTTACTTTACACAATTTTACTATATACATTAGATCATTGCTCTCAGCACGTTTGTGGGACGCAGTCCCCCGTCTCATGAAAAATTTTAAAGTTTTTTTAAATGGCTGTATAGAAAACACCCAATTACCAATTAATAAAGCAAATAAAAACTTAAAAAAAATCAAATAATAACTAAACAAATACAACTTTTCTGCTTCTCATAGTTCAAAATGCCCTTTTTTCCTGAAAAATATCACCAAAATATAAAAAACAGAGTTTACATTCAAAAGCTTTATAAACCATAATTTATTCCAGAAACAAAGCATATCAAACAATAATAATAAAAACAATAAATAGTATAAAAAATAGTATAAAACAATAAAAGGTGATTATGCATGACAGTAGTAGGATTTAATTTTACAAAAATTAACGTAGAAAGAAAACAGCCTTCTAAAGGAAAGATTAACATTAGCAACAATGTTCTCATCAAAGATATTGCGGAATCTAATTTTACAATAGGCCAAGATGAGCAAAAGTCGCTTAACATCATTTTTCAATTTAATTCTACTTATGAGCCAAATGTTGGTTCTATCGAATTAGTCGGAGAATTAATATATATTGACGACATCCAAAGAATCAATGAAGTTCATAATTTGTGGGTTGAGCACAAAAAGGTTGAAAAAGATGTCATGACTGAAATATTAAATGTCGTCCTGAACAGATGCAATATTGAAGCGTTAATATTAGCAAGAGATATAAACTTGCCGTCGCCAATACCACTACCTAAAATTAAGGTCGACACAAATTGACTTAGTTTTTTCAAAAACTAATTTAATTCAAAAAAAATAGGTTATAAACCCCACAGCTCTGCTGTGACCCATTTTTAAGAGTAAACATCCCATCTGAAGCGTTGGCAAAATAAAGCCCCGCAGCTCTGCTGCGATTGGGAAGTTTACTTAACATATATCTTTTAACATAATTAAAACAAGTAACCAAAATCTGAAAAAGAAATTAAAAAGCGAAGAAAACCAATGACAGACAAGCCAATTAAACTAAAGGTTGCTGAGGCAATCCAAGACGATGTAAACAAAGGAATTGTCAGGATTGATTCTAGTTTTATGCATCAGATAGGTGTAAGGCCTGGTGATATAGTTGCCATAAAAGGTGAAAAAGAAACAGCTGGCATAGCTGACAGAGCTTATCCTGGTGATATTGGCCTGAACATTATCAGAATGGATGGTATATTGAGAAGAAATGCCAAAACAGGTATTGGTGAAAATGTAGACGTAGTTAAAGCTCAGGTAAAAGAAGCTAAAAAAGTTACTATTGCTCCTGCTCAAAAAGGTGTTATTATAAGAGCCTCACCTAACATATTCAAACAAGGATTGCTTGGCAGGGCAGTTGTCAAAGGCGATATTGTAGGTCTTGGCGGCACCAAACGAAGAAAAACTACAATGAGCGATAATCCTTTCTTTAATGATATTTTTTCAATGTTAGATGAGAGTGCAGCAGGATTTGGTTTTAGCGACATAAAATTTGTAGTTGCCTCAACTGATCCAAAAGGCGCAGTTGTAATCACTGATTTAACACAAGTTACATTTAATCCAGAAGCAGTTGAATTAAAAGAAGAAAAAGTTCTCGAAGTTACATATGAAGATATTGGTGGTTTAGATGAGGAGCTTAAAAAAATCAGAGAAATGGTCGAGCTGCCTTTAAAGCATCCTGAAATATTTGAAAGATTAGGTATAGAACCGCCTAAAGGCGTTTTACTGCATGGTTTTCCTGGTACAGGCAAAACTTTGCTTGCTAAAGCAGTTGCTAATGAAACTAATTCTAACTTTTTCCTGATAAATGGTCCTGAAATCATGTCGAAATTTTACGGACAGAGTGAAGCTAATCTTAGAAAAAAATTTGAAGAGGCAGAAAAAAATGCTCCTGCCATTATATTCTTCGACGAGATTGATGCGATTGCTCCAAAAAGAGAAGAAGTCCATGGCGAAGTAGAGAGAAGAGTAGTAGCACAGTTGCTTGCTAATATGGATGGCTTAAAATCAAGAGGCAAGGTAGTTGTCATAGCAGCAACAAACAGGCCAGATGATTTAGACCCTGCATTAAGAAGACCAGGCAGGTTTGACAGAGAAATAGAAATTGGCGTTCCAGGTAAAGAAGCAAGATTATGTATATTAAAGATTCATACTAGAAATATGCCTTTGACAAAGGATGTTAATCTAAAGGATATAGCTGACATTACTTATGGTTTTGTAGGAGCAGATTTATCTTCGCTGGCAAAAGAGGCAGCAATGAATGTTTTAAGAAGATTATTGCCAGAGATAAGGCTGAAAGAAGACGAGCCAATTCCCAAAGAACTGCTTGAAAAATTAAAAATTACTAAAGATGATTTTAAAGAAGCATTGAAAGTTGTAAGACCAAGTGCAATGAGAGAGGTTTTTGTCGAAATCCCAACAGTTAAATGGGATGATGTTGGTGGTTTAGACGAAGTTAAACAGGAGCTTAAGGAAGCAGTTGAATGGCCTTTGAAACATCCAGATGCTTTCAAAAGATTAGGTGTCAGGCCGCCAAAAGGCATCTTGCTGTATGGCGCACCAGGAACAGGCAAAACAATGCTTGCTAAAGCAGTTGCTAATGAATCACAGGCAAATTTCATACTTGTAAAAGGTCCAGAACTACTTTGTGTTTCCAAAGATACAAAAATATTAACAAGTCATTGTGGTATAGTTGATATTGAAAAATTCTATGAAAATATTCTTCCGATATCAAAAACTGTTGAAAAAAAGAAGAATTATGAGGTAAGGAAACTTACAAAACCTGTCTACACCTTTGCAGTAGGAGGAAATGGTGAAATCAAAAAAACAAAGATTAAAACAGTACATAAACTATGGGTTAATAAAGCATATAAGGTATTTTTGGCAAATAATGCTTACCTTACAGGATCTGCTAACCAGCCTTTGTTAACATTTCGCACCAATTCAATTGAATGGACTCCGCTTAAAAATATCAAACAAGGTGATTTTGTTGCTTATCCAAGAAGGCTGAAACCTTTGGATAAAGCTGTTTCTATTTCTCTTCCGAACTATCCTTTTTTAAGGGTTATAAGACAGGATGAAGAAGCGTTTTATGTAAAAATATTCTCAGCAAAAGAAATAACAAGACTACCAAAAAAACTTACTTATAAGCTTGCTGCTTTTTTGGGTTGGTTTGTTTCGGAAGGAAATATCTCTAAAGAGGCAGTTACTATATGTAATTATAATGAAGAAAATAAAAAGGAAATCGCATCTTTGTTTAGACAATTTGTTGAGAAAAAGCGTATCAAGTCATATAAAGATAGGATTGTTGTTTACTCTACATTATTAGTAAAATATCTTGAAAGTATTTTTGGGCAGAGATTGGGAACAAAGAAGAGTTATACTATTAAATGCCCTTCTATTATTGCAAAAGCTCCAAAAAATGTAATTTCTGCATTTTTAAGGGCAGCATATAAAGGAGATGGAACCATCTCTAAAACAAAAATTGAATACGCGTCAAAGTCTTTCCTATGTGTTGAGGGGTTTGCTTATTTATTAACAATTTTAGGTATTAAATCAAGATATTGGAGAAGGAAAGATAATACGTATATGCTGACTGTTTCAGGAACGAAAGAATTGAATTCTTTTAAAAATATCTTAGATGATAATTATCAACTTGATGTAAGAAAAGAATATGATGTAAGGAAAGAATATAATGCGCAATATCATATACCCCCGGTATATTTATTGCTTAAAAGGATTAAAAAGCTTGCCGGACTTAAATATGATAAGGAGATTCCTGACGGAAGCTTTGAACATGCAATTTCAGGAAGAAGAAAGCTTGGTTTGTTAAGATTACAAAAAATTATGCGGCTTTATGAAAAATATGTTCCACACAATATACAAAAATTAGAAGAATTTAAAACACTTCAAAAAATAGCCAAAGGTGATATTCTCTGGACAAGGATAAAGACTAAGATTAAAGCAGAGTCTCAACTAATGTTCGATGTTGAAACTGAAGATGATGCGTTTATAGGGGGTAATATTCCTTTGTTATTACATAATTCAAAATGGGTCGGCGAAAGCGAGAGGGCAGTTAGAAAAATATTCAAAAAAGCAAGACAAACATCACCGAGCATAATTTTCTTTGATGAAATAGACAGCATTGTTCCAAGAAGAGGAATGAGCTCAGATACGAATGTAACAGAGCGTGTCGTTAACCAATTGCTGACTGAAATTGATGGTTTAGTAGAACTGCATGACGTTGTTGTAATAGCAGCAACAAACAGGCCTGACATAATTGATCCAGGATTATTGAGACCAGGCAGATTTGACAGGATTATTCAGACACCAGTACCTGAGCTGAAAACAAGAGAGCAAGTATTCAAAATTCATACTAAATCAATGCCATTAAAGGGTGTTGATTTGAAAGAACTCGCTGAAAAAACAGAAGGATATGCCGGCGCTGACATTGAAGCAATATGCAGAGAAGCAGCTATACTGGCTTTAAGAGATGATATTAAAGCAAAAGAAGTAACTAAAAAATATTTTGACAAAGCATTGGAGAAGGTGCAGCCATCAATAACACCAGACATCAAAAAGGCATACGACGATCTGCAAAAGATGCTGACAAGCGCAAAAGGCAGAGAGTTCCAGAAAGAAAAGCCTATTTATTTTGGATGAAACCTAAGCAATTGATATACTCTTTTTCTTTTATACGTTTTCACGATTCTTCTCAAATATTTTTAAAAGCTACCGATACATTATACAACTATTTGCTAAAAGCTACCGATACACTATACAATTATTTGCTAAAAGCTACCGATAGAATAAAGCCGACTCAAATAATATTAAATACCTGTTATTCTAATAAAAATGGTTATCAGCAAACATAATCGTTAATAACCACATAGTTTTATTAAAAGTATATGGTTTACAATGCAAAAATTTGTGGGTTCTAACCTATAATTATGAAGCAGAGAATAAAGGGATTAGATTTATTCCCATCTGGAAATGGCTTTTGGCTTAATTAAAAACTAAAAATAGGAACACTTAAAGGGATTCTTGAACTCGCTAAGATAAAAGAGGAAGAGTTTATGGAGTATTTGTAGAAGTAACTAATTTTTTATATTTTTGTCGATGTTAGCTCGTCAAATAAAAAAAATTTATATATTACTTCATTCAGAAATAAACAAATTAGATAATTTTGAACAATTCAAACTAAAAAAGGTGATAAAAATGGAAAAAGACGTGAAAAAGTATTCTTTATATTTGATTGCGATTGTAGGAATTGTGGCGATAGTAGGTATTTGGACGATGGTTTCTGGCACAGGTAAACTTTTAACAACAGGAACAAGTGGAGAAAGTGCATTATTAACAGATGAAAGTGGAGAAGGAGATTTGGCTGGAGAAGCGATTAAAATATCTAAAGTTTCGATAGGTATAACATGTCTACCACTACCAACAGGCAAAAAGAAATGCGAACAAGATAATTCAGGTAATCAGCTATTTAAAGAAGAACTCAAAAAGAGTGATTGTACAAAGATGTGGAATGTTACACCATGTTCCTTTCTTACAAATGGAGATGGAAGGTGTAATAATTATTATGGATGTTGTAAGTATCAACAAATATATCAAGGATGTAAAGATACTTTTGTACATACACAAATAAAATATACTTGTACAGGGAAAATAACAAATGAATATGAAGATTGTAGTGAAACAACAGATACTCTTATTGGTAAACCCTATGTATGCGTCGTTTCAGGAACAGATTTTTCTCATTGCCAATTGAATTGTAACGTAGGGGATGCTGTATATTATTGCAAAGAAAATGAATATTTTAAAGAATACACTTATAAACAATATGTCTGTTCAATTTATGGTAACGTTAAAGCGTGGAAACAATATGGAGATTATGAGGTTGGCTGGTCAGATACCTGCCCAACCGGCGCAACCTGCTACAATCCAGAAGGTAAGTGCGCAGGACCTAAAACCACTTAATTTTTTCTTTCTTTTTTTTCAATTTTAAACAGCTAATTATTTAAACTCTTTATTTCTTCTTCTTAGTTTATGCACTTCAAATCACTGGAATTCAGCATCAACAAAGATTTGCTTAATGTATCTCTATACAATATATTCTGCTTTGAAATTCCATTAGACGAAATAAGAAAAATTGACAAGAATTTCAGGCTAAAAAACATAAATGAAATCATCTTTTCTAAGAATACTAACAAGAATTCAAACAAGAGATTCATGTTTTTAATTGAAAAATATATGCCAAATCTAAAAAACAAGATAACCCAAAACAAATCAATCTACATCCATGAAAATTCTAGCATTCCTTTGTTTGGCTTAAAATTTATTGGTATCATCGATAAAGGAAGCGATATGATAGAAGTAAAGCCATTGACATCTTGCAATATGAACTGTATTTTTTGCAGTGTTGGCGAAGGTATAAGTTCAAAAAAAGAGGTTGATTTTATTGTTGAGGAAGAGTATATTGTCAATGAACTAGCTAAACTTATTGATTATAAGAAAAAGAAAGGCAACACTATACCTATAAGTATATGGATTAACCCACATGGCGAACCATTGCTTTACTCTCGAATTCTTGATTTAATAAAGGACATTTCTAAATTACCTTTAGTTAAAGATGTCCACATTATCACTTCAGGTGTTTTATTAAATAAAGAAATCACAGATGAGCTTGCGAAGATAAAAAAGGTTAAGTTAAACATCTCAATATCCTCTTTTGATTCTGAAAAAGCCGCTCAATTAATGGGAACAAAAACATATAATCTAGCGAATGTTTTAAACAATGTCAAATATGCCTCAGAAAAAGGAATTGAAACAATAATCACACCAGTATATCTTCATGGAGTTAATGATAAAGATATTGAGCAATTGATAGAATTTTGTAAGAATAATCAATTAAAAATATCTATTCAGAAATTCTGCTGTAATATGTTTGGAAGAAATCCTGTTAAAGAGGAAGAATGGGACAGTTTTATGGCAAAACTTAAAACATGGGAGAAAAAGTATAATATCTCTTTAATAGGTGAAGGAGAAATACGATCTACACCAGAGCTGCCTTTAATGTTCAAAAAAGGCGATATTGTCCAAGCAGAAATAACGTCTTATGGCAGATTTTTTAAGGATAAAATAGCTGTTGCAAAAGGCAGAAGTATTCTTATACCAAACTGCAGGAAAGAGAAAGGCATGGTTAAGATTAAAATTACTTCTAGTGTTAATGGTATGTATATGGGTTCAGTGTAAGTTTAATTTTTCAAAATCTTGTATTTGTTTAACTGATTTCCTGTTTCTCAACATCTTTTCTTATCTATACTAAAAGTCCTTAGCTTCCGAACAAAAAACAAGGACTTTTGTATATACAAAATTGATTAATTTGTTCGAAAATTAATCACTTTTAGTATATATACAAATGGAATTAGTTTGTTCGAAAACTAATTCCATTTAGTATATAACAAGTTATTTACTCACAACTCGTTTGTGGGACGCAGTCCCCCGTCTCATGAAAAGAAAATAAAGTAAGATGGTAGGAAAGTATGATGGTTTGATGGTAACGACTGATTTACGTCGTTCCATTCGTAGTACCTTCAGACCATCAAACCATATTACCATCTTACCATTTCTTCATGAACGTATCCAATCAGGTAGGAAATAAACTAATTAAGATATTGAGACAGGTAGCTTCGCCCAAGAACTAAACAAATTCAAAACCTTTAAATAATTCTTAATAAAATGGATGAATATATGAATAAAACCCCAAGCAAACCCAAAAACATATACAAATCGAATAATACACCTAAACCAAAAAGCACACCTCAGCCAGGTGATCATGTAACGATTATTTGCAGGGATAATATTAGTGATGAGAGTAAATATAAAGAGTACGAAGGAATTCTTATGCCTAATGAAAACACCGCTAATCTCGTTCTAAAGTTGGATAATGGATATAATATTGGCATTGAAAGAAGTAAAATAAAAAAAATAAACTTAATAAAAAAGCATAATGAATCAAAAACCCATAATTCAAAAACATTTGCAGGCGAAAAAATAAGTTTTAATAATAATAAGCCGACTATAACTATTCTTCATACCGGCGGCACAATTGCGTCAAAGGTTGATTATGAAACGGGCGGAGTAGTTGCAAGATTTACTCCAAAAGAATTATTAGATATGTTTCCTGAGCTTGGAGCAATAGCAAACATAAAAAGCAGGCTTGTACGGAATATGTGGAGCCAAGATATGAGATTTGCCCATTATAATCTTCTTGCAAAAGAAATACAGCAGGAAGTAAAAGCTGGTGTTGAAGGAATAATTATAACTCACGGAACTGATACATTGCATTACACATCTGCAGCATTAAGTTTTATTCTAAATTCTCTTCCAATCCCTGTGATTCTTGTTGGCGCGCAAAGAAGCTCTGACAGAGGCAGCAGTGATGCGTCATTCAACTTAATATGCGCTGCAAAGTTTATTGCTGAAACTGATTTTGCAGACGTGGCTATTTGCATGCATGAATCATCAGATGACAAAAGCTGCGTTATTTTACAAGGATTAAAATGCAGAAAAATGCACACTTCAAGAAGAGATGCTTTCAAGCCAGTCAACACTACAGCTATAGCGAGAGTAAACCTGTCAAATATTGAGTTCATAAACCCAAATTATTCTAAAAAACATAAAAATAAGACAGACCTCACTGAAAATAAGACTAATCTTAAAATCATGCCTTTTAAGGAACTTATCAAAATTGGTATTCTGACACAAAGAACAAACATGTATGCTAATGAATTTTTATTTTATAAAAATTACAGTGGCTTGATTATAGAAGCAACAGGTTTAGGAAACCCTCCAACAAGCCAAATAGACACATTTACAAAAGAGCACAAAAAAATATTTGAAGCTATAAGAACCCTAATTAAAAAAGGAGTTGTTGTGGCAATTGCTCCGCAGACAATCTATGGCAGGATAAATCTTAATGTTTACTCTAACCAGCGTGAAATAAAACAAATTGGTGTCCTTGGTGATGGCTGTGATATGACAACTGAAACTGCATACTTAAAGCTTGCCTGGCTTTTAAGCAATTTTACAAGAGAAGAAGTAAAAAAGCTCTACGAAAAAAATATTAAAGGAGAAATCAGCGAAAGAACAGGAAGTGAGTTTCAGGTTTATTGAGTGAACTAACAATCCATATTTTATCTTGTCTATTAATGATTTCAGCTACTTTTCTGTTTATCATTACTCTGTTCAATCAATTGTGTGTACAATTCAACATATTTGTTAATTATCTCTTTCCAGTTAAACTTCCTTTTAACAATTTCTTTGTTTTTTTCGCCAATTTTTTGCCTTAATGAAGCATCAAACAATTTCATAATCTTTTCAGCAATTATATTTACAATTTCTTCTTTCATGTCCTCGCTTTCATCACTGTCGTCTTTTTTATGCTTTATTTCTTTTTTATATTTAACATCTTTTTTATGCTCAATAATCCATTCATTCTCAAAAATATCTCTGGCTATTCCAACATCTGAGCATATTACGGGCAAGCCAGATGCAGCTGCCTCAAGCAGTGGCTGGCCAAAGCTCTCGTATTTACTTAAATAAACAAACACGTCTGCTTTTTTATAAAATTCAATTAATTCCTTTTGTGTTTTGTGAGAATGAAACTCAACATTATCTCTTAAATTGTTATTTTCAACAAAAGATTTCAGCTCGTCGATATAACCTAACCTGCCAGAGAAACTGCTTCTGTATTCAGAGCCGATTATTGTAAGTTTTACTTTTTTATCTTTTTTGTTTTTATTTTCTTTTGATATATTATCCTTAATTTTTTTAAATCTATTCTCATTTATCAATTTAATCGCTTTTAGTATTGGCATTAAAGGCCTGTTTCTTGTCACACCGCCGACAAATAGTAAATTAATTTCTTTTTTATTTTTATCCTCTATTTTTTTGTTGAAATTAAATTTATCAATATCAATACCTACAGGAATTAAATGAAGGTTGTCTTTGGAAATCCCAAATTTTAATGCTTCATTATATTCCTGTAAGCTGTTGACAATAACTGCATCTGCTTTTTTCGCTGTTTTTTTCAATGTGATTAAATCATAAATATCATATGCTAGTTTCCATGGAAAACTGACAAAATGCTTGTAGCTTAACAGCGTGCCATGTGTGCTTAATACAAATGGCTTTTCTTTCTTCTTTGCAATCTTATAAGAAATATCGCTTTGATAACTCCTGTAACAATGTGCATGGATAATATCTGCTTCTTCTTTAATCAATGCTTTTTTCATGCTGGGGGAATAAATATATTTCAGAAATCTGTATTTTACAGGAAACCTTTTTACGTCTACATTTTCTATTTTTTCAGTTTCTGGAACTTTACCAGCATCGAAGTTTGTAGTATAGATTGAACAGGATATTCCTCTTTTTTCTAGATCAGAACTAATTTTAAATGCCTGATTAGATGGACCTGTTATTTTTGGGTAAAAGCTTTCGATTGTGCGAATGAGTTTCATTATAGAACTTAAACAATAATCTATTTTAATATTTTGTTAAATCTTATTTTCATTATTTCTTTCAAAATTCTTTATTTTACTTCCTCACCAGCCAATTCCCCATCGCCAAATATTTTAATCCAGAGTTTTCAAATGTAAACAATGCTGTTTCAGGATTATCAACCAACGGATATCCATGCAGATTAAAGCTAGTATTAAGCACACCACCAATACCTGTTTCTCTTTCAACCTCTTTCATAACTTTAAGATAGCTTGGATTCCATTCTTGGACTGTTTGCGGTCTTGCTGTATTATCAAATGGATGTGTTCCTGCAATTATCTCGTCTCTTTTATCGGTTGTGTCAAAACTGTCAATCATATACCTTGAAGGAACAGGATTTATTAGATAATCCTTCATTCTTTTTTCAATCAGACTTATTGCAAACGGCATCCAAAAGTCTCTTTTCTTTATTGCAAAATTAATATCCTTGATAACTCTTAAGTCATTAGGATTAGCCAGAATGCTTCTGTTGCCTAATGCTCTTGGTCCCCATTCTGTTTTCCCGCTTAATCTTGCAACAATCTTGTTTTTTGCAACAAGACTTCCAACTTCAGCATCAATCTCGTCAACAAATACTGCTTTTTTCATCCAGCCTTTTTCTGTCAATACTTTTTTGATTTGTTCATTGTCATACTCTTTTCCATAATAAACATCTTCGATTTCATGATGCTCTGGTTTTATTCCTTGTTTTTGGCAGTATCTGTAATATCCTTCCAATGCTGCTCCAACTGGTGTTCCGCCGTCGTCAGCAGCAGGATAAAAGAAAATATTTTCTGTCTCAGGCATTTCTCTTAATACTTTATTTGCTTTTACATTCAAAAACATACCGCCGGAACAAACAACATTATGCAAATCTGTTTTTTTAATTGCATTCTTTACCCATTGTTTGACAAGCTGTTCAAAATACAGCTGTGTAGCTGCGCAGAGATTATCAAACCTTTCTTCATGTAAAAGATGCTTTAATTTAAGCCCGATATAAGGTCCAACTGCTCCAATTGTATTCTGGAATTCCAATGGATTTCTTGGATTTATTCTTATGATTTTTTTGATTTTATCCATACTTTTCTCAGCTTTTCCATAAGGCGCCATGCCCATTAATTTGTATTCATGCTCCCATCTTTGCAGTCCAAGATAACCAGTAATCTCGCTATAAAGAACATTGCCTAAGCTGTTGTAAAAAGTAGTGCTGGCAATCCTTTGTATGTGATTTTCGTGGCCAATGCTTACTGTAGCGCTTAAACCGTCGCCAGCTCCGTCGCTGGTCAGTATCAAATTTGGCTTGGAATTTCTATTATTTTTCACAGGCTTTGAATAATGTGCGCATGCAGCATGGCATTTGTGGTGGTCAACAAACATAAGCTCTTTGTCCTGTAAATTTAACTCTTTCAAAACCTTGTAAACACCATCCATTTTTCTGAATTTGTGAAGAATTGCAACATACCATCTGGCAAATGAATGGCTGTCAAGATATGGCGCGAGTTTATAGAACAATCTTACTTTCAAAGGAAATTCTTTTAACGGCGCATAAGTTCTGTTCAAACTTACCACAGAAATAAGATTTGTGTCTTGTGGATGAATATTCGCTATTTTATACACTTCATGGATAGCTCTTGTAGGAACACCAGAATAATTCTTTATATTTCTTAATCTCTCTTCTTGTATAGCTGCAACAACCTTTCCATTTTTGATAAGGGCAGCGCCGGCATTATGGCCGTCATTTATTCCAAGAACAATAATATTACTCATCAAAACACCCTGCATTTTAAGTTTATTTATACAACTTATTTATACAGCCATAAACTTGGTTTGTTTTATAAATATTATGAACATTGAATTTAATACCTAAATTCATGCAACAGAAAAGACCCTAAATTAGCAACCAACTTGTGATGAAAAAGCACCCTAAAACTCCCTGCTGCTTTCAATCTTCTTCCAAGTTACTATCCTTTTTCCACTGACAAAATCCATCCATCCAAGAAGAACTATCCAGTTGCTTGCTGCAAAATATTTGATAAAGTTCAGTATTCTACTCTGATTGAATAAGCTAATGAGTGTAAGCGCAAAAGAAAGCATAGTTAATAATATCATAAATATTTCAATGAATAACAGGACAGTGATCAAATTATTGCTATTTATAATAAACAATGCAAGGGTGAATATAAACATAAAAATCAACGCAAATGGTGTTAATAATTGAAACAGTTTATGAGACGGTAAAATTATAAATCCATACCACCCATATTTCTGGTTAAATAGCATATCTTTATGTTTAAACAGAACCTGCAATGTTCCAATAGTTATTCTTTTTTTCTGCGTTTTAAGGTCAATAATATTTGTAGGTGCAGGTTCATAAGCAATTGCCTCAGGTTCGTAGATTATCCTGAAACCTTTTTTTCTTATTGTAACAGCCATGTCAAAATCTTCAGCTAATTGTGTTGTGTCAAGCTCGTTTATTATGCCTTTTCTGAGTGCAGTAATTTCTCCACTCATATGAATGCAGCTGTCTAAATTGCTTTCACCCCACCTCAACAATTTTTCTATCTGCCAGTAAATGTTTCCACCGCTTCCAACAGATGTTCCTTGTGTATCTCTTGCTTCAAACCTTCCGCAAACACCGCCAACCTTCTCGTCATAAAAATGCTTTATTAAATTTCTGATGCTCTCTTTATTCAGCATTGCATTGCCGTCTGTGATTATGATTATCTCGCTGTTTGTATTAGCATATTTTAGCCCATAATTAATTCCAGACGCTTTGCCTTCCCGCTTAGGCTGCGCAATCAACTTAATAATTCTTTTGTCACTTGGAAATTTTTTATGAAATGATTTAATGAATTCATTAACAATTGATTGTGTCCTGTCTGTAGAAGCACTGTCGACAACAAAAATCTCCAGTTTATCTTTAGGATAATCAATTTCAGTACTGTTTTCTAATTTTTTAAGAATTGCCTTTTCCTCATTATAAGTCATTATCATGAAAGTGACTTTAGGAAAATAAGAAGTGCTAATTTTATACGTCTTTTTTAGTATTGGAGAAAATAATATTAAAAAAAGAGGATACCCTATAAAAGTCCACGCTAACAAACCAATCAATAAAATTAAGATTACATATACTATTAACAATATTGTTGTTAAAATTGTTCTTTACCCCCTTGCATACTTAACAATGATTTATAATTTAAAACATTGCTTTATAAGTCTAACTTTTTCATATTTGTTTAACTGATTTCTTGCTTTTTTGATATCTTTTTTCAGCTCTCAACACGTTCAAGGGCGAAGCCACCCGTCTCACTAATTAAACTGTTTGTCGTAAGTCGTTTGTCGTTAGTTGTAAACGGAAAAACGTAAAAAACAGCTGACGACAAACGACCTACGACTAACGACTTAATAATTGATCATAGTGAACCTGTGGCTTCGCCATGGAACTAAACAAATATGCTTTATCTCGTCAACTGATATAGCCCTTTTAGATAAACCAAAGCATCTCCTGGCCTTTTTATGCTTAACAATCGTTTTAGTATAACTGTTGGTCGTAAATAAAATCTTCTGTAAGAATGTTTGACCCAGTCAGTTAGATATTGATTTGATAAGTGCGGATATTCTATCAATGATTTTTTGCTTGGGTCTGCTTTGCCAACATCTTTCTCTACAACCCATCCTTCCTTTAATGCTTTTTCTCTAAATCTTGTGCCAGGGAAAGGGCTGCAGACAGCAAACTGCGCAAAATTAACATCCAGTTTTAACAATTTGTCGAGTGTTTCTTGCAAAGTTTCTTTTGTTTCGAGAGGAGAAGCACCGTATAGAATATTTATTTTTGGTTCTATATCATATTTTTTCAGAAGATTGATTGATTGCTCTATTGTTTCAACCTTTAACTCTTTGCCGACGTCATCAAGAATTTCCTGCCTGAAGCTTTCAACGCCAAAGTCAATATAAACACATCCTGCATCAGCTAATGCCTTAACAATCTCTTCATCAACTAGTCTGTCATTTCTTGCTAAAATTCCAAATGGCAGTCCAACTTCTTTAAATGCCTGGCAGATTTGCATATGCCTCTCTTTGCCCCATACAAACTGGTCGTCTATAACAGAAACTGCTTTTATGCCCAATAATTTTATCTCTTCCAACTCTTTTTTTACATTTTCAGGCTCAACAAGCGTTACAGGCGGTTTTATGCATTCTGGCGAAGTCGAGCATCGTTTCCATTCTAACTCGCGCGCATAACTTAAGCTGTTTGGGACGCAATAATAACAACGAGAGCTGCACTGTCTCGACGTCAGCATTGTTGTATACGGTGAACCTGGTAATTTTGGATTAGTATACTTCTTATATTGTATTAATGTTCTGTCAGGAACAGGCAGTTTGTTCACGTCTTTAATATACCCAAAACCTTTGTTGTGATAACTTTTGCCTGCTTTTCTATACGACAGACCAGGAATATCTTTAAGTAATTCATCATTCTTTTTTTCAATTGCATCCACAACCTTGCTTATTGTTGCCTCAACCTCTCCTCTAAGAACATAATTCTCATCTTTTTCCAGAAATTCAGTGGGGTCAGCTGTCGGCCTTGGTCCAAACCAAATAATCGGCTTATTCTCATCAAGAAATTTTACAGCGTAAAGATCAAGCTCTGAGCATAATGGCACAGTATGAAAACAATAAACATCAGAATTATCATTCTCACACCATTCTTCATAATCACTGAAGCTCAAGCTTTCAACAGGCATATCTCTGACAACAACATCATATCCTTTATTTTTAAGAATCGTTGCAGCATAAAGGACTACTAAATTTGGCTGTGGATAAACCTGATAAGTGCATCCAAACAACCGTTCAGCAGCCCTTCCTTTTATGGCTGGAGGAATGACAAATGTAATTTTCATGAGAAGAATATTCAAATAAGGTGATTTATAAAGATTGTGAATTGGTTTTTTATTGTGCACTAATGTTATTTGCTTGTTTTACTCTCTACAAGTTTTAGGGACGCAGTCCCCCTTCTCATGAATTTTTTTAAAGTTTTTTAAGACATGGAACGAAATCCACCATTTCATGAATATTTTTTAAAATTGCCGTATAACATAAAATTTGTAAAAATGAAAAGTTAAACAACGAAATAATAATTAACGAAAAAAATAATAGTGAAATGGTGGCTTCGCCTTGGAACTAAACAAACACGTTTTTTTAACAAGATTAATTTTCCCTAAACCATTCAATTGTCTTTTTAATGCCTTCTTCAAAGTTTACTTTTGGCTCCCACCCGAGCATCATTCTTGCTGCAGAAATATCAGGCTGTCTTTTTGTTGGGTCGTCTTCAGGCAAAGATTTGAATATAATTTTTGATGCTGAGCCAGAAATTTTAATAATATTGTTAGCGCATTCTAATATTGTCATCTCATGCGGATTTCCTAAATTTTTCGGTCCAATTTCTTTGCTGTTCATCATTCTTACAAGGCCGTCAATTAAATCACTTACATAACAAAAACTTCGTGTTTGGGTACCATCGCCATAAATTGTTATTGATTCATTATTTAATGCCTGCTGAATAAAATTAGGGATAACTCTGCCGTCATCTTTCCTCATTTTAGGGCCGTATGTGTTAAATATCCTTACTATCTTGATTTTTGCGTTGTGTCCTCTGTAATAAGCCATCATTAATGCTTCTCCAAATCTCTTGCTTTCGTCGTAACATGAACGAATACCAACAGGATTCACATTACCCCAATATTCTTCTGGCTGTGGATGTACTTTTGGCTGGCCATATGCTTCTGATGTAGACGAAAATAAAATCGTTGCATCATGTTTCATTGAAAGCTTTATCATATTATTTAATCCCAAAGAATTTGCCAATGCTGTTTCAACTGGATAAGTTTGATAATCTATTGGTGATGCACGTGAGGCAAGATGATAAATTTGGTCAATTTTTCCAATCTTTTTTTGGGTTAATTCTTTTTCTAATTTTTCGAGTGAATCAGTAACATCAAAATAAATAAAGACAAAATTCTTTTTTTCTTCCATATGCCTGATATTCTCTCTCTTTCCACTCCCTAAATTATCCACACAAACAATAGTCTCGCCCCTATTAACGAGATGTTCACATAAATGGCTTCCGATAAAGCCTGCGCCGCCGGTTATTAATATTGTTTGTATGGTCATGTTAATGATACTATTAATTTATGTTATAACAATAATGTTTAATCATGTTAATAGTAATACTTAAACTAGTTAGTTAATCTTAACCAAGTGGTTTGTTCTCCTCTTTAAATGTATTTTCTTTAAACAACTTTTTGAGCTTGAATATATTTATTCCATATTTTGTAGCTAATAATATACCAATAATCATTATTATTGTTATTGTTAATACTCTGTATAATATTGTAGAGGATGTTGCAGTTGCAATGGGAATACCCATCTTTGTCATTAAATAGATCATACTTCCTTCTCGTATACCATACCCACCAGGAATGCCTGAAATCCTTCCTAATATCATAGGCAGCCAAAAAACAACAAATGTTTGAACAGGGCTTAATGAAATATTCATACCTTTGAAGAAAAAATATAATGAAAAAGGGAATATAATATATGAAAGAGCAGTTGTTATTATTAAACTGATTATCATTTTATTTTTTCCATCTTTATTTTGGACAATCTCAATAATTTCTGTAAAATACGCTTTTTTTATTTTTGTTTTTCTTTTTATTAAGTCAATTAGTCTTCTAGGAGAAATCCACACACAAGTATTGATTATCTTTATGATAAAACTACTTAGTCCATTCCAAAAAAAGAGAATTATTAATGTTAATATCGCAATTACTGATAATATTATCTTAAATACTATGTTTGTTTCACCATCAAATCCAATAACATATATACACAATAATACGACTATTGTTTGGATAATGATTTCTGCTAATTGTTCTATTGTTGAAACAGCAAAATTTGTTTTGTATGGCACTTGATAATTATTTTTTAGAATTAATGTCTTAACAAAAAAACCCAGCATTCTAAATGGAACAATGACGTTTGCAGCTGCGACTATAACTAAAATTTCTGCAAGTGTTCTTATTTTAATTATATAATTAAACCTCTTAAAGAGAAGATATCCCCTAATAGCAGGCATAATTGTTGAAAAAAGATGCATAAACAATCCTAAAACGATGTATAATATGCTGATAACATTCATTAATTCATCTAATTAAATAATCTTTATAAATTTTCTTGAAGAAAGTTCTTCTGTTCCAAATTTTCTATATTCATCTTTATATCTTCAACTCACTATCTATCTTCAACTATTAGTTCTTTATAAAATATAATGTAATATCAGCAAAAATATAAATCCTTATGCTTTTATTGTTAAAATGAAATTTAAATATTGGATGCAAATATGGAATTTGAGCAATAAATACAGATTTTCAAAGATAGGTTTCTTTAAGTTTTTTATAGGTTATATGTTCTCTCCCAATTACAAACTCGTTTATGTACTCGACAAAAAAAAAGATGCAGTTATTGGTTTTAATTTTATCGAGCATAACCGCATAAAACGGCTTGTTGTGGATGAAGAATACAGAGGAAAAGGTATTGGAAAAAAGCTTGTTCCTGATTATTGTAATTTAGTCTGTACAGATAAAAAGAGGGATGCTGTACGGTTTTATCAGAATCTAGGGTTTAAGATATTTTTTGAAGACAAACATATAGTCAAATTAAAAAGATAAGCTTAATAATCTGAACATTAACTAAATTAGTGAACCTAACTAATTTGTAAAGTTCTCTGCTCTTTTCTACTCTACCAACTCTTTTATACTATCACATATAAAAGTTATATCATCACTACTTATTCCATGATGTACAGGTAAACTCAATGCTTCTTTTGCTATTTTTTCTCCTATAGGGAAATCACCTTCTTTATAACCAAATTTTTCTCTATATATCGGCATAAGTGGAACAGGTAATGGGTAATGTACTGAAGTACCAATTCCCTTATCTTTTAATTTTTGGATTAATTCATCTCTTTTTGTTTTTGCAGATTCATTATCAATTAATATTTGATAAAACAAATATACATGTTCAATATCACCTACAATCTGTGGCAGCTTTATTGCTTTAGTTCCCTTTAATTCTTTTTCATATAAATTTGCATTTTTTTGTCTTATTTTTATAAGACTTTGAAGCTTGTCTAATTGTGACACACCCATTGCAGCACCAACTTCAGTCATTCTAAAATTGTACCCAATTTTAGTTACATGGTATATCCATGGTCTTTCTGTTTGTGTTCTTAACCATGTACTTCTGTCAATCCCAAACGCTCTTAATAAAGTTGCATCTTCTGCAATTTTGTCATCATTTGTTACTACCATGCCGCCTTCTCCTGTTGTTATATGTTTTACAGGATAAAAGCTAAAACATGCTGCATCTGTATCTAATGAGCCAATTAGTTTTCCATTAAACTTAGCAAGAGGAGAATGGGCAGCATCTTCAATAATAAATAAATTATTCTCTTTTGCTATGCTGATTAGTTTATTCATTTCAACAGGGTGACCAGCGAAATGTACAGGAATAATTGCTTTTGTTTTATCAGTTATTTGTTCTTTTACAGATTCCATGTCCATATTGTAATTATCAATTCTTACATCTGCGAATTTAGGTGTAGCACCACAATACATCACTGCATGTGCAGTAGCAACATGTGTTTGTGTTGGCACTATTACTTCATCACCTTTACCTAATCCTTTTGATAGCAAACAAAGATGTAAAGCTGCTGTTGCAGAATTCACAGCAACAGCATGTTTTGCATTGCATAATTTAGCAAATTTTTGTTCAAATTCCTTTGTTTTTGGACCATGAGCCAACCACCCGGATTTCAAGACTTCACTTACTGCATCAATCTCTTTTTCATCTATTGGCACTTTTCCAAAAGAAATATTCTTTATACATTTAGTATCTATATTTTGGTTCATATTTCTCACCTTTTTCATAAATAAAAACTTATAATTCCTTTACTTATTTTTATATTAATCTACTGAATTTTTCCACCCGTCTCTTATACCATTCTTCGACTTTAAGGATACCTTCAGGTAGATTTACTTTTGGTTCATATCCTAATCTTTTTTTTGCCTTATCAATGCTTATTGCAAGTTCAGGATGTGTTATATCACCTTTTCTTTGCTCCTCTTTAATAATTCTAACCTCATTTGTGTTTTTATTATCAACATTTGTTTTAACCAATTCAGCTATTTCTTGGATTGAAGCAAGCGATGTATACCCACCATTAATATTAAATACATCATGCTCAATATCACTTTTATATGCAAGACTTGTTCCTTCCACTATATCTTTTACATAACTAAACTGCCTTTTTTGGGTGCCGTCGCCTTTTATGATCAGTGGTTCTCCTTTGATAGCATTTAAAATAAATGAAGGAATAACAGTGTCTGAACTGCTTCTTGGACCATATATACTTGAATATCTTAAACAGATTGAGCTGATTTTAAACATTTCATAATAATATCTGCAAAGCTGCTCCCCCATTACTTTAGTCCATCCATATAAATTTTTAGGGTTTAATGGGTGTTCCTCAGTGATTGGCAAATGTATAGGTTCACCATATACAGACCCAGAAGAAGCAAAAATAATTTTCGTGTTTCTTCCATTTTCAAGATTTTTCTTTGCAGATTCAAGGATATTTAAAACACCAGTTACATTAACCATTATTGTTTTGTTTGGATACTCTAATGAATAAGGAATTCTTGTTACTGCAGATAGTATAAACGCTGCATCAGTATTTTTCATTACTTCTTCTACCTCTTTTTTGTTAGTTATATCCCCTAAAACGAAAGTAGCATTATCAGAAATATACTCTCTTTTACCCCAGTCCAAATTATCAAACGCAATAATTTCATCTTTTTTAAAACCATCTTCTATAAATTTATCAACTAAATGGCTTCCAACAAGACCTGCTGCGCCGAATACAACAACTTTTTTCATTTTTGTTACTCCATGTTTCCCTCTATTTTTTCAATGAACTTTTGAGATTTTTAAAATTAAAACAAATTATTGCTTTATATTAATCTTTCTTTATTTTACTTAACAACATCTTTTTGAATAATCACGAAAACTTGACTTATTTATCATTTACTACTAATCTTTTCATATATCTTTATATATCTTTCAACGATGCTATCAAAAGTAAAGTTATTAAGTATTTTTTCTCTTCCTTTTTCACCCATCTCTTCGGCAATTTTTGGATTATTTAGCAAGAACAATATTTTTTCTGCTAATTGCTCAACATTATACACTTCAACAAGAAATCCAGTTTTTTTGTCATCTATTACATAAGGCAATCCGCCTACATTTGTACCAACTGCTGGTAATTTAGCCATCATACTTTCAAGTAATGCTTGTGGCATACCATCACGATATGTTGGAATCACAAACATATATGATTGCATCTGCAGATTAATTATTTCTTTATGTGATAACTCTCCATGAAATACAAAATTATCACTTACCTTAAATTCATCCATCATACTTTGTAAGTGCTTCATATATTCAGGTGATGCCTTGCTAATTACGTTTACCTTTATTGATGGATATCTTCTTTTAACTATACTTATAGATTTTATCATCTCTTCAATACCCTTTCCCTCAAGGTTACCACCAATAAACAAAATGTCTTTTCTTTTTTTAGCTGTTTTTTCTGTTAAGTATTCATTAGGATCTATACCCCTTCCTAATATGTTAATTTTCTCTTCAGGTATTTTATAGTATTTACTTACTATATCTGAAGTAGTAGGGTTACTAAATGTGACAGCATTTGCTCTTAAAATACTCGTTGCTTCAATTATTTTTGTAAAATTATTGTAAAAATACCTTGTCCACTTATCATGTGCTTTCCACGGAAATTTAAACGGGTTAAGCGGTGTTGATGCAGACGTATAATCATTAATATCCACAAGCAATGGTTTTCCATTAAAATATGCAAATGGTGCATCTCTTGTATCTAATGCATGTACTGCATCACAATTTTTTGCAATAGACCTATTAATCCAAGAAAAAATAGAGGAATAAAAACTAAATAATAATCTTTCATTTTTAGGAAGGGTTATTCTATGAACAATACAATTCTTATTATAATTTTCTTCCTTCGCAAGTCCATTATATTCTCCAAACTTTAAGCTTATAAACTCCAGCTTAAATCCTTTTTCACTTAATTTGTCAGCCAAGAGCCTAGTCCTATTTCCAGGACCACTTCTTATAATTGGTGGAAATTCATGCGTAAAAAAAAGTATTTTCATTGTAACACGTCTCTTTTGTATTTTTTATTATTCTCTTTTTCGAGTCTACATATATACTTTTTATTCCCATTTTGGTTTAATACCGCGTTGCTTACTGCGGTTTGGTTCGGGGATGCCAATGTTTTGTTTTATTTATGGTTTTTTCAATTGTTCTTATTTTAGTGCTTTGCAGTTAATCTCTTCTTTATGTCCGTTATAAACACCATACCTTTTTCATACTCTTCTTCTTTAGGTGCCCATTCTGGGAAACTTTTGTGTTCACTATTATTAATATATGGACCATCAATAAACTCATATAAAACTGAATCTTTTTTTAATGCTATAAAATTATGCCATGTGTTCATTTGAATCTCAGCACCATTATTTTCACCTTTTCCAGAGATTATACAATATTCTTTAATGCCGCCAAAATCATCATATTCTACAACTAAAAATTTTCCACAAAGTGCAATGAATACTTCTGTTTTATGCAAATGCTTATGCGGCGGAATATAACTATCAGGCTGCACTGCATTTATCATCCGTTGTATGTTATCTTCTTGTTTGCTATAGCAGTAAATCACTCTCTTCCTTTTACTTTTTCTTGATAAGCCTATCTGTTCTTCTATAATTTTTCTGTTTATATATTTCATTTTTTGATCCTGTGTTTTTATACAATTACTATTTGTTTATTCTTTCTATCTTACTCTTTTTTATTTAACACATCTGTTTTTCTAAAAAATTCCATATACTTTTCTATTCCTTTTTCAATGGAATATTTTGGCTCATATCCCAATAATTTTTTTGCTTTTGATATATCTAAAGTCCCTCTATTTGGTCTATTCTCATCATCACCTACATTCTTATAATCTATTATAATATCTGGAATAAACTGCTTAACTATCTCTGCAAATTCTTTCAAACTTCTTCCTTCTCCTCTTGTAATATTAAATGTTTGATCCTTTGCATTTGGTGACTTTATTGCTAATATAAACCCATCTGCAACATCTTCAACATAACTAAAATCAAGCTTTGAAGTACCTCCATTGTTCAGCACAAGAGGTTTTCCACTAAGTGCTTCTTCAACAAAAATTTGTGAAACTCTTTTATTTGCATCTGTTGGCCCATATACAGCAGAAGGTCTTATTATAACATATTCCTTTTTATACATGCTGCAGAATGATTTTGTAATTATTTCCCCAGACAATTTTGTTGCACCATATACTCCTTTAGGATTCTTTGGGTGCTCTTCGTCTGCAGGCACATACTGAAAATCTCCATAAATCATGCTTGAAGAAGTATAAACAAACCTTTTTACAAAATCCATATCTTTTATAGCTTCAATTACATTGATAGTACCATTAAGATTAACTTCTGTAGCATCTTCTGATAACTGGTCAGAGATTGTCGCAATTGGAACAGCAGCGAGATGTACAACAATTTTCGGCTGATATTTTTTTAGAGTGGCTGATAAAAGACCTTTATGCCTAATGTCACCTTTTACGATAGTCACTCTGTTTTTTAGCCAACTTAATCTGTACTCCAAATATTTATTATACCTACTAATTAATGGGGAAATATAATTAGAAAAATTATCATATATAATTACTTCATCACCTTCTTCAATTAATTTTTTAGCAATATATGCGCCTATAAATCCTGCACCACCTGTTAAAAAAACCTTTACCATCTTTGTCCCACCTTTTTCCTTCAAGTTAATTCTTTATAATTTCACATTTTTTAATTTCAGATTCTTTATCATTAATATGTATATATACTAAATGTCCTTAACTTCCGAACTAAAATTAGGGACATTTGTATATCTCGGAAATCTGTGGATTTCTGAGAAGTTAGAAAGCTTTGCTTTCCAACTTATAAAAGGAATTAGTTTGTTCGAAAACTAATTCCTTTTAGTATATAACAATTAATTTTTGAATAAATTAATCCCTGTTTACTTTCCATAAAATAACACCCTTGAAACTACGGACTTAAATCCCCTATAAATTCTATTAATATCACTTAAAGAATTTATTGACTTAAGATTTTGAATTATTATACTTGGGCTTGTATAATAATTAATATACATTTTTCTTAAAACACCTTCTAATTCCTTTCTTGAGAGATGTTCAGTTCTTATAATTGGTCCTTTTGAACCATCCAAGTCTTCCCATGAGTCTAAGCATAGTAATCCCTTTTCTTTACATTCTTCGTATAACTTTGTTCCTGGAAATGGCGATGCTAATGCAAACTGTACATAATCTGCACGAAGTTCTTTTGCAAAATTTATTGTTTCTTTTATTGTTTTATTGCTTTCTTTTGGAAGTCCTATAATAAAGCTTCCAGATGCACAAATGTCGGCTTTTTTAGTTATTCTAACTGCATTTCTAATTTGTTCTTTAGTAATCGCTTTATTACTCTCTTTTAAAATTTCTTCTGAACCTGATTCAAATCCATAAAATATTTCTATGCAACCGGCTTTTTTCATTAAAGAAAGTATTTCTTCATCAATATTATTAACCCTTGCCATACAATGCCAGCTTAATTTAAATTTCCTGTTTATCATTTCATTACATAATGATTTTACATGTTCTTTATCAACAATAAATGTGTCGTCGTCAAAATAAATCCCATTAATATTATATTTTCTGATAAGCACTTCTATTTCATCACATATATTTTTTGCACTTCTTGTTCTCCAAACGTGTCCAGTAAAAGTATCAGGCCAATGGCAGAACGTGCATCTGGCAGGACAACCCCTGCTACTTAACATGAGGGCAGTATTTGAACCAGCATAAAATGCTTGTTGATAATCTATTATCTTAAAATCATCTCTGTCAGAAAAAGGTAAACTATCTAAATTTTCAATTAGTTTTCTATCCTGATTTACAACTGTTTTGCCATCCTTTCTGTATGTTAGTCCGTCTACACTTTTTAAGTCAATCTTTTTTTCCAAGGCATAACACAGAGCCCTTGCTGTAAACTCAATTTCTCCTCTTAAACAAAAATCAACAAAAGAATAATTGTCAATAATTTTTTTGTGATCATAAGTTATGTGTGGACCAACAAAAGCAGTTAAACAATTGACTTCATTTTTTAATTTAAATCCAGTTTCAAGGTCGTAGTTTAATGATGGAGCACTAACTTCTATAAATACAATTGATGGTTTTTCTTTCTTTACTTCTTCTACAAACTGATTTATACCATATTCTTTTTCAACTGCATCAATGCCTTTTGCATCAAATCCTTCTTTTTTTAATAAGGCAAGAGTATATGCTAAATATATTGGGAAAGTTAATATTTTGTCTCCTCTTCTATGTGGCCATCTTATGTTGCTTCTGGTGCCGTAACCTTTTCCTGGCCATGGTGGATTTGCAATAATTATTTTTAATTTTCTTTTTTCAATATTCTCCTTAGTTTCTTTGTCTGCTACACTTTTTTTTGTATTTTTTAATTCATCTTTTATTCTTTCTTCCATAACAATCCCTTTTCTTGTAGCTCCTCTGTTGCTTGCTCAACTTTATCAATAGCTTTTACATTAGCAGACCATTCAGAAAGTAATCTCATTCCTTCTTCAAAATTAACTTTTGGATTATAATCTAACTTGCTTCTTATTTTTGTAATATCTGAAAAGCAATGTCTTACATCTCCATCCCTAAATTGCGCAGTTATTTTTGGTAGAATCTGTTTTTTGTGCAATTTAGCAATAATTTCTGCAATTTGTTTAATAGTCACTTGATTTCCTGCTCCGACATTAAAAACTTCATAATTCGCTGCATTGCTTTTCATTGCAAGAATATTTGCCTCAACAATATCAGTGACGAACACAAAATCCCTGCTTTGATTGCCGTCTTCAAATACAAGCGGCTGATTGTTGTTCTTTATTCTGCTCATAAATATTGCTGCAACACCAGTATAAGGATTGCTTAAGCTTTGCCTTGGACCATAAACATTGAAATATCTCAATGCTACTGTTGGAATACCATATACTTTTCCTATGTTAATAACCATATCTTCTTGATCTTTTTTAGTGAGAGCATATATAGAATTTATTTCCTGTTTTTTAGTTTCTTTTGTTGGTATCGGTTTTAGTAACTTACTACAATTAGGACAATAGACTTCCCAATCATTATTTTTCATCTGTTCTATTGGCCTTAATTTTGCATTAACTTCACCACAATTTTCACATAAATAAGAACCTTCACCATAAGTGCTCATACTAGAAGCAACTATAAGCTTTTTTACATCATGCTCTTTATTTACCAATATATCAAGCAAATTTGCAGTTCCGAGTGTATTTACATCAACATATCTTTTTATTTGGTACATGCTTTGCCCAACACCAACCATTGCAGCTTCATGAAATATTATTTCAACATCTTCAATAGCTTTTTGGACAACAGAAGCATCTCTTATGTCACCACATATAAATTCTGCGTTAGGGTTTAAATATTTTGGAACACCCCAACTTGAATGAACTTGAGGCTCTAAATTGTCAAGAATTCGCACATCATTACCATTCTCAATTAGTTTGTCAACTATAAAGCTGCCTATAAAACCTGCACCCCCTGTTACAAGTATTTTTTTAATCATTCTTTTCCTCACCCATAATTATAATTTTATAATGAATAACTTTAATTGGTTGTATTATCAAATTTTAGTAGATATTAAATATAAAAACTAAAACTCATAAACAATCCACCATTTATATGTATTATGAAAATTAACTGTATAATTGTATAATCAATACTTTTGTGTATACTCAAATGTGATAATAAAACATATAAATAATGCACTTAACTCCATTTTTCATGTCATCAAAAAATACAATAACTGTATTATACATGCCCGGAAGGGAGAGAAGTTATGCAAGAACATCTATTTTTATTATAGGTATGAAAAAAATAGGCATTAATTTAATAGACTGCTCTTCCCAGAATAAGTCTAATATAAGATACTTAGAAGTTTTGTTTAAATTCTTTAAAAATAAAAATCGAGCTGATATAATTTTAGTTGGTTTTTTAGGCCAACATTTAATGCCTATTGTAAAATTATTTGCCAAAAAAAACCAAAAAATAATATTCGACGCTTTTCTTTCAACATATGATACAATGGTTTTTGACAAAAAAAAAGTTAAAGAATCTTCATATCTTGCTAAACTTTTTTGGTGGTTAGATAAAAAATCGTCAATGCTTGCTGATGTTGTTCTTTTAGATACATTTCAGCATATTAATTATTTTTCAGAAACATTTAATATTTCTAAAAGTAAATTCAGGCGTGTTCTTATTGGAGCAGATGATACCTTCTTTTATCCAAAGAAAACAACAGAAATTATCGAATCAACAACTGATAATAAAAATATTCAAAAAAATAACAAATTTATTGTTGAGTTCCATGGCTATTTTATACCATTGCAAGGTGTTGAGTATATAATTCGCACAGCAAAAATACTACAAAATGAAAAAGATATCTTGTTTAAGCTGATTGGAGATGGCCAAACATTTGAATATTGTAAAAAACTTGCAAATGATTTGAATTTACACAATGTTTTGTTTTTAGGAAAACAGCCTTATCATCAAATTCCATCATATATTGCAGAATGTGATATAGGATTAGGGATTTTTGGTTCTTCAATGAAAACGCAAAGAGTTATACCTAATAAAGCGTACGAAATTATTGCAATGAATAAACCATTAATTACTGCAGATACTCTTGCAACAGCAGAATTGTTTGAACATAAAAAACATGCGTATCTTTGCAAACCAAAAGATCCTGCATCAATTGCAAATGCAATTTTACTGTTAAAAAATGATAAAATACTCAGAAACAAAATTGCAAATAATGGTTACAGTTTGTTTAAAGAAAAATGCTCAACAGAAACAATAGGAACTGAATTGAAAAAGATAATAGAAAGATTGAGTCATAGTTAAATAACTTATCATATCAACGTATGTAATAAGTTTGCAACTTTTGGTTATAAACAAAACCTTGATTTTACCTAAACCGCGGCTAAAATGAGCTTCATTTCAAGGTCGACTTATTACTTACATATTAACAGACAATAAATTTACTAAATTTTATCACTTTACTTGTACATATTGTGTGATGTATTTTTCTTTTATTTGTATTAATATCCTACTTCCTGTTCATATCCGCAAACAATCCAAACAAAGAAATCTGTAAACCTATCATTATTGTTAAAATACATAACATTATCAATGCAATATGTCCTTCTATTCCTGTGGTGAGATGCAGATATACTAAATAAAGGCCAATAATAAATCCACACCCGAAGATCGCCCCACCTAAAATACCAAAGAACTTTAATGGTTCATAATCCCTGTAAACACGAAGAACATTTAATCCTGCTCTTATACCATATTCATAAGCGCTTTTCATCAGTTTGCTTTTTCCATGGCGCCGTTTTGCAAAGAAAATAGGCAATTCTTTTATTTTGAACTTTGATCTAACTGCTTTTATAATCTGTTCTTGAGTGTAAGTGTGTGAAGAGGATATCTTTATTTTTTCCCCGACCTCTCTGGTAAATGCTCTAAATCCTGTCTGTGCGTCAGTTATCCTTGCTCGGGTTATATTAGAGACAACTATTGAAAATGCAATATTGCCTAACCTTTTTATTAGTGGCATTTCTTCTATTTTTCCTTTAAATCTTGAGCCGAGCACTAATTCATACCCTTCTTCAATTTTTTTAATCATTCTGGGAATATCCTTAGCTAAATACTGGCCATCTGCATCAAAATGTACAATTATCTCTGCCTTTAATTCAAGGCATTTTTTCATTTCTGTCCTAAAAGTTTCTGCAAGACCGTAGTTTTTTGGGTGTGAAACAACTATTGCACCATGTTTTTCTGCTAATTCTTTTGTTCTGTCTTTTGAGCCGTCGTTAACAACTAATATTTTATAATTAGAACTATAACTTATATTTCTCATTACATTTTTAATATCTTCAAGAACTTTAACAATCGTTCCTTCCTCATTATAAGCAGGTATAGTGATTACTATGTTTGGTGTTCTCTTCATATCACAAGGAAATCAAGAATGTTTTAAATGTATTTTGCTTTTTTTCTTCTTAATATTCTTTTAATAAAAATTATCAATAAATATATCGCTAAGCTAATTATCATTAGATACCAATACTGATTTGACCAAAAAATATTCAGCTCATAGCTTTTCCATGAAATAGGATACAATAATAACATCTGATTTATGAAAACCTCTTTGTTTGTTAAGTCTGCTGCTAAATGTAATGCCCACCCTAGTGATATAAGCAAAAAATTGAGGATATATTCTCCACGGAAAAATAGAATTATAATAATTGTTAGAAGAATCAAACCAACAGGTGTATGAAACGGAATTAAGAGCCACTTAATCTCTTTCATCGGAAAATCTATAAAAAAGCTTAATAATGATATCTTTAACACTAAATCAGGCAGCACAGAGCCTAAGATAACTAAGCTTTTTCGTCTGATATTAAATAATTCACAGATAATTAATCCAATTAATACATGTGTTATTAAGTCAGGCATTATTATACTCCATTATTCTAATTTTATCTTTTCTATAAATCCATTTGCGGTTAATTTCCACTCTCTAAAAAATACAAATATAACATAAATCAGTGCAATAAAAGAAATAATATATTTTACATAATTGTAATCATTGTTCCAGTATTCTGATACTTCTATATAATTCTTCTGTTCATTCGACTCAGATTTTTTATATGCACCTTTCAATAAAGTATATCCAAATATTGCGTTAGGAATCTTTTCTTTGTATTTAATTAAAATCATTTCACTTCCTGATTTAAGATACATATCTTCTTCTGCAATACTTCCATCTTTGACACCCTTAACCCCCTCTTTTTCATAAACAACATTCCCTTTATGTGAAGCAATCTTTCCTTCATATTTATCTGGATTACTTAAAAACTGTTTAATAGAAGGATCATACTTGTCAAAATTTAGATATGAATTTACACACAGCCAAACTAATGCCAGTATACAGATGCCAGCTATGAATATTTTTAATTTTAAATCCATTCGCTTTAAATTCTCAACTTGCTTTAAACTCATTTTTTTAGAATCCATCATTCTGCATTAAATCATAATCTTTATATATATTATGAATTTAGCAGTTTTAATGGAATATCTAACTTTACTGCTTTTTGTTGTCATTTGTTATGGTTTAGGATTTACCATACTAAAATTGGTTAAATTTGAAACAGATGTTCTGGAAAAACTGATAATATCATTTGGGGTTGGTTTGGGAACATTGCCTATCTTGGGTATAATCCTTAGTTTTCTTCATGTGCCGCTTTACTGGTGGGTTTTTCTTATTTTAAGCTTATTAGTTCCAATGTTTTTATTAATAATTTTTTTCAAAAATAAATGGTTAAAATCCGAACAGGGTGTTGAAATTAATTTAAAAACTTATTTCTCAAATTACTTCTCAACTTATTTTTCAAATTATTTATCAGAAGGTCTTAAAATCTCAAAGTCAACACTCTACACCTTAATTGTTCTCGTCATGTTTTTAGCCATATTGTATGTAATGAACAAAGGCGCATTTGTCAGTCCATGGTTAGAGGACGGTGATTCTTGGGGGCATATGGGTTATGCAAAATATATAGAAATTGAAAAAACAATCTATAATCCAGAAGGAATCATTGTTTCACATTATGCAGCGCCTTATCCGCCAGGTTATGATTTGATTATGGGTGTTTTTTTTCAAGTATCTGACTCACCTTATTGGACAATGAAATTTTTTAATATACTCTTTATCTCGCTTGCAACTATATTTATCTATTTTTTTGTTAAAGAGTTTACAGGCGATAAAAACATCGCATTGTTCTCGTCGTTAATACTCACAATTATTCCCTCTTTTTTGAGCCATTTTATTTGGTCACATACATTAGGCATAATATTATTCTTCCCTGCTTTATACTGCATCAAAAAACTTGATATTGACAAAACATGGCTTTTGCCTTCAATCATTGTTATTTCAAGCATTTTAGTGACTGTGCCTGTAACAGCGTTTTATTTTGGCGCATTTTTAGGTTTGTATTGGCTAGGTAAAGTTATTTCAATAAGAAAACTGAATCTAAACATTATTTTTGCAGGAATTGGCGGTCTTTTATTATCTTTAATTTTTTGGGTGCACATGTTTATTATTTATGGTTTAGAAGGGGTGTTTAAACATTTAAGGTTGTTTAAAGATGGAGTAATTTCATTCAAAAAGATAATTACCCTGCAAGGGACAGGTGCTGTTGGTGGAGAAGCTAATTACAAACTTTTGGATTTTATCTGGGTAAACACGTATAATATGATTAATAATCCAAAAGGTATTGGCTTAATGCTATCTTTTATTGTAGTAATAGGTATTATTTATCTTATCTACCAGCTTGTCAAAGAACATAAACATTTCTTTAAAGAAGAAAATTCATGGGTGATTATTTCTCTTATCTGGTTTATCTTTGCATTATTTTCTGTTCTTGGTCAGTATTTTCCAGTAAGAATGCCATATCCATTCAGAGCATGGTCATATCTGGCAATTCCTGTTGCGATAATTGGCGCGTTAGGTTATTTCAAGCTTGTTGAATTGTCAAAAAAAATTCAAATACCTCATTTACTGATTTTTATTGTCGTCTTTTCTGGTTTACTGCTTACTTCAGGATATCAGAAATATACAGTTAACACAGTAGTATGGAATAATGAAAATTTTTACAGCTTTGACGAGGTTCAGCCTTATTTATGGATGAAAGACAACCTGCCCAAAAATACAAAAGTGCTTTCATACTGCGGCGATTGGCTGGATGTTTTGGCTTATGACAAATTACAGGAAGGATGGAAACCAGAAATCAACAAATTTTATAACAATGTTGTAAACATGACAACACAAGAGATTGTTTTATTTATGAAAACCTACGAGTACAATTATCTAATTATTGATGCGCAGTGCCTCAAGAAATATAATGCAACCTTTGCAAATGAAAGGTTGCAGGAAGCAATCGCTACAAGTATGTTTGAGCCGGCATATGATTCACAAATAGGAGTAATCTTGAAGAAAATATAATTTACTAAACAAAACACAAATATAAACAATAAAAAAGAGATATAATTATTCTATTTCTTTTCATTTCTATTCTTTTTCACTGCGTTTTCTAATGCTATCTTTCTTATTACCTTTTCAACCTTAATTCTAATGCTTTTTACAGTTATATAATTATAATACACCAATGCAATCAAAAAAATAAATCCGCCAATAATAAAAAAATCCAGTCTTCGGCCAAATTTTAAAATATCTTTAATAACAAAATCCAATGACGTAGGGAAAATCACCATAAAAATAAATCCAATCCATAATACTATCCAGAATAGGAATGTTTCAACTGAATATTCTTTTCGTTTGTAATGAAGGAAAGTGAAATATAACATTACTAAACTAAATAACAACCCCAATATTTGTATTCCTAAAATCCCCTTCACTGCAACATCAGCCATATTTACACCTTTAAACTATTGATTTATAATATTTTATAATTTAGTTTCTTATATACTAAAAGTGATTAATTTTCGAACAAATTAATCACTTTTGTAAGTTGGAAAGCAAAGCTTTCTAACTTCTCAGGAATCTCTGATTCCCGAGATATACAAAAGTGCAAAATAATGTTCTATTATTTTGCACTTTTAGTATATAGTGTGGACTTTAATATCTTGAAACTATTAGCTCATAAACCGGCAAGTTTCCATTTAATGATATTATATACTATTCTAAAGCCGTCGACAACAGTAGTCCCTTTATATTCATCATTGTATATTGTTGGTATTGGCACTTGTGAATATTTTAGTTTGTGTTTTCCAATATTTGCAATCATCTCGCTTTCCATACTGTAATCCTGCGATTTCCATCTGATTTTTCTATAATTCTCAGCCCAAACAGCTCTGTAGCCAGACTGACTGTCACTTATCTTCACATGGAACAGCAAATTAATTATAAAGTTAATGAAATTATTACCAAACTTCATAACAAAGGGCATTTTCTTATTAAATCTTCTGACGCCGATTGCAATATCGCAATCTTTTAATTTTTCAGTAAAAACAGGAATCATATCTGCATCATGCTGCCCGTCGCCGTCGATAAAAATAAGAATATTCGGATTTTTTTCATTGTTTTTTGCGCTTTTTTTTGTGTTTCTTGTCATGTTTCTAACAGCATAATCGCATCCTGTCTTTAATGCTGCACCCTTGCCAAGATTTACAATATGCCTCAGCACAATAGCTCCGCTGTTTTTTGCGATGTTATGGCTTTTATCTGTTGAGCCGTCGTCAACAACAACAACATTTTTTACATGTTTTTTGCATTTAGAAATAACTTCTCCAATATTCCTCTCTTCGTTGTGGATTGGAATTATAGCCCATACATTTTCCTTTAAATTTATATTTTCTGCGTTTGTCATTGCTTTAGCTTGTTAATTGGCTTTAGCATTACCATACTCTTTTACTCAATCTCTTCTTAGCACTTAATGGTATTACTGTGAACCAACACCGTCTTCATTGATATTTTCTTCAGGATTCTCAAAGGCTGCTTTGTATGGTTCATTAGCCTCTTTTCCTTCCCAATCAATCTTCCACACAATTATCCTTGCTCCTGTAACATCAGTCACGTCATAAAACTTCTTGAAATGTTTCAGGCCATGGCCTTCTCCATAAAATAATATTGTGAATATGCTTCCTGCATGCAGTGGATGTGACAGCACAATTTCATAATTGCCGTTTTGTGTCGGGATTAATGTTCCTGAAATACCAATCTTTGTGTTTTCATCTTTTCCAGTAATCATCTCAAACCCTTCTTTTGTAGGAAGATATAATTCATTCAGATAAAACTTTTCATTATTCTTTCCAAGATTTCCTCCAATAAAAGCTTCTTTGTCCTTAAGATTAATTTCCAGTTTTGCTACTTGATTGGATATTGGTACAGGACATTCAATCTTATTTTTTATTTCTGTGCCATTAATCTTTACTTTGGTGCAACCAATAGGCTTTCCTCTTACATATCCTGGCCATGTTGATACCCATTGATCTGCAGGCGTTGTTTTTATTTCACTGTAATATTTTTTAGCATCTTCATCTGATAAGTTAAACTCTTCTTTAAGAATTTTTATTCCATCTTCCTTATTTTTGTCCTGAACTTTGCTGTACATACTAGATTTCTTAAAATCCCAAGAGCCAAAATGACCCCATACACCAGATTTAGAAACCATATCTTCAGATGTGATAAAATAATCTTGTGGGGGCTCACAATGTGTCCTGCTCAAAAGATAAATTATATCTTCCTCAGATACATTATTTTTTTCAAGCATTTCTCTTGCTTTTTCTTTATCAACAAGTATTATTTCGTCAAGCAATGTTTTTGCTTTTAATCCGTCGCCAAATATTTTGTTTAATCTGTCATAAGGGTAATTTTTGCCGCAAACTAATAATCTTAATACACCTTTAGACTCTTCTTCTGTTTTAGCAAGCATTAATTTTCCTAGCCAATGTGCTTGTGGTTTATCTTGTCCGCCCCCATCAAGTGTAACCCCTCTGTCTGCGATTGCCTTAAACCAATGCCCAAAATCCCACCATGAATTAACTATTGCTGTTTTGTTAGAATCTTCTTTTATTTTAGTTAGTGCTTCGTACCATTGGTCGTTAATTAAAGGTATTTCATTTCTTACAATTTGGTTGGCTGCACTAATGGGTTTAAGCAGTAGTATAGCTATGAACACAATTAAAATCACATAACTTAAAGTTTTGTTTAAATTAATTGTTTTTGAGAGGAGATTTGTTAATTTTTTTACAATAATGCCTGTAAATGTTCCAAGACAGATTGCATAAGCAGGTACAAGCAGCAAACTAAACCTTACTCCTCTGCTTACTGAAAACATTGTACCAAACAAATAAATTGAAAATAATAATGGATAAAGTATATTATACTCCACATATTCCTCATACTTGTCATCTTTTCTTTTTCTCATTATTTCTTCCCACCATATGACAAATATAAACTTAATAATAATGGGAACACTTAACATGAACACATATATAGCAACAGAACTGAAAGAATCTCTGAAATAAATCATCAATGCAAACCAAAACACTGAACCAGACAAGATAAATAAATCTTCAGTTTCAATATTTTTATTAACGTAAAACGATAACATTATTCCTAATAATGTGAAAAATACAAGCAATTTACCGCCGACAGTCTGGAATATTGTGCCAACATCACCTGGATTCAGCTCTGCAACAGTCGTGAAAACATTTGGCCAAATATCTTTTACTGCAACATCTTTTAATTCTAAAAACATTACTAATGCTTTTGGCGCGTCTTTAAATTCATGAAATTTATTAAACAAACTTGTTCCAATGCCGCCAAATATTAAGAATAAAATTAATACAATAATTAATCCTCGAATATCTTTGAACACGAATTTTTTGTGAAAGATCATCTTAATTATTCGGAAAGCAATAATGCCAAGTATTAAAAAGATGCTGAAGTTAACTATAAACATCCAGCCGCCCCATGCGTAAGCATATAACCCCATTGATAAGCCGCATAATGCGCAAAAAACTATTCTTTTTTTGATATCTTCATATTCAATTGCAAGGATTAAAAACAAGAATATTAACAGTGGAAACAAAATGTTATAAGAATCTGTGTCTGAAAATCCAGCAGCTGTTCTTGAAAGAGCAAAAGGGTTTATTGCTAAGAATATCCCTGCCATTACTCCACCTAAATCACCAGCAATTTTTCTTACAAGAAAATAAGCAGGGATTATACCTAATGTATATATTATGACGGGAATATAAAACGCAACAGTTCTTAAAGGTACTTCAGAAAAAAGATTGATAAATTTATACAAATAAATTTCAATTGCTCCATGTAAATAATTTATTTTTAACGTGTCGCCACCACCAATATCTTCTTCAAGTAATGGGGCTAATCTATGATTATCATAATATCTTCCATTTACTTCTACATCCCCTGTATACCCATGCTCTATATAATTTCTGGCATCTCTGTACCACGACCATGGATCAATTTCATGCAGATAAACCTGTCCTGTCTCGTCTTGAAACTGCGCTCTTAATTGTTGTGCGCTCATTTCAGCCTGCTGATTAATTGTATCTTCATTTTGCGCAAGAAATCGCTTAAACTCATCTTCAATCAGGGCATTTCTGTTTGCTTCAGGTAAGTTGGGGTATTGCTGATTAATCTGCTGCCCAATTTGGTTTTTATAATAATTTTCTACATTATTTCTTCCCCAGTCATCTGCCACAGGCATAAATGCTGGCTGCAGTCTAAGAAAAATACTTAGAATAACTGGTATCAAAATCAGGAAAAAGGTTTTATTCTTTTTTATGAATTCTATTGTGGAAATACCTTTGTTTCTTTCATCTTTGTCATCATCATGGTCTTCTTTTCTATCATTTACAGATTTTTTTCCAGAAAATGCTTCTTTAACTTTACTATAAACATTTTTTACATTAAAAACTTTCTTCAAGTCAATAGAATATTCTTCATTCTTGTCCATACTCTTGTTATCAACACCTTTTTCTCTGTTCATCTCTTCCATGTATAAAACCCCTCATATGATTAATGTGAACTTAATAATATACTTAACTATCCCCAACATTTATTGCCAAAATTTTACAATCTATATAAATATTATGGTTTAATTTTTTTAGGACTATTACTATTCATACCCTACTTTTAATGTTACTAACAATTTATCTCCTTTTATTTATATATAACTAATTTACATGTTATTAATTATCGCATTCAGCCGAATCACCAAATCATTTTCAAAACAAACTTAGCCAGCCTTGGCTCGCTAAAAAAAAGTTTTGTCAGTAGTTTTATGCTGCTGTCTCTGCTATGTTTTTCTAAAACATTCTTCACACATTCCTTATCTAATAATTGCAATAATTCCAAATAATCCTTCTCAGAGAACTTGTTTAAAAGATTCCTTAACATTAAATGCATTTTAAGCTCACGCTTAACTTTTCTTATCTCTTCTTCATAATTATTGCCTTCTGCAACTGACTCTGCTAATATCTTTGCGCATCTTAGCCCAGGCACAAGACCTCCGCCGGTTGTTGCTTTTACATGTCCCGCTGCATCACCAACTATATAATAATAGGCATTTGCAGATTGAGAATCTTTTGTTAGATTATTGGTTAAGTTATTGTTTTCTTTTTCTGTTATTTTTGCTGTTAATGGCTTATACACTCTGTAATCTGAATCAAAAAAAGGTATTGGCCCGGCTTGCAGGCTAATCTTCTCATTTACAATATTCTTCTTCATTAAATCATTGACAAACATCTCAAAATATTGGTTTGGCTGTTCAGATGCAACACCAACTCTGGCAACCTCTTCACTTTCCGGCACAACCCACCCAAAAAAATTAGGGCAAATATCGCCTAAATAAATCTTAATTGTATCTTTTTCAAAATTTCCTTTGAGTAGCATTTGTTTGCCTATATAATATTTTAGCCGCTTTTCAGGATTAATAATTTTTCCGACGAGACTGGAAGGGCCGTCAGATCCGATTAAATGCTGTGTTTTTATTCTCATTATTTCTTTTTCAGCGTTTTTTTTTGCATTTTTTTCTACATCCCCACTCATTTTTCTTTTCACATTACCATCCACATTATCTTCATTGAATTTTAATCTTCTGTTAAGAGGTTTTATTAAAATTTCATTTTTATCAACACCAACAAACCTGTGGCAGGTAAATATTTTCGCACCATTATCCTTTGCGCTTTCAGCGAGGTAATTGTCAAATTTATATCTGTCAAGGACATATTCATTTAACTTTATTCTCACAGAAGTATTTCCGCAGAATATTTCAGCATGTTTTATTTCATTGACGAGAAACTCTTTTTTTATCTGCATAATTTCTTTAATGCTCTCGGTTACTAATCCGGTGCACGCAATTGGCTTTCCTATCTCAGCATGCTCCTCAAAAACCTCGACATTAAACCCTTTTTTAGCCAGCTCTGAGGCAGTGTAACATCCAACAGGCCCGGCACCGATTATGCAAACATCTTTTTTGTTTATTCTTTCATTCATTTTCTTGTTGAGAAGTTCTTACAATTAAAAAGATTGTTAAACAATACAATTAAATCCCACACAACCTCTAAATTCACGTTTACCTTATCTATCCTAAAGTAACAACACAATCAAAAGATTTAAATAGGACATTGTATTTCCTGCTTTACGTATATCCTATCTTGGTTATACTTAGTGCTTTAAACATTAGTCTAAAAAGGGGGAAATAGGAGTAATAAGTTAATTATACTAATCATATGAGGCGATATAAGGAATGATATCTAACGATGATCCAAACGCAACTTTACAAGATTTAATACAATCAGCTATTAAGCAGTTTGCAAATGGTGTGCCTTCTCAAGAAGATGAAAGAGTAAAAGCTGATGAAACATTGACTCAACTTGTGCTTAGATTTAATGAAGTTGCAGCATTACCTCATGCAGAAAGATTTCCAGCGCTGAAATTAATTGCTTCTTGCGATAGAACACACTTTACAGAAAGTGCTTTTAATTTAATCTACACCACCAACGAGAAAGACTTACCATTTCCACAAAAAAAGCAATTTCTTGAAGAAAGGATTTTGAATCCATCACCTAACAAGGTTGTAGAATATATCAGATTCTTGCGAAACCTAACCAGAATAGGTGGACTTAGAAGCCAAATGGAAGCAGTTGCTTATGTTGTTAATATTGAAGCTACAAATCCAGAATTATTTAAATTTACAATCAAACCAGCTCTTGAAAACTTAGGTTTACAAAAAGATTATCAACGACTGAAAAGAGAAGCAAGAAGCTATGATATGTTAAATCCAACACCAAGAGAAACAAAAGCAAATGACAGCTTCTTTCATAATGCATACATTGTTCCACGTAATCTTATTTTAGCAACAGTAGGTGTTGCTGCTGTTGTAGTTGGCGCTTTTTTATATTCTACTATTTTCAACGCAACAAATGGACAAGGTTCACCACAAAAAGAAGAACAGGCAGTTGAAGCACAACCATCACCAGCATCTTATTTTCAACAATATAAGCAATCACCATCATTTCCTTCTAAATATGTAATAGGTAGAGGACAAGAAAAAACATTTGATGCTTTGTCACAACAATGCATAAAAGGTTTTACACAATATTTAGATGATATAAGCGTTTCAGCTCAAGGTCTAGACGTGAAATCACCTTGCAACTGGTTTATTCATGATTCTCTTAAAAAATATAGTTGTAGTGTAGATGGTAATGGTCATATATTAGAATCAGATGGCAAAAGATATGAAAAAAATCAGATAGTAGGATTACCTACAAAATAAGAAAGTTATAATTTTAAAAATACAGGGGGTAAATTAAAATGAATAAAAAAACATTTTTAGGTCTTACAGC
>Ga0209211_10001357_pt1 | contig 46455 bp, 47 predicted proteins | sample RifGroA2_FD_183992 | JGI IMG/M metagenome (GOLD analysis project Ga0209211, IMG submission 183992) | Groundwater microbial communities from Rifle, Colorado, USA - Groundwater A2 (SPAdes) (version 2) | ecosystem: Environmental > Aquatic > Deep subsurface > Groundwater | place: Rifle, Colorado...
AAGAAGCGCTTTCTTCCCGAGAATTGCCCTTGAGATGACGCTTGTGCGTTTGAGCCTGTTGTCTCATTTCAAATCAATTGATGAGGCGCTGAGGACTGTTCAGGGACATACCCCCGGCGCTTCCGAATCTGCTCCACGGGCTGCTATACAGGCATCACCGGCGCGGACCCTGGCCGGAAATTACAAAAAGCCCTTGGTTGCCATCAATCCTGAAGATACAAAGCCAAAGACGACAACTTCCAGAACAGTTTCTGCGACAGTCTCTGCACCGGGCCCGGCGGCTGTTAAAAAATATTCATCCATTGCCGATATATGGGAAGATGTCCTGAAAAACCTTGATGAGACAAACCATCCGCTTGCTTGCAAATTAAGGGATGGTCAGGTTTCCTTTGGCGAAAAAGAGGTCAGGATATCGTATAACAGCGATATGTCAATGCATGTTGATTCTGTCCGGGAAAATATCTCCCTGATCAGTCAGACAATCCAGGATTTATCGGGGAAGAAGGTCCCATTGAAGATAGATACTGCCAATATCCCCTCTGGTCCTACCAAGAAGGACCTCAGGGAAAAGGCCTTGCAGAACCCTGTATTGAAAGAGGCCATGGACTTGTTCGAGGGAAGAATAGTTGATGTGATATCAATAGACGATAAAGGAGGAGACAATGTCTAAAAAGATGCTTGGAGATATGATGCGTCAGGCCCAGAAAATGCAAGCCGAGATGCAGAAGATGCAGGAAGAGGCAAAGACAAAGACTGTAGAGGCGAGCGCCGGAGGCGGGATGGTGACAGTGGTGGCAAACGGCGGGGGCGAACTGGTCTCTATAAAAATAGAAAAAGACGTTGTGAATCCTGACGACGTGGACATGCTTCAGGACCTGATACTTGCTGCTGCAAACGAAGCGTTGAGAAGGGGCCAGCAGATGGTCAACGAGGACATGTCCAAACTCACTATGGGACTGCAGATACCCGGAATGGGCGGGCTGGGGAACCTCTTTAAATAATTATGAGTTATGAGCCTGGAATCAGGGCGTTTATATCCATAACTCATAATTCATAACTCTTACTTTCTAATTGACGTTTATGACACAGGGCATTGTTGAAAATCTTATAACTCAACTTTCAAAGCTTCCCGGTATAGGCAGGAAGACAGCGCAGAGGCTTGCGTTTTTCATACTTACCATGCCTTCTGAAGAAGCCAGGGGCATTGCTACTGCTATTGTTGACATTAAGGACAGGGCAAGGTTCTGTTCTGTATGTTTTAACATCACCGATACAGACCCGTGCGGAATATGCAGCGACCCCTCACGTGATAAAAAAAGAATATGCGTCGTGGAAGAACCGAGCAATATCCTTGCAGTGGAAAGGACCAGGAGCTTTAACGGGACATATCATGTACTGCTCGGCGCTCTTTCCCCTCTTGATGGAATAACACCTGACAGGCTGAAAATAAATGAATTGGCAAGACGTATCCAGTCTGAAGGGACCAGTGAAGTGATCCTGGCTACAAACCCCAACACAAAAGGAGAAATGACCGCCCAGTATATCACCGAACTCTTAAAGCCTTATAATATAAGGATAACAAGGATCGCATACGGTCTGCCTATAGGGAGTGATATAGAATTTGCTGATGAAGTCACACTGACAAAGGCCCTGGAAGGCCGAAGAGAAATGTGAGATTGCCAGCAATAACGAAGTAGCTATTTACCCTTCTTTTTCCACCCTGAATAATTATGACAATAGTCACATGTTGAACCAAGCTCGCCTTTGTGAGGGTCTTTGTGGCAGTCTGCGCACGATTTATATTTAAGACCTTTCAGTACTGCTGAACCAAGACCTGATTCCTTTGTTGCCTTATGGCACTCATGACATTTTACGTTTTTATGTTTGCCTTCAAGATGATACTTTGAATCCCTGTCGTGGTCAAATTTCAACTCTTTACCTTTCCATCCAACGTATGTGTGGCAAGTCAGGCACTTTTCACCCAAGGCTTCTTTGTGAGGGTCTTTGTGGCAGTCGTCGCACAATTTGTATTTAAGGCCCCTGAGGACAGTTGTGCCGAGTGGGGAATCTTTTGTCGGAGGCTTATGGCATTCGACGCATTTTACAGTCTTATGCTTGCCCTCAAGGTGATACCTGGAATCCCTGTCGTGGTCAAATTTCAATTCCTTACCTTTCCATCCACCAAAAGTATGACAAGTCAGGCACTTTTCACCCAACGATTCCTTGTGAGGGTCTTTGTGACAATCGTCGCATAACTTATATTTCAATCCACGCAATACGGCGGTTGCAAGGGCTGCGTTCTGAGGCCTCGGCTTGTGACATTCCACGCATTTAACGGTTTTATGTTTGCCTTCAAGTTTATATTTAGAGTCCTTGTCGTGGTCGAATTTCACTTCTTTGCCTTTCCAGCCAGAGTAGGTGTGACAAGTCAAGCACTTTTCACCCAGCTCGTTTTTATGCGGGTCCTTATGGCAGTCTGTACATAAATTGTATTTAAGCCCCCGGAAAGTGGCTGTCATCAGTCCAGCTTCTTTTGTCTGGGGCTTATGGCAGTCAACACATTTGACGGTTTTATGTTTGCCTTCAAGTTTATATTTAGAGTCCTTGTCATGGTCAAATTTCAACTCTTTTCCCTTCCATCCGGAATAGGTATGGCAAGTAATACACTTTTCACCTAATCCGTTTTTATGAGGGTCCTTGTGACAGTCTGTGCATAACTCGAATTTTACACCTATATAATAGCCGCCTGCATCTTCATCGGTCCTCTGCCTCCTCTTGTGGCATTTTTCGCATTTCACGTCAGCATGTTTGCCTTCCAGTTTAAAAGCAGCGAGATTATGGTCAAACTTTTTTTCGTCAAACTTGATAATCTTTCCGAATAGCCCTTTAGGATGCTCTTTGTGACATTCAATGCAGGACCCCTTATGTTTTCCATGGTGGCCCATTTGCTCTTCCCTTCTCTTTTTAATTATTTTATGACATTCGAGACATTTTTCATCTTTAAGTTCACCGGTATAGCTGTGACATTTATTGCAGTCGTTGATCTCCTTAAGCTTGTGTACGCCTGAAAGCTCATTGGGCCTGATGATCTTGTTAAAACCTTTTGACAGGGAAACCTTTCTGCCCTGGTTGAAGATCATAAAACCAACAATACCAAGGGCGATTGTTAATACAAGGAACATGGCTTCTGCCTTCATGAATGATCCACCCAGGTGCTCCGTATCCTCTATCGGCTCCTTATAGTCGCCGAGGGTCAATGAGTGATGGTGGTAAATGTAATATTTTGGGACCATGCCGTGAAATATTCCGCCGAGACCGACGCGCGTTGAAGGATTGATAAAAGAAAGATAGAGATGACCTGCAACGGTTGTAATGGCCATGAAGAAAATTGAGGCATGAATATACCAGGCAAGCAGGATCGAACTGTGAAATATCATTAGATAACCGCTGACCGGAAATGCCACAGTGTAAAAAAAGACCAGCAGGCTGTTTATTTTCTGGCCCGTATTGAATTTGCCGGCAGGAGGGACTTCAATTTTCGGATTGAAAATAGATCTGATTGCCAGGAACAGCCATTTAACGTCATCGCATCCTATTCTGAAGATATCCCTGAGATTTGAAAAGTTCAACCTGGGGCCTATAAAGAAAAAGGATATTATTAACAGAGCGATCCAGGCAATAGCCGTAACTTTATGGATATTTCGAAGGATGTTCAGCGTAGCCAGATCAATGTCGCCAAATCTCGAAAACAGCATCACTGCACCGCTTATAAGGAGGATGATAAACGGGACGGCATTCGCCCAGTGCAGAATAATTTCCGAGGTTTGAAAACGTCTTAAGAACTCAGTCTTTGTATTCTTATCCATTAGTATTCATTTTGTTCTTAAAATACAACCTCTTTGTTTTAATATCGTATAATAAAAAAGTTGAAATTAGCAAGCAATCCACTTTCCAGTTAGTTATCATACCGCTTTAATTGACAAACAATGAAAATAGCAATTAACATACTGTTAGGGGATGTTAAAAAGGGGCAGATTGTTAAAAGCAGCACTTTTAGGAGGACTTCTCGTGGCTATTCTGGCGCTGGAGTCTGAAGGGGACATGTTTGGGTATGATTTCAAGCCGTTACCGCCTCCCAACCAGTACGGCAACTTTCTTATTAACAGGACCTCTGAAAAAAACAATGTCAAACCCGCAATATTTTCACACTGGATACACAGGCAGAAACATACCTGCAGGGTCTGCCACTTCGAACTTGATTTCAGCTTCAAAGTCAATACTACCGAGATAACCGAAGCTGAAAACAGGGAAGGCAAATACTGCGGCGCAAGCACCTGCCACGACGGCAAGGCCGTATTCGGACATACAAAGGAAAATTGCGACAAATGTCATAATGGCAATATCTCTGATGGAAGGGACAAGTTCTGGCCCTTTATGAAGAAAGTCCCGAAGGCAAAGTTTGGTAACGAAGTAGACTGGGTCAAGGCAGTGGATAACGGCACATTGAACCCTGTTAAAGTTCTTACGCGAAAGCCGCCAACAGATCTAAAATTCACCAAGAAGCTGGAACTTGAATCGGAAGCAGCCTTCATATCGCCTTCTTCTTTTCCTCATGATAAACATGCGGAATGGCTTGACTGCAATAATTGCCATCCTGACATTTTTCACATGAAGAAAAAAGCTGATCATTTCAATATGGCAGACATGATTAAAGGCAAATACTGCGGCCTGTGCCATTCAACTGTAGCATTCCCCATGAATGACTGCAAGCGTTGCCATCAGGGTATGGAAATGGCTTATTAGAATTTTGCAAGCGCTTCTCTGGTTATCCTTTCTGCGGTTTCAAACACGGTCTTCTTGCCCTCTTCAGTCCTTGCTTCAATATAAAATCTGACCTTTGGCTCTGTGCCTGAGGGCCTGATCATGAGCCATGAGCCGTCGTCAAAGACTACCTTTGTGCCGTCGACAGTTATTACATCCCTGACTGTTCTTGTGCTCCCTCCCATATCAATCGCAGTCCCTTCTTTGTAATGCTCCTGAATAACAGAAAGCTTTTTAATTAGAGGGTCTCCAACAAGTGAGCGGTCAACAGATATGCCTGAACGGTCAGGATAGAAGTGTCCGAATTCATCCATAAGGTCATTGAAGTATCTGCTCAGATTCCTGCCTGTAACGGCAATCATCTCAATGGCCAGAAGAAGGCCAAATAATGCGTCCTTTTCTAATGTGTGATTGTATCCTGATATCCCGTCAGACTCTTCAAAAGCGACTATCGCCCTTTCATTTGAAGTCTTTAACAGATAGGGTCTGAAGTTTTTGAACCCGACTCTGGTTTCTCTGACCGGTATTCTGAGTTTGTCTGCAATTGCATTTACAAAATTGCTTGTGCCTACTGACTTTGCAACGACTCCCGAGATCCCTTTATGTACATGCAGGAAATGCAGGGCCATTGCTCCGAAATAATTCATGGGTACCTGCATGCTGCTGTCAGAGAACCTTATCCTGTCACCGTCGGGGTCCATGATTGCTCCGAGCTTGAACTTTGCTTTGCTTGCCTTTAAAATTTTTTCGACCCCTTCCATGTTTTTTTCAGACGGCTCTGGTGCCACCCCCCCAAAAAGATAATCGTCCCCTGTACGCAGATAAATGACCTTTTCGCTGTTTCCTAAAATCTTTTGGATGCGTCCCCTTGTCGCGCCATGAACATTATCAATGCAGATTATGCAGTCTTCGGACTCTATGAAAGCCCTGATTCTTCCAACATCCAATGTTTTCCTGTCTGTTATATATTTTATGTAAAGAGAAGGCAGGTCTATTCTTTCAGGCTTTTCAGCTTTGTAGGTCTTACATACCAGACCTTCATTCATCATCCTGTTCGCTATCTCTTCTATTTTTATCGTAATCTCCGAACCTGCAGGCCCCCCATCCGAGGGATTGAATTTAAAGCCTGCATAGTTTGCCGGGTTGTGTGATGGCGTAAGGTTTATGGCACATGCGGCATTCAGCATTTCAATGCCAGCAGAAAATTCGGGTGTCGGGGCTTCGCCTGCATACCACGTCTTTATGCCTTCTTTCTGAAGCAGCCCGATTACCTCCATCGCGAAGTCCTGCCCCAGGAACCTGTTATCGTGGCCTACTATCACTCCGCGCTTTTTTATCTCTTCAAGATCAGCCACACCCATCGCTTCCATAACAGCGCGTTCATTGTTTTTAAACATTTCTATGATAGCAGAGGTTACGATCCTTACATTGTTGAAAGTAAAGTCTGTCCCTATTTCCCCCCTCCACCCCGAGGTGCCGAACACCACATTTGTCGGCGCCTTATTTTCCCTTGCGAAGTTTTCTATTACAGAAAGCAGTTCCCTGTTCCCGGCAATATCGGACATTATTGCCTTCCAGCAGGAAGCGGCGTTATCGAATATCTGAGTCATTTGATCCTCCGGTTTATTAGTAGGTGACGAATGGCTGAAAACTTATTCCGGACTTATAAAATACCGCATATCCTTCAGAAAAGGGAACTTGGAACGTATCGCGATAACATCGTCGGGATTGAACTCGCAGGTGAGGAATTCCTCTGTTTCGTCACCTGCGCAGATGTCATTACCCAAGGGGTCAAAAATATGAGACGCACCTGGGTAGTGGATGCCGTTGCCTCCCGTCCCGGTCCTGTTAAGGCCGATTATAAAACACTGGTTTTCGATGGCCCTGGCCTTCAACAGCGCTTCCCAGTGCTCTTTTCGCGCGGTGGGCCAGTTTGCTATTACGAATATTGTCTGGACCTCTCGCGCCACGCGCCTGAACACTTCAGGAAACCTCAGGTCATAACAGATAAAGATGCTTGACGACATGCCATCAATCTCGAATATTACGGTATTTTCGCCTGGAACATAATATTTGTCCTCATCGGCAAAGGAAAATGGATGCATTTTTGTGTATGTAGCTGTGAGCATCCCATTACGGTTATATACAAAGGCCATATTCCTGCCCTTTTCTTCTCCGGATGCCTTTATTGGGAAACCTGCGATGAGGTTAATGCTATATTTTTTTGCTATCTCTGATAACGCCTCAGCTGTCTCTCCATAGCCACTTTCTGAGATGACAGAAATATTCATTGAAAATCCGGTACTGAACATTTCAGGAAAGACAATTGTGTCGCATTTTTCCAGTGTGGCCCTCTGCGCAAAAGATTCAGCCCTTTTGAGGTTTGATTTTTTTAATTCCCACGCAATGTCGAGCTGTATCAACGCTATTTTCATGTCTGTGCAGGTATTTTTACATTTCTCAGAAATTCGGCAGTCATTTCGGGTACCAGCGGATTCAGATAAATGCCTGAACCAAGTTCAAACCCTGATGCCATAGCAATCCTGGGCACTATGCTCAGATACCAGTGGTTGAATTCAGAGTCCGAACTGCTTGGCTTTCCCGACCGAATTACATAATTGAAGTCCGGGTCATCCAGTCCGTAATATAGTCTTGCCATGCTCGATTTCAGGTTTATTGCAAGGTCCCGTATCTCTTCATTTCGAATATCTGAAAAAGAGCCTGAATGCCGTTTGGGAAATATCCATATATGGAATGCGGACAGTGCAGCATATGGAACGAATGACACAAAATGGTCCGTATTTAACAGGACCCTTGAACCGTCATTTAATTCGTCTGCCACTAATCTGCACATCAGGCAGTCCCCTGTTTCATCGAAGAACCTCATGACATTCTCGATCCTGCTTCTTATCTGAAACGGGGTTATGGGCAAGCCTGCTATCTGCGAATGGGAATGTTCAATTGTAGTGCCTGACGCTAGACCACTGTTTTTTAATATGACCACATGTTCGATCCGGGGGTCCCTGTTAATTTCAAGGAAACGCTCCTTATAAGTCTGTATTACCTCTTCAAGGTGTTCAGACTGCATTGTAGCAGTTGTAACGTTGTGGAGGGGGCTTTCGATAATTACTTCATGAATGCCCACGCCGTTAACACTCTTTCTTAGTCCGGAATTTCGGCGTGTGCGTTCACCCTCTTTTGAAAGGACCGCGAATTTATTTGGAACAACCCTTATTCTCCATTCCTTATCATCACCGGTCCTGTATTTTTCATCAAGTGTTTTTGATTCATTGCCCGGACAGAACGGGCAAGTCTCAACAAGATCGGGATGTCTTTTGTGTTCCCTTATCCCTGCAAAGTCTTCAGGTCGCCTCTTGCCCTTTTCCCTTCCAATGATCACCCATTCACGTGTTACAAGATTCAGCCTGAGTTCAGGCATAATGTGCCTCCAAAGTCTTATTGAGCTAAGTTTAGCAATATTTCATGACAAATTCTACAAATATTTTATAATGGATATGGTATTTTAGCACCTTATATGATATTCTTTTAGAAAAGGAGCTGATATGATAAACCAGTCTGTGGTAGCAATTTGGAGCGGTATATTTCTTATAATGCTGATCGGCTTTATAGTGACCATTGGTTTTCTTATTTATGCAGTTATTGAGTTGAGAAAATCTGCGGCGGCCTTCAAGGAGTTTCTTGAAGTCATGGAGTGTAAAATTGCTCCTGTGCTTGAAGAGAGTGAACAGACACTTAGAAGCCTGAGAAAGATAAGCGACGATGTGGGGACTGCTACTAATAATATCAGTAATTTTTCGGGGGCCCTGTATGATATAGTTGATAATATAAGGGCGCTCAGCGGCATTGTAAGCGGTTTCAGGGAAGACGTATCTTTGAGAAAATCAGCGCTTAGGGCCGGCGCTAAAGCGGCCCTTGAAGTTTTAATTACTCAAATTAAACAGAGGAGGTTTTGATATGAGAAACGAAGATAATGGTTTTAGTTCAGGTTCAGTACTTCTTTCATTTCTTTTAGGAGGCATGGTCGGAGCAGGACTGGCCCTTCTCATGGCACCGCAGTCAGGAGAGGAGACCAGGAGAAGGATTCGCGAGCTTGCTGACGAGGTAAAGGAAAAAGCGACTGATTATGTCGGGCAGACACGGGAAAGGGTCATGTCAACAGTCGAGAAGGGAAAAGAGGCTTTAGACGAGAAGAAATCCGCAATAACAGCTGCTTTTGAAGCAGGTAAAGAGGCCTACGAAAAAGAATTGCATAAGTAAATATGCATGAAGTCTCAATAGCCGACAGTCTTCTTGATATAGCTGTGCGGGAATGCAGAGACAATGGCTTCACTAAAATAGGGAGCATAAAGGTATGTATAGGCAAGGCCTCTGGTGTTATGCCAGAGGCCCTGCTTTTTGCTTTTGACGCGATGAAGGCCGGCACGTTGGCTGATGGCGCTTCCCTGATAATCGAGGAAATCCCTGTCTCAGGACACTGCAATGCCTGCAACACTGATTTTGTTGTACCTGAAAAATATGTGCTGTGCTGCCCGCATTGCAGTTCAGAGTCATTCACAGTGAATTCCGGTCGTGAACTTAATATAGTCGAACTGGAGGTTGATTAGAGATGAAGCTCAAAGTCGCATCAAAAATACTCGATGCAAATGAAAGGATTGCGCAGGACAACAAGAAGGCCTTTGAAGGGGCCGGGCTGTATGTTGTCAATCTCATGAGTTCGCCGGGCGCAGGCAAGACGTCCCTTCTGGAAAATACCATAAAAGGGCTTGCCGGCAAATCAATGGTTGGTGTTATAGAGGGTGATATAACAGGGACCGATGATGCTGTCAGGATAGAAAGACTCGAAGTGCCGGTCGTGCAGATCAACACCGGCGGGGCCTGCCATCTCGATGCCAACATGATCAATTCTGTCCTTAATGATCTGCCTCTTGCAGAACTCGATCTGCTTTTTATCGAAAATGTTGGCAATCTCGTCTGCCCCGCTGAATTCAAGGTTGGTGAGGACATTAAGGTGATGATACTCAGCATCACAGAAGGCCATGATAAGCCGCTAAAGTATCCGCTTATGTTTCAGGAATCATCAGCTCTTATCATAAATAAAATTGATCTGAAGCCTTTTCTGGATGTTGATGTGGCCAAGATAAGGAAAGATGCCCTGTCTCTTAATCCTTCAATAAAGATATTTGAGGTCTCATGCAAAACCGGAGAAGGCATTGACGCCTGGATAGAATGGCTGATTCAGACATCGAATTCATGAGGCTTGCCCTCAACGAGGCTGAACAGGCCTTCAAAGAGGGGGAAGTCCCTGTCGGTGCTGTCCTTGTCATTAATGGCGAGATAATAGCTTCTGCTCATAATACGCGCGAATTAGGGTTCGACCCCACAGCCCACGCAGAAGTAATAGTCATGCGGGAAGCCGCCCAAAAGATCAAAAACTGGAGATTGACCGGCGCTACCCTTTATGTAACCAAAGAGCCGTGCGTTATGTGTTCCGGCACCATGATCAATGCCCGCCTGTCCAGACTTGTATATGGATGCAGCGACAGCAAAGGCGGCGCAGTCAACAGCCTCTATCAGCTTCTTTCAGACAAGAGGCTGAACCATCAGGTCGAAGTGGTTTCAGGTGTGCTGGAAGATGAGTGTGCTGAACTGCTCAAGAGTTTTTTTAAGGAGAGAAGGGAAGGATCATAGGAAATTCAGTAGTGTACGGACTTAATATTGTCTTTTTCTGTCTGCCGCGGGTATAATCACAAACTATGGATGAAATAAATGAACTTATAGAACAGCGGTTTAAAAAGCTTGATGACCTTCGGGCTGCGGGGATAGACCCTTACAACGGACGTTTTGCCCCTGACTCAAAGACTGCGGACTTGAAGGCTAAATATGAAACTGTTACAAAGGACGAACTGGAAGCAAAGCATACGGAGACTTTCTCTGTCGCTGGCAGAATTATAGCCATGCGGGATTTTGGAAAGGCCTCATTCGCCCACATTCAGGACGCTTCAGGAAAACTTCAACTGTATTTCAGAAAAGATCTTCTCAATGAAAGATATGCACTTATAAAGAAGCTCGACATTGGGGATTTGATAGGCGTAAGCGGCAGGTTGTTCAGGACAAGGACTGATGAACTTACCATTGAGGTGTCCGATTTTACTTTGCTGGGCAAGTCGCTGAGGCCACTCCCTGAAAAATGGCATGGTCTCAAGGACATTGAAATCAGGTACAGGCAGAGGTATGTTGACCTGATAGTAAATCCGCAGGTCAAGGAAATATTCGCCAAGCGGAGCGCTATTATTAAGGCCATAAGGGATTTCCTCGAATCAAGGGAGTATATTGAGGTCGAGACCCCGATGATGCACCAGATCCCCGGCGGGGCTGCTGCCAAGCCATTCAAGACCCATCACAATGCACTTGATATCGATTTGTATCTGAGGATTGCTCCTGAGCTTTATCTCAAAAGGCTCCTTGTCGGTGGATATGAAAGGGTCTTTGAGATCAACAAGAACTTCAGGAATGAGGGCATCTCTACAAAGCACAACCCTGAATTCACAATGCTTGAATTTTATACTGCCTACAAAGATTATAATTTCCTGATGGATTTTACAGAGGAGCTCTTTGCTTATATTGCCAATAAGGCTCTCGGTACTTTAAAGATACCTTATGGCGACATTGTCATAGACCTTACACCGCCCTGGCCGAGGATACCTATGCTTGATTCCTTGAAACAAAAAGGTATGCCTGATGATGTTATTACAGACCATGAAAAGGCGAGGGAATGGGCATTGTCCAAGAAGATAGCCCTGGAGAAAGGCGCTTCACATACAAAGATACTCGATGAGATTTTCAAGGAACTTGTTGAGCCTGAATTGATACAGCCCACGTTTATAACAGATTATCCTGTTGAACTTTCTCCACTTGCGAAAAGGAAGACGGATAATCCTGAACTTGTCGAAAGGTTTGAGCTCTTTATTGCTGCAAGGGAGATCGCCAATGCCTTTTCAGAGCTGAATGACCCGATAGACCAGAAAAATAGATTTTTGAATCAGGTTGAGGCAAAGAAAAAGGGTGATGAAGAGGCCCACTGGATGGATGAGGATTTTGTGAGGGCGCTTGAATACGGTATGCCTCCTGCCGCAGGTGAGGGAATAGGCATAGACAGGCTTGTCATGCTCCTGACTGATTCCCCGTCAATAAGGGATGTTATCCTTTTCCCTCAACTTAAACCGGAACAGTAAGACCAAGTGAGAAGCGAGAAATAAGAAGTGTTATTATGAATTCCCCCTATCAGTTATTTATCGCCCTCAGATATCTTAAATCAAAGAAAAGGAACAAAGGCATTTCCTTCAATACAGCCATATCTATTGGCGGTGTTGCCCTTGGAGTAATGGCCCTGCTTGTAGTCCTTTCTGTTATGAGTGGTTTTCAGGAAGACCTGCAGAAAAAAATATTGGGTGCTAATGCACATGCTATTGTTCTCAGTTATAAGGGCGGAATTGAGGATTACAGTGCAATAGAAAAAAAAATTAAGGCAGACCCCCGGATCATTTCTGCATCTCCGTTTGTCCTTGGCCAGGTAATGGTCTCTTCAGGTAAAAAGGCCCACGGTGTTTTTATGCGGGGAATAGACCCGTCATTGGAATTAAAGACAACGGACATTTTACGCCATTTAAAGTATGGGAAAATCGAAGACCTGAATGCAAAAGACGGTCTGCCATGGGTTGTCATTGGGAATGAGCTGGCCTCTATACTTGGTTTGATGACCGGCGATACTCTTAATCTTATTTCTCCTGTGGGTGAAATGGGACCTTTGGGTATGCTGCCTAAGGTCAAGCAGTACAGGCTTGCCGGTATATTTGAGATGGGTATGTTTGAATACGATACGAACCTTGTGCTGACTGACATGAAGTCAGCCGGAGAGTTTTTCGGTTACGGCAATACTGTAACAGGGATTGAACTGAGATTGGATGATATATACAAGGCATCAGCTGTACGCGAATCTCTCAACAAAAAACTCGGGTTCCCGTATTATGCCAGGGACTGGATGCAGATGAACCGCAACCTATTTTCAGCCCTTAAACTGGAAAAATTTGCAATGTTTGTTATACTTATTCTTATTGTGCTTGTGGCATCTTTTAATATTGTCAGCACCCTTATGATGAATGTGATGGAAAAACAAAAGGAGATCGCAATTTTAAAGGCCATGGGTGCTACAAGCAGGAGCATTATGTCCATTTTTATATTCCAGGGGCTGTTTATAGGTCTCATCGGCACTATAATAGGAGTCACTGGCGGATACTTGCTAGGTCTGGTTTTGAATAATTATGAGATTATAAAGCTGCCTGCTGATGTTTATTATCTCAGCAAGTTGCCTGTAAAGATGAAGCTTATCGACTTTGTTGTTGTCTCCGTGTCTGCGATTACCATCAGTTTCCTGTCCACCCTATATCCTTCGTATCACGCAGCTAAGATGGAGCCTGTTGAATCATTGAGGTATGAATAATGTGCCGGTGTATTAAATTAACAATTATACTGCTGGTAGGTTTTTTTGCTATGGCCTTATGGAGCGGAGGGAATAAGTTCAGGGATATCGGGGAAAAGGCAGGAGGAGTGATCGAGACTGCGTGCGATAAACTTGCTGATCAGGCTGATGAGATAAGAGAAAAAGTAAGGGGCAAGAAGAAAAAGATAGATGAATGGAAAAGCAAAAAGGAAGAAAAATCGCTTGAGTCTATTAATAACCTTAAGGAATTGAAAAAAGAAGGTCTGTTCGAAAAATAATGAAAGAACTTTTAAGTGCAGAAGGCCTTAAGAAGACTTTCAACACACCTGCCGGCGAATTACATATCTTGAAAGGAATAGATATGGTTTTAAACGAAGGGGAGATGGTCAGCATAGTTGGGGCCTCTGGCGTGGGCAAAAGTACTTTTATGCATATCCTTGGGACTCTCGATAAACCTACATCGGGAAAGATTACCTATAATATCGGCTCTCATCAATCAGCTCCCAGCGGGCAGGAGACAGTAAAAGGCATAGACCCATTTTCTCTTTCTAATGGAAATCTTGCGGCTTTCAGAAATAGGGTGGTCGGGTTTGTCTTCCAGTTCCATTATCTGCTGCCGGAATTCAGTGCGTTGGAAAATGTAATGATGCCTGCGCTCATATCAGGAAGCTGGCAATCAAAAGATGGGAAAACGGAAGAAGTGAAAGATAGGGCGGAGAAGCTCCTGGATGAGCTGGGGATGTATGCCAGGAAGGACCATAAACCCGGAGAGCTGTCAGGCGGTGAGCAGCAGAGGGTTGCAGTTGCAAGGGCGCTATTCCTTGAGCCGAGGGTTGTGCTTGCGGATGAACCGACTGGTAACCTTGACACGGCCACAGGAGAAGAGCTTTTCAAGTTATTGACGGGCATAAATTCAAAACGGGGCGTGTCATTTGTTATAGTGACCCATAATGAGTCATTATCCAAAAAGTGTCACCGGACATTGAAAATGTCGGATGGTAAGTTTGTCCATGAGAATTAACCGTTGCGGATTAACATAATTGATTGAATAGGTTGGTGCAAATCGGTTATGATATAAACCGAATTTTCAAGTGGAGGTACTGTTATCAAACTTAAATTAACTGACGGCACTGAAAAAGAAATAGATCCGTCTGAACTTAAAACATATTTAGAGTCTTCAAACGCCCTTGCTGTGAAAGTTGATGAGGAACTTAAGGACATTGCTTTATTAGAAGTCCCTGGATCTCAATCTACCGTCGAACTTATAGGGTCTGCTTCAAAAGAGGGCTTGGAAATTTATAGACACAGCACGTCCCATATCCTTGCGCATGCGGTAAAAGAACTGTTCCCTGATGTGAAACTCGCCATAGGCCCTTCGATTGAAGACGGTTTCTATTATGATTTTGACCGGGCCGTTCCATTTACCCCTGATGATCTGATCCAGATTGAGAAAAAGATGAAGGAGCTTATCAAAAAGAACAGTCCCTTTGTCCGTAAAACCCTTTCAAGGACTGAGGCCATAGAGCTTTTCAGGAAGATGGGCGAAGAGTACAAGGTTGAGCTACTGCAGGATATACAGGATGATGCGGTCTCAATTTATGAGGAAGGTGGTTTTGTTGATCTCTGCAGGGGCCCTCACCTGCTGAAAACCGGGAGAGTCAAGGCATTCAAGCTCCTGAGCATTGCCGGCGCTTACTGGCGTGGCGATGAAAAGAACAAGATGCTCCAGAGGATCTATGGAACTGCTTTTGTTGATAAGGAAGAACTGAAGGCATATCTTAACTTCCTCGAAGAAGTTAAAAAGAGAGACCACAGAAAACTCGGCAAGGAACTCGACCTGTTCAGCATAAGTGATGAAATAGGGCCCGGGCTTATTCTCTGGCATCCGAACGGGGCCATCATAAGAAAGACGATAGAGGATTTTTGGAGAAATGAGCACCAGAAGGCGGATTATAAACTGCTCTTCAGCCCTCATATCGCGAGATTGAATCTCTGGCAGCGAAGCGGACACTGGGACTTTTACAGGGAGAACATGTATTCTCCGATGGAAATAGACGAGATCGCATACGAGTTGAAACCGATGAATTGTCCGTTTCACATCAATGTCTATAAAAGCTCTTTGAAGAGTTACAGGGAGCTGCCAATAAGATATGCCGAACTCGGGACGGTCTACAGGTATGAACGCTCCGGTGTGCTTCATGGTCTCATGCGAGTCAGGGGGTTTACCCAGGATGATGCTCACATATTCTGCACCGATGAACAGATCGAAGGTGAGATCCTGAATATCCTTGATTTTACCCTGTTCATTTTAAATACCTTTGGATTTGATTCATATGACATATATCTGTCCACCCGGCCCGAAAAATATGTAGGGGCGCTTGAAGACTGGGAAAGGGCGACCAATGCACTTAAGCAGGCCCTTGAAAGAAAGGGATTGTCTTATGAAATAGACCCTGGAGAAGGTGTTTTCTACGGGCCGAAGATAGATATAAAGATAAAGGACTCCTTAAACAGGTCGTGGCAGTGCAGCACAATACAGGTTGATTTCAATAATCCTGAAAGGTTTGATGTAGTATACAGGGGTAACGACGGCAAGGAGCACAGACCCATAATGATCCACAGGGCGCTCATGGGGTCACTCGAACGGTTCTTTGGTATACTTATAGAACATTATGCCGGCGAGTTTCCTCTATGGCTTGCTCCTGTCCAAGTGGCGGTATTGACTATAGTTGAAAGACATGATGATTATGCAAAGGAGATAAGTAAACGTCTCAGGGCTTCGGACATAAGGATTGAACTAAATCTTGAGAATGAAAAGATCGGATTCAAGATAAGGGAAGCTACTATGAGAAAAATACCCTATCTTGTTATAATAGGCGACAAAGAGGTCGAGGAGAAGACGGTAACAGTCAGGAAAAAGAACGGCGAGAACCTGGGACCATTTACAATTGATGAATTTATAAGGATAATAACAGAGCAGGTAAGAAGCAAGAAATAACCTGCTTAATTCTTTTTTTGGAGGTGATAACATAAGTAAAGACATTAGAGTTAACGAAGGTATCCGGGTAAGAGAAGTCAGGCTCATTGACGATGAAGGAAAGCAGCTGGGAGTAGTTCCTATCCAGGAAGCGCTGAAGTTATCAAGGGAAAGAGGGTTCGATCTTGTCGAAGTAGCTCCAAATGTCTCGCCGCCTGTTTGCAAGGTGATGGACTTTGGCAAATATAAGTACCAGATGAGCAAGAAGCACACGGCAAGAAAGACCATGGATGTAAAAGAGGTGAAGATAAGGCCCCAGATAACCGACCATGATCTCCAGTTGAAGGTCAAAAATGTCAGGAGATTCCTCGACGACGGAGACAAGGCCAAGATAACCATGTTCTTCAGGGGACGTGAAATTGTCAGGACTGAACTGGGCATGAAGGTTTTTGTCAGGATAATGGAACTGCTTACAGGAAAATATAATGTTGAGCAACAGCCCAAAAGGGAAGGTAACCATATTACTATGGTAATAGGGCCTAGCAGTAAATAAAAATCAGAAGAGAAAAATGTAAAATTGAGAAGTCCCATTTTTTTTTGATATTTGCACTTTTCAGTTTTAAATCAATTTTAGAGAGGAGGACATAAATGCCGAAACTTAAAACCCATAGGGGTGCTGCCAAGAGGATGAAGGTGACCGGCAGCGGAAAGGTCATGAGGTATAAGGCAAACAGGGGCCATCTGTTGACCGGTAAGCCTGCAAAGAGAATGAGGAACCTTAGAAAAGGGGCCCTCGTACCAGAGGTCCTGCAAGACAGCATGAAGAAATTATTGCCTTACATGTAACAGGTTATCTGTATTGGCATAAGTCATTTTAGACTGTTTATCTGCGGCTGATTATATCAGACTTGACGCCTCTATTCCTAATCTATTAAACTATACACTTTCTTACCGGGAAAAAGCTGTCAAGTAATGTTTTTAAAGGAGGACATAAATGCCGAGGGCAAAAGGTGGTTTTAAGACAAGGAGATACCATAAAAAGGTTCTCGATCAGACAAAGGGTTATTATGGCGCAAGGAGCCGTCTTTACAGGACCGCTACACAAGTGCTTGATAAGGCGCTTATTGCTGCCTATAAGGACAGGAGACTAAAAAAACGCGAGTTCAGGTCTCTATGGATAGCAAGGATCAGCGCCGGAGTCAGGTCTCTTGGAATGACTTACAGTCAGTTTATGAACGGACTTAAGAAGGCCAACATCAACCTGAACAGAAAGTCCCTTGCTGATCTGGCATACAGCGATTTCAAGGTTTTCAGCGAACTGGTAGAACAAGTTAAGAGTTAAGGGACCAGGGGTTAAGGAGTTATTAATTTGAACTCTGCAACTCCAAGCCCCCATTACTCCATAACTCCTTATGGAAGACCTAAAACAAACATTCCTCGATGAATTAAAATCTGTTGAAACTCTTGCCGATTTGACCCTGCTCAGGGTCAAATATCTCGGCAAGAAGGGTATTATCACCTCCAGGCTTAAATCCCTTTCAGAGATACCTCAAAATGAGAGACCTGCCTTTGGCAAAAAGATAAATGAGGTCAAACAATTTCTTGAGTCTGGACTCGACGCCAGAGAATCCGGCCTGAAAAATGAAGACCTGAAAGCAAGGCTGCTGTCTGAATCAATAGATATTACGCTGCCTGGCAGGCAGGTCCCCTTTGGTAAGGAACACCCGGTAAATAAGACCCTTTCCGAGGTGGTTGATATCTTTGTAAGGATGGGGTTCAGTGTTGAAGAAGGGCCTGAAGTTGAACTTGACTATTATAATTTTGAGGCCCTCAATTTTCCCCGTGATCATCCTGCAAGGGACATGCAGGACACTTTTTTTATAAGTGACGATATTGTGCTCAGGACCCATACCTCACCGGTACAGGTGCGGGGCATGGAAAAAAGAAAACCTCCTGTAAGGTTTATTGCGCCGGGCAAGGTTTACAGGTGCGATGCTGATATAACTCACACCCCCATGTTCCACCAGGTTGAAGGCCTTATGGTTGACAAAGGCATAACTTTCAGTAATCTCAAAGGTATTCTTGAGGCATTCCTCCACCAAATGTTCGGCTCTGATACGCCGGTAAGGTTCAGGCCGAGCTTTTTCCCTTTTACTGAACCGTCCGCTGAAATAGACATAGGGTGTATATTATGCAGCGGCGACGGCTGCAGGGTATGCAAAGGCACCGGCTGGCTTGAAATCCTTGGCGCAGGGATGGTCAATCCGAAGGTGTTTGAAAATGTGGGATATGACCCGGAAGTGTATTCAGGATTTGCCTTTGGCATGGGAATAGAAAGGATCACAATGCTGAAATATTCCATCGATGATATAAGACTTTTCTTTGAAAATGATATAAGATTTTTGAGGCAATTTTAAATGCGGGTACCATTTGAATGGTTAAAGGAATTTGTTGATGTAAAGGCCGCTCCCACAGAGGTTGGCCATAAGCTTACCATGATAGGCCTTGAGGTTGAGGCCATTGAACATGTTGATGACGATTACATTTTTGAGGTAAACGTTACTCCAAACAGGCCTGATTGCCTGAGTATCATCGGCATCGCAAGAGAGCTTTCCGCTGCTTACAGGATTCCGCTTAAATTCCCAAAACATGACGTTCTCTCGGATCCGGGAGAGCTGGATTTTAATGTGGATATACTCGATGTCCCCCTTTGCCACAGATATGCCGGGAGGGTTGTGAAGAGTCTAAAAATAGCGCCTTCTCCTGAGTGGTTAAAAAACAGACTCGACAAATGCGGCATCAGGTCAATTAATAATATTGTAGATGTTACAAACTATGTCCTGCTTGAGTTTGGACATCCTCTCCATGCATTTGACCTTAATACAATAAAGGGTCATCGTCTCAGGGTCGGCACACCCAACACTGTCAAGGGTAATGGGGCGAAAATTAAATTTGAGACACTTGACGGTATCATGCGCGAGGTGCCCCCGGATTCTCTCCTGATATGGGACGCAAAACGGCCGATAGCAATAGCCGGTATTATGGGCGGACTCGAAACAGAGGTCAGCGATACAACAAAAGATATCTTTATAGAGAGCGCGTATTTCGATCCAATGTCTGTAAGGAGGACGTCAAAGGCTCTTGGCCTTAAGACGGAATCCTCCTACAGGTTTGAGAGAGAAACCGATATAAAGGTGCTTAAAAAGGCGCTTGACAGGGCGGCCTTTTTGATGAAACAAGTGGCAGGGGGGACTATATATGGGAAGATTGATCTCTACCCAAAGAGCTTTGCTCCTGTCAGGATTAATATAAAATATGATGATATCAATGACCTGCTTGGGTTGAAGTTGAAGAAAAAGGAGATACATGCCTGCCTTGACGGACTTGGTCTTGATATAAAAGAGGCTGCTGACCATATGGTAATAAGTCCTCCGGCGTTCAGGAAGGACATAAAGGGCAAAGCTGACATAGTCGAAGAGATTGCAAGAATGTACGGTTATGACAGGATAACTCCGGAATTGCCCAAGGCCACCATAGGCATGGAATGGCAGGGCTCTGAAATAAAGAATGATCAGGCAAGGATAAAAAAGAACATAAGGGAGTCTCTCCTGAAGTTAGGGTATTCAGAAGCAGTAAATTTCAGTTTTATGGGTCTGCACGAACTTGACCTTCTCGGCATTGCAGAGAACGATAACAGAAGGAGCCTCCTGCAGGTAAAAAATCCCCTGAAAGCGGAAGATTCTTTTATGAGGTCAACCCTTGTCCCCTCGCTGCTTAAAAATCTTCTTCATAATATATCTCACGGCAATAAAGAAATAGAGTTGTTTGAAATGGCAAGGGTGTTTATAAATGAGATGCCCAATTCCCTGCCGACAGAGAAAGACTATTTGGCGGCAGTGTACTACAGGGAAAAGAACGGGTCTCTTTACAGAGATGATACATTGGATTTTTATAATGTAAAGGGGGCTGTCGAGGCCATTTTCAACGACCTGAAAATTTATGATTATTCTTTTGTCAGGTCATCCGAACCATTTCTCCATCCCGGCCAGTCATCTGACATATTTCTGATGGACAATAAGATTGGTTACATTGGAGCAATTTCCCCTGCTATAATTGACGTTCTTGACATAAAGGCGAATAAGCCTACGGTGATAGCGCTTGAACTTGATATAGACAGTATAATGCCTTATACGTTGCAGATTGTGAAATATATGCCGCTTCCAAAATATCCGTTTATCGAAAGGGACACTGCTGTAATACTCGACCATTCCCTTGAGGCATCTAACATAATCAAATGGCTTAAATCATACCCGTCTGACTTAATAGAGGACATTCACATCTTTGATGTCTACCAGGGGAAGAACATCCCGCAGGGGAAAAAGAGCATTGCCTTCAATATCAGGTACAGGACAGCAACCAGGACTTTGAAGGACGATGAGATAGATACTCTTCACAGCTCAGTAGTCGAATATATCCTCGATAAGACAAACGGAAAGCTTAGACAATAAGTCTCTTATTGTTCAGCAATCCCCGGCTAGAAATATAATATCCGGGGATTGCCGGACCTGATTGAGTTTCTGAAGGTTATTTTTGTTCATCCTTCTTGTTCTCTGCTGTTTTCTTCTTTTTTCCTGTTAAATAAGCCTCTACAGGGCTCCATCCAAAAGAGGCTTCCTTCCCGGCTATGCTCAATACGCCGTTGAGGGCAGTTGAGCCGAGCGTGAACAGGAAGACAAAGGGCAGTGCGGCTATATAGGCCAGCCCGATGAACGGAGCGGTCACAACATTTTTGATGATACCTTTGTAGTCTGAATTCCTCATGTAATCCAGGTCTTCTTTGCCGTCTGTCAACAGGGCCTTAAAGGGCTTTGGCTTTAATGCCTCCCAGTAAAGCATGTATCCTGCGATAAACGTTACTGATACGATGTACTCAATCCCTTTAATGTGTGTGATGAAATCAAACAATGTATGCATTTTCCCCTCCTTGTTTTAATTGTCCTGGATCAGGACATATTATTTACTTATTTTTTCTTTGTTTTCTTCTTGCCTGTCAAATGGGCCTCTGCAGGTCTCCAGCCGAATGATACGAGATTGGTCACAAGGCTTGTGATGCCGGAGAGGGCTTTCCCACCCACAATTGCTACTACTGCTGCTATGGACATTATCGGAAGCACTATGATGTATAATAATCCCCCGATTGGTCCAAGCAATACTGCCAGCAACTTTTTGCCAGTTGAGCTGTCCTGAGTAAGTGTTAACATTTTCTTTTCCTCCTTTTTGAATTTTTCTTTCTTCCTGATTTAAGAATAACACAACAAAAAAACGAATAGAATTGGAAGTAGTTCGTATATTTCGCAGGTGATTTGTCCTAATTGTTAGCGGGAACGATAGTAAGGGGGGCTTGTCTCGCCCAAAAGGGAGTTGCAAAGATTTTCTGCGTTTGGTATCCTATTAACTACCATGGTAGTTAATATAGTTAAACGGCTGACGGGTATTGGCCTGTCCGAGTATGAGGCGAGGGCTTATGTTGCCTTGATTGAAAAGAACCCTGTTACAGCGTATGAACTCGCAAAGACATCCGGCATTCCCACATCCAAGATATACGAAGTCATATCAAGGCTTTCCGAGAAAGAGCTGGTTTTGAACATAGGGGAAAACGGAGGCAAAAAATATATACCGAGGGAGCCTGATGAGTTTATTGAGGGTCGCGAGTCGGAGTTGAAGGCGCTTAAAGATGACCTGGCAGGTATAAAAAAAGGTGAAGATGTCTCTTATATATGGAATGTCAGGGATTATGAATATCTTATGAACAAGGCAATGAGGATGATCGTTGACGCTGAAAAGACCCTGCTCCTTTCAATCTGGAATGAAGATATGACTTATCTTGAGCAATTCCTCAGAATTGCTGAAAAAAAGAAGGTAAGTATTGCAATAATCCATTTCGGAACGACAAATAAAAAGCTCGGACAGATATACCAGCACCCTATAGAAGACACTTTGTACGCTGAGAAGGGCGGCAGGGGACTTGTGGTGATTTCGGATTCAAAAGAGGTGCTTTTAGGCACGGTGTACAGCAATAACAAAGTTGAAGGGGCCTGGAGCATGAACAGGGGCTTTGTGACATTGGCCGAAGATTACATAAAACATGATGTTTACATGATGAAGATTGTCAGGCGCTTTGACACTACCTTAAAAGGCAGGTTTGGCTACAAATATGAGAAATTACGGGATATATTTAAAGATGAGGAGGCAGTATGAAGATATTTATTGATGGTAAGTATTACAGCAGGGCTGATGCAAAAGTATCGGTTTTTGACCACGGATTGCTTTATGGCGACGGAGTTTTTGAAGGTCTGAGGATCTATAATGGTAAGGTATTCAAGCTCAAGGAGCACATCGAGAGGCTTTACTTTAGCGCAAAGGCCATCCTTCTTGATATTCCAATGGAAGAAGAAGACCTGGAGAATGCCGTGATCGACACAGTAAAGGCAAATAAAAAGATAAATGGCTATATCCGGCTTGTCATAACAAGAGGAGAGGGCCTACTTGGCTTAGACCCGGCGCAGTGCAAGAAGGCGAGTGTGATAATTATTGTTGATGATTTACAGCTTTATCCGGAGGAATATTATAAAAAAGGCATACAAATTGTTACAGCCCCGACAAGGCGTATACGTCCGGATTCCCTTGACCCGCGTATAAAGTCGCTCAATTATCTTAATAACATAATGGCAAAGATAGAGGCAAAGCAGGCTGGTTGTCTTGAGGCTGTAATGCTGAACAGCGAAGGGTTTGTTTCAGAATGCACTGCTGACAATATTTTCATAGTGAAGGACAATGAGATATTAACGCCTGCTCCCTATCATGGTGCACTTGATGGTATTACAATGAGGACTGTGATGGAGATAGCCCAATCTCTCGGCATTAAGACAAGTGAATCTGCTATTACACGTTATGATCTCTACAACGCTGATGAGTGTTTTCTGACAGGAACAGGTGCTGAGATCATGCCCGTAATCAAGATTGACAGCAGGCTTATTGGTGACGGTACTCCAGGGTCAGTAACAGACTACCTAATAAAACATTTCAGAAACGTTGTTATGGCGTAACTGCTTTTTAAAAATCGTTTTAAGTATGGAATATTTCCTATGACTATGGAAGTATTCCATATGCAAATCAAATAGTGTTTTTAAAAAGACATAAAAATCAGATAGTTAAAAAATAAGTTCATGGGCATATTATTTGCTTTAAGTAAAGTTATTATGAAGCTTTTATCAACTATTCTCTTGATTCTGTTCCTGCTAAGCTGCATTTCCTGCAGCAGTGTGAGCGATGGGAAGGAATCCGAGAAAGTAGAACCTGTTATGTTTAAGATTGAGCCCTTTATGTTGAATATTACCAGCCAGACCGATGAAAGTTTTGCTAAGATGACCATGGAGGCTGAACTTGCAGGGCCTGTTTTTGTTGAAAAGGCAAAAGCTAAGACCCCTGCGCTCAGGGATGCGGTTATTATGCTCATCTCATCCAAGACACCAGAGGACCTTATTTCTCCAGATGGTAGATTGCTGTTAAAGGAGGAAATAAACAATAGTTTTAATCGGATATTGGGTGATAAAGCAGTAAATAATATCTTTATTACAGACTTCATCATGCAGTGAGAGGCCACCTGATCCATTCAGGCTAAAGCATTTCACGAGACCAGACTATCCTCCGGCCCGGCCCATATCAGTGAGTTCGGCAGATGTGTTTATTGACGCATATGCACAATCATTGTGTTATTAAGGTTATGGGAGCCTTCTCGACCCCCCCGCCCTGGTAAACGCCGTAATCTGCACAAAACCTATTGAATTATATTGATTTGTCTGCTGCCTAAAAAATAAGCATAAATGAAGGAAACCGAGGAATTATAACGATTCCCTGAAGTATTAACCAACTTTTATAACAGGTTATTAACAATTGTTGAAAACTTATAATTGTGACTTTGGATTGTGCTCTAAAAGATTGAGTGGCGGGAGTGTATGGGAATCGAACCCACCCTGCCGGATTGTGGCCGGCAACACTGGCTTTGAAGGCCAGGAAGGACACCAGAACCCTATCCACTCCCATAATGATAATACTTGATTACAGGTGTTATATCAATGCTGTTGTTACATTAGTTAGCGGTAAATCTCTAATTGAAGTCTCCGAAGATAGAGGCTATATCTTCGGCTACCTTGCCCCTGACATCATTGGTTACAACAGACTTTAGTTCCTCAAGCGGCTGGGACGTAGCAACTATCCTTGTGGTGTAGGCCGACTGTTTTGAAGCAACATTCTCTTTTATCTGGACATCAACAACCGCAATGAACTCTTTGCTGTCCCTTGAGTGGACACGCACATTGTCCTCGTCAGCAGACACAAGGCCCAGATATCCTGAACTTAGCAATTCCTTGTTATTAAGCAGGGCGGTATTTGCAAAGTTGAAATAGAGAACAGTCACATCAAGAATGTAATCTGCCTCTGACCGTTTAGAGGCGGTTTTTATCTTGTTCTTTGAGAATGACTGGTATAGACTGTATGAAAAACCTTCGGTATCTACAATATTGGTCTTCTGGACATTAATGTAGACGGTTTTGTTGGTTTTCTCCCATCCCGAAAGTTTCAGGGTATCGGATTTTTTTGAAGTCACTGGGTTTGAAGTGGCGCAACCAAAGAGAAACAACACTATTACAAGACACGAAATTTTTTTCATTTATAGGGTCTCCTTTCATGATAAAGCGATATCTGGTAATTCGAAAATGATTTTACCATAGATTAAATTCATAAGTCATGCAAGATTTATTTTGCTTGATTTTATTGTGTGATTTCCATTATTTTGCGAAACCGCCTGCATTGACATTGTTACATGATATGGTATCTTTAGTATAATGACAATGAATATGCCGAACCCTCACACAACAGCCTTATGGCCTTTGGCCGTCTACTCACTTGCCGTCATTGTCCTTGTTACGGTTGTTATCGCCCTGTCATATTTTCTCGGCCAACGCCACAGGGACAGGGCTACCAACGAACCTTACGAATCAGGCATTGCTGCTACCGGCTCAGCGCGTGTGCGTTTTGACGTCAAGTTTTACCTTATTGCAATGTTCTTCGTTATCTTTGATGTGGAGGCGGTATTTATATTTGCCTGGGCAGTTGCCCTGTACGAGGTGGGTTGGGCAGGTTATATGGAAATGTTGATATTTATCGGCGTATTATTTGCAGGGCTCGTCTATTTGTGGAGGATGGGAGCCCTGGAGTGGGTGAATAGCAGTCAAAAAGAGGGGCGGAGGCTAAAAGGTTTATGAAGTGGTCGTTGAGCAACCCTGATAATCCGGATTCATCCAATAAAATGACGGGCTCCGTAGAGGAGGCGGTGCAAGGCAGCCTGGTTTTTTCGCGCCTCCAGGACCTTCTTGCGTGGGGACGTAAAAACTCGATCTGGCCCTTTAACTTCGGACTCTCTTGCTGCTACGTTGAGATGGCCACGAGCCTTACAAGCAAATATGATATCGCCCGTTTTGGCGCTGAAGTCATACGCAGCACTCCCCGCGAGGCGGACCTTATGATTGTTGCCGGGACAGTTTTCATCAAAATGGCTCCTGTAATAAAACAGCTTTACGAGCAGATGATGGAGCCGCGCTGGGTGATCTCAATGGGTTCGTGCGCCAATTCAGGCGGCATGTATGATATTTACAGTGTTGTTCAGGGAGTGGACAAGTTTCTGCCTGTGGATGTTTATGTGCCTGGATGTCCTCCGAGGCCAGAGGCCTTTATTGATGGCCTCTTGATGTTGCGCGAATCAATAGGAAAAGAGAGACGCCCGCTGAGCTGGGTTGCCGGGCCACAGGATGTTCAGCGTCCTTCCAAGCCCTCAATGAGGGACCTGAAGAGGGCCCAAAGGCAACAGGCCACGATATTGCGTTCTCCTGACGAGGTCTGACTCTGAAAAAGCGCGGCGTGGGGGCGGCGTGGTACAACTGTCTTTCAGCAAGATTGAATGTTTTCGCTGTGCCAGTGAATTGATATCTCAAAATTTATACGAGGGCAGGGCGTTACCTGCCCATGCAGAACCATTCAATCTTGCTGAAAGACAGCAGCACCACGCCGCCTGCTAAAGTTTGGGCTGTTATGGAGAAAAAAAGATTTTACTAACGTGCTTTTGTTTAGTTCGGTCGAACTTTAGAACAGCATGGTGTATTTGCTTTTCAGTAAGATTGGTAAGGGTCTACCGGGGCAGGTAACGTCCTGCCCCGTCGTTGGAATATGGCGATGCCTGTGCATTGGAGCTATGGACTATTCAATCTTACTGAAAAGCAGATGCATCATGCGATAAACGTTATTTTGACCGACCAGTCAGTGCTGCCACCGGCGTTAAGTGGATGGTTGATAATTTATGGATATTATAGAGCAACTTAAAAATAGGTTTGGGGAAACAGAGATAGTCTCTCAGGTAACTGCTGACGCTGTTCCGACAATATGGGTATCTAAAGATAATACGCCGGATGTTTTGCATTATCTGAAAAAGGTCATTGACTCTCCCTACAGGACCCTTTATGACCTTGCTGCAATTGATGAGCGTGTTCGCACACACTGCAAGGGCCAGCCTGATTCTGATTTCACTGTTGTATATCACCTGCTTTCATATGACCGCAATGAGGACATACGGATAAAGATCGCCCTAAAGGGTGAATATCCTTCAATGCCGACAATAACCAGCATATGGCCTTCTGCCAACTGGTATGAACGAGAGGCATGGGACATGTTTGGGATCACCTTTGAGGGACATCCTAATCTGAGACGCATATTGATGCCGCCTACATGGAAAGGACATCCGCTTCGCAAGGAGCATCCTGCGCGTGCAACTGAAATGGGCCCCTTTCGAATGACTGGGATAAGAGAGGAAGAGGAACAAAAGGCCCTCAAGTTCCGGCCCGAAGAATGGGGTATGAAGCAGAGACATGGAGATACTGATTACATGTTCCTTAATCTCGGGCCACAGCATCCAGGTACCCACGGACTTCTCCGCATTGTGCTGGAACTTGATGGAGAAGAGATAGTTGACGCAGTGCCTGATATCGGGTACCACCACAGGGGAACGGAGAAAATGGCAGAGCGCCAGTCATGGCATACCTTTATCCCATATACAGACAGGATAGATTACCTCGGCGGGGTGATGAACAACCTGCCTTATGTCCTTGCGGTTGAGAAGCTTGCCGGTATTGAAGTGCCTGACAGGGTAAAGGTAATACGGGTGATGATGGCAGAGCTGTTCCGCTTGGCCAGCCATCTGGTATGGTACGGGACGTTTGCACAGGATGTCGGAGCTTTATCACCTGTCTTTTACATGTTCAGCGACCGTGAGCGCATCTTTGATATTGTTGAGGCTGTTTGCGGTGGGCGTATGCACCCGAGCTGGTTCCGCATTGGCGGTGTGTCTCAGGACCTTCCAAAGGGATGGGACAGGCTGGTCAGAAACTTCCTTGATTATTTGCCGCCACGACTTGCTGAATACGATAAGATGGTAATGAAGAACAGCATTCTAAAGGCCCGCACTGTCGGTATCGGAAAATATACACTTGATGAAGCAATTGAATGGGGTGTTACAGGCCCGGGGCTTCGTGCCTGCGGTTTTGAGTGGGACTTCAGGAAGAAGAGGCCATATTCAGGATATGAGAATTTTGATTTTGATATACCTACTGCATTGCACGGCGACTGCTATGATCGGGCTGTGGTTAGGATCGAGGAGATGCGCCAAAGTCTGAGGATTGTTGAGCAGTGCATGAAAAATATGCCGTCAGGCCCATATAAATCAGACCATCCACTTGCTACACCACCTATCAAAGGTCGGACAGTGCATGATATAGAGACGCTTATAACGCATTTCCTGAGTGTAAGCTGGGGGCCGGTAATACCGGCGGGCGAGGCGTTTTTTGGGATAGAGGCGACAAAGGGAAACAATGGTTATTACCTGGTCAGCGACGGCAATACAATGCCTTACCGTGCGCGCATTCGCACCCCGTCTTTTGCGCATCTCCAGATGATACCGCTGATAAGCCGCGGCCTGATGGTGCCTGACCTATTGGCGATTTTAGGGAGTATAGATTTTGTGCTTGCGGATGTTGACAGATAATCACAATTAATAATTACGAATTAGGAATTAGGAATGCTATCGGAAGATGAAAAGAAAGAGATAGAGGCCGAGGTAAAACATTGCAACCACAGGCAGGCTGCCTGCATCGAGGCCCTGAAGATTGTGCAGAGACACCGGGGCTGGGTCTCTGATGAGATAACGGAGATTGCTGCGCTTCTGGAAATGACTGCTGAGGAGCTCGACAGTGTCGCCACATTTTATAACCTTGTATTCAGGAAGCCTGTTGGCAGGCATGTGATACTGGTATGTGACACAGTCAGTTGCTGGGTAATGGGATATGAACATATAAGGGAATATCTGTCAGACAGGCTTGATATTGGATTGGGAGAGACAACTGCTGACGGACGGTTCACGATGCTTCCTGTCCCGTGTCTTGGGGCATGTGACCGCGCGCCTGTGATGATGATAGATGATGAGTTGCATACAGACCTCAATCCTGAAAAGATAGATGAAATACTCAAAGGATACTTATAGTGGAAAGACCTCTTATTGAAAAGATCAGACCTGATCGTGGACCTCTCGATATAAAGGAGTATGAGAGGCTCGGCGGGTATCAGGCTGCTAAAAAGGCACTATATAAGATGACACCAAAAGAAGTAATGGATACTGTGAAGGACTCCAATCTGAGGGGCCGGGGAGGGGCAGGGTTCCCGACTGCGCAGAAGTGGAGTTTTGTGCCGATGGGTGATGATGCTCCCCATCCAAAATATCTTATTGCGAATGCTGATGAGATGGAGCCGGGCACTTTTAAAGACCGGTTGCTCCTTGAATGCAATCCTCATCAGCTTATAGAGGGCATGATAATAAGCGCCTATGCAGTACAGGCTGACATCGCTTATATCTTCCTGAGGTCAGAATACAGGCTTGCTGCAAAAAGGGTGATGAGTGCGATAACTGAAGCTTATAAAAGCAAATATCTCGGAGAGCATATAATGGGTTCGGGATACAGTCTTGAGATGCGCCTCCATACAAGCGTGGGCCGGTATATATGCGGTGAAGAAACAGCCTTGCTCAATGCGCTTGAGGGTAAACGCGCTGTGCCGCGCGCCAAACCGCCATTCCCGCAGGTGACAGGGTTGTTTGGTAAGCCGACGGTTGTAAACAATGTTGAGACGCTGAGCAATATTTCCCATATAATCGGTAAAGGGGCTGAATGGTTCAAAGGCCTGAGTCTTTCCACTGACAGCGGGACAAAGATATATGGTGTGAGCGGAAGGGTCAAGAGGCCGGGGCTGTGGGAACTGCCCATTGGGACTACTATCGGCGAGATCATTGAAGAACATGCAGGGGGGATGAAGGATGGGGTCGGGTTCCGGGCGGTGATTCCGGGCGGCGCTTCAACAGAGTTCCTCACAAAAGAGCATTTTGGGGTAAAGATGGATTATGATTCTGTGCAGAAGGCTGGGAGCCGTCTTGGCACTGGGATGATGATAGTGCTTGATGACAGGACCTGCCCGGTAGGTATGGTCCATAACCTTGAGAAGTTTTTCGCCCATGAGTCCTGCGGCTGGTGTACGCCTTGCCGTGAGGGGTTGCCGTGGACAGAGAAGATACTTCATGCGATTGAAGAGGGGAGGGGAGAGCAAGGGGACATTGAAAAACTGGAATCTCTTGCAGGATTGATGGGCATGGGCAAGACATTTTGCGCGCTTGCTCCAGGTGCTATGGAACCATTGCAGAGCGCGCTGAAGCTGTTCAGAGATGATTTTCAAAGACATATTAATGAGAAGCGGTGCCATTATAAGGGGACTGTCCCTATTTACGGACGAAGCGAAGCGGAGTCGTAGAATAGGGACTGTCCCCGTCGTTGGAATAAGGAGCGATAGGTTGCCTGCAGGGTGCAGCAATATTTCACCAAGATTGAATAAGATCTCATCCCATTGCGTAGGATTCTCCAAAGTCCTGCGAAGGGGCAGGGCGTTACCTGCCCCGGTGTGCCCTTCAATCTCGCTGAAATACAGCTGCACCCTGCCATCAATAAATTCAAACGTTGAGATGGGAAAAAACAAAAAAGACAAGCTATGGCCACAATATTTATAGACAACAAACCTTTTGAAGTTGCGGACGGGCAGAACCTGCTGCAGGCGTGTCTTACGCTTGGGTTTGATATCCCATATTTCTGCTGGCATCCTGCATTGCATTCAGTCGGCTCCTGCCGTATGTGTGCTGTAAAACAGTTCAGGGATGAGAGCGACACGCGGGGCAAGCTTATGATGTCATGCATGACCCCTGCTGTGAATGGGACCCGTATTTCGATTGACGATCCTGAGGTCAGGAAATTCAGGGCAGGGATGATAGAATTGCTTATGTCTAACCACCCGCATGACTGCCCTGTCTGTGATGAGGGAGGGGAATGTCATCTGCAGGACATGACCGTTATGTCGGGACACGTTTACCGCGATTTCCGTTTTAAGAAGCGCACGCATAAAAATCAGCACCTGGGGCCTTTTATAAACCATGAGATGAACAGGTGTATACAGTGCTACCGTTGTGTCCGTTTTTACAGGGAATACGCTGGAGGGCGCGATCTGAATGTGTTTGCGTCTCACCACCATGTTTATTTTGGAAGGTATGAAGACGGTGTGCTTGAAAATGAATTCAGCGGCAATCTTGTTGAGGTATGTCCGACAGGTGTTTTTACTGACAAGACACTGAAACAGCACTATACAAGGAAATGGGACATGCAGACGGCCCCGTCTGTATGCGTTCACTGTGGGGTCGGCTGTAATACTATTCCTGGGGAAAGATATGGCGGACTGCGGCGCATACTTAACCGTTATAACAAAAAGGTCAATGGATATTTTATCTGTGACCGGGGTCGCTTTGGTTATGAATTTGTAAATAGTGAAGCACGTCTTCGTTCACCACTTCTGAGACTTTCCGGTAAGAGCGAAAGCAAAACAGGCGGACCTGTTACAAAAGAAGACGCACTTGGGCATATAAAGGACTTTATCTATTTCGGGGCAAAGGTAATTGGCATTGGCTCTCCGCGAGCTTCTCTTGAGGCGAACTTTGCACTCCGTACACTTGTCGGACCCGAGCATTTTTATTCAGGCATGTCAGACAAAGACCAGCGTATGGTCTCTCTCGTCATTGAAATTTTGGGCAAAGGCCTTGCCCGTTCTGCCTCTCTGGATGATGTGCGGGAGTCTGACGCAGTGTTTGTCCTTGGGGAAGATGTACCAAACACCGCTCCGATGCTTTCACTTGCCATTCGCAGGTCTGTCAGGCAGAAACCCCTTGAGGCGGTTAGAAAAGTGCGTATCCCTGAGTGGCAGAGTGATGCAGTGCAAAAGGCGATGCAGCAGGATAAAGGGCCACTCTTCATTGCCGCTCCATACAGCACAAGGCTTGATGATGTTGCCACAGAGACATTTCATTCTGCGCCTGAAGATATTGCGCGTCTTGGCTTTGCTGTTGCACATGATATTGACCCGAAGTCTTTGCCTGTAAAAGGGCTTTCCAAAAAAATGCGCGCCCATGCTGCTGTGATTGCTAAGGCGTTGAAGGAAGCAAAGCGGCCCGTTATTGTCTCAGGCACGGGCAGCGGCAGTGAGGACACCATAAGGGCTGCTGCAAATGTGGCATGGGCATTATGTGAGAGCGGTCTTGAGGCTGCGCTATATTTTTCAATGCCTGAATGCAATAGTATTGGTGCAGGGCTTATATCAGAAAAAAACATTCAGGAAGCCTTTGAGTCCTCCGAAAAGGAAGCAGCTGATACCCTTATCGTACTTGAGAACGATCTTTACAGGAGGGCTGATTCAAAAACGGTTAATAGATTTCTTTCTAACTTCAAGCATGTTATAGCGATAGACCATCTGAGGACCGAGACAGTGTCAAAGTCTGAGGTATCCCTTCCGGCAGGCACATTTGCAGAGTCTGACGGCACACTGGTAAACAATGAGTCGAGGCCCCAGCGTTTCTTCCAGGTGTTTGTTCCTGAAGGCGATATACAGGAAAGCTGGAGATGGCTGAGAGACATTATGATAAATATCGGGCATTTTGAGGCCGATACATGGGGCTCTCTTGATGACATTATCTCTGCCATGATTGCTGAATTGCCAGTATTGGGGCCTGTGATGAATATTGCGCCCCCAGGCGATTTTCGTATGTTCGGAAGGAAAATCCCGCGTCAGCCCCACAGATACAGCGGACGGACCGCTATGATGGCGGATATAAGCGTGCATGAGCCGAAACCTCCTGATGACCCTGATTCTGCGCTCTCTTTTTCAATGGAGGGACATGGCGGTCAGCCGCCTGCTGCTCTTATACCGCGTTACTGGGCGCCCGGCTGGAATTCGGTCCAGTCATTGAATAAGTACCAAAAAGAGGTAGGCGGACTTCTTAACGAAGACAGCCCTGATATTAAATTGATAGTGGCTGACAAAGCCGCAAAAGATTTTTATTTTCATGAAATCCCTGAGGCGTTTGAAGGTAAGTCTGATCAGGACGAATTTCTGATAGTGCCTGTCCATCACATTTTTGGGTCGGAAGAGTTGAGCAGCCTTGCGTCAGCTATTGCTGACAGGGCTCCCCAGCCTTATCTTGCCCTCAACAATGAAGACGCAGGCAGGCTTGGGATTGATGAGGGAGAGGATGTTGACTTTTTACTTGCCGGAGAAGAGCATCGTCTTCCTGCAAGGCGTTTATCGTCACTTCCTGCAGGAGTAGCTGGGCTTCCTGCAGGTGTTCAGGGATTGCAGGGTGTCAGTTTGCCGGTATGGAGCATAGTGAAGCGTTCCCAAATGGAGAAGAAGTAATATGAATGAAACCCTGAGACAGTTGTTTGTTGTCGCGGGTGTGCTCGGTGCTGCGATGACAATAGCCTCCCTGCTTATCTGGCTTGAGCGCAGACTCCTTGGGCTCTGGCAGGACCGCTACGGCCCGAACCGGGTAGGTCCTTTCGGGCTTATGCAGGTTGTGGCTGACATGATAAAGGTCTTTACAAAAGAGGACTGGATACCCCCCTTTGCCGACAAACCGGTGTTTATTATCGCTCCGGCAGTGATAATGATTGGTGTGCTGCTATCCTTTGCGGTCATTCCTTATGCTCCTGGCATCGAGGTCGTTGATCTAAATATCGGCCTGCTGTTTTTCCTTGCGATGTCTTCGCTCGGTGTTTACAGTGTGGCATTGGCAGGTTGGGCCTCAGACAGTAAATACTCTTTGCTCGGAGGACTGAGGGCTGCGGCACAGATGTTGAGCTATGAGGTATTTATGGGCCTTTCTCTTATGGGTGTTGTAATGCTTACAGGCTCATTTAATCTCCGTGAGATTGTTGAGGCACAGAAGGGTCTTTGGTTTTGCGTTCCCCAGTTTTTAGGGCTTGTTGTTTTCCTTATTGCCGGCATAGCCGAGACCCACAGGCTGCCTTTTGATCTGCCTGAGGCTGAGAGTGAACTCGTTGCAGGTTTCCACTCTGAATATTCAGGGATGAAGTTCGGGATGTTTTTTGTTGGTGAATATCTCGGCGTTACTCTTATCTCTGCGCTGACAGTAACGCTGTTTTTCGGGGGCTGGATGGGACCGTTCTTTCATCCGCTTGTTTGGTTTTCCCTAAAGACGTTTGTTTTTATATGCGGGTTCATACTGCTGCGCGCCTCGCTTCCGAGGCCGAGGTATGACCAACTGATGTCCTTTGGATGGAAGGTAATGTTGCCATTGTCGTTGCTTAATCTGTTAGTAACAGGAGGGATACTTCTTGCAAGGTAGACGCTAAAATGATAGGGTAAGCATCCAAACCAGAAGTAGGTGCCCCAGGCAAAGCCTTTACAGATGCGATGAATACTATTTTATGTCTGTTGTGTTTGAATACACAGCAGGTGTTGTTGAACATATCCTTAAAAAGGTGGTCTGGAGATTAATAATGTATCGCAAGTAAAGACTTTTCGGCTGCTTACCCTATCATTTCTTAGGCGAGGGGTAGAGTAATACGCATATCATGAGACAGGCAGGATATAGTATTTGAGCGGTTTTTTTCGCTGATCAGCAGGGACAGGGAAGTCCCTGCAAGCGAAAACCTCGGAGGAAGGCCTGGAGGCCTTTCGAGAATGAGCGAAAATGCTGTGTCCTGCCTGTCTAACCCCGACGTGGGAATATTAGAGTTAGGAGATTGGATGTTTAGCATAATTAAAACCATATGGACTGTGTTTCTCCATGCGTTCAGGAAACGAGTGACGATCCAGTATCCAGAGGAGAGGCCTTATCTGCCGCCGAGATGGAGAGGGCGTATTATACTTTCGCGTGATACTGACGGGCAGGAGCGTTGCGTGGCATGTTACCTTTGCTCAGCTGTGTGTCCTGTGGCATGCATATCACTCCAGTCTGCTGAGGACGAACGTGGCAGGCGATATCCTTCTTTTTTCAGGATCAATTTTTCGCGCTGTATATTCTGCGGGCTCTGCGAAGAGGCGTGTCCTACGTATGCGATACAGCTTACACCTGACTTTGAGATGTGCGAATATGACCGGCAGAACCTTGTTTATGAAAAGGAAGACCTGTTGATAAACGGGACAGGAAAATATCCTGATTATAATTTTTACAGGGTTGCGGGGTTGGCAATAAAAGGCAAGGACAAGGGAGAGGCGGAAAATGAAGAGCCCCCTGTAGATGTGCGGAGTTTAATGCCATGATTTCTGCTTTTTATATTTCTGCTATAGTGGCCGTAATATCTACAGTCATGGTTATTACAAACAGAAATGCGGTCCATGCGCTGCTATACCTGATAGTCTCCCTGCTTTCAGTTGCCCTTGTGTTTTTTTCTCTCGGCGCGCCGTTTGTTGCTGCGCTTGAGGTCATTATATATGCAGGCGCAATCATGGTGCTTTTTGTTTTTGTTATCATGATGCTTAATCTCGGCACAAAGGGCGCGTGTGAGGAAAGGCGATTGTCTGATCCCAGACTTTGGGTAGGACCAGTATTCCTGTCACTAATACTTCTTTCAGAACTCGTATACATATTTACACGTGTAAAAGGCCCGTTGACAGGGTCTGTAGTCATTGGACCCAAAGAAGTGGGGATAACACTTTTAGGGCCTTACGTGCTTGGAGTAGAACTTGCGTCCATACTCCTCCTTGCCGGACTTGTAGGCGCGTATCATCTCGGGCGGCGTGGGGGAGGGAAGGAGGTGCCCGGTGATTCCTATTGAACATGGGCTTATTCTTGCCGGGGTCCTTTTTTTGCTCGGGCTTGTTGGCGTACTCGTGCGCCGGAATATTATCTTTGTGCTGATGTCCATAGAGATAATGCTTAACGCCTCAGGGCTGGCGTTTGTGGTTGCCGGGTCGCGGTGGGGGCAGCCTGATGGACAGATAATGTTTATCTTTGTCCTTGTGATGGCTGCTGCGGAGGTGTCTGTAGGACTTGCGCTTATTATCAGGCTTTACCACCGGTTCAGGACACTGAACTCTGATGTCCTCAGCAGGATGAGGGGGTAGGGTATGTTGAGTGTTAATGATCTGATCGCACTATCACCATTGTCTGTCCTCTCCGTTTTTTCAATAACAGTCATGATGGTAGTTGCCTTTTACAGGAATCATTTGCTAACGCTCGTATTGACACTGACCGGGCTCCTGCTTGCCTTTATATCAACGCTTGTCATAACTCCATCTGCATCAGGAATGGTCACGATGCTTTTCAATATTGACCGGTACGCGCTTTTTTATATAGGACTCGTCTGCTCAGCGGGCTTTGCAGTGGCCCTCCTGTCATATGAATATTTTGAAAGACAGGAAGAAAATAAAGAGGAGTTCTATCTCCTGCTACTCCTCGCGGTTCTTGGTTCATCTGTCCTTGCCGCATCAGTACACTTTGCTTCATTCTTTCTCGGCCTGGAGATATTGAGCATCTCTCTTTATGTGCTGATAGCTTACCTGAGAAACAGGGAACATGCGATTGAAGCCGGGGTGAAATACCTTATACTTGCCGCTGTCTCTTCAGCCTTCCTGCTTTTTGGTATGGCGCTCGTTTATGCAGAACTCGGCGGATTGGGATTTGCGCAACTTGCAGCGGGTTTTGCTGCAAATCCGGGCAACCTGATAGTGACATGCGGTCTTGCAATGATAATCACGGGCGCTGGATTCAAACTCTCAGCAGTGCCGTTTCATATGTGGGCACCTGATGTGTTTGAAGGAGCATCTGCACCAGTGGCAGCTTTTGTGGCCACAGTCTCCAAGGGCGCAGTGTTTGCGCTTTTGATGCGCTGTTTTAGCTGGATCGGAACGTATCCGAGTAGTTCGATATTTGCCATATTCAGTTCTATTGCGATAGCGTCAATGTTTATTGGGAACCTTGGAGCTTTGGGCCAGAAGAACATCAAGAGGCTGCTTGCTTACTCGTCCGTAGCGCATACAGGTTATATCCTGGTCGCTTTCCTGGCAGGTGGAAGCTTGTCTGCAGAGGCCGTGACTTATTACCTTGCAGTATATTTCGCAACTACTATAGGGGCCTTTGGTGTAATTATAGTCTTGTCGGGCAAGGATTGCGAGGCTGATGATATGGATGATTTCCGTGGTCTTGCGTGGCGCAGACCTTGGCTTGCATTTACTTTTACAATAATGCTCTTTTCATTGGCAGGCATACCTATAACAGCGGGCTTTATCGGGAAATTCTACATTATCGCAGCTGGCGTCGGTTCTGATTTACAGTTGTTGATTGGCAGCCTGATAATAAATACTGCCATAGGGTTGTATTATTATCTGCGTATTGTTAATGTCATGTTTACCAGGACTTCAGACGAAGAAGTCCCTGCGCCTGCTTCAAGACTCCCACGACTTCCGATGACCGGCAGCCTTGTGACAGCAGCGCTTGCGATACTGGTTGTCTGGCTCGGAGTTTATCCTTCACCGCTCATGGAGCTCATCCGGAAGTCGGTTGAAGGGGTGATAAAATGAGCGTTATGTTGTCAGCATGGCGTATCTGCTTTTCAGTAAGATTGAATAGTTCTTTGCTCTAATTTATAAGTATTGCCATATTTAAGCGAGGGGCAGGGCGTTACCTGCCCAGGTATACCCTTCCCAATCTTACTGAAAAGCAGCTACGCCATGCCAAACCATTGTGTTAAAATAAATCCTGGCATGGTAAAGACCAGACGGAAAAACTGAAAAAAACTTTACGGTATTAAATAGAGGTGCAGGTTAATGGAACTGAGACTGACGTCTGGCGAGATAATAGAGCTAAATAAGGGAGAGAATATATTTTCAGCCCTGAAAAGGGAGGGCATATACCTTGTTGCCTCATGCGGCGGCAAGGGTACTTGCGGCAAGTGCAAGGTGAAGGTCATCAGCGGGGATTGTGATGTCATCTCCTTTGGCAAACTCACTGCTGAAGAACGTGAATCAAATCTTGTGCTTGCCTGCAGGACTGTGCCAAAGAGTGACCTGCTTGTAGAGATACCCAAGGAGTCGAGGCTTGTTGTCGGAGACAAGATAGCTATTGCAAAGACAAAAGACCTTGTCGGGTATTTCAAATCTTACAATGCTGCCTTAAGTCCTATTGTCAAACGGGTATATCTCGAACTGCCGCCGCCTTCGATCAACGATAACATAGGCGATCTCGAAAGGTTAAAGAGGGCGCTTGAGGAGAAGGGGTTTAATAATATAAGGTTTTCTCACGACTTTGTTTCTAAAATGGTTGAGGTCCTCAGGTTCTCCAACTGGAAGGTTGAGCTTACATATGTTGAGAGTGATCTGGTCCCTTACGAGGCGATCTTCCTGACCTCTACTGAATTCTGCAGCAGAAGGTATGGAATTGCGGTAGATATCGGGACTACTACGGTCGTTGTTTATCTTGTGAACCTGATAAAAGGCGAAATAATTGACGTAGGGTCAACATATAATTCCCAGATGAGGCATGGGGATGACGTTATCACCAGGATAGTACACGCTACAGAGGGTGGAGGTCTTGAGGAATTGCGTGAGGCGGTTGTTGATGACATCAATACAATTGTCAATTCCATGAAGGAGAGACACAAGATAGAGACTTGCGAGATAGATTCCGCTACCGTTGCTGGTAACACCACAATGTCCCATCTCTTCTGGGGGCTGAATCCCGGAACCATCAGGGAAGATCCCTATATCCCAACCCTTAACAGGTTCCCGTTGTGGAAGGGCGGCACTGCAAAACTCTCTATAAACCGTCAGGCGCCTGTCTACACCGTGCCGTGCGTTGCGAGTTATGTAGGGGGCGACATCGTGGCCGGCGTGCTTGCGTCAAAGATGCACAGGAATTCGGAGGTGGCGCTCTTCATGGACATAGGGACCAACGGAGAGATAGCCCTTGGCAATAATGAATGGATAATGACAGCAGCGTGTTCAGCAGGCCCCTGTTTTGAAGGGAGCGGCGTAAGGTGCGGCATGAGGGCGACACCCGGCGCGATAGAGGCTGTGAGGATAGACCCCGTGACATTTGAGCCCGAGATACGTGTGATAGGAGAGGGCCATCCCATGGGCATATGCGGTTCGGGCATGATTGACGCCATATCAGAGATGTTTCTTACAGGGGTGATTAATCAAAAAGGTAAATTTGTCTCAGGCACTACAGACAGGATAAGACATGGAGAGGACGGGCCTGAGTTTGTTTTTTACGTTGATGAGAAGCTCCACAGGTCTATTGTGCTTACAGAAGTGGACATTGAAAACCTGTTGAGGGCAAAGGCTGCAGTGTATGCGGGGATTACAACTTTGCTGGGTGAGGTCGGGTTTACGATAGATTCGATCGAGAAGGTTTACATAGCAGGAGGGTTCGGTAATTATATTAATGTTGAGAGGGCGATTATGCTCGGGATGCTCCCTGATATGCCGAGAGAGAAGTTTGCATTCATCGGCAACTCTTCGCTCACAGGCGCATACCTTTGCCTGCTCTCTGAAGACCTGAGAAAAGAAGCTGAAGAAATCGCTTCGAAGATGACCTATATGGAATTATCTGTTTCAAGGAATTTCATGGACGAATACATGTCAGCCCTTTTCTTGCCTCACACTGATATGGGCCAGTTCCCAACTGTAGCCGCCTTGATGGGAGGCGCAAGATGAGCGAATACTCAAAGTTCGGTCCTGGTGATGAGGCTGAGCTCATATGTCCTGCCTGCGGGGCCGTGCTTACGGATAAAGAGCGCGTTGACAAAGGCTGGAACTGCAAATGCGGAGATTTCATCCCCGAATCCATGGTCATAAACCCCTTCAAAGGCATATCCAACCAGCACAAACAGAACTCATCCTGGAGATAAAGAAACCCGTTCATTACACAAAAAATGGCGCATGGTTTGAGGTGAAGAAGGGAGGCTCCTTTTTTAAAATCGCCGAGACCGCCGGGTGACGTTTGAATTCATGCTCTATAAATTGGCGCACCTGTTTCCTGTCCCATCCCTCAGGATGCGTGAAATCAGTGTATAGGGAAAGGTCCCCGTCGTAGAAACTGCGAGTTTTGTACTCCTGGGCTTCAGCCCCGCCAACCGGCATGTTGAACAATGCAAGGTTTAAAAAGCCTATCTCATTACTGTGCTTCACAGTAAAATCGAGGGTCTTTCCCGCGCCTTCAATAGTCTCAGCCGGAGTCCCGAATAACAGGTAAATATAAGTGGCTATGCCTGCCCGTTTAAGGGCCTTAAGTGCCTGTGATGTTGTCTTGAGATCAATCCCTTTTTGCATCCGGTCGAGTACGTCCTGGTCACCTGACTCAAGGCCAAGCTTGAGCATCACGCATCCCGAACGTTTGAGGGCCATGCAGAAATTAATGTCTGCCAGTTCCTGGCTGACCCGTGCAAAGCCGTACCATTGAGTTTTCTGGGGAGCGCCGGGCGGATTGGCGATCAATGATTTCATAAGTACTGTGCTTATGGAGTTGTCGAGCAAATGGATCAGTGACGGCTGCATCGCCTTTGCCAGAGAAGATATCTCGGTTACTGCCCTGTTTGCCTCGACCGAAAGATAGGGATTGCCTTCTGCCTTTTCAGGACAGAATGAGCATTTGTTCCAGAAACATCCGCTTGAACCGCTGTAGGGCAGGATTACTCCGGGAGAAAGATAATCTCTGAGCGGAAATGGACTGTAATCCGGGGTGCAATGTTCCTGTGCGCTATCATGAATTCCTGCCAATGCAAGCAGCGCAGATTCTCCCGGACCTGCGATAAAATGATCGGCCAAACCTGCAAACGGGTTGTTCCAGGCAAGACCTTTCATCCATGATGTTACAAGGCCGCCTCCACATACAAGGACCAATTCCGGAAAACGTTGCCTGAGAAAACCGAGCATGGCAAAGGTGCATAAGGCCTGGCTTAAGTAGGTCAGCGAGAACCCGACAATCGAGGGCCGCTCCTGCTCTACGAGCCCTGTCAATCGCTGCTCAAAGTATGGATAAAAAGGATTGAGTTCAGGCTGTTCCGCTGACTTAAGAAGGTCTGAGCTACGTAACGGCGAGAGCTTATCATGGTTGTAATTGGACAGGCTCAAAGTCACCCTGTTGCCTTCTGCAGACTTCTCAAACACACGGTTTACATCTGAAACAGCACGTCTGTAACGGTCAATTGAGTTGTAGGTATTCCGGTCTCTGAGGGCCGTGAGGTTTTTTGAAAGATTTCGGAAGGCCCGTAATGTCCACCTGTCGCTTTTTGTGTCGGATTCTGAGTGAGGTTGTTCCAAGAGATAGAAAAGCCCCTCAATATTTGCATCAACAACAGTGTTCTTTATGCCGTGCCTGTTCAAAGCCCCGGCAAGCCTTGCAATCCCGGCAGGCGGCTCGCAAGGCTTTGCAACGGGCGGATAGATAAGCAGCATAGGATGATTACTTGAGAAATGAACAGCAATAATCGGTCAGGGTCTTTACCTTTAGCTTGAACTTTGAGTTGGCTGCTACTTCGAAAGACTCTTCACCCTTTATTGCCTTCCAGTCGCTTTCACCGGGAAGCGCTACATCAAGTTCTCCGGAAAGAATTTCCATAAGTTCCTTGTCCGCGGTATTGAACTCATACTCTCCGGGCTGCATAATCCCGAGGGTCTTTTTAGAGCCGTCATTGAACAGGACAGTCCTGCTCGTTACGCCTCCGTTAAAGTAAATATTAGCTTCCCTGACAACAGTTACTCCGTTGAATTCCGACATTTTCAATCACCTTTTTAAATAGATTTTTTCTGCAAACAGAACATAAAACTTTATCAGAATCTTCTCATGCCTTGCAAGCTGATTATTCCCCCTTATCCGTAACCATCGCTCATAAGTAAGGGCAACAGATTCACAAACATGATTTGATTTGACTGTACCGCTTTAATCTGTTATATCTTTATTAAGAAGGAAGCCAGATGAGAACTCATTCTTTAAAAATTATTATTGCTATGTTTTTAACTCTCATTGTTGCTTTGAGCTGCAATAAGCCGTCGCGTGTAAGTTTGTGGGACAGACACTGTGAAGCCTGCCATGCCGGGGAAACCACGCATAATCAGAATGTTGTTATAGATAAGGAACAGATGAAAGTAAAATACAGGACCCTGAATGAATTTGTGAACGCCTGTGGAGGTTCGGCATCATGTATGAACATACTAAAGCATGATAAAAAGTTATTTAAAGAGGTTGGTAAGGAAATCGGGATAAAAGACGTTCCTGAAAAATAAGGGATTTTTGCTCATCTGGTCAGGCCTTTGTTGAAATAGATTATCCTCTCCGGCAACTGTTACTCTAAAAAAGACGGTTTATCCCGCGTCCAGGTATTAAATAATGCAATTTTGTTACAATAAATGCAAGTTCAGCAAAGGGGTAAAGATGGCTACGATATTATTAGTGGATGACGACGAAAATATCCTGAGGTTATGTAAAGAAGAATTGACAGATGCAGGATATGAAGTAATTACCGCGTCTAAAGGAAAGGATGCGATTGAAAAGATCATCAGGGATGTATCAGGAGGGAACTATCATATTGACCTTGTTGTCCTTGATATAAATATGCCCGGAATAGACGGCAAGAGGGTCCTCCAGGAGCTTAAGGGAACTGCATCATCCTTGCCGGTTATTGTCCATACGGCCTATGATTACACGAAAGATGATTTTGTAGTGTTCGGGTCAGATGAGTATGTTGCCAAATCAAGCGATCTCACCAAGCTGATTAATACCATAAAATACCTTTTAAAAGAATAAGGGCCGGACTACGCTTGTAAAGACGTTGAAGTATATCAGTTCAGCCGTTTAGCAGGACTGCTTGAAGGGGCGCTTGCCATGTCTATTAGCACTGACATGGCTTCTTTAACGTAGGGGTCTTCGTTGACTTCTTTTACCCACTGTTCCTTTTTCTCATCCTCTGTCAGTTGTGGATCGTCTGCTTTTTTATTGGAGTGGCCATGGATGTTCTTTCCGTCTTTTTCCTTTAGCCGTATGATTTCTTCCTGTTCTTTTTTTACAACGGCGATGTTCAGGGACTGGAGCGTCTTTTTCTGCTGATCGCATATCCTTTTGCTCTTCATTTCCAGGTCAGCAAAGTCCTGGCCTGACTGCACCCTTGCGGCGCTTTTTGCCTTGAGATAGGATGGGTCTACCGGCCTGGTCCATTTTGTATAAGTCGTCGGGGATATTGTGTCCCACGGAAGCGCATAATCAAGGTACTGTTCACTGCTCTTCAGGCACCGGAATTGGTCGGGCAGTATAATATCAGGAGTAATTCCGCGGTACTGTGTGGATTCACCGCTCACCCTGTAAAACTTTTGAGTTGTTACCTTCAGGGCGCCGAGGGGTTTATATTTTTCCATATTCTGGAAAGGAATGCTGTTGTTCAGGTCGATCATTGCCTGAACAGTACCCTTGCCGTGCGTATGATCACCTCCGATAATAACCGCGCGCCCGTAATCCTGAAGCGCGCCCGCAAGGATTTCAGAGGCTGAGGCGCTGAATTTGTTGACGAGTATGACAAGGGGGCCATTATAGTTTATGGCAGGGTCATCATCGGAAAGGATTTTTATTTTTTCCCCGTTGCCTTTAACCTGTACAACAGGGCCTGTTTTGATGAAAAGTCCTGCAATGCCTACAGCGTCTGTCAGTGCGCCGCCTCCATTGTTCCTCAGATCAATTATAAGGCCCTTTATGTTCATGGTCCCAAGTTTTTTGAGCTCGTTGCGCACGTCGTCGGTGGAGTTGCGTCCAGTTGCTCCATTCTCTGTTTTTTCAAAATCCCTGTAAAACGTCGGTAGTTTAATGTATCCCCACGGAGCCCCGCTTTTGCTGTCTTTGAGGGTAATGCCTTTTGCAAAGGTTTCTTCAATCTGGATCACGTCACGCACTATCGGGACGGTAACCCTTGTGCCGTCCTGTTTTTTGAGAGTAAGCCTGACCTCAGTGCCCTTTTTGCCCCTTATGAGCCGGACAGCGTCCCTGACCCTCATGTCTGTAACATCAACCGCCTCGCCTTTGCCTTCGGCGACCTTGAGAATAATGTCCTCCGCGTGGACCTGTCCCTGGCGCGCGGCAGGGCTTCCGGGTATAACACTGGCTATCTTGATGTAGCCGTCTTCTTCGCGGAGCATGGCACCGATGCCTTCAAGCGTGCCCTTCATCCCGATATCAAAGTCTTCCTTGCTCATGGGAGGCATATAATTTGTATGAGGATCAAAGGCCCTTGCAAAGGCCTCAAAATACTGGTCATAGCGCTCTGTCTCATTCTCCTTCAGCATCCTTGAGAAAAACTCTTCGTAGCCCTTCAGTATTTTCTCACGAGCAGTCTCCTGCGTTATGTTCTTTGTTTTTTCAGCAGACAGGTCGGATTCTGTTTTAGACGCTTCATCTTCAAGCATGGTCAAATATCGAGAGAGAGTCTGAAGTTTAAGGGTTTTCCTCCAGCGCTCTTTAAGTTCTTCTTCTGTCTTGCAGAAATCTATCTTTTCAGTGTCTGTCTCAAGATACTCTTCAGTCGAAAAATCAAAGTCTTTTGAAAGCAGTCCCCTGACCATGCCCTGTGCCTTTACAGCCCTTGCTGAAAGTATTTTTGAAGCTGTATCGTGGAGCTTTATTTTGCCTGAGTTTATCTCATCGTCTATCTTGTCCGAAAAGACATTGAGTTTTTCGACATCGCCTTTGAGCAGGAAACGCTTCTGGGGGTCTATCTGTTTGAGATAAAGGTTGAATACGGCCTTTGAAAGGTCGTTATCAATTTTTTTATGGCTGTAATGATGGCTACCGAGATACTGCTGAAGCATGTATCCTAACACCCTTGCGCGGTTGTAGTCGTGATTGCCCGAGACATCAAAACCATAGGCCAGTATCAGGCCGAGGACCAGGGACCATAACAAAAAGAAAATAAGGACATGTTTTAAAAGGTTCTTTCTCATGTTAATTATGTGAAAGACTAACACCTTGATCAACAGGCGTGATAAGCATTATATGTAACAACAGCGAACAGACCATTTATTTATTATATAGTACTTCGGGTCTTTTTTAAAATGTATTCATTAGGCTATAATTCTTTCAATGGCCATGTTAAAAGAAATAAGAAGGGATTTCAGGGCTGTTTTTGAGCGCGACCCTGCTGCCCGGAACGCGATAGAAGTCTTTCTGTCATATCCGGGGTTCCATGCCATATTCATACACAGGATAAACCATTTTTTATGGGACCTCGGCGTGCCGGTAATCCCCAGGCTTTTGTCCCATATCTCAAGGTTCCTGACAGGCATAGAAATACACCCTGCTGCCAGGATAGGGGCCGGTTTTTTTATTGACCACGGCATGGGTACCGTCATCGGTGAAACCTCGGAGGTCGGCGAAGACTGTCTTTTATACCAGGGAGTGACGCTGGGCGGCACAGGAAAGGAAAAGGGCAAACGTCATCCTACCCTTGGGAACCATGTTGTAGTAGGGGCTGGGGCAAAGGTGCTCGGTCCTATAAGGATAGGGAATTGTGTTAAGATAGGCGCAAATTCGGTTGTGCTCAAGCCTGTCCCGGATTATTCTATAGTGGTCGGTGTTCCCGGCAGGATCATCAAGAAACAGGTAATCCGTTTAGAAGATGAGGGGCTTGTAGAAGCGCTTGACCATGTGAGGCTCCCTGACCCTGTTGATGAAAAACTTAACGAACTTGCAGAGCATATAGCAAGGCTTGAAAGCAGGCTGGAAAAGATGGAGGGAAAAGGAAACAGGATGAAGATATTCAATACAATGACCGGAAGGAAGGAAGATTTCACCCCAATAGTCAGCGGTAAGGTGGGCATGTATGCCTGCGGCGTTACAGTATACGATTACTGTCATATAGGACATGCGAGGAGCGCAATAGTCTTTGACGTTATCATGAGATATTTCAGATACAGGGGTTTTGAAGCGAAGTATGTCAGGAACTTTACGGACATAGATGACAAGATAATAAAAAGGGCCAATGAAGAAGGGCTTCCATGGGACGGAGTCGCCGGGAAATATATAGAGGAATTTTATGCGGACATGGACAGGCTTGGCGTTGCGAGGGCTGATGTGGAGCCAAAGGCAACCGAACACATAAAAGAGATGATTGATGTTATTAAGGCACTTATCGAAAAGGGTTGCGCGTATGAGAGTGAAGGGAGCGTTTATTTCTCTGTCGAGAGCTTCCCGGAATACGGAAAACTCTCCAAAAAGGAACTGAAAGACCTGCTTGCAGGCGCACGGGTCAATATTGATGAGCGCAAAAGAAACCCTGTGGATTTTGCCTTATGGAAGGCCTCAAAGGAGGGCGAGCCATGGTGGGAGAGCCCTTGGGGCAAGGGCAGGCCGGGCTGGCATATAGAGTGCACTGCAATGGCCATAAAACACCTCGGCGAATCTATAGATATTCATGGAGGGGGCGCTGACCTTATTTTCCCGCATCATGAGAACGAGATAGCACAGTCGGAGGCGTATACGGGGAAGCCTTTTGCAAGGTATTGGGTACACAACGGGTTTATTACGATTGACAAGGAGAAGATGTCAAAGTCTCTCGGGAATTTCTTTACAATAAGGGAGATCCTCGATAAATATGACGCTGAGGTAGTAAGGCTCTTC
>Ga0209211_10001358_pt1 | contig 46406 bp, 61 predicted proteins | sample RifGroA2_FD_183992 | JGI IMG/M metagenome (GOLD analysis project Ga0209211, IMG submission 183992) | Groundwater microbial communities from Rifle, Colorado, USA - Groundwater A2 (SPAdes) (version 2) | ecosystem: Environmental > Aquatic > Deep subsurface > Groundwater | place: Rifle, Colorado...
GAAAAATTGAAGCCAAGCCGAGAGTCATAGAACTGCTCAAAAGGGGGGAAGAAGAGGCGCAGTTCAGCAAGACTTTGGCGGAAATAAGAAGAGACGCGCCGATTGATTTTTCTTTGGAAAAAATTTCATGGAAAGAAAAGTTTTATAAAGAAAAGACTAAACCGATTTTGAATGAACTCGGATTTAGAAGTTTGGCGGATCGGCTGAACAGAGAAAACAAAAAAAGCATCGAAGTCGGACAAGAAAAAAAAACCAAAGAAACCAAAAATGAATCGGCAAAAGAGATGAAAACAAAGACGATTGTTTCTGACCAAATTATGGACAACATTGAAAAGCCGCTGATTAAAATTCTTTCCGAGATGGAAAATCGCGGAGTGCTCCTTGATGTGAATTATTTGAAAAAATTGTCGGAAGAAAAACACAAAGAATTAAACGAACTTGAGAAAAAAATATGGAAATTGGCCGGGCAAGAATTCAATATAAATTCTCCAAAACAAATGGGCGAAGTTTTGTTTGTTAAACTCGGTCTTGGCGGAGCGAAGCCCAAAAAAACGGCCACCGGCGCTTACTCCACCAATATTTTCCAGCTCGTTAAGCTCAAAGGAACCCATCTGATAATTGACGACATAATGGAGTACCGCGAAGTTTCCAAACTTGTTTCCACTTATATTGACGCCTTGCCTCAATTGGCGGATAAAAACAATCGTCTTCATACCTATTTTGATTCTTTTGGCGCGGCAACAGGAAGACTTTCTTCGCAAAATCCGAATTTACAAAATATTCCCAAAAAAACCGAAAGAGGCAAGGAAGTAAGAAAAGCTTTTGTCGCCGACAAAGGTTTTGAGCTGGTTGCTTTTGATTATTCGCAAATAGATTTACGATCGGCGGCGATTTTAAGCGGGGATAAAAATTTGGCGGAAATTTTCCAAAAGGGCGATGATGCGCATGCTTTAGCGGCCGCAAAAGTTTTTGGCGTCAAGCCGGAAGAAGTAACGGCGGAAATGAGGAGAAAAATAAAAGTGATAAATTTTGGCGTGCTGTATGGAATGGGCATCAATGCGTTGCGGCAAAATCTGGGAGGAACGAGAGAGGAAGCGCAGAAGTTTTACGGCGAGTATTTCAAAAATTTCAGCGGCTTGAAAGAGTATATAGAAAAAACAAAAAAATTCGCCAGAGAAAACGGCTGGACAGAAACATTTTTCGGCCGGCGCAGATATTTTCCGGAAATAAATTCTTCCGCCGGATTCTTGCAAAAAGAAGCGGAAAGAATGGCGGTCAATATGCCTATTCAAGGCACCACGGCTGATTTTATAAAATTGGCGATGGTGCGGGTAGATAAAGCGCTGGAAGAAAAGGGATTGAAAGATAAAGTTTTTATGCTTTTGCAAATCCACGATGAATTGCTTTTTGAGATTAAAAAAGATGCGGCAGTAAAAGCCGCGCCGGTTATAAAAAAAGCGATGGAGAGCATTTACCCGTTAAAAAAAGAAGATGAGAGCCTTGTTGCTGAACAATACAGAAACCTAAAACTGCCGGACATTCCAATAGAAGTTAATGTGGAAATCGGGGACAATTGGGAAGAAATGGAAATTTATAAATAACTTTATGTTTTATATTCTTCATGGCCAAGACACATACAGAAGCAAGGAGAAGCTCAATGAGCTTGTTTCGCATTTTAAGACCAAAGTTTCCGATTTGGGGTTTTTTAGAATTGAGGGAGAAAATTTCAGCGAGGCGGAGTTTAAAGAATTGTTAAGAGGGAAGACTTTGTTTGAGAAAAAATACGTGGTTGTCTGCGAAAGAGTTTTGGAAAATAAAGAAGCGTTAAATTTCATCTTAGGCAGTTTGGATGATTTGGCTAAGACAGACAATATGTTTCTTTTTTGGGAAGAAGAAATTGACGAGAAAATTTTGGAGGAATTTAAAAAGACGGCGTATAAAGTCCAAGAATTTAAACCGCTTGATAGCGTCAAGTTGAAAGCGTGGTTTGCGTCCAAAAAAATTCCGGCAAATATCGCTTCCGAGATTATAAAAAAATGCGGTTCGGATTTGTGGCGCGCGTCAAAAGAGATAGAAAAGTACGCGCTTGGCGGTTTAACCGCCAAGCAAGAAACTGATGCGCCATATAATCCATTTGCCGTCTGCGACGCTTTCGCGGAGAAAAATAAGGCCAAAGCCTGGACGATTTATCAGCAAGCGTTAAGGCAAGGCATTCCGGCGGAAGAAGTGTTTTTTAAAATTCTTTGGCAGATAAAAAATTTGTTGCTGGTGAAAAAGTTGATAAGCGCCGGCATTGATAATATGATAAAAGAAACAGGGTGGCACGCTTTCGTGGCCGGCAAGGCGATAAAAGCGGCGCAAAAATTTTCCGAACAAGAGCTGATAAATTATTCTTACGAAATGCTGAAAATTTATCACGAAAAAAGAAGAGGGGAATCGGAATTGCCGATAGAGTTTGAAAAACTATTGATTAATTAAAAATTAAAATTAAGGTTTACTTGCTATCGCTGGTAAAGTCTAATTTTGTTTTTTTTATTCTATCTTGTCAATCCTTCTTTTGTATTTTTCTCCGTTGGAAAATGGAGTAATCAGCCAAGTCTCAATAATTTGTTTGGCCAATTCAAAATTTATTTCATCGGCGGGAAGAGATAAAACATTGGTGTCATCGTGTTCGCGGGATTGTTTGGCGGTTGCGACATCGTCCGCCAAAGCCGAACGAACACCGTGGAATTTGTTGGCGGTAATATCCACCCCCACTCCCGATCCGCATATCAGCACGCCTTTGTTTTCATCAGGTTTCTCCGCCACTTTTTGAGCCACCAATTTGGCGAAGTCGGTGTAGTCGTCGTTGGGGTCGTAAGCAAAATTACCCATATCTTCAAATTGATATTTTTTTTCCGCCAGAAACTTTTTTGTTTCTTCTTTGAGTTGGAAACCGCGATGGTCGGCGCCTATATAAATCATAGCGTTATTTTAATGTATTTTGGCAAAAAAAACAGCGCGCTAAATTTTGCGGTGCCGTTGGTTGCGCGGGATGTTTACACAACCAAACTTTTTTTCGCAAAATTTTCGCGCGCTTTTAATTAGTCTTCATCCCTGATTAATTTATTTGGGTCTGGCCATGGTTCGTTAAAATTCCTCTTTGAAATGTAATTTCCTAAAAAGGGTTTATCGGCCTCATCATCACATTCATACTCAATCGGCGGTTCAATCAACCTAATTTTTTTGTCAGACATAATTTCCCCATTTTTTTAAAAGTTTAATGATTTAAATTAAAGATCTGTTTACATTAAAAATACACCACTTTTGAAAAAGTTGCAACAGGTTTTTGTGTTTCATGTAATTGCCTCCACGAGGATTCGAACCTCGGACCATCTCCTTAAAAGGGAGCTGCTCTACCACCTGAGCTATGGAGGCAAAACTAAATCAACTTGGAACATTTGCTAATTTTAATCTATTTTTTAAAAATTTTCTACCGAAACCTGTTTTGAAATACTTCTCTCTTTCTATTGCCATTTTTTCATCCAAACAGGCTTCGTAATAGATAAGTTTTATTGGCAACCTGTTTTTTGTCGCAATAACCAACCCTTCGTTATGTTCCTTAATTCTATTTTTTAGATTTGAACTAAAACCAACATACAAACAATTATCCTTTTCACTTTTTAGTACATAAGTATAAAACATATTATTGGGGAACCCACCTGACCCGCCCGCCATCGCAAGCATGAGCTTGCTCAGGCGTTGCGGGCGGGGCTAACGAGGCGTAAACTATAAAGGCAAATCAAAGGCGAATAGTCCCGGCCCCGTTAACATCAAAGAAACGGCAATAGCCAGTTTTATAAGCCTTTCGGTCCAAGAGCGAGGATGTTGCCCCCTGGTTATGATTGAATTGACTATTATTATAAGCGATACGGCGATTGCGGCGGCTTGAGTGAATAGGCCGATAATAAGAAAAATTCCGCTTAGAAAAACAATTCCGCCCAAGATTCTTTGAAGCGCGCTTTGTGGCGAGATTATTTTTCCGAATCCATGTTTTATAAGGGGAATGCCCAAAGCGATTCTCAATATAAAAGGAGCTAAAAACGAAAAATTGAAAAGTTCCGGAAATAAACTGGGCATTTTCGCATTATAACCTCAGTAGGACACAGAGTCAATAATATTATTTTTGTCATCGTAAAGAGTGATGACTTCCCGGGATTTTTTCCACAGTTCTTCATTTCTTCCCAAATAGATTCGCCACTCCGGAACATAGAAATTAGCGTCGTCTTTGTGTTTTTCCGCGCATGATTTGTAATTGGCGTTTTGTGTTATGTAGTCCTGACACGAAGAAGAAAGTCCGGAATCTTTGTATGGGATGGAAATTACCGTCTTGCAAGCCGCGATTTTTTCTATGTAATTAAAACATTTGTCGTCGCTGTCTATGTTTTTTGGCAAATCCTCATCTCGCAAAAACGGGCAGTTTGCGTTTAAATTTGGAGAAAACTCATGAAATTGCTCAAAGTAGCCGGCGCACTTGTTGAGCTTAAAATTTGTTCCGAGGGGGCTTTTTCCTGTTATGATGACAGCTTTTTCTCCCGGCTTTAGATAAATATCCTCTTGCGGCTGGCTGTTGACTTCGGCGTAGACAAAGGAAGATCCTCTGCCGATTGCAATATCAAAATTGCCCTTGCCTTTCAGTTTCCAGCCGGTTATTTTCATCGGGCTTTTGTTTTTTTTGTCCGCTTTTATTTCTACGTATTCCTGATTCGGGCCTGTTTCTCTGGCTCTTCTTTCTTTGAGCGCTGCAAAGTCCGGTCTTGTTGAGCTTTGGCTGGAGGAACCGGCTTGTTTAACGGAAATATTTTTAGTTTTTGTTTTTGGTTGTTCCGTTTCATCAATCGGGACTTTCTTGCCGAGAACTTCCACCACTTCTTTTTTTGCTTTCTGCTCTCCTTTTTGTTGCGGCCTGTTTAAGAACCAGCCGCTTTTTGCCGATGGCCGCAACGGTCCGCCGGTGAAAAGCCAAACAAAAGCCAAAATAACCATAATTAAAATAAAAGCCCTCAAATCCTTCATCGCATCCATAAGTATTTACAGTTTATCGCAATTATAATCTTGTGTCTATCAAACGACTTACGGTGTCGTTTGATACAAATAATTGATATTTATGATACGATTAAAACCGCTTAAAATAAGGATATTTTGATAATTATTTCAAAAAATGATGCGATTGGGGTTATTTTATGATACAAAAAGGCTTGACAAACAACTTAATTTGTGCATAATGAATGTAGATTTTGATAATTCAAGCTTGATTCTAGCTAATCGGGTTTGATTCTTTAACAATCGCCGGCTAGGGCGGAGAGGGTAAGTTGGAGAAAAATATGAAAATATTAGCAATAGCGGACTATTTTGATTTACTTAACGGTTGTGGCGGTTCTGATGATGAGAATTTTTCTGGGGCAAAGGGTGCTGAAGTTGCAGGTGTTGTTAAAAAGATTTATAAGTCTGGAATGGTAAAAGTTGATTTTGGTAATTGGGCAGGGGTAGTAGAAATTCACAAAGAAAATCTGGTGTTGAGGATAGACACAACAAGAGAATAACTTATTGAATTGAACTTTTACTTGGAAAGGATAAGAAAATGAGAGATAGCAAGGAAGTATTTGCACAGATAGAAAGAGAGATTTTTAATGCAGAAAAAGCAAAGGTTGGTAATTGTAATTTTACTGCAAAAGATGTGTTTTGCTGGAAAGATAAGAGGTTTAAGAAAAAGAAAGGACTGAAGAAAATTTTTTGTTTCATATGTTCTTTGTTTTATACGCCTGCGCAAAACAAACAAAAATTTCTTGAAAAAGAAAGATCTATTTTAAGGATTATTAAAGAATATAGTCCTAAAATAAAGGAACAGTGTATAAATTACGAGAAGTATTTTTTTCAGTGGGAGCGGGAAAATAAATCCGGGGGAAATAATCAGTGGGCAATAAAAAAAGAAAGGGAAGCTCTTGAGAACACAGATGTGTTATACAAAGAAGAAAAAGAAAAAATAGAAATCATAAATGAAATGATTGAATTTATTCATCCGATGAATAAAAGGCTGATTGCGGCACGTGAAGGGTGGGTATCGTTAGAAAATAGTTTAGAATACCGCGATTTTTTAGAGTCATTTTTTAGCGAAAGGATAAAAAAGTTGGAATCTAGATAACTTCTGACTACTACACCCACAGAGATCGCAAGACCCTTATTTGTTCAAAATAAGGGTCTTTTTTTATCATTTCTGGTGAACCGGGCAGAAATGCGCCGAGCGGCCGCCGACTTTAAGGCGGGCGATAATTCCGCCGTCTTTCTTTTGGCACTTTTCTCCTTCCAATCCGTAAACATAAAGCATTTCTTGGTATCCTCCCTTATTGCCGGAAGGGTCGCGGTAGTCGGAATCGGATGTGCCTCTGGCTTCAATCGCTTTCTTTAAAATTTTTTTGGTAGAACTGAAAATTTTTTCCAATTCTTCGCGAGTCAAAGACGAAACTTGTCTTAAGGGATGAATTCCGGCCAGCCATAATATTTCATCGGAATAAATATTGCCGATGCCGGCAAAAACGGATTGATCCATCAAGACCGTTTTTATTTTCCCTTTTTTGCCAGCCAGCCCCGCCGCAAGCGGGGCAAGCCGTTCTTGGAATTTATTAAAATCAAAATCTGGGGTGGTCGGATCGGGGCCTAAATTATTGATATCTTCCAGTTCGCTTAATTTGCCGGTCGGCCAAAGCAAAACCTTGGCGAATTTTCGCAGGTCGCTTAAGGCTAGTTGTTTCCCTTTGGATAAATTAAAAACAAGGTGAATAAAGCGGTTTTGGGGGTCGTCCCTTATCGCCCCCGCTTCCTTGCCCATCCATCTTGCCCCGCCCGCAACGGGCGGGGTTACCAGTTCCCATTTGCCGTAAAGAAAATGCCCGGTCATTTTCTGGTGGACAAGAATTGTTTTTCCTCCGCTTAAATCAATGAGAATATTTTTACCCAATCTTCGGACAGCTAAAATTTTTTCGCCGATAACTTCTTTTTTGAAATTTTCAAAAGAGCAATTTTTGAACATCTTTTTCCAGTCAGTCTCAATATCCATGATTTTCAGCCCCGGCAAAATTTTTCGCAGGTCGCTTACGATTGTTTGCACTTCTGGCAGTTCGGGCATAAATTTCAATCTTTAAAATAAAATTATTTCCCTAGCATCTTCAGCGCTTCTTTGATTCTGGCGTTGACGCCGTTGATACTGTCGGGGATTTTTTTAATCGCTTCGCGCGCTTCGGCGGGGGAGTAGCCTAGAGATTTCAGCGCCTCCATCACATCTTGCTCGTCTTTGAAGGTGGCGCCGGCGGATTCGTCCAGCTTGCCCATTTTATCCCGAAGCTCAACAATAACTCTTTCGGCTATTTTCTTTCCTATGCCGGAAACTTTGGTCAGATAGGAAATTTCTCCGGAAGCGATAGCCTTTTTTATCGTATCCAAGGGGGCGATGCTCAATATGCCCATAGCCGATTTTGGTCCAATTCCCGATATTTGGATTAAAGTTTCAAAAAATTCCAATTCCGGGTACGATTCAAAACCGTACAATTCCAAAGTGTCTTCTTTGACCCGCAAATGCGTCCACAGGCTAGCCGTATCGCCCGATTTTCTCAATGTGTCGGGCAAGGCATGCACTTTATAGCCCAATCCGTTGGCGATTATCGTCAGAAATTTATTGCCTCTTAATTTAATTTTCCCTTCAATATAAGAAATCATCGGTTTTTCAAATAGTCTAAAATTTTAATAACATCATCATCGCGGTCTTTGCTTTTTAAAATAATTACGGCGATTTCTCTTGAGTCTGTTTCAGCCGGAGGCAGAGAAAATATACCGGCGAAAGTTTTTCCGGCGCTGTCCGTATAACCGGTCTTTCCTCCCAAAAAGTTTTCCAGACCGGAAAACTTGTCGCCGTTGGCCCATTTTTTCATACCCTCTTCAAATTCTTTTTTTCTGGTGATGTCCAGTATTTGTTTTTTGTTTTTAAAAATATAAGAAATTAAACCGAAGAGGTCTTCGGGTGTGGAGATATTTTTGGAAGACAGGCCGCTGGAATCGGCAAAAAAAGTTTTTGGCATTCCGATGGATTCAGTCCTTCCGTTCATATGATTTATGAATTTTTTTGTCCCAATATGGCCGGCCAAAGTTTTGGCGGCGGCGTTGCTTGACTCCAAAAGCAGGGGATACAAGAGACTGCTTGTGGATATCACTTCTCCTTCAGACAAACCCCTGATGCTCGGGTTTTCTCCGACAAGAGCTTCAGGCGGAACGATGGCGACTTGCGACTGGTCAATCGTTTCCAGAGAAACCAAAGCGGTCATCAGCTTGGTGATGGAAGCCATGGGGAATTGCTTGGATTTATTTTTTTCAAGGATAATTTCGCCAGTTTGAATGTCGGCCGCCAAATATCCTTCGGCCGACAAGGACGGTTTTTTAATAGTTGTTTTTTCAACAACGGAATAAGGAAGCGGTTCGGCCTCATAAATAAAAGTCGTTCCGGCGCTGGCGATGTAGCGGCGGGCGGTTTTGGCGGCCGTGGCAGTCGCTGAAGAAGCCGTTGTTCCGATTAAAACAGCCGTAGCCGTCCAAAATAGGTAAGATAAAAATGAGTGTTTTTTCATTGGGCGTATTTCTGTCGTTATTCTACCATCCTTGCGTTTTTAAAAAAAGACGCTATGATTGGAAAATAAAAATATGCCGATAACATCATCAGCCAAAAAAGCCCTAAGGCAGTCTTTCCGAAAGAGAGATTTTAACTTGAAAAGGCTCAACGAAATGAAAGCCGCTGTTAAGACTGTCCGAAAATTAAAAACGGAAAACAAAGACGAAGCTTTAAAACAATTATCATCGGCTTATAAAGCCATAGACAAAGCGGCCAAAAGGGGCGTCATCAAAAAAGGCGCCGCCGACAGGAAGAAGTCAAGATTGACCAAGTTCTTAGGAAAGTAAACTTAATTCAGAAAAAATAAAATATTAACCGGGCAACCAACCGACTTTTATATCCTTAAAGATGAGTCTGTCAATAATTATAACGGAATCATTACCGTTTTCTTCGACAAAACGCGCATCTTTCAGGATTACTGTCGCAGTGTAATTTCTGTTCCATCTTGGCTGAGTTTCGTCAATATCCGAAATGGATATTGTTGCTTTTCCGCTTTTTCCAATCAACTTTTTAGATTTAGGCTGATCAGGGTCCAAAGCATCGTTACAATACGATCTTGCTATCTTATCTCCAACAAGAATTTCAACATTCAAACCATCAGACTTCCCAATTTCAAAAGTTTTTTCTGTGGACGAAAAATTGAGTTTTTCTTTTTTCGCAGAAACGGAAATACCCGCAGTATCATCTTTATTAATCTTATAGACAAAAATATTCCCGCAACCTCGGCCAGTTTCTTGAAATGAAATGTTAGCAGGCGCTTTTGGAGCCGGAGAAAAGATATTCGTTTTTCTTGCCGCAAAAAAATACCCGAACACTGCCGCCAAACCGACGATAACTGTAAAAAGAATAATTTTCGCTGTTTTATTCATTTGATTAAAAAATTTTCTTCCCCCCAATTAAAATATGCTATGCGTTCTAACTAATTCAAGAATATCGCGCCAGAAAAGGGAAGTCAATTTTGTCTCTATTGTACCAAGTTAGAACCTATTTTCAAAACAAAATTAGGGAACTCATCGGCTTTTTTGAAGCCAACATGCGGGACGTGCGAAGCGCGTCCCAATGGTTTCCGCCTGAATTTCAGCCTTCGCCCCGATGAATGCGCTTAATGCTCAATTCTTGAATTAGTCCGAACGCATTTCGCCGCCTGCGGCGGCGAGGAATTCCCCCCGCGAAAATTCGGAAAGGCGGCGGAGCCGCACCGCTGACAATTTCAAGTTTTTCTTTGGTGGCATTCAATTCAAAATTTGCAAATCAAATACGAATGTATTTTATGATAAGTTTAAGAAAAAATCAAAAAAGAAAAGGGTTCCAAGCGAAGTGTGTCCGCGAGGAACCCTGTGAACATCTGTGCCGCTTTCCGTTAGCGGACGAAGTCCTGTGTGAGGTTGACGGCAGTTGCCTGAAAAACGTCCGCGTACTTCTGCACTTCCTCCTTGACGATGTCGAGAAGGGAGTGGTCGAAGACGGCGCAGTTGATTTCCTTCTTGCCGTACGCGCCGCCGTAGAACCCGGGATTGATAGCGAACAGGTTTCGGTACTGCTTGCGCGGGATGATGCCGAGCCAGTAGGTCTTGCGAACCTCGACGATGTAGAAGAACGGGTGATGTCCCGGAATCCACATTTCGGGGTACGGCTCGTAGTGCTGGACTTCGAGCGGGTTCGTGAACTGCGATTGACCACGCTCGCGGATACGGTTGAGGGCATCCATCAACGCTCGCTGTTGAGTGTTCTCACCGACGGTCTCTTTGAACTCTGCCATATTGTCCTCCTTTTAAAGAACGGTTTACTTCTATCCAAGCACCATGCTTGGATTTCCTGCTATCCTATCATAATAGAACTTCTGTGTCAAGAGCAACAAAAAATCTGCAATATTGCGGTTTTTAGATTCTTGACTCTTTGGATTAAAAAATTTTCTTCCCCCCCCAAAAATGCGAAGTCGTGAATTCGTTTTTACCCCCAAAATTGAATACGAATTAGTCGCCGAGCGAAGCGAGGCGAACCAAAACTCTTTGACTTTTCCTTTATGGTGCAGTATTCTTGAATTAGTCCGAACGCATTTCGCCGCCTGCGGCGGCGAGGAATTCCCCCCGCGAAAATTCAGAAAGGCGGCGGAGCCGCACCTCTGACAATTTCAAGTTTCTCTTTGGCGGCATTTAATTCAGAATCCGCGGAGCGAATACTAAATGTAAATACATTCTATGACAAATTTCGGAAAAAATCAAAAAGAAAAGAGCTCCAAGCAGAATTGGTATCTGCGAGGAGCCCTGTTGGAAACGAAGCGGTTAGGACGCGAACTTCTTCTTCCAGTCGTCCGTGAATTTGTGGACGACTTGGTGGATGGCACCAACATCGCCTCGCAAACCATCGAGCGCTTGGCCGATGACGTAGCGGGCGAAGTTATCGCGGTCTTCGCCATTGAACGCCTCACCAGTGTTCACGTCCGGCTGGTAGCCATGCTCCGCAAATATCTTGAGCACTTCTCCCTGATTCTTCACAACGCCGATGTGGTCGCTTGGGTCTTGAAATTCACAAATCCAGTCAAGCACCGCCTCTTGGTTTGCGAAGTCGAGATTCGGCAACTGCTCCATCAGAGCGTCAGCCTTCCGTTGCGCTTCTTGCTTGCGTTCCTCACTCTCACGAGCCGCGCGCTTTCCTTCCGGCGAAGTTCGGTATTTTTCGGAGGCTTCAGCAATCTTGGTCTGGAAACCACTAACGATATCCTCGGCAGTCGAGTCTTCGGTAGCCGTGAGCTCGATGTCGTTGAATTTCGCCGTTACGCTTCCCTTCGTTTCCTTCGCCAGAGCAATCATTCGCTCGGCGGTTGTGCTGACGTTTTCACCAGCCATCGGTTCGTAGGTATTCATCGGTTGCTCCTCTTTCCTTTCCATTTTTGGTCCTTTTTCCATAGATTTTTTATTGTGCGAACTACTGACTATGCTAACAGATTATTGTTATCCAGTCAAGGTTCGCGGTTAATTTATAAATTTTCGACTTTTATGATTTTGATTAAAAAATTTTCTTCCCCCAAAATTAAAATATGGTTCGAGCCGATGTTTTTCTCCGGGTTCTTTTGCGGTTTTGAGCGGTGCGGCTCCACCGCCTTTCCGAATTTTCGCGGGGGGATTTTTTCAGCAAAATGCGTTCGGACTAATTCAAGAATACTGCACCAGAAAGGAAATTGCAAGCAAGAGAGGCGAACCAAAACTCTTTGACTTTTCCTACGTGGTGCGCCCGGCAGGAGTTGAACCTGCGACCTCTTCCTTCGCAGGGAAGCGCTCTATCCACTGAGCTACGGGCGCGTTAACGGGGCAAGCAGGGCTTACCGCCGTTTTCAATATATGGTCTAGCTCGCCTTTTTTCAAACAGAATCTAAAATTTCAAAGCCCTGGCGATGACGGCGACAAGAGATTCTTCAATCTTTTTTTCTTTAACATATTGCAAAAGGTATCTTCTTATCTGCTCTGGGTCGGCGTTGCCAAGCAATATTACCGTGTGGGCGGAAAAAGTTTTTTTTGATTCCAATATCAGCTCTTTTTTGACCGGCGGGTCATAGGATATCCAGAAATGATCAATACTGTCGTAATTTAAATGTCTGTTTCCCGACGACACGCCCCCGGAGTTTATTTCGTGAACTATCATTCTCGGCCTTCTGGCTCCGTAAAGCCCGACGGAAAATCCGGCCAGAACGGCAAAAACGGCGAATAAAAAATTATGCAAAATAACGGCCGCCAAAACAAGAGCGGCGGTGATTATGCCCAGCGCCCAATACCATTCGGGGTTTTTTTCGTGGAATTCGTGTTCCGGCGCGTTCCATCTTATCTTTGAAGGGATGTTGTCCATATTTACTATATTTTACCTTACTATAATATATTATAAACAGCAAAAAGTCATTATGGAAAAATTTTACTTGACCACGCCAATTTATTACGCCTCCGGAAAACCGCACATCGGGCATAGTTTTGCCGCGGTGTTCGCCGATGTTGTCGCCCGGCGGCAAAAATCAAAAGGCAAAGATGTTTTCTTTTCAGCCGGACTGGACGAGCACGGCTCAAAAATAGAAGAAAAGGCAAAAAAAGAAAACAAAGACCCGCAAAAATTCACGGACGAAATCGCCCAAAGCTATTTAAGCGCATGGAAAAATCTAGGGATAGAATACACCGATTTTATCAGAACCACATCCCTGAAGCATAAAAACGGCGTTTTGAAATTCGTTAAAAAATTATGGGATGCCGGCGATATATATGAAGGGGAGTATGAAGGCTTGTATTGCGTCGGGTGCGAAAATTTCGTGCTGGAAAGAAATTTGGTGGACGGCTTGTGTCCCGACCACCTTGCTGCGCCGCAAAAAATAAAAGAGAAAAATTACTTCTTTAATCTAAAAAAATACTTGCCGGAAATAAAAAAGAAAATAGAAAAAGAAGAACTGAAAATAATTCCCGACAGCCGGAAAAATGAGACGCTCGCAATGATAGAGTCCGGGGTTCCCGATTTTTCCCTCACTCGCGAAAGTCTTCAGTGGGGAATACCTTTTCCTTACGGCAAAAACCAAACTATTTATGTCTGGGCGGAAGCGCTTATGAATTACGCCACTGTTTTGGATTATCCCGACGGGGAAAACTTCAAAAGATATTGGCCGCCGGATTTGCATATTATCGGGGCGGAAATAAATAAATTTCATACAATTTTTTGGCCGGCGATGCTGATATCGGCCGGTTTGCCTCTGCCGAAGGAAATTTTTATCCACGGCCTTTTTACCGTCAATGGGCAGAAAATGAGCAAGACGATAGGTAACATCATTGACCCGATTGAGCTGGCGGAAAAATTCGGCGCGGATGCGGCGCGATACCTTTTATTGTCGCAATTTCCCGCTTCGGAACACGGCGATGTGAAAGCCGAAGAGTTCGCGCGAAAATACAACAGCGATTTGGCCAATGGAATTGGCAACCTGCTTGAAAGGTCTTTCACAATGATGATTGATTATCGCGGCGGCATTCTTGACGCTAAAAAAGGCCTTGAAGAAAAAATAAAATTATCGGCTGAAAAAACCGAAAAAAACTACGAGAATAATTTTGAGAACTATAAATTATATGAAACATTGGCGGATATTTTCGCTTTCATCAAAAAAATGGATGTCTACATAAACAGAGAACAGCCGTGGACGCTGACTAAAAACAAAGACGAGAAATTGGATAAAGTTTTAAACACCCTTCTGTTCGGGATAGAAAAAATAATCGCATGGCTGGAACCGTTTATGCCGAGCAAGATGGCTCAAACAAAAAAATATTTTATCAAACTTAAAAAAGGAGAAATTGAAAAAGGCGACAGAATAGGATTGTTTCCGAGGGTGTAAAGTTATTCACAGTTTTGTTTTTCCCTTTAATTTTAAAACATAGATGTTACTATTTCATCAGTGGCAAACCGCTAAATTATTATCAGTTTAATTTTCCATTTTTTAATTTTTAAAATTGTTTAGAAATTTTAACCAAATGATTCCTCAAAAAGTTTTTTTCACCAAAGGGGTCGGGCGGCACAAAGATTATTTGCAGTCGTTTGAGCTGGCGCTTCGCGACGCAGGAATTGAAACTCAAAATTTAGTCACCGTGTCCAGCATCTTTCCTCCTGGATGCAGAAGGGTTCCCAAAGAAGAGGGGGTTAAATATATGAAGGCGGGTTCAATCAGATTTTGTGTGATGAGCCGAAACGCCACCAACGAGCCAAACAGGCTTATCGCCGCCTCGGTTGGCCTGGCCATACCAAAGGACAGCAACCAGTACGGTTATCTTAGCGAGCATCATTCTTTCGGTGACACGGAAGAAAAGGCCGGGGATTATGCCGAAGATTTGGCGGCAACGATGCTGGCCACGACTTTAGGCATAGAGTTTGATTCCAGCAAAGATTGGGATGAAAGAGAGAAGCAATACAAAGCCAGCGGAAAATTCATCACCACCTCCAATGTGACCCAGTCGGCCCAGGGGCACAAAGACGGATTATGGACGACGGTCCTTGCAGCGGCGGTATTTGTCTTGGATGGGGAACAGGCAACGGAGAATCAAAAAACGCCATCGCTAAATTGACGCGCGGTTTTTTTGACTGTTTGCCCTTATTTTTTTGGAAAAATTATAAATAGGGCATATATTTATTTGGCGGAAAATTGGTTTAAAATCTGCGATTGACCTTTTTCTTTGCCACTGATATTATAAAAATAATGAATACCATAACTATCCCTAAAAATTTAATAAAAACAAAAAGCGAAGATTTGGACAAGCGAGTTGAAGAAGCATTAAAGGAACATAAAAAAGAAAAAACGGAAAAATTAGAATCGTTTTTGGAGAAAGAATATTCTAATCTTCATAAATAATAAAAATATGGAGATAGTGCTTTCTTCGCGGTTTAAAAAATCTTTTCGGAAACTACATCCGCGCGTTCAAAAAAAAGCGATTGAAAAATCTGCTATTTTTAAAAATGAACCGTTTAATTTAAGGTTTGATACTCACGATATTTACGAGTAAATTTTATGGCGCATCAAATTTATTTGACGGAGGGGATAATTATGAAGAAAAGGGATTTTGGCGAAGCTGACAGATTATTTTGGATTTATACCGAAAAATTCGGAATGATAATGGCATCCGCCAAAGGCGTCCGGCTGGAAAAGTCAAAACTTCGCGGCAACTTGGATGTTTTTACTTGCGGAGATTTCGCCGTGATTTCTTCCAAAGATTTCTGGCGGCTGGTGGACGCGCGGGAGACAATCTCGCTGAAATTTAATCATAATTCGGCTGAACAGCCCAGCCTCATCGGCGGGCAAGTGAAAGTTTTTGCCAGAACGGCCAGTCTTCTGGCAAGGATGATAAAAGGGGAGGAAAGAAACGAAGAAATGTGGAAACAGTTAAAAATTTTATTTCTTAATTTATTTAAAAAAAATGTTGAAAAAAAAGATTTGAAAGATTTGGAAATAAAATCAACGGCGGCTATTTTGAAAACTCTCGGTTATATGGATGAAATACCAACCTCGGGATACGGCTTGGTGTCGGCCATAAATAGAGCCATAAAAGAAAGTATGTTATGATAAACAAGTTCATAAAGTCTATAAAGTCGAAAGTTTGTAAAGTTTATGGCTATGGATAATCTTGAAAAATTAAAGAAAAAATTATATCAAAAAAACCGAAAGTTTTCCGACCGGTTGAAAAGAGAAACTCTGCGCCAAGAAGAAAACGAAAACAGTCCATATTGGCAAAAAGAAGACACGGAAAAAAATGATGCGGGCGATTTTGCCGTACCCAAAAATAACACCTTCAAGCGCCTGAAAATTTTTCTTTATTTGCTCGTTGTCTTTGTTGTTTTGGCGGGCGGGGTGGCGGCTTACCTTATATATTCAGGGGGCAATATAGTTTCTTCTTCCAATGTCTCCATTGACGCCAACGGGCCAATTTATGTGGACGGCGGACAGTCGGCCAGATTTAATTTCACGATTAGAAACCAGAACAGCGTTTCTTTGGAAGCGGGCGACTTGATTTTTGATTTTCCGGCCAACACATATTCAGCCGAAGGCGCTTCTTTAACTCGCATCCGCATGCCTCTGGAAGATTTGGAGCCGGGAGCGGCAGTAAACAAATCCTTGGATATTGTTTTTTTTGGACTTGAGAACGAGGAGAAGAAAATAATCGCCAATTTGGAATACCGATTCGCGGAGTCCAACGCCACTTTCGTCAAAAGCAAAGATTATTCCGTCAAGATTTCCAAAGCTCCTCTAGGCTTGTCTTTGACCGCGCCGAAAAACGCCGTTTCCGGCCAAAAAATTTCCATTAAAGTAGCCGTTATTTCCAATTCTGAATCTACGGCCAAAAATTTAAAAATGGAAATGAAGTATCCGCCCGGCTTCAGGTTTGACGGCGCCGAACCTAACCCCAGCAAGGGCAATAGCGTCTGGACATTGGGCGATCTGGGTCCTTCGCAAAAAAGCGACATAACCGTGGAAGGGACGATTGAGGGGGAAAATTCCGAAGAAAGGACTTTCACGGCGGCCGTTGGAACAATAGGCGACGACGGCAACATCAAACCATTTGGAACAGCTTCGGAAAAAGTGACCATAAAAAAATCTCCGCTTAATTTGTCGGTTTCCATCAACGGGAAAGACGATTCCGCCAACACGGCTTATGCCGGAGAAATGATAAGAGTTGATTTGGGGTGGGTGAACAACCTTTCTTCAAGCATAAAGAATGTCCAAATTGAGTTAGAAATAAAAGGCGAGGCTTACGACCAAAGATCAGTATCCATAACCAAAGGAGCTTATAGAAGCTACGATAATAAGGCGGTCTGGAATTCTGCTAGTTTGAAAGATCTTATCTCCATCGCCCCGGGAAGCTCCGGGAAAGCCCAGCTCGGTTTTTCCATAAAAAACCCTTTGCCGATTTACAAGCAGGGAGACAAGGATTTTTCCGTCAGCGCAGAAGCGAGGATAATAGGCTTCGGGACATCCGATGAATTTGAGAATAAGCAAATAGAAGACAGCGCGAAAAAAGAAATAAAAATAGGTTCAAAGCTTCAAGCCGCGGGAAAAACTTTGCATTATTCCGGACCGTTCCAAAATTCCGGCGAAGTTCCGCCTAAGGTCGGCGCGGAAACAACTTATACAGTGGTTTGGTCATTGGCCAACAACGCCAATGATTTGGCGGAGGCTAAAATAACCGCTTCTTTGCCGCCTTATGTCAGCAAGGAAAGCTCGGTAAATCCGGAAGATTCCGATTTGCGGTTTGACGAAAAAAATGCCACGCTTATTTGGAATGTCGGAGAGGTACTGGCCGGAACGGGTGTAATAATGCCGGCCAAAGAGGTGTCTTTCCAAGTTATTTTTTCGCCCAATCTTACACAAGTGGGAGAAACGCCGATTTTGGTAAACAAAGCCCTTGTGGAAGCGCGTGACGCGTTCACCGATGAAAACATTTCCACCGAGATTCCGTCCTTGACCATACAATTAAGCGGCGACTCTCAAGCTAAAGGAGGCGACGATAAAGTAAGGGAATAAAACAATGGAAAACAAATTGGAAAAAATAATATCGTTGTGCAAAAGGAGGGGGTTTGTGTATCCGGGTTCGGAAATATATGGGGGGTTCGCCGGGACATATGATTGGGGCCCGTTAGGAACGGAGCTTCGAAAAAATGTGGTTAATCAATGGACGGAGACTATGCAATCGCATGACAATATGGCCATATTGGATTCCAGTATTTTTACCGCCGCGAAAGTTTGGGAAGCGAGCGGACACGTAACGGGATTTTCCGATCCTATGGTTGTTTGCAATCATTGCCACACTAAATTTCGGGCTGATCATTTACTTGATGTTATAGGGGTCGTAGCGGATGAAAAAATGACCGAAAAGCAGATCAATGCGATATTTGACGAAAATCGGGAGAAATTGCATTGTCCTGTTTGCGGCAAGAAAGACTTTGGTAAAGTGGTCGCCAAAAGCTTGCTGGCAACATCAACCCTTGGAAGATTTGAAGATGAAGATGAGGAGGTTTATTTGCGAGGAGAAACGGCGCAGGGAATTTTTATAAATTATAAAAACGTGCTGGCTTCCGGAATGTATTCCATTCCCTTCGGTATCGCCCAAGTAGGCAAGGCTTTCCGCAATGAAATAAGTCCGAGGCAATTTTTGTTCCGCAAGCGCGAATTTGAACAGATGGAAATGCAGTACTTTGTGTCGCCCAAAGAAGCTTCCGCAACATATGAAGAATGGAGAAAAGAACGGATGGCTTATTATGACCGTCTTGGAGTAAAAAAGGAAAAACTGCGTTGGAAGCGGCATGAAAATCTGGTTTTTTACGCCAAAGATGCGTGGGATATCCAATATGAATATCCGTTCGGCTGGAATGAGTTGGAGGGAGTGCATTATCGCGGCGATTATGATTTGAGTCAGCATCAAAAATTCTCCGGCGTTGACATGACTTATTATGACGAAAAGACTAAAGAAAGGTATATTCCTAATGTTGTTGAAACATCAGTAGGAGTTGATCGCACTGTTTTGATGCTTTTGGCGGATGCGTATGATGAGGATGAAATGAATGGAGAGACGAGAGTGGTGTTGAGATTCAAGCCGAGCATAGCGCCGGTGAAAGCGGCGGTATTTCCGCTTTTGAAAAATAAGTTGGAATTGGTGAATAAGGCCAGAGAAGTTTTTACAGAATTAAAAAAAGAAATCCGCCCGATAATGTTTGACGACAACGGCAACATCGGCAAACGTTACCGCCGCCAAGACGAAATAGGCACGCCGTTTTGCGTGACCATAGACTTTGACACTTTGGAAGATGATACTGTTACCGTTCGCGACAGGGATACGGGCAAGCAGGAAAGATATAAAATAAGCGAGCTGGCAAGTTTAATAAAAAAGAATATCAATAAATGATAAATTTTGAGAAAAAAGTTTTGGATAACGGGTTGAGGGTGGTTTTGGCCCCGATGAACAATACGGAAGCGGTAACGCTTTTGGTTCTAGTCGGTGTTGGCTCAAGATACGAGACGAAAAAAATCAACGGCGTTTCCCATTTTTTGGAGCATATGTTTTTCAAGGGCACCAAAAGCCGGCCGGAACCGGGGCAAGTTGTTAGAGATTTGGACAAAATAGGAGCCGACCATAACGCTTTTACCACCAAAGAAGCGACCGGATTTTGGGTCAAAAACTCCGCCAAAGATTTTGATGTCGCCTTGGATGTTGTTTCCGATATTTTGTTGGAACCGTTATTTAAAGAAGAGGAAATGGAAAAAGAAAGAAACGTTATTTTTCAGGAAATAGATATGCGCAACGACAATCCGCGCCTGAAAGCTCAAGAAAATTTGGAAAATATCGTTTTTGGCGACCAGCCCGTCGGCTGGGACATCGCCGGGAGCAAAAAAACGGTGGCGTCAATAAAAAGAGAAGACATTATAAACTACGAAGCGGAGAATTATCTTTCCGAAAATATGACGGTTGTGGCGGCGGGCAATTTTGACCAAGAAAAAGTTTTCGCCAAGATAAGCCGGGCGTTCAATCCGGTTAAAAAAGGGAAAAACAAGGATTTTATCAAAGCCAAAATATTTCAAAAAGAAACGCAAGTTAAAATTTTCAACAAAGAAACCGACCAAACTCATCTGACTTTGGCCGTAAGGGCTTACGATATGTATGACGAGAAAAGATACGCTTTAGATCTGCTTTCCACCTTGCTCGGAGGCAATTCTTCTTCCCGCTTGTTTTCGGAAATAAGAGAGAAGCTCGGTTTGGCTTACTATGTTTATTCTTGGAGCGATCAACTTAGAGATTGCGGTTATCTGGGAATGGCCGCCGGCGTGCCTCATGACAAGCTTGGCGCAGTGGTTGAAAATATCGTTTCAATTTGTTCCAAGATAAAAAAGGGCGACATATCCTCAAACGATTTGGATTCCGCCAAAAGTTATTTGAGAGGACAGACCGCCTTAAGATTTGAAGCTTCCGACGAGATAGCTCACTTTGTGGCTGGACAGGAATTGTTCTATAATGAAATCAAACAGCCGTCGGACATTTTAAAGAAGATAGAAACGGTGAAAAAAGATTATATTTTAAAAATCGCCAAAGAATTGTTTAGGCCGGAAAAATTAAGCCTGTCGGTTATAGGCAGGCACGATGAGGGCGAAAAAACAACCAAGCTTTATAAAAAAATATTGGCTGGTTTATAACATCAAGGTTAAACCTTGATGTTAGGACAAAATGGACGACAAAAAATTTTCAATAACGATTACGACCGGCACGGTTATTAAGATAATAGCCGTGCTTATCATGGTCGCTTTTCTGTATTTTATCAGAGATATAATGATGTCCGTCTTGTTTTCTCTAGTTATCGCATCCGGAGTTGACCCGGCCGCCACATGGTTTCAGAAAAGAAAAATTCCTAGAGTCTTGGCCGTCATTATAGTTTACTTGATAACTTTTTCTTTTCTTGGAGGAATGTTTTATCTTATTATCCCCAACACTTTCAAAGAGCTGACTTCTTTCGCCGATAATTTTCCGGCTTATTTGGAAAAGCCGTTTGAGGCCGGAACGGTGGATAAAGTTTTCGGCAACTTGCCGTTGTTTATCAGAGACGCTTTGGGTGGTTTCTTGGGCAACATAGCCGACTATGTCAGCAGTTTTTCCACCGGATTTTTCGGCATCGCCTCCGCGGCGGCGGGCGGAGCAGTTTCGTTTATTCTTGTAATCGTTTTGTCTTTTTATTTGTCAATGCAGGAGAACGGGGTGGAAAATTTCTTGAAGATAGTCATTCCGGCCAGGCATGAAAATTATGCCGTCGGATTATGGCAGAGATGGAAAAAGAAAATCGGACTATGGCTTCAGGGTCAGATACTGCTCGGGTTTATCGTCGGAGTTTTAGTCTATATCGGGCTTACTTTATTGCAGGTTGAATATGCCCTAACTTTCGCTTTACTGGCGGCCATTTTTGAACTGATACCGATATTCGGGCCGATTTTATCGGCTATTCCGCCGGTAATGGTCGCTCTTGTTCAAAGCCCATTTTTAGCTTTGGAAGTCGGTATTTTATATATCATCATCCAGCAGTTTGAAAATCACCTTATTTATCCGCTGGTGGTAAGGAAAATTGTGGGGGTGCCTTCCATTATGGTTATTTTAGCCTTGGTTATCGGCGCCCAAATCGGCGGATTTTTCGGTCTGCTTTTGGCGATCCCTCTGGCGGCGGTGGTCATAGAAGTTCTTGACGATTTGAATTACCGCAAAAAGCAGGCGGTCAAGGAAACATAGCAAAACAAGCCCACATTCGCAATTTGCAGGGTTTAATTAAAATGTGCACAAACTGAAGCGATCGCTTGGAACCGTGCACATTTTTTGGACGGATGCAATTATTTGAAAAAATTGTTGTAATAAATTATGATTAATTCATCGGTTCGAACCACATTTTAATTTTTTTTTGGGAAAAGAAAATTTTTAATCATAAGGTCGTAGAAAAACATTAGTTAATAAATTTATGAACATGAATCAAAAAAATCTAAACATAATTTACGGAGTAGTGATAGTTGTTTTGATTGGGGCTGTAGTTTATTTTGCGGTCGGGAAAAAGTCGGAGCCGGTGAGTAATCCAGTTGTAAATAATGACACCAATAACCCAATAAACACATCGCCAAGCGTGACTGCAAGCTGGAATAAATACAGTAATGACAAGTTCGGGTTTGAAATTAAATATCCTTCAGATTACATTCCTCATTTAGTGAACGCAACAAGTGGGGCCGCGGATAATAACGGGACAAAAATTGTTTTTCTAAAAACGAATGAGAAAATTGGTTCGGTGTCATATTTAGTCATTGAGTATGGCGACAATAAGAGAGTAAGTTATCTTTCTGACCCATCAATCAAGTTGGTTGAGAGCAAAGGTATTTCTGTTGATGGAATTAGCGGAACTCAAGATAAATTTAATGGACCTTACGGAACTTGGGTAACAGTTTATCTGAATAAGGGCGGAATAATTTACTCGATAACGCCAAACCAAAATTTAGCAAATTTCAGTCAAACCCTCTCCACTTTTAAATTCACAAAATAGAGTTAAAAGAATTTGCCGCCAAAGAAAAACTTGAAATTGTCCCTCAAAACCAGAAAAAAATGCTTACGGTTAAGCTTATTTTGGAAAGTCGTTCAATAGAGTTTTTCAGTCAAAGTGGCGATTCCACTGGCGGCGGTGGTCATAGAAGTTCTTGACGATTTGAATTACCGCAAAAAACAAGCGGTCAAGGAAACATAAAATAAAAATTCCGTCCCACTCTTGGGTGGGACGAAATTTTTATTTTACTTATACATCTTCCTCGCTTTGGCGATTTCTTTTTTGGCGGCGGCGGCGTTTTTCCAGCCGAGAATTTCCACTTTCTTGCCTTGCAACTCTTTGTAAGTTTGGAAGAAGTGGGCGATTTCTTTCAAGTGATGGGTGTGGAATTTTTCTATGTCGGAAATGTCTTTGATGCTATCAAAGCGGGGATTATCGGCTTGCACGCCGAGAATTTTGTTGTCTTGCTCGCCGGAGTCTATCATCTTGAGCAGGCCTATCGGCCTTACTCTGACAACGCATCCCGGAAACAGCGGGTCGTTTCCCAAAATCATCACATCGGCCGGGTCGCCGTCTTCGGCTTTTGTCTCGGGGATAAATCCGTAATCGGCCGGATAGTGCATCGGGGAGTATAAAACCCGGTCAAGAGAGACCATTCCCGTTTGCTTGTCTATCTCGTATTTGTTCTGGCTGTCTTTGGGAATTTCCACCACGGCGTTGAACACCTCTGGCGTCTCGTCTCCAATTTTTACGTTTAACAATGACATTTTTTTATTCTTTTTTTGTTTCCGTCACTTCTCCTTCTTCGTTGGCTTGAGCCACGACTTCTCCGGCTTTGGATTTGATGTCTATTTTCCAGCCGGTTATTTTGGCCGCCAGCCTGACATTTTGGCCCATCTTGCCGATAGCCAAAGAAAGCTGGTCTTCGTCCACGGTTACTTCCGCTTCTCTCATTTTCTCGTTGACTTTGACTCCAATTATTTTGGCTGGAGAAAGGGCGTTGCCGATAAGTTCTTCCGGATTGTCCGACCATTCTATAATATCTATTTTTTCCCCGCCCAATTCGGAAATAATGGTGCTTATTCTGACTCCTTTTTGTCCGACGCATGAGCCGACAGGGTCAATCCCTTCTTGTTTGGAAACGACGGCTATTTTTGACCGGGAGCCGGCTTCTCGGGCGATGTTTTTTATCTCCACCGCTCCGTTGGAAATTTCCGGAATTTCTATTTCAAACAACTTGGCGATGAATTTCGGATGGGAACGGGACAAAAATAAATTTATTCCGCGGTGAGTTTCTTCCACCAAGAAAAGCAAAGCGCGAGTCCTTTCTCCTGTCCGATACCTCTCTCCTCTTATCTGTTCTTCTCGGGGGAGTATGGCGGTGGCTCTGCCCAAATCCACGAACACATTGCCGCCTTCCATCCTTTGGACGATTCCGCTCATTATTTCTCCTTGGCGTTTTTTGAATTCGCCGTAGATGGATTCTTTTTCCGCTTCTCTTATTCTTTGGATGATAACCTGCTTGGCGGTTTGCGCCGCTACCATGCCGAAATTTTCTTTTGTTTCTAAAGGAAAAGTTATTTCGTCTCCGGCCTTGGCGTTCTTTTTTATCTTTTTGGCTTCTTCCAGCATTATGTGGTGTTCGGGATTGAAGCGGATTTTTTTTATTTCTCCTTCCTTAACTTCCTCTTCTTCGTTTTCGTCACTGGTGTCATCCTCCGGTTTCAGCATTGATTCATCCACTACATACTTGGCTTGGGCAAAGGACATTTCGCCGCTTTCCGGGTTGAATTTGGCGTGGACTATCTGGCTTTTTTTGCCGAAATCTTTTTTGTAGGCGGCCGACAAGGCGTCTTCAATCGTCTTTATTATTTTGTCTTCGGACACGCCCTTTTCCGTTTCCAATTGCTGCAAGGCGGCCCGCAGAGCTTTTAGGTCCATATATTTTGATTATTTTTAATAAATTGCCCGCTTCTTTGACGGAAACGGGAGTATGATTGAATGATATGCACATTTTTGTTTTCTGTCAAACGGAATAATTTGCTATAATGAAACAGTCTATGAAAGTTGAGACTAAAAAATTAAAATTATTCTTGCTGGACGGCGGGCTTATTACCAGCAAAGACATAACCGAAACGGAAAAAAGGGTCAAAAAAACCGGAGAAGATTTGGGAGACGCGCTGGTCAGCGGCGGAAAAATTTCCGAAGACGACTTAAGAAGACTGGAAGCTTATATCTTGGGAATTCCTTTCGTGGGGTTGGAAAAAGAGAAAATAGATTTCGCGGTCTTGAGCCTTATTCCGGAGCCAATTGCCAGAAATAACAACATTGTGGCTTACAGAAAAAACAAAGACGAATTAGAAGTGGCGATGCTTGACCCGGAAGATTTGGGCACGATTGATTTCATAAAAAAGAAAACCAGTTTGAAAATTATGCCCCGCTTGACCAACAGCAAATCCATAAAGTCGGCGCTCTCCCAATATCAGGAAAGTCTGCAAGCGGAGTTTAGCGATATCATCAAAAAAGAAACGGAATCTTTGAAAATAGTAAGCTCCGGCGACGGAGAAGGAGAAAGAGAAGGCGACCTTAAAAAACTGGCTGAAGACATACCCATCATAAGAATCGTAGACACTCTTTTGAAGCACGCTATTTTGCAGAGAGCCAGCGATATCCACATTGAGCCGATGGAAAAAGAGGTGCTGGTCAGATACAGGATAGACGGCATTCTCCGCGACACTATGGTTTTGCCAAAAAATACCGCTTCGGGTATTACCGCCAGAATTAAAATATTGTCCAGCCTCAAGATAGACGAAAAACGGCTGCCCCAAGACGGCCGGTTCAAGGTTGAAACAGCAGAAGACAAAGTTTCTTTCCGTGTTTCGGTTTTGCCCGTTTACAACGGGGAAAAAATAGTGATGAGAATTCTTTTGGAAAACGCCAAAGGTTTCAATTTTGAAACTCTAGGGTTTCTTTCCGGCCAGATTGAGGATATGCATTGGGCGATAAATCGGCCGACGGGTATGATTTTGGTCACCGGCCCCACCGGTTCGGGTAAGACGACGACTCTTTACACCGCCTTGGATATTTTGAACACTCCCGACGTCAATATTTCCACCATTGAGGACCCGATAGAGTACCAGATTCCCCGAATCAACCAAACTCAAGTCAAACCGGACATCGGTTTTACTTTCGCCAACGGGTTAAGATCGCTGGTCAGGCAAGACCCGGATATTATCATGGTCGGAGAAATAAGAGACAACGAGACGGCTTCGCTGGCGGTTAACGCCGCCTTGACCGGCCACCTCGTTCTTTCCACTCTGCATACCAACTCAGCCGCCGGCGCCGTGCCCAGGCTTCTTGATATGGAAGTTGAGCCGTTCTTGATGGCTTCCACGGTCAATGTCGTTGTCGCCCAAAGGCTGGTCAGAACGCTTTGTTCCGGAAAAGAAAAATATTTTTTAAGCGACCAGCATTTGGAAACGCTGTCTAAAGAAGTTGATTTGAACAGAGTAGCTTCCTTTTTGGCCAAAGAAAAAATAACGGGAAAAATTTCCGATTGGAGCAAGGTTCCTTTTCACAAGCCGTCTTTAAATAAAGATTGTCCGGAAGGATATAAAGGAAGAGTGGGCGTGCACGAAATTTTGAGAGTGAGCGAGGGAATAAGAAACCTAATTATGGCCAACGCCACTTCTGACGACATTGAAAAACAGGCCAAGAAAGAAGGAATGATGACGATGCTGGAAGACGGCATTGTCAAATGCGTCCAAGGCATAACCACGATTGAGGAAATATTAAGAGTAACCAGTGAATGACCATCAAGGTTTCGCCTTGCGGCAAGGCGAAACCTTGATGGTCTAAAATTATGTTGTATAAATATCAGGCTAAAAAAATAACGGGGGAGGAAACAAGCGGAACAATGGAAGCTTCCAGCAAGACTGATTTGGCCGTGAAGTTGAGGGAACAGGGTTATATCCCGACGCTGGTTGAGGAAAAAAACGAAAAGTCGCGCGCGTCTCGTTTTTTTTCCAGATTCGGGATAGTTTCCGCCGCGGACAAAATAATGTTCGCCAAAAACTTGGGCGTGATGCTTTCCGCCGGCCTGCCTCTGACCAGGGCTCTTGAAATATTAAGCCGCCAGACAAACAACAAATTTTTCAGCCGAACGATAATATCTCTGATGAACGATGTCCAAAAGGGAGATTTTTTAAGCGAAGCGATGAAGAAATTCCCAAAAATTTTTCCCAAGCTTTTTGTCGCCATGGTCAAAACAGGAGAGGAGAGCGGCCAATTGAGCGAATCGCTGGATTTGGTCGGATTGCAATTGGAAAAAGATTACACACTGATGAGAAAAGTCAAAGGAGCGATGATATACCCGGCGATAATTTTGGCGGCTATGGTTTTGATAGCCGTTTTTATGTTTATTTATGTCGTGCCCACGCTGGTATCCACCTTCAAAGACCTGAATGTGGATTTGCCCCTTTCCACCAAGATTATTATTTTTATAAGCGACTTGGCCGTAAAACACACCTACTTGCTTATAATTTTTTTCTTAGCCGTTGTTTTTTCCGCCGGATGGTTTTTGAGAACGGAAAAAGGAAAAATATTTCTGGGCAATGTTTTTTTGAAAACTCCGCTGATTTCTCCTATTGTCAAAAAAATAAATTCGGCCAGAACCAGCCGGACTTTGGCCGCGCTTATTTCTTCCGGAGTCAATGTGGTGGAAGCGCTTGCCGTCACCAGAGATGTGCTTCAGAACAATAAATACAAAGAAGTTCTGACAAGGGCGATAGGCGATGTGCAAAAAGGCGTTCCTATTTCAAACTCATTCAAAGAAGCGACGAAGATTTACCCCGTTCTTTTGGGAGAAATGATGGCGGTCGGAGAGGAAACGGGCAAAACAGCGGAAATGTTGGAGAAAATAGCCGTCTTTTACGAAGAAGAAGTGGCCGAGGCGACCAAAAACATGGCTACCGTCATAGAGCCTATTTTGATGATTTTCATCGGCGCAGCCGTCGGATTCTTCGCCTTGTCTATGATTAAGCCAATGTATTCAATGATGAACGGAGTATGAGAAAAACAAACCAAAAGCGCGGATGGCAAGGTTTCGCCTTGACAGTCAAGGCGAAACCTTGCCATCGCAAAAACTCCGGTTTTTCGCTGATTGAAATAATAGCGGTCATTGCCATCGGAGCGGTTTTGGTTGCGGTTATCGTCGTTTCCTTTTCTTCTTTCAGGAACAGCAAAACCGTGGACATTACCGCCGACCAAGTTTTGTCGGTGATAAACGAAGCCAGAGTCAAAACCGTTTCTTCGGAAGATTATTCCCGGTTCGGCGTTCATTTTGAAACAAGCCGAGTCGTGCTTTTCAAGGGAGATGTTTTTACAGAACCGAACTCTTCCAACACAGAAACACCAGTGTCTCCTTTGGTGGAAATCAGCAATATTTCTCTAAACGGGGGAGGGGCAAACCTTGTTTTTCAAAAATTGACCGGTAAAACTGGCAATTACGGCTCTTTGCGAGTGAGGCTTAAATCGGACAATAATAAATACAAGACCATAAGCGTTAAGTCCACCGGTATCGCCAACATCCAATGAAAAAAAACATTTATAAAAAACCTCGACATCGGATGTCGAGGGGAGTAAGTCTTATAGAGGCCGTGGCCGGAGTTTCCATTATTTCCATTTTTATTTTCAGCCTGATGCTGGCAACGCAATTATCGCAAAGAATCGTCGGCGAGAGCGTCAGAAGCGCGCAGGCCTCTTTTTTGCTGGAAGAAGGGGCGGATGCCGTCAAGATTTTCAGAGATACGAGCTGGAATTCCGGCATCGGCGGTCTTGCTGTCGGAACGAATTATTTTTTTTCTTATAACGGAACGACTTGGATTTCCACGAACAATAATGTTTACATTGACGGAATTTTTGAAAGAAAATTTGTTCTGAATAATGTTTATAGAGATGCCAATGACGACATAGCCTCTTCGGGGACGCTGGATAACGGGACAAAAAAAGCGACAGTCAACGTTTCTTGGCGGGGGAGAACGGGAACGACAACGAAAAGCGCCTCATTTTATTTAACCGATTTATTTTCCAATTAAATTTATGTTTATGAAAAAAAAACACATCGACACCGGACTTCGACGAGATTACTCGTCGAAGTCCGGTGTCGATGAAAGTGGTTCGTCGCTTTTGGAAACTCTAATTTATGCGGCGATTTTGGGAATGGTCGCCGTATTTGCCGTAAGCTCAATTTTGGCGATGATGAAGTCTTATTCAAGCGTGAAAATGTCCCGAGACCTTAATTTTTCCGCTTCGGTGGCGATGGAAAGAATGGCCAATGAAATAAGACTGGCTAATAATATTAACGATGCCGGAAGTATTTTTGCCGCCAGTCCAGGGAAATTAAAACTTGACACGACGGACAGTTTCGGCTCTCCTGTCACGATAGAATTTTTCTTGAGCGGAACGGGGATTTTCGTCAAAGAAGGTTCCGGCGCCCCGGAGGCGCTGACGGCCAGCAGTACCGAAATAACCAGCCTGATTTTTAACAAAATCACTTCTTCCGCCATATCCAAAGCCGTTAAAATGAATTTAACCGCCAAGGCGAAAGGGAGTAGAATGGAAAGGACGGAAAATTTTTATAATACGGCGATATTAAGAGGAAGCTATTAAAATGAGTCAAAAGTCAAAAGTCAAAAGTCAAAAGTGCGGAGGGCAGGCGATATTGACGGCGGTGGTATTTTTTATGTTCGTGTCTATAATTGTCGTTTCCGGCGCTTACACCGTTTCTTACAAAGAATCAAAATCGTCCCGAGACTTCGGAACATCCAAAAAAAGTTTTTTTATGGCGGAATCAGGGCTGGAAGATTTGGCCTATCGCATGATAAAAGGAAGAAATTATGACACCGTTGAAATTTTGTCCCTGGACGGATTTTTCGCCACAACCACCGTCGCCGACATAAACGGCGACAAAGAGATAACCGCAACCGGCGCCGCTTCCAAAATGATAAGAAAGTCAAAAATAAAACTTGCAAACAATGATGGTGTTTCTTTCCACTATGGGGTTCAGGTCGGCGATGGGGGAATTGTCATGGAGAACAGCTCCGTCATTCAAGGAAATGTTTTTTCCAACGGGCCTATTGTCGGGCAAAATTCAAATCTGGTAAAAGGCGACATTGTTTCGGCCGGACCGTCTGGATCGGCGGCGGGAGTTCATGCTACTGGCACGATTTATGCCCACAGTATTTCTAATTCTAGCGCGGACAAAGACGCTTATTATGTGAATATTTCCAGTACGACGGTTGGCGGCGTTTTATATCCTAATAGTCCCGACCAAGCCACTTCTTCTTTGTCCATATCCGACGCCCAAATAGACGCATGGAAAGTGGAAGCTGCGGAGGGTGGCGTTCACAGCTCTCCTTGCCCTTACAATATAAGTTCCAATATCACTATCGGACCGGTAAAAATTAATTGCAATCTGGAAATTAAAGGCTCACCGACGGTAACAATCGCCGGAACGGTTTGGGTAAACGGAAACATAGGAATAGAAAACAGCCCGATCATAAAAATCAATTCTTCTTTGGGCGCGAATAGCGTTGTTGTAATCGCCGATAATCTTTCCAACAGGACAACTAGTGGTAAAATAGAATTGGAAAACAGCGCGCAATTCCAAAACTCTGGAACAGAAGGTTCCTACATTTTGTTTATATCTCAAAACAACAGCGCTCAAAGCGGCGGCTCGGAGAAAGCCATAACGGCGGAAAACAGCATATCCGGCGATGTTTTGGTTTACGCCAGACACGGGGAAATCCACCTTAAAAACAGCATCAGTTTAAAAGAAGTTTCGGCTTATAAAATAAGACTTAGCAATTCCGCCCAAGTTATCTACGAGACCGGCCTGGCCAACCTGCTTTTCACCTCCGGCCCTTCGAGCGGTTATTCCATAGAAAGCTGGCGGGAAGAGGAGTAACCCTTGTCAAATTTGACTTTTATTTTGCGTTTGGTAGTATGATGGAAGTAATTTGTTGCCCCAAGGAGCTTGCCTGACGGCAGGCAGGGGTAATTTTAATTAGTATGGCAATTTCAAGAAAAATAACTCCGACGCAAGGTCGGAGCTCCGACCAAAGCGTCGGAGAAAAAAACAAAGAAGCCGTTTCCGTCCTTGTTCCCCATATCACGGAGAAGGCGACTTTTTTGGGCGAAAAGAACGCTTATGTTTTTAAAGTTGAACCGGAGTTCAATAAGATAATGATAAGGCAGGCGGTAAAAAAACAATATAATGTTGAGCCGGCGAAAGTGAGGATAATCAACATTCCCGGGAAAATGGTTTTTATAAGAAGAAGGCGGGCTCAAAAAGCCGGTTATAAAAAAGCGGTAGTTTATCTGAAAAAAGGCGATAAGATTAGTCTATAAAGTTTTTAAAGTTAAAAGTCCATAAAGTATAATTATGAAGCATTATAAACCCACAACTCCATCCAGAAGGCATATGTCGGTAGTTTCCTACCGGAATGTTTTGACGCGAACCGAGCCGGAAAAAAGCCTGACCCGAGGATTCAAGAGAGGCGCGGGCAGGAATTCCGCCGGACGGATAACGGTCAGACACAAAGGAGGCGGGGTGAAAAGGTCTTACCGCGAAATAGATTTTCATTACGATAAAATAGACATTCCAGCCACGGTAAAGTCCGTTGAGTACGACCCGAATCGGTCCGGTTTTATCTCTCTTTTGTTTTACGTCGACGGAGCTAAGCGATACGTTCTTTTGCCGGCCGGACTGAAAGTCGGGGACAAAGTGATAACTTCCGAGAAAGCCGACATAAAACCCGGCAACAGGCTTCCTTTGAAGAAAATACCGGCCGGAACTTTTATTTATAATATAGAAATTTTACCCGGATCCGGCGCCAAGATGATAAGAAGCGCCGGCAATTTTGCCGAGCTTTTGGCTCACGACAGCGGATACGCCCTGCTCAAAATGCCGTCCACGGAAGTCAGAAAAGTTCCGCTGGAAGCCTGGGCCAGCGTCGGCCAAGTGTCCAACGAAGAATATAAATTGAGAAATTTCGGAAAAGCCGGCCGTTCAAGGTGGCTGGGAATCCGGCCGACCGTCAGAGGCAGCGCCATGAATCCGGTGGACCATCCGCTGGGCGGAGGAGAAGGCAGACAGCCGAGAGGCATGAGCCGGGTGAAAAATATGTGGGGCAAAGGAATAAGGGGAGTGAAAACCAGAACACCGAAGAAATATTCCAATGTGTTTATAGTTTCCAGAAGAAAAAAGAAATAAAAAAATAATTTTATGTCAAGAAGTTTAAAAAAAGGACCGTATATTTACGAAAAACTGCTGAAAAAAATCAGCGTTTTAAAGCCGATGGACGGAACGGTTGTTAAAACATGGGCCAGGAATTCCCAAATCTCGCCGGAAATGATAGGCTTTACTTTCGGCGTGCACAACGGCAAAGATTTCATTCAAGTAAGGATAACGGAAGATATGATAGGCCACAGGCTGGGAGAATTCAGCCCGACGAGAAAATTTGTCAAGCACGGAGGCAAGATGCAGAAAGAAATAGAAACCAAGAAAAAAGAGGCGGAAATAGCCTCGGCGCAGGCGGCCAAAGCGGCGCCGGCGGAAAAGAAATAATGAAAGAAATAACGGCAAAATTGAATAACTACCGAGCCTCGCCCAGGAAGACGAGGATTGTCGCCGGTTTGATCAAGGGCAAAAACGCGCGAGATGCCATCGTCCAACTTGATTTTTTGGCTAAAAAGTCCGCCAGCCCAATTGCGAAACTTCTGAAATCCGCCATAAGCAACGCCAAAAACGACTTCAAAGCGGCGGATGAAAAAAACTTGACGGTAAAAACGATTACGGTTAACGCCGGTACGGTTTTAAAGAGAAGCCGGCCGAGATCAAGAGGCATGGCCAACCAGATTTTGAAAAGAACAAGCAACATTACGGTTGTTCTTTCAGAACAACCGAGTCCAAAAGTCAAAAGTCAAAAGTCAAAAGTTTAATGATATGAGCAAGACCGTCCACCCATATTCATTCAGATTAGGCATATTGCGAAATTGGAGATCGCGTTGGTTTAATCCTGTCAAATACAGGCATTTGCTAAAGGCCGATGTTTTGGTAAGGGAAGAGCTGGAAAAATCAATGCGGGGAATGTACGTGGAGGGCATAGAAATAGAAAGATCGCCGGCGCTTTTTCATCTGATAATCAAAACTTCCCGCCCGGGGCTTCTTATCGGCCGGAAAGGGGAAGGAGCCGACAAAATCAAAGTCCAGATAATCGGGATAATGAAAAAAATAAAAGCCGAAGTGCCGAAAGAGGTAAAGCTGACCGTGGAAGAAATCCAGCATCCGGAATCAAGCGCCAAAATTTTGGCCCAAATGGCGGCGGAAAATTTGGAAAAAAGAATGCCTTTCCGAAGAACGATGAAACAGATAATGGAGAAAGCCATGGCTAGCCACAATGTCAAGGGGGTGAAGGTGGCAATGTCCGGACGGCTGGACGGTTCGGAAATGGGAAGAAAAGAATGGCTGAGAAAAGGCCGGATACCGCTTCAGACGCTTCGCGCCGACATTGATTTCGCCCGAGAGAAAGCCCATTTGCCTTACGGCGATATAGGCATAAAGGTCTGGACTTACAAGGGAGAAAAATTTGAGGAATAGATTTAATTTTTTAAATTTTAGATTAAAATTATGATGCCCAAAAAAGTAAAATTTAGAAAATGGCACCGAATGAGGGAAAACCCGAAGAAGGCTCATGTCGCCACCAGAGGAAACAGTTTGGATTTCGGCTCTTTCGGATTGGTGGCGCAGGAAACCAAAGAAGTCTGGGCTAATCAGATTGAAGCGGCCAGGAAAACGATGGCCAGATTCACTAACAATGCCGGAAAAATTTGGATAAGAATTTTTACCGATATGCCGATAACGCAAAAACCGGCGGAAGTCGGAATGGGAAAAGGAAAGGGCGATCCGGTCGGCTTTGTCTACAGAGTCAGGCCGGGCAATGTCTTATTTGAAGTGGACGGCCTTGACGAGGCGACCAGCCGGGAAGCTTTAAGGAAAGGAGGCTCAAAATTGCCGGTAAAGATAAAGATAATATCAAGGTAGTTTATAAAGTCTATAAAGTAAAAAGTTCATAAAGTTTATGCCAAAGAAAAAATTAAAAGGAACGATAGTGTCGGACGCAATGCAGAAAACTGTGGTTGTTTCCGTTGACCGCTATGTCAAACATCCCAAATACAAGAAATATATGAAGAAGACAAACAGATACAAAGCCCACGACGAAAAGGAAGAATACAATATCGGAGATAAAGTCGTGATCCAGGAATGCCGGCCATTATCAAAAGACAAGCATTTTGAAGTTTTGTCCAAAATTTAATTTATGATACAGCCCCGAACAATGGTAAATATTGCCGACAATACTGGCGCTAAATTGGCGCAAGTTTTCAAGGTGCTCGGCGGGAGCAAAAAAAGATACGCTCAATTGGGCGAGGTTGTCGTCGTTTCCATCAAAATGGCCGAACCGAGAAAATCGGTCAAGAAGAAAGAAGTCCACCACGCTTTGGTTGTCAGGCAGAAGAACGCTTTCCGAAGAAAGGATGGTTCCTACATCAGATTTGACGAGAATGCCGTTGTTCTTTTGGATAAAGCCAAGCATGAACCTTTGGGCGGAAGAATCTTCGGGCCGATTCCGAGAGAGATTCAAGAAAAAGGCTATAATCAGATAATTTCACTGGCGCCGGAAGTGGTGTAGATTAGTAAAAAGTCCATAAAGTAAAAAGTTTATAAAGTTATGAAGATTAAAAAAGGAGACATGGTAAAAATAATGGCGGGCAAAGACAGAGGCAAAACAGGGAAAGTGGCCAAAGTTATTCCGTCTGAAGAAAAAATAATCGTGGAAGGAATGAATATAAAGAAAAAACATATAAAGCCGAGAAAGCAAGGGCAGAAAGGACACATCGCCCAAATCTCAGTGCCGTTTTACGCTTCAAACGCCATGGTTGTCTGTTCCTCTTGCGGCAAAACAACAAGAATTGGATACAAATTGGAAGGAGAGAAGAAAATAAGAGTTTGCAAAAAATGCGGCGGAATCGCATGAAAGCTCATCGACACCGGACTTCGACGAGCTCGTCGAAGTCCGGTGTCGATGAGCAGCGAGATAAAATAACAAAAATGAATAAATTCAAAGAAAAATTCAATAAAGCCGTGATTCCGGCAATGAATAAAAAATTCGGCTATAAAAACGCAATGGCAACGCCAAAAATAATCAAAGTTGTCGTCAGCGCCGGCATAGGGTCGTTCAAAGACGAAGCCAAAAAGGAATCGGCTTTGAAATCTTTTACCCAAATCGTCGGCCAAAGGCCGCTGGTCAACAAAGCCAAGAAATCAATAGCTTCCTTTAAATTAAGACAAGGTATGCCTGTCGGCTATTCGGCCACGCTAAGAGGCGGCAGGATGTATGATTTCTTGGAAAAATTAGTCAGCGTGGCAATTCCCAGGGTGAGAGATTTCCGCGGCCTTGAGCCTAAACTGGTGGACCAGACGGGCAATATGTCAATTGGCTTTAAAGAACACATATCTTTTCCTGAATCTGCGGAAGAAGATGTCCGGTCGGCTTTTGGATTGGGGGTTACGGTTGTCACCAGCGCCAAGAGCAAAGAAAAAGCCCTTGAAATGTTAAAGCTTGCAGGTTTTCCATTTAAAGTCTAGTATATACACTTGTAACATATGGCAAAAACATCAGTTATCGCAAGGTCTAAAAAAACACCAAAATACAAATCAAGGGTTGTCAGAAGGTGTTTTCGTTGCGGAAGAAAGAGGGGTTATATGAGAGATTTTGATTTATGCCGAATATGTTTTAGGGAATTGGCCAACGAAGGAATGATTCCGGGGATTAAAAAATCATCATGGTAAGTTAAATATATGGATCCTATCGCAGACATGTTAACTTCAATAAGAAACGCCCAAGCCGCTCGCAAAGAAACGGTTTCTATTCCTTATTCCAAAATAAAAATGGGAATAGTGAAAGTTTTGGTCAAAGAAAAATTCATTAAAGAAGCCGACCATAAAGGCAAGAAGGTCAAAAAAACGATTGATATTGTTTTAAAATATAACGATTCCAATTTGCCCGGCGGGACGGGTTTGCCGGCGATAACTAGCTTAAAGAGAGTTTCCAAGCCGTCCCGAAGGATTTATTCCCCTTCGTCCAAGATAAAGAAAATAAGGCAAGGATTCGGTTTCCAGATATTATCCACCCCCCGAGGAATTCTTTCCGGCAAAGAAGCCCGAAGAGAAAAAATAGGAGGAGAAGTAATTTGCGAAGTCTATTAATTTATGAGCCACATAGGAAAAAAAGGAATACAAATACCGGACAAAGTTGACATTAAATTAAACGGCAATGTTTTGAACGTGAAAGGCCCGCTGGGAGAAATGACAAGATTTATTCCGGACGATGTTGAAATAAAAATCGCCGACAAGATTATTGCGGTGGCTTTAAGGAAAGGCGCGCCCAACAAAGCGGTTTGGGGGACATTCGCTTCCCATATAAGCAATATGATAAAGGGCGTGACGACAGGCTTTGAAAAAAAGCTTATAATAGAAGGAATAGGGTTCAAGGCTCAACTAGAAGGGACGAAACTTTCTTTGAACATCGGTTTGTCTCATCCTGTAAAGATTGAAATACCCAAAGGGATAAAAGTCTTGATAGAAAAAAATCTTATCACTATCAGCGGCTACGACAAAGAAGCGATAGGCCAGTTCAGCGCCAATGTTAGGGCCTTCAAAAAACCGGAGCCGTACAAAGGAACGGGCATAAGATACGAGAAAGAAATTATAAGGAGAAAGGCTGGCAAGAAAGCGGCCACAGCGGCGACCTAGAAAATAAAGAGCGAAGCGACTATATTTTCGGAAGTACTCCTGTGGTGCGGTGTAAAATTATGAAAAGATTAATTTCAAAAAGAAAAATAAGGCACAAAAGAGTCAGAGCCAAAATAAAAGGGACAAACGACCGCCCGCGACTTTCCGTTTTCCGGTCCAACAGATATGTTTTTGCCCAGATTATAAACGATGCGAATGGAGTGACTTTGGTTTCGGCCGGAGATTTCAAATCAAAAGGCAAAGCCAAGAAAACGGAATCGGCGAGAGGTATCGGGTTGGAGTTGGCCAAAGCCGCCAAGCTGAAAAAAATTGAATCGGTGGCGTTTGACAGGGGAGGAAATAAATATCAAGGCCGGGTCAAAGCCTTGGCAGAGGGGGCAAGGGAAGGAGGTCTTAAGTTTTAGTTTTTATTTTTTAGATTTGAGATTTTAGATTAAAACATATGGCAAATAAATTCAGCAAAGGCCGGGGTTCGGGCAGGGAAAAATCCGAATACGACCAAAAAATAATAGATATAAGAAGAGTGACTAGAGTCACCAAGGGAGGAAAAAGATTTAATTTCCGCGTGACCATCGTGGCCGGGAACAGAAAAGGCGAAGTCGGCGTTGGTATAGGCAAGTCTTCCGACACGGCTGGAGCGATAGAAAAAGCTTTCCGAAACGCCAGAAAAAACTTGATTAAACCAAAGCTGACTAAAGATTTTTCCATTCCCCATGAAACTGAAGCCAAATTTGGAAGCAGTTCAATTATAATCAAGCCGGCCAAAGGCAGGGGGCTGGTCGCCGGAAGTTCAGCCAGAACGGTTTTTGATTTGGCGGGGATAAAAGACATTAACGCCAAGTATTTATCCAGAAGCAAAAATAAGGTCAATAACGCCAAAGTAACAATAGAAGCGCTGAAGAAAATACGATAAAAAGTCTATAAAGTCAAAAGTTCATAAAGTCTATAAAGCAAAATACAACTATGCAAATTAATCAAGTAATACCAAAAACAAAAAGCAGAAAGGGCAAATATATCGGTCGCGGGGGAAAGCGCGGCACTTATTCGGGGCGCGGCATCAAAGGCCAAAAAGCCAGAGCGGGCAGAAAAATGAGGCCGGAAATAAGAGATCTGATAAAAAAGTTGCCCAAAAAAAGAGGTTACCGATTCAAATCATTTCGGAAAGATTCAGTTGTCGTCAATCTTGATGTTTTAAACAAAAAACTGGCCGACAACAGCGAAATCACTCCGAAAATTCTGGTAGAACTTGGATTTGTCAGAATGTTAGGCGGGAAAATTCCGCCAGTCAAAATTCTCGGCAAAGGAGAAATAGACAAAAAGTTTTCGGTTTCCGGTTGCTTGATTTCCGTATCAGCCAAAGAAAAAATAGAAAAAGCTGGAGGAACAGTAAAGTCAAAAGTCAAAAGTCCATAAAGTTAAGACTTTTGACTTTATAGACTTGATAAACTTGATAAACTTTCAACTAATTTATGCTTAACCGAATCAAAATCATATTAAAAGACTATAATCTTAGAAACAAGATATTGTTCGTCTTGGCCGTTTTGGTTTTGTTCAGAATTGGCTCAAGCATACCTATTCCCGGCGTTGACCATATCCGCCTCTCCGCCTTTTTGTCCAACAATCAGTTCTTCGGCCTGCTGGATATTTTTTCCGGCGGAGGCTTGTCCAATCTTTCCATCTTAATGCTTGGTGTCGCTCCGTATATCACGGCCTCAATCATAATGCAATTATTCACGATGATTTTTCCTAAACTTAAAGAGCTGTATCAAGAGGAAGGCGAAGCGGGCCGGCAGAAGTTCAACCAATACTCCAGATTATTGACTGTTCCGCTCGGTTTCTTACAAGGATTCGGCTTAATGACGATGTTGCAGGGGCAGGGAATCCTGGGCCAAATTTCCTTTTTGGACAAGTTCACCAATATCTCCATAATGATCGCCGGCACTATGGTTTTGCTCTGGCTCGGCGAGCTTATTTCGGAAAAAGGCATCGGCAACGGCATTTCTCTTATAATCTTCGGGGGCATAGTGGCGGGTTTGCCGTCAATCGTCCAAAGGACTCTTTTTACTTTTGACCCGTCGCAAATTCCGATGTACGGATTGTTTTTGGCGATAGCCGTTCTTATAATCGGCGGAGTCGTCATTATCTCCGAAGCGGAAAGGCTGGTGCCGGTTTCTTACGCCAAGCAAGTGAGAGGCTCAAGAATGTACGGGGGAGTTTCCACCCACATTCCCTTGAAGGTTAACCAAGCCGGCGTTATCCCCATAATATTCGCCATTTCCATTTTGCTTTTCCCTCAAATGATTGTTAATTTGCTGGCCGGATTAAACAGCGGAGCGGTTGCCGTTTTGTCCGGCTATATTTTGGCGTTTCTCAACAACTCTCTTGTCTACGGAGCGTTATACTTCATTCTTGTTTTCTTTTTCACTTATTTTTACACGGCCGTTACTTTTGACCCCAAGATGATTTCGCAAAACCTGCAAAAAAGCGGAGCGTTTGTCCCCGGAATCAGGCCGGGTCAGCCGACATCGGACCATCTGGCCAGAATTATAACCAGAATTACTTTGGTCGGAGCGCTTTTCCTCGGACTTATCGCCGTGCTTCCTTTGGGAATAACAGCCGTGACCGGCATATCTTCCTTGGCTATCGGCGGAACGGCGCTCCTTATCGTCGTCTCCGTCGTTTTGGAAACAGCTAAGCAAATAGAAGCCCAAGTGGTGATGAAAGAATACGAGTAAAATCGTTATCCACACCCCCCTCTTACAACTGATTTTGTTTGTTGTATAATATAAGAAGCCCTGCCTACCGGTAGGCAAGTTCAAAAGCGGAGTGGCGGGATGGTCGAAAAGTCTTGCTGTCTCGTAATTTATTAATAGGTTAAATTTTTTTTAAAATTATGCCAACAGAAATCTGGAGCGATACCTTGATTATGTCTTTCCAAAATCTTTGGGGAGGGGTTATCGGTTTTGCTCCCAAATTAATAGTAGCGATAATAATATTTGTCATCGGTCTGCTTATCGCCTCAATAATCGGCAGGTTCGTGGACAAGATAATAAGATCTTTAAGAGTGGACAAAGCTTTTCAATCCGTCGGCGTTGACGAGATGCTCCATAAAGGAGGATTCACCCTTAATTCCGGCCACTTTATTGGCGGGTTGGTCAAATGGTTTTTGGTGATAGTTTTCTTGATCGCTTCCTTGGACATCTTGGGTCTTAGCCAGGTGAACGATTTCTTAAAAAATGTCGTTCTCGGCTATTTGCCCAATGTCATCGTTGCCGCTTTGATCTTGGTGGTCGCAGCTTTCATCGCCCACGCCATGCAAAGAATAGTGGTGGGTTCGGCCAAAGCGGCCGGCACCCCTTCCACCCATTTGCTGGGAGGATTGACCAAGTGGTCCATCTGGGCTTTCGCCATTTTGGCCGCCTTGTATCAATTGGGAATCGCCGGAGCTTTCGCTCAAACTTTGTTTACCGGATTCGTGGCCATGGTGGCCATTGCCGGAGGATTGGCTTTCGGCCTTGGCGGACGGGACGCGGCTTCCAAATACATAGAACATCTTAGAAAAGACATCGGAGACAATCACTAAAGATAACTGATTTCTTGATTAAAACCAATCCCGCTCAAAAGCGGGATTGGTTTTTTTTATGAAAGATGTAGAATGTCCAGGTGTCTAATAAAAAGTCATTGTTCATAATATTCGTTGTTTTTGTCGTTTTGGCGGTGGCGGGGATTTCCGCAATGTCGATGGCGGACGGTTTTTCTCACAATCTTCCGGATGGCGGCTGTGTTTCTTCAATAGCCAAAATTTTGCCTTGTTCCAAGGACGGCTTTCAGGCGGATATTTTAATCGGCTTGTTTTTACTCCTGGCGGTTTCTTTGTTTTTGCTTATTGTCAATTTGTCTGTTTTGACGGCGTTTTTTCGCGCTTGCTGGCGACTTTTTGTTTATCATTCTTTTTCCTATAAAATTAAAACCAATCAATGGTTGGCTCTTTTATATCTGGCTTAATCGCGGAAACTCCTCGTTATTATTCAACAATTTAATTTAATTTTTTTAAAAACTATGAAACAAATCATAATAGGTTTGATCACCTTGGCGGTTATGACGGGAGGAATTTTCCTGCTATCCGGCAAAAGCCCGCTTCGCGAGGCGAGCCAAAAAGCGTCAAAAAATTCGGAAACAAAAATTGAAGACAAAATTTATGTGGCGATAGAGGAGGTTGGAGAAATCGCCGTTATCAGCGCCAAAGACAGAGCAGTTATCAAGCGGATTGACCTTTCGTCCGATATGGGCGGAAAGAAAATCGGCTTTATGTCGCACAATGTCCAAGTGGCGCCGGACAACAAAAGCGTCTGGGTAACGGCCAACGCTATGGATATGAACAAGGATAAAGTGTCTTTTTTCAGAATTCAGAAAGTTAGCGCTGATGAGGGGCACGGCGAGGAAGGAGGGATGAAAGCTAACGACGAGATTATCGTCATAGATCCGTTGACAGACAAAATAATCAGAAGAATTGAAATGGGAACGGACTTGCATCTTTCCCATATCGCCCTGACTCCGGATTCCAATTACGCCATCGCCGCCGCCCAAACTAAAGGCGTTGTCTACAAAATCAACGCCAAGACTTACGAAGTGGAGAAAGAAATAAATACCGAAAAAGGAGGGGAACCGCACGGCCTTAGAATTTCACCGGACGGAAAAACGGCTTACATCGCTATGCTTAAAGGCAAGAGTATCGGCGTTCTGGATATACAAAAAATGACCCTATCTTATGTTCCGCTCAAAGGCGCGGCGGTGCAGACAGGTGTAACGCCGGACGGCCGATACGCGCTGGCTTCGGTCTACGACGCTAAAAGTTTGGCGATTTATGATATCGTTTCCCAAAAATTAAGTTATGTGGATTTACCCAAAGAAGCCAAAGGCCCGGTGCAAATTTACCCGACACCGGATTCTCGTTTCGTTTATGTCGCCGATCAAGGTTATTACTTCAATCAGCCCGCGAGCGACTTGGTCTACAAAATAGATTTGCGGGAAATGAAAGTGGCGGAAACTATCAAAGGCGGGATGTCTCCACATGGGGTGGCAGTTTCCCAAGACGGAAAGTTCGCCTATGTGACCAATCTTTTGAGCGGCGATTTGTCCGTGATTGACACAGCTCTTGGAAAAGAAATCGCGAAAATAAAGGTAGGCAAAATGCCCAATGGGGTAAGTTTGTTTTACGGGGAAGGTTTGGTTGCGCCGATATCCGAAAGAGAGAGCGGGAATCTCAAGGCGGAAGAAACAGCGTTTGATTTCGGAAATGTCCCGATGTATGGCGGCAAAGTCAAGCATAATTTTACGCTGAAAAATGACGGTCAAGGCCCGGTAAAAATTTCCAAAATCTACACTTCCTGTATGTGCACGGAAGCAACACTGATAAGCGGCAAGTCCAAAAAAGGCCCGTTCGGAATGCCGGGGCATGGCGGACTTGTAACCTTTGCCAAACAGGAAATCGGAGAAGGGGGAGAAGCGACGTTGGAAGTGGAAGTTGACCCGGCCGCTCACGGCCCGCAAGGCGCCGGTCCGGCCAAAAAAGTCGTCTATATAGAAACGGACGATTCGCAGAAAATCCAGCTGATGATGGACATAAATGTTATCCGTTAAAGTTATGAAAAAATCAAAATCATTGGAAATAAGCATTTTGCTTTCATCTTTGCTTGTTGTCGGCGCTTTGGTTTACTCGGCCAACGCCAGAAAGGATATTCGCGGCAAAACGGAGGTTGCCGCCAAAATAAACAAGACGGAAAAAATTATTGAAGATAATTATTCTCGCAATATCACTCCCGCAGAGGGAGTGATATTGCCGGCAAAATGGGGAGACTTGGGGGCAAAAATGGCCAGTGTGGGCGTGATAGACAAAATCAAACTGGAAGAGCTGTATGCCGGCCGGGGAGGATTAAACGACGAAGAAAAAAATTTGTTGGAAGGACTTGATAACGGCTATCTTAAAATCACGCCGGAAAATTCAGGTTTTGTTTTGAATTTGCTTTGGGCGCTGGGACTGGGCAATAAAAACGAAATTTTAGACAACGGCCCGATGACGGATAAGAAATACGGCGGCGCCGGCGGATTCGCTTCCACCGGCGGCTGGACGCTGGCTGACGGCGACCCCGCAAGAAACGGGGCAGGCGCGATGAATCATTATTCCAAGCATCGATTTATAGTTTTGACGCCCGAACAGCAGACGCTAGTGGAAAAAGTTTCCAAAGGAATTTATCGCCCCTGTTGCGGGAATTCCACCTACTTTCCGGACTGCAATCATGGCATGGCTATGCTCGGTTTATTGGAATTGATGGCCTCGCAAGGCGTCTCGGAAGAGGAAATGTACAAAGCAGCTTTGGCCGTAAATTCGTATTGGTTTCCAGACACTTACTTGACCATCGCCAAATATCTGAAATCGCAGGGCAAAGATTGGAGTAAGACTGACCCCAAAGAAATACTAGGCTACAATTATTCCAGCGGGCCGGGTTATCAGAAGCTTTTAGAAAAAATAGAAAATCCGGAGATTAAAGGCGGGGGCGGCGGTTGTTCGGTGTAAATCGCTCCCAATGTCAAGGTCTCGCCTTGACATTGGGATATTGATTATAAAAAAACAACTAACTAATATGCAAGAAAATAAACCAATTGAACAATTAAATAAAAAAGAGCAATGGGAACTGGAACAGCGACAGAAAATGGATTTGAAAACGGCGAATGAAAGAAAAAAGCAGTTTAAAAGATGGTCTAAATGGATTGCCGTTATAATTCTGATTTTTGGTGGCGCCGGTTCTATCTTTTGGTATATAGCGAGTCGTACGCCGACTCCCGAAGGAGAAATTGTTTCGCGAAACGGTCTTCATTGGCACGCCACCCTCGCAATATATGCAAAAGGGGTTCAACAAGATATTCCGGCCGATATCGGGATAGGGGTTGCGCACATGCCGATTCATACCCATAGCGCGGATGGCGTTATTCACATGGAAATGTCGGGTTTGGTAAAAAGGAGCGATTTAACCTTGGATAAGTTTTTCAAAAATTGGGGCAAGGATTTCAAAAATTTCGACGGCAAGACAACAATGATCGTAAACGGAAAAGACAACGCCGAACTTGGAAGCTATATTATGAAAGATAATGACAAGATAGAAATAAGGTATGAATAGAAAAATCCGTGAACAATAAAACAAAAATTATCTTAACACTCATCGGTTTTTCCTTGCTTTCCGTAATCATTACAGGCTTGTTCAGTTTGTTTACCTCACCCCAATTCATTCCTGGGTTTTCTTTGGCGTTTTTGGCCGGGTTGTCCATGATTTTTCTGCCTTGCACTTTTCCTCTCGTGTTTGTCATCGTCCCTATGGCTCTTTCCCGGCATATCGGCAAAGGGCTGGTTATGGCGGTTCTCTTCGGTCTCGGGCTTATTCTGACTTTTTCTCTTTATGGATTGATTTTGAGTTGGCTTGGCGGTTTTATCCAATTGTATAAAATTATCGGCTACATGCTTATCTTCGGAGGAATAACGGCGCTGGTATTCGGAATTTCCGAGTTGGGCCTGGTTAAGTTCAAATTGCCTTTCAAGCAGACGATATTGCCAGCCTCGCTTCAAAACAAAAACGACTACATCCGCAGTTTTTTTCTGGGCTTCTTTTTGGGCAATGCCGGCGTGGGCTGTCCCAATCCCGCTTTTTATATCCTATTCGGTTATGTCGCCGTTTTGGGAACGCCATCGGTTGGAATTTCCCTCGGGGCGCTACATGGACTCGGGAGATTTGTACCACTCTTGTTTTTAGTTGTCCTCGCGGCGCTGGGCATTAACGCTTCGGGGAAATTGGCCGCCTATCAAGGGCAGGTTAAAAGATGGGTCGGTTGGGCAATGGTTGGGTTAGGAGCCTTTATTTTGAATTATGGCATTTTCGGCATGGCATGGTTTGAAAATTCTTTCATTCACGAAGGGTGGAACAAATTTTTGGAAAAAATCGCGCCCAAAATCGCCGAATCGGAAGCGCTGGAATCAGCCCTGAAAATCCCGGAAGGAAGAGGAGGAATTATCCCGTGGCTTGTGTTGTCGGCCGCAATAGTGTCGGTGGTCGTCTGGAATTATTGGAAAAATAAAAATAAGGCTATAATAAAAAAATGATAAAAATCACTCTCATAAGGCCTGACGGTTGCGGCCACTGCGTCGCGGTAAAAAAGATTATTGAAAAACTGAAAGCTGATTATCCGGAAATAACGCTTGAAGAAATTGACATGCTTTCTCCCGAAGGAATGGCGCTGGTCCAAAAGCATCATATTTTGTCCAGCCCGGGAATTTTGGTAAACGACGAATTTTTTTCCATGGGCGGCGCCAAAGAAACAGAGCTTAGAAATAAACTGAAAGAGCTTAAAGGCTCTGAAAAAATAAAGGTCGAAAATGGCATATTAAATTAACTCGCCTTTTGGCGAAATGAAATAAATTTATGATGAATAATTTTGGTTCGGATTTAAATGGTTATGGATACGGCCACATGGGCATGATGGGCGGTTGGGACACCGGCTGGGGAAGTTTCTGGTACTTGATAATGTCTTTAGGCGCGCTGGCTTGGGTGGCGGTGGGTGTTCTTTTGGTCATCTGGTTGATCAAGCTGATCGGCAAGAAATAAAAGAACGATAAAAAAGTATGCATAAGTTCACATACATATAAACTTTTTAAGAAATTAAAGAGTTATACGTCAATTTAGGCACAATGTGCGACACCGAGGCACAATGTGCGACACCGAGTGTCCAACATTTTACTATTTGCAATCAATTACCAGCAAGGGAGTCTCAAATGCGGTGGACGAATACATTTTGTTGCATAATTTTAAGAAAGTTGATAAAATAAAATCATTGGGATTAGGAAACGATTGTTGGCAATTTCACCAACAATTATACATTCAATTCATATAGAAACGAGTTATCGGGGATATTGCTCTTTTACAAAATGCTTTTAGAAAATTTTTAAAAAACAAAAGAAAGGAGGTAAGATTATGAATAAAGGGGAAAGGATTTGGAAAAGCTTACTTGATCCCGTGAGACATCATATTGCAGCGACAGAATGGCTCTTGCTTTACACGATAAGTAAGCGAAGCAGAACAGCCGCTCAAATTCAGGGTGAAATGACTAATTTATGGAGAAAAATAAACACAGTTGCTCCGTCATTTTATCTAGTATTTCCAAATAACAGCGATGGACATAACTGGACATCGTTATCTTTGGAACAGGAATTGGTAAGATTTTACGAGATAGGAATTGTTCAGCATGACGACGACAAATGGTCTCTTACTAAAAAAGGGATTACGGTGCTAAACGAGTGGCGGCCGCGAATACAAAAAATTATCCCGTTATTAAATTTTTAAAATTTTAAGAAGTGTCCAACATCTAAACAAAACACACCATCAAGGTTTCGCTTTGATGGTGTGTTTTTTATTTATATTTATATATTTACAAATTTACAAAAGTTATCACTTTTTAAGCGATAGCGTCAAAAGTGATAACTTAACCATATTTATTGGACAGAATTGTTTTGCGTGAATTAAAATATATTTTTGCCCTAGAATTCTATTCCAAACTGCAACATTTTTATTTCTGATTGAATACTTCATAAAGGGTGGAATAATTTAATCTTTTTCGCGGCCGGTTGTTCAACAATCCGATCTCTTGGGATTCTCTTGACTCGCTCGGTTGTTCTGTCTTTGATTGATGATCTCGGGTCTTTGATCTATCTTCCGTTTCGTCAGCGCTTCTCTCTGTACTTTCGCAATGATGCGTCGTTTTCAATCTTTCTGATATCCGATGCCCGCCTTTTTATTTTTCGTTAAATGCGCGGAAATTACGCTCGATAAATTTCTTCGCCAGGTTCTTTGATGATGCCGGGTGGTAAGTTCAACAATCAATTGGTAATAAGCCCCAGGAGTCCAAAATTGGGTTGCATTATACAGCGTATTGACTTATTTTTTGGCCTGTATATACTAGCAAACATTGATGATAAGACTTATAAAATATCCAATAAAAAAGCGGACCTAGTTCAGTGAAGTTTTTCTTTGCAAAAACTAGTCCCGCTCTTGAGCGGGATGTTTTATTTAAAGAGAGAAAATCCTGCAATTTAAAAATTGAATGTGAGTCTTTTCTCTCGTGAGGGGTCAAGAGAGAAAGGGCGCAGGTAAAAAATATATTAGACAAACTTTATAAATTTCCTAATAGGAAATTTAAGGGCGTATGGTGGATGCCTTGACTCAAAGAGGCGATGAAGGACGCGGTATA
>Ga0209211_10001359_pt1 | contig 46364 bp, 44 predicted proteins | sample RifGroA2_FD_183992 | JGI IMG/M metagenome (GOLD analysis project Ga0209211, IMG submission 183992) | Groundwater microbial communities from Rifle, Colorado, USA - Groundwater A2 (SPAdes) (version 2) | ecosystem: Environmental > Aquatic > Deep subsurface > Groundwater | place: Rifle, Colorado...
ATGCTATTAGTGGGCTTTCTGATAATGATTTCATCTTAGCCGCTAAGATTAATCAATTGTGGGGCAACCAAGTTTCAGCTAAGGCTTGACTATAGCAATAAATATCAGTAGCATTGATAACCGCAGTGGGGGATCGTCCCGCCTCAGCGGGATAGGTCTAATGGTAAGCTGAAGCTTTCAGCCGGCGTTCGCTCAATAGTTTGAAAATGACATATTTAAATTCGTATTCACTGCTGGGGGATCGTCTAATGGTAGGACACCACCCTTTGGAGGTGGCTATGATGGTTCGAATCCATCTCCCCCAGCAGTGCATAGGAAAATCATTTTTAAACTTTATTCGCTCACTTGTCAGTATGATGGTTCGCCTGCCTCCCGTAGGGAGGAATCCATCTCCCCCAGCCAACACATTTTTTTATCGGATGAGACCAGTGTGTATAAGTCATAGATAACTTTATGAAGACAGCAGAAGAAAAAGCAGACAATAATATATTTAAAGTTGTCCAGCAAATACGCCAACTGCAAATACAGTCTGCAAATGGCCATAAAGTCAAATACAAAATTGGCCATCTTATGATAGGTACTAGTGACGAAGTAGACATACTGAACTCTTTGCAGGCTAAGGGGCTTATTGAAATTTTAAATTCGTACGGCTCAGATTCGGCAAAATAATTATGTCCATGAGTGTTACTTACCATTTTCATGAGTTGAATATAATTGAACCGGCCTTTTCCCAGTTCTATTTTAACCTGTTTAAGAAGGTCGACTACCAAGGTTATAGTGAATTCGTCATTAAAGGAATAAGAGATCAACTGAAAGATTTAATACTGTCCGGTAAAGAAACCGGTGTCCGGATTGACCCAGAAACCGACCTTTACAAACCACTCAGGGCATTGGGTTACCCGTTTGATGGAGTGGTGTATACGCTTCGTGAGTTAGGCTCTGATGGTGAAAAATATTTAGACAATTTTGGTAACGATAGTTCGCTTACACTCACACCTAAGGGCAAAAAGTGGGCAATGGGGTTACCTGACGCTAGCCAGACCGCGACATCGGCTGGTAGACTTAATTATTTCGACGTACCTAAATTAGCTTCCGAAAAAATAAAGATCCTTTTGGCCGAACTTAACGAACTGCCTGACCTCGCTCCCTATGCTAATTTAATCAGTCATCAATTGCGAACTATTCTAGCTTTGATTCTAAAATATATCTGCAAAAATACTTTGAATGTTGAAATACCGACCGACAAACAGGACCTTAGGCCACTATTAAACTTTACGATTGACCAATGCATCCAGCTAAAAGAGAAACGCTTAGCCGATAATTTGGCCGAACTTAGAGATTCCAAGTATAAGGATATTGTCGACGATGTAATTCATGATGATCATACGATGGTCAATTCCCGCATAGCAGAAAACATGATGACACACATTAAACATATTTTGTCGCTTGCATATAGATAAAACTGCCTACTATATCAGAGTGATTTAATAATCTTTGTAGATTAGCGACCATCATGCCTCAAACCAGAGTTCCAATTGACTCCTGAAAAACCCCTCAACACATTGTAACTTGGGGGTATCTAATCCGAGTGGACAGCCAGTTTGATATAGGTTTGTTAATGAAGAGTATTAAGATTATGGACATAATTACAAAAGCAAAGGAGTTAGCCGAGCAGGCGCACAAGGATCACGTGCGTAATGACGAGACCAAGACGCCCTACATTTTACATCTGGCCGAAGTTGTGGAATTAGTGACAGAATCTGGCGGCAGTGAGGAAGAAATAGTTGCGGGCTGGTTGCACGATGTTGTGGAAGACACCCCCACAACCATAGCAGATATTCACCGGGAATTTGGCGATCAGGTTGGCGAGATGGTGGCAGGACTAACTGATTTACCGGAGTGGCTGACACTTACTTTGCAGGAACGCAAATTAAAACAAGCCGAACGAGTGGCTCATGAAAGCGCCAGCGTTAAGCGTGTTAAGCTGGCTGATCAGGTCTCCAACATCCAAATAGTTGGCATGGGAAATTTGAATTTTGTCATGGCTGAGAATTACGCTTATTTAGATACCGCTCGAAAAATTGCCGAGGTCTGCCAGGGCATAAGCCCGTATTTGGATAAACTATTTATAGAGCGTTACAATGCAGCATTGAAGAATTTGAAAGATATTGAAGAAAAGAGGAACAGGGAAGTATAGTTAGCTTGAAAGGATTAAATTATAAATGTACTTGGTGCCAAACATTGGAGCTAAAGTAATGTTGTCTACGCTTCTGGGTGCGCTAGTTCTTATACTAACGCCGTCTTTGTTAGTGCTGGCTCAATCGGACGGCACCACTCCGCCGGCTCAAGAGCCGCCAGTTTCTAGTGACCCCGTGCCAGTTGAGCCCAAGGTAGAACCGCCCGTGCCTGAACCAGCACTGGCCCAACCAGCTACAACAGCACCGGCCCAGGCGCAATCACAGCCACCACAGTCAGTTAATACAGTTGAGACCAACCAGGAGCCAATAGTAGAGCCTGAGCCCGTATTGATTGTATCCACATCAACACCTACGCCCACAGCCGAAAATAGCCAGGCTGAGGATAGAAGCTATATAACTCTCTGGCTAGCATTATTAGCTGCCGGTGCTGTTTTGGCTACAGTTGGTTATAAAGTATGGCAAGGTAGAAGCAAGCCAGAGAATGAAAGCGAAGATGATTCGCGCTGTGCTGGTTTGAAAGAACGGCTGGAAAATAAATTGCGCGAGCTTACTGATTTACGCGCTCAATTGCAAGGCCATGCGGTAGGTGAAGTGCGTGAACTGGCTGAGAATAAAATTGAGGCAGGTCACGGCGCTCAAGCCCTCAGAATGGTTAAGATGGCGGAAAAGGATTATGAGTTAGTAAAAAAACTTTATGAGGAATGTTTGGTCAGCCACCGCCGCCTTAAAAGAGTGTTCATAGTGCACGGCTGGGATGGCTACCCGGCAGAAGGCTGGTTCCCTTGGCTCAAGCGTGAACTGGAAGCTAAAGGTTATGAGGTATATGTGCCCGAAATGCCTGGGGCTGACAATCCACGAATTCAACCGTGGGTAGCTAAACTCAAGCAAGTGGTAGGCAAGCCAGATGCAAACACTTGGTTTGTTGGGCATAGTATAGGCTGTCAGGCGATAGCCAGATATCTAGAATCTTTACCAAAAGATGTTAAAGTCGGCGGTGCAGTATTTGTGGCTGGATTTTTTAAACAATTAAGCGGGCTGGAAAGTGAGGCTGATGTCCAAGAGACAGCGGCTCATTGGATGAGTGCACCAATCGATCTAAGTAAGGTCAAAGCGCATTTCCCTAAAAGTGTGGCGATATTTTCTGATAATGATCCTTTTGTACTACAGGATAATCAGGCGGATTTTCGTGAGCAGCTTGGTTCTAAAATTATTGTTATTCATAATAACTTGGTATTTCCGTGTTGGGAAGTTGAATTAGCTGCTGGAGAGAGTCTGTCCAGATTCAATAGTAATGGTAAAATTATTACTGACTTATCACAAAATCGTCTCGTTGAAGTATATAAAACATTGGCAACTTTTTTAGGAGCAATGCATAGCGAACGATTAAATTATATAACCAGCAATTCTCTTCGCAGTTATTACTTGAATAGGTTTAGAGCTTTGTCGAATTGTATTGATCTGATTGCATCAAGTCACTTTACCAAAGGAATGAGCGCTGAACTACTTAACGCCGGAAAAATAGTAAAATACTTTCTAAAGCGAATTGAGGATTGTGTTTACGAAGAAGAACCTCTTTGTGTAATTCATGGTGATTTCTTCTACGGTAATGTACTAGTTAATGTTGAGAGTAATATACTCTCAGTTATTGATTTCAGCCAAGGCTTGTTTGGTGGTGATAATCTTTTAGATTTTTATGGAATGAAATTGATTCACCAAGAAGTTCATCCGTTTCTGTCCGCTGAGTCTGTGAATTCAATTATCTCAGTATATTTGCAGGAATTATCTGCACGAGGATCAAATATTGTTGATAATATTGAAAAGCTTAATCTCCATATTCAAGCCCGTAAAGATAGGTTGAATATTATTCGTATAGATAAGCTCGGATCATTTCTGGTTTATGCCTATCTTAGGGGTTACTATGATGAATCTTCAACTGATGACGCCCCCTTTACTCCAATATCGCGAGTTCGTCGTATATTAAAATCAATCAATAAAATAACAATCAACAGGGCTGGATAAATATAAATCCGCCCTGTTTTATTATTGCACCTTGTGTTAAGCTTTTACACGCTTAATTTTTTTAACTATTCGTATTACATCTGAGCGTGATGGCTTGGCACTATGTCGTAGGTTGTGATCAAATATTAGTTTAAGCGGATTATATTTTTCTTTGGTAGACCTTGGTATTACATGAATATGAAAATGGGGGACAGTTTGTCCTGCCGGCCTCCCAATGTTACTCAGTATATTAAAACCATCAGCACCAAAGGCTGTTCGTAATTTACTAATAGTATTATTGAGTGTCTTAAAAAATAATTTTTCATTATCTTTAGTTATTGCACTCAAGTCAGTGCGATGCTTCTTAGGCACTATCATTACGTGACCTGGAGTAAGGTAGCTTCTTGCAACAAGAACAAAGAAGTGTTTGTTCTCAAATGTTATTTGATGGGCAAAACTCGCTTTATCACAAAATGAACACATTGTATTATCTTTGATCATATAATTGAGATTATTTGGTAATTATATAATTAATTCTACTCCTCTTTAGTAAGGAGCCAAAATGGCCTACACCCACTGAGGAAAGAAACACTATTTCTTGATGTGGGGGTGGCACTTGTTGGCAACTTGTCGACAACTTATATAGCTAAATACTAAGGAAATTTTTGACTATTTTGAGTGAATATCTCCTACTAAATAAAATAAAGTCTTGGGACGCTAGGCGGGTGTTCGGACACACTATGTACCAGATTAGCGAATGCGTCAGCCAAGTCATCGTGTTTCTCTACTCCGAAGTGAATGATTTGCTGGATTAACTGTTCAGCACCGTTTCTAGGAAACAACACCTGGCCAGTTTTAATTAGATTTGCCGTCAGAACAAGTCGACTACGTTTATCTTGTGTGCCGGGGCGTGTGGTTATCACATTCCAGATACCCCCATTGTTTAATTGTTGAGGCAGCGCTTTTTGATAGGCAACATCCTCAATAACAAAGGTGGGGCGAATGTCTTGTTCAATATAGCTTTTATCCAGCTCCTTACAAGTATCAACCGTTTCGGGAAAGTTTAGGCGCTTATTAATGATTTTGGGTAGAATGTAAATTCGATACCCGGTTTCGGTTTCATAAAGCATGCCAGGCACCATGGCTGTATAATCAGCGACATGTGTTTTTGAGATAGCAGGGTCTATACCAATACGAACTTCCATATGTGATGAATAACCACGCTTGAAGTTTATCGGCGCTGGAATTTCATCGTAGTAGTGGATCCACTCAGGATATATGGCTTGATCTTCATCGGGAACGATATTGAGTAAGAATTCTCGCTGCCAGGCAATTTCATCACCTACTTTTATTCGCTCCGCTTCAACGTCTGCCGGTGTAGGATACTTGCCTGGCCAAAGGCAGTCTCCTTGGGCGTTAAGCAGGGGAAAGAATAAAAAAGTACCATCGGTGTTATTGTTTTCAATTGCTTCTTTTATGCGCATGAGCAGGGAATCCTCGTGAAGCAAATTGCCCACAACCACTAAGCGGGTAGTTGTATCTCCTGCTGGTATTACTTCTCCACGCAGCCATTGATACGTTTTATTTCTCCCTTCCCGGGTTTTAGTAGAGGCGATATCTTCAACATCATCGCAGATGATCAGATCTGGACGGTGCTCATGGTGTCGTAACCCACGAATACTTTGCTCAGCCGAGGCTACGGTGATGCGCGCATCGGTATTTGAAAATACCAGCGATTGTGAACCCCATTCGTCACTGTATTCACGAAACGGTCCCAGGTCTTTTTTAAGCAAATCATTATCTTCAAGTTCACGCCTCAGATTCATCATATGTTGTTTGGCTTGTGATTGTGTCTGACAAAAGATCGTTACAAATTTCTTATGCTGTTTCCCGAGTATTGACCAGATGGGATAAGCAGTGGTGATTATGGTTGATTTTCCCGACCCTCGAAAAGCAACAATATAGAGGCTTGCCTGATCACTTATTTCCAGTAGATGGATTATCTCTTTCTGAAAGTCAGCCGTGGCGTATTTAACATAGTGTGCATAGTAGAAATGAAAAAAGTAGGAGAAGCTCTCTTTAGTTATAGCAACTCGCACTTTTCGATCCCTTGTCATTTGTTCAACAAGGTCGGTTGGGATCATTATCTTAACGCTCTTCATTTTTATTATTGTTAGTGGGTAATATGGCTGCCAGCTGCAGTGCTTTATGTACAATGGCAGTTTGTGTAGGTGTTAATACTTCATTGTCATCCCCAGTTGTAGTGGTAACTTCAACTTTATCCTTGAAGCGAGGATTACGGTGTCTGAGCCAGAAGCTAATCGCTGACCAGTTTTTTTCCTTAATGAGCGTCAGCAGTTGACTCTCACCCATGTCGTTTACAAGCGCCTCACCTTCAGCCAGGGCTTGCTCCATGTCGTGGTGAAACTTTAGATCCTCTTTACGCCAGCGATAGACGGTGTTTCTTGAGATCCCAACTTTTTCGCAAGCCACTTGTACGATTGGTATTCTCTTGAGATGTTCTAGAAAGTCGTTTTTGGTCTTATACTTTTTCATAATAGTTTTGCTTTATTGCCAGTGAGTGCTTCGTAGCGCTTTATGGCGAGGTCACAGTAAATAGGCTCGAGCTCGACCGCGTACACCCGGCGTTTAAGTTGTTCAGCTGCGATCATGGTACTAGCGGACCCTGAGAAGCTATCAAGAATAATGTCACCTGGTCGCGTACATCGTCTGATAGCTTTGTCGTGGAGTTTTGGGGGTTTAGACGTGGCATGCTGGTAGTCTTTACTTGATAGGCGTTTTACAGTCCAGACATCAAGATGATCAAGAGTTTCTTCAAGCAGGTTATTACCAGTTGTAATCTCTTTATTCATTACTTCATTCAGGTTCTTAATGTTCTGGGTAATATAAGGCTTGCCGCGTATTCCATAGGTGCAGGGTTCGTAACATTTGTTAAACGCCACCGAGGGGACTGGGTTTTGCGAGTTTTTAATCCAGAGACACACTCGTTTATTTTCAATACCAAGTTCTCGGTATAATTCTTGAATCAGTCCGATATAGATCTGATCTGACCAGTAGAAGACGTGCAGGTTTGGTTCAGAAACAACCAGGGCACACTCCAGGCTCATTTTCAAAAATGCCTTATACTCGTCGTAGCTACGGCTATCATTCACGTTGCCACCGTACTGCTGCTTTCCGCCGATGCCTTTGTTGTAGTTGATTTGAATGTTATATACAGGATCAGAGTAAATCATCGATGCTCGGTCTTTGCCGAATAACCGTTTAAGAACAGAGGAGTCAGTAGAGTCCCCACAAATCAGACGGTGTGAACCTAGTTGCACCAGATCACCAAGCTTTGTCTTTGGTTTTTTTATTTTTGCCAACTCCTTTTCAACATCAAAGTCATCACCATCAACCTCAAGCTGCTCGTTCCAGATGTTTAGTAATTCATTTTTATCAAAGCCGATATTGAGAAGCATATCGAGATCAAACGATTTTAGTTTTTCAAAATCCCAATCACCGCCAACCGCATTGCTGGTTATTAGGTACTGATCATATTCCTGCTGTGTTAGTTTTCTGTTAGGGATTCTCACTTCAATCAATTCTTCACCGCGCCCAAGAAGTTGGAGAGCGCGCACACGTTGGTGTCCAGCGATAATCTTGTCATCAAGATCAATCGCAGGGATCTCTACAAGATTAAACTTTCGAAGGCTCTTTTTCAGATCAGCCATTTGTTTGTCTGAAATGGAGCGTGGATTTTTGGAGTAGGGCAGTAGGTCATTGACCGTGCGCTTCTCCGTTTGCCATATTAGTTTTTGCATAATTTAGTCTTTAATAATTAATTCTGTATAAAAAATGCCCAGACATGCACCCGTACTTTCGTACAGATAAATGTCTGGGCGTTCCAGACTATGCTCTATTCAATTGTTGCTTTTAGTATATCGCTAGTTTAAAGCCTGTCAACTGTTCTCTTTTTTCACGTCAATTTCTTCGCTTATACCCATATTTTCGTGTATTGTGGCAAATATATGCCCACCGCCGCATTCACATGAAATTTTGTAATGTCCATTTCCTGAGTAGTGCTTGGTTTCTGTGGTTACAACTACTGCCTTTCCATCCTGCATTTTAAGGTATTTCACAATATCGCCTTTTCGCTTAGCTAAAGGTTTATTACACATAGGGCAGGATACCAACTGAAAATCATCATTAGGTGGATTCATACGCGAAACATAGCACTATGTCTGGTATGTATCAACTATACGATATAGATTGGTACCGCATCAGATCGAGTGGGTTTAATCTGCTAATTCCGGGCATAAAAATAGTGACAGGGGACAGATCCATTGCTGTGTCACTTTTGTCACTTTCTAGGGTGCTCGAGGTGCGTCGATCTGGCATACTGAAAACGTGCTAGAAAAGCTAAGCAGGTCAAACTTACCCACGGTTCGAACTCGAGTTGGCCTACCAAGACAATCTGTTCCAGGCGACCGGAATGCTAGCCGAGATACCGTTACGGGGTCGCTATACAAGACGGCCAATTCGGCCGTTTTGTTGTTTGGAAGAAAACAATAAGCTTGATAAAATGATGCTGACAATAATCATTACCTCCTAAACATGAGTGATGCTGATTTCAAAAAATTATTAGAGGTGTTAATACCACTAGTCTCAAGTCATGCTGTAGACGCATTTCAGTTACATAATTTCAAAGATTTTCAGAAATTTATCCGTACAAGAGGAACAAAAGAGTTTACAAACAAATGCTACGAAGGTTTCAAAATAGCCCAAGAATCAATAGTTAAAAATTTATTGGTTATTGAATCTGAAATCGAAACCTATAAAGAAAAACTATCCTTCTATAAAAAGGGAAAGAAAATTAAACAGCTTAGTAAAGATAAACAATATATTGAGCTTGTTAATAGCTTAAATAAACTTATACTTCAAAGAGCTACCATACATGAGGTGGCCAATGTAATAGTTTGGACTATTTATCTTGAAGACAGAACTGTTATTAAAAGCTTTATCCAAAAAGATGGAAATTCCGGCTATCTTAAGGATAGAAACATTGAATCATTAGTAGAATATGCAAATAAACAAAATCAAAAAGAGGGTAAGTTTGCTTTAATTCATGACATCACATCAACTCTTAATATTGGTGATTTAACTATAGTAGAGGGTGGGGGTAGAACAATTGCTGAAATGAAATCTGGTGGCAGAGTTGAGGAAATTATCTCAACAGTACTGGATAAATTAAGTAATCAAGAAAACAAGTTATCTAAATCGGACGTTGAACTTCTTGAACCTTTATATTTTGAATTTGGAAAGGCTGGCCTACAACAACTTAAACGTAGTGTTAAGCAGTTATATAAAATGTCTAACGTCGTTAATTACGAAAAGACTGGAAAAATGATGGATGAAGATTTAAAGAGAGAAAAGAGAATCGTTGAGATCTTAGAGCCAGATAAAGATTTTGGGATGCTGATTAATTTGGCTCTTGAGGATTTATATAATTCACAAAAAGAATATATAGTAATTCCGCTTGATACATATATAGTTGGTATTTTTAGGCGCAAAATTAACGAATCAGAATCCTCAAATAAAATGAACTTTCGGCACTATGTATATCACCTGACTGAAAAGCCATGGGAGAAATGTGATTATATAAATTTAGCCGATTTTCCACCTGACAGGCCGATAGAGTACATACTCTATCATGATTTTCGGATCTACTCACTTAGGGATAAAGTATTTTTTCCAACACATAGACCGATATTTTCCATTTTAAAATCACGTTATGCAATTGAATTAATAATGGGTAACGTTGATATATACATATATTTTGACCACGATAGATTTGTTGAAATGTGCAAAGAGAAAAAACTACCAGTACGCTGGCAAAGCAAAAAAGAGATACTTAAGGAGTCTAAAGATCATTCCTTTATTTCCAACTTCCCGTTATTTAAGGGAAATTTATTATCAGTTGGCCCCCCAGACAACGAAATGACTATGGGATATGGAATACTTTTCAGAATGATTTATGAATTTCAATCCGGATATAATGTTATTGACCAGATGAAAGAAGGGAGATGGATTAATAAATATACTAAACTTAGTGAGGCTAGGCTGCGCCTCCGTCGTTTTATAGAAAACACAAAGAGAATGTTGCTGAGATTATTCTATAAAGCTGTGTTAACAATAAGGGGACAACCAAATAAGTTTTGATGATATGGGAACCTTCATATATTGAACTTACACTACATCCATTTCTATCGGCGACCGGAATGCCAAAAAGTCTCCCCAAAAGGACGGTAGAAGTCCTTCAAAGGGTAGTCCCTGAGCGGAGCCTACTACCATAATTTGTCGACATCTACTGCAGATGCTATATTTTCTGCATTAATACTTTTTTGACCTAAAACTTATGTCGCACAAAATGATCACAGCTGAGTATGTTTGGCTGGACGGCCGCAAACCAACGGCCAAACTTCGCTCAAAAACCAAGATTTTTATGGGCCCGGTTAACAGCCTGGCGGATGTGCCAATGTGGGGATTTGACGGCTCCAGCACGGAGCAAGCTGAAGGCGGTTTTAGCGACTGCATGCTAAAACCGGTGTCTTACCTGACTGATCCTATTAACAAAGCCCCGAATATTCTGGTAATGTGCGAAGTATTGAACGCGGACGGCACTCCTCACCCCTCCAACACCCGTCACGTACTAGCAGCTGTTGCCGAAAAGTATAAACAGCATGAACCAATTTTCGGCATAGAGCAGGAGTACACCCTATACCGTAAGGGTTGGCCTTTGGGCTGGCCGGTGGATGGTTTCCCGCACCCTCAAGGCCGTTATTATTGTGGCGTGGGCTACGACGAAGTGCATGGTCGCCCTTTGGTGGAAGCTCATATAAAAGCCTGCCTGGAAGCTGGTATAGCGTTATCAGGCATTAATGCCGAAGTTATGCTAGCTCAATGGGAGTTTCAAGTGGGGGCACTCAGCCCCTTGGAAGTTAGCGATCAATTATGGCTGGCGCGCTGGTTGCTGTACAGATTAGGTGAAGAATATCAAGTCTATGCCAAGCTTGATCCTAAGCCTATGTCAGGCGACTGGAATGGTGCCGGGGGGCATACAAATTTTTCTACAAAAGCCATGCGAGCCGACGCCGGTCTGGCAGTTATTAAACAAACGTGTGAAAAGCTGGCCAAATTACACAGGCAACACATTCGTGTTTATGGCGCGGATAATGACAAGCGGCTAACCGGTAGGCATGAAACATGCAGTATCGACGAATTCCGTTACGGCGTTTCAGACCGAGGCGCTTCCGTTCGTATTCCCATGGATACGGCTAATAAAGGTAAGGGATACTTGGAAGACCGGCGGCCGGCCGCCAACCTGGACCCATACCAAATCTGTACCGCTCTTATTGAAACCGCTTGCGGAGACGGCTTTGATCCTGATAAGTACGGCTGGAGCAATTACGAACCGACTAAGTAAGATTTGATCGTCTTTCAATAAGTCCTACCAAAAATCCCCTAGTGCTTAAGTGGTATATTTTTGATATACTTCAGAGCAGGTAATTATTAATCTTTATATATACATTATGGCAAAAAGAGACACCGGTGTTGGCAAGGGTAATAAAACACGCAACCACAAGACTAAGAAGCGGCTGGAGATAAAGCGGCTAATGCTTGAAGCCAAGAAGCAAAAGTCTAAATATAAGCTTAAGGCCCAAAGAAAATTCCATTATTAGTCAGCTATTACACAGATATAGTACCGTATAGCCTGACTGCATTAACCGCTCCACAACGGAGCGGTTTTTGCTATACTGTTCATATATGAATAGGCTAATAAAATTAGCGGGTTTGGTCGTATTAAGCATTGCCGTGTCTGGCTGTATTTTTGGGGCAAACAATATCGCTCGCACCGAGTCGTTTAACTATCCTGACATCAAAGATGATTTTTGCGGGGTGGATATGGATTTCCGCTATTGCAAATGCGCTTTCCATGGCGAGTACTGCGATGATATTGGCATGTCCAAACGAGAGGCGGATAACTATGTGCAGGAAGCCTATGATAAATGGATAGCTGATAAGCTGGCTGATTTTAGCGCGGCCTGCACCCAAGGCGGAGGTTTTTTTGACAAAGATGAATGTTCGTATTGCGAATCAGGCTTTGTTGCCCAGGGCCAAGAATGCGTGGAGGCAAGTGAAGTTGATCAAACAGAACCTAAACAAGAGGACGGATTACTCGGTGCAGATTGTAAGGTTAAGCCAGATGTATATGACCAAACTTGGAAAAAGTATTCAGATATTGATGCGGTGATTCCATACGAGGATCGCAGTTGGGAAGCCAAGCAAGTTTACGATCTGGAGGAAAAAAGGATTGCGCTAATGGTTGAAGGGTTCAATTTAGAAACTGAACAAGAAGCCGATAAGCAAACTAGAGCCTTGCTGGCAGAATACCGCCAAGCTTTAGTGCAAAATATAAAGACTAATTTGCTCAAATCATTCTGGCGCTTAGCCTGGATAACGTATTCCACGATTGATAGCGGCAAGGGCTTAGGCAAAACTTATTCCGGATTATTGGAAGAGGGGATTGAGGATATTGGCGCCATCGCCAAAGGCATCACAGTGATTCAAGGCTTAGTGCCATCAGACAGCGCCCTAACAATTGATACGGAAACAGTTTCCGGTAAAGTTAAATCAGTCAGCGTGAATACTGCCCTGGAAGCCTTTGGCAGTTTAGGCGACCCAGTTTCCACGGCCACAGCTTTAGTGCAAAATTCAATTACAGTTAATTACCCGTCAGCTGACCTGACTGATGAGGAGATTGCTATTTTAAAGAGCCAGCATATTTCCAAGGGCGCAATTGATGCGGCCTTGGTGGAAGGCGACGCTGTGATGGCCGCCCGCACTGTGCGCATGGCTGAAATTGAGACTGAGATAGCGAGCTTGTCCGGGCAAATTACTGAAGCGGAGCAAAAAGAAAAGGACAGAACAAAATTTGAGATTGAGTATGGGTGTTTAAACACTAAATAAATTTATAACCATTTTGTTATATAATGTATACTAATACTATGGATGCAGAACTAACATCACAAACTATAAAAGCCGCAGAGAATTTTCAAATTGCTCAGAGTTACTTCTCTGATATTTTAAATGAAACCGTAGTAATTTTTTCGCTTATTGTTGCAGCAATCGTTACCATTTTAGTATCACTATATTTTCTTTTTAACTGGAAGGTTTCGCAGAGGCAAATACATAGTGAGGTAGATAAAGCCATTGCCACAGCTAAAAATGAAATTCTTAGTATAATAGCTGAGTTTAAAGAACAAATAAATAAGGAAGGGAAAGAATCTCAGCAACGAATAGCTGATGATCTGAAAAAGCATGAACAAATGCTCACATATTTAAGAGGAGAGATCTGTCGACAGATGGGTCTCTTCTGGGAAAGTGAGAAGTCCTATAATGTTGCTTTTATTTGGTTCCTTAGGGCCGCTAACTACTTTGCTTCTAGTGATGAGGAAAGTTTAGCAAGAACTCATTTTAATTTTGCAGTAAGAATGCTTAACAAAGTTGAGGGTGGAAAGTTTTCACTAGACCCGAACATTGTGGGTGAATACCAAAGTATGCTAGAAGGTATTGATGATAAAAAGTATCGCCTCGAGAAGCAAATGCTTGAGGACACTATAAAAGTACTACTCTCTAAATAATTATATGGCAACCATTGCGACAACCCTATACAAGAATTTAAATACTAAACAGCGTGCAGAGCTCATTAATTTGGCTGATCCGTTAGGTATTAATGACATAACTGAGCTGAAGGAATTTGGTGTTTCCCGAAAAGATAATATATCAAAGTTTGTTTTTACTAATTTAGACCTCAATTCTATTTCGAAGAATCCTTCACTCTGGTCTTCCTTTAGGGACGTTGTTGATCAGGTATATAAATATTCGGCGAACATAAGTAGACATTCGGAAGTTCAAGTTTGGGCACGTGATTTAAACAACCCAGCCCCTGTTAATGTTGCGTTTGTTGTTAAAGATGCACGAGATACTAATGTACTATCTTCTCTTAGTAATATTTTAAGTAATGAAATATATAACAATAAAATAAAGTTAAATAAACCAGACAGTTTCTTTTGGATTGCCTACGACACAGAGAGCAACAAATGGGCCCTGGCCGAATATTAAGATAATCGATTATGAATTTACATGCACAATCACCTTCACCAGCTAAGCATCCGCAAGGAATGCTGGCGGCTGTAACCTATATAATCTTTTTTGCGCCTAACCTGGCTGGTAAGAAAGACGACCAGTATGTTAAATACCACCAGCGGCAAGCTATTGGCCTGGTTTTATTCGCCCTTATCTTGCAAGGCGTTATTTCTATAATTGGCTATTGGGGAGGGCCACAGTATACCCTGGCCTGGGTAGTGAGACTAATCTTGCTCTATTTCGTTATAATAGGTGGCAAGACCGCCTTAGCTGGCGAAACTAAGGAACTGCCTTTTATTGGCCCTTACGCTACCAGACTCAATTTGACCTTATAATGCACAAGTTAATTTTTACACTAGCGGCCTTAGCCGTTTTAGCAGGCTTCTCATGTTCGCCTAGAACTGAGCCGTCTTTAGTTCCAGCTGAAAGCACTAAGCCAGCCGTAAATACTGAGGATGAAGATTTTGGCGGGCCAGTAGAGCCCCATCCGGTTTCTTTGCCCGCGCTTATGAATAAGGATTTTTATGGGCATGATTTTACCGTGGGCAGAGTATTGGATGACAATCCGGTTTACACCCGCTACTTCATCACTTATATGTCAGGCGAGCTAAAAATTTCTGGTATTATGAACGTACCTAAAATTACACCACCTGCCGGCGGGTATCCATTGCTGATTTTGAACCACGGCTATATTGATACTGATATTTATAGCAATGGCCGGGGATTAAAGCGCGAGCAGGATTATTTAGTGCGCCAGGGGTTTGTGATCGTGCATCCGGATTATCGCAATCATGCCGACTCGGATGATGATGCTGATGTGGAAACCAAATTCCGTTTAGGCTACACCGAAGATGTCATCAACGCCGTGCTGGCGATTCGCCAGGCTAAGTTACCTTATGTGAATGCTGATAAAATTGGCATGATGGGGCATTCCATGGGCGGCGGGGTAACGCAGAATGTTTTAATCGTGAAGCCGGACTTGGTACAGGCGGCGGTGCTGTATGCTCCAGTTTCCGGGGATTATAAAAACAATTACGAACGTTATACTACGCGCCGGCCCGAAACTTTAGCGCGCATCATCGCGACCTACGGCGAGATTACCGGCAATATTGAATTCTGGGCAAATTTATCCGCTTCCAGCTTTTATGACCGCATAGCGGCACCTGTGGAAATTCATATTGGCACAGCTGATGAATCAGTGGAGCCGGAGTGGTCCTATGCCATTCAAGCCCGGCTGGAGTGGTTGGGTAAGCCAGTAGTACTGCATGAGTACCAGGGCGAGCACCATGAATTTAGCCGGGATTGGACCTTAATGATGAGCCGGATAGCGGATTTCTTCACAACTGAGCTAAAAACCGGCGCGGGCACGGGTGAAACAAGCTAGTTTGACAAGCGTTATATATATTGCCGTATGGAATTATCAGAAGTGCTAGGGCTGGTTGAGCAGGCAAGAGGTGGCGACAAACAGGCATTTGGCCAATTATACGACGAACACGCCCGCCGCCTGCACCGTTTTATCCAAATACGCCTGCCTAATGAAACTCAAGCTGAGGACTTGTTACAGGAAACTTTCCTTAAGGCTTGGCTGGCTTTGCCTAAATTAAAACTAGAAGGTTTGAATTTCTCGGCTTGGCTTTACAAAATAGCCCGTAACCTAGTTAACGACCATTACCGCAAAGTCTATCGCACGCCAACCTCAGAAGATATAGAAGAACATATGGAATTATCAGCTGACCACAATATTGAAGGGGATTTGGATCGAGTGATGATGCTAGAGAAAGTCCGGGAGGTTTTACCAAAATTAAAAACAGAATACAGACAAGTTATTGAATTAAGGTTTATTCAGGAGTTTTCGGTGATTGAAGCGGCTGAGATCCTTAACCGCTCTCAAGTAGCCGTCCGATTACTTCAGTATCGCGCTCTCCAGCGCTTGCGTAATATAATCAATGAAAATTATGTGGCTTAATGTCAGCAAATTCACCAAAGAACTTAAATTACTTCGCGTCTTGAAAAAAGATTCGGGGCTTAATTTGCTTAGACAACAAGCACTAAAAGAGCAATTGTTGAGTAAGTTGGATGGCGCTCCTCAAGGCGCACAAGAATTAACCGTTTTCAGCTGGGGCGTTCACCAGCACACTTGGGCATATGTTGTAGTGCCGATAGTTTTTATTATGTTTATAACCGGCACGATATTCGCCTCGGCCCAAGCTTTGCCGGGCGAGCCGTTATACGGCGTAAAACGGCTTAAGGAGAAGGTTGAATCAGCAGTGGTTATTGGCGAGACCGCTCATGCTAATATAGAGGCTAAACATGCGCAAATTAGGCTAGAGGAGATGACTGTAATTACCACTCAAACCGAAGCGGTGGCGCCGGAACAGACTAAGGACAAAACTAAGGCCCAGGAGCTAGAGGTGGAAATAACCAATGATGCCCATGTGCAACTAGAAAAAGCTCTTAATGTCTTGAGTGAGGTCAACACTAAACTTGAGACCAGGGGTGAGGTTCAGGCCGCCTCCAAGATAAAAGAGACAATTAATGCTTTGACAACTCAAGCCACCGAAACACGTTTTGAGGTTCAGCGTGAAAAAGAGCACGGCCGCTATGAGGTGAAGCTAAAGCCGCGCAACAACGATTCACGAACGGAAGAAAATGATAAAGGTAATGATAATGAGTCTTCGGACCGCCGGGGTGATCAAGAAAATAATCGCAATATCAATGATAATAATGATGAGCAAAATCAGAGTTCAATTAATGAAAATACCTCACCGGTAATTGATAATTCACAAAGATTACCAAATTTTAACTGGGATAATGAAGACCAGCGGAAAGATAATAGTGATAATGATTAGCCTATAAGGCGAGCTCAAATTGGTCCTGCAAATTGTGATATAATAAGTTGGTGAGATTTATTAAACCCAAAATCCAAGATATAGGTGGGATTTTTTTGCTGTTTAGTTTATGAAAGTAACCTTTTATGGCGGCGCGGGCGGCGTGACCGGCTCCAAGCATCTTATTGAAGTAGGGGATAATAAGATTCTTTTGGATTGCGGTACTTTTCAAGGTCACCGTCAGGAAACCAGGGAGCTCAACAGTAAATTGCCTTTTGATGCCAAAGCTATTACGGCAGTTGTTATTTCACATGGGCACCTTGATCATTGCGGCAGTTTGCCATTGCTTATCCGCGATGGTTATGAAGGCAGGATTTACTCAACTGACGCCACTAAGGATGTGGCGGAGTGGATTTTAAAAGATGCGGCTCATATCCAGCAAATGGATGCTGATTATATGAATCGGCATCGCATTAAGGGTCCTGAATTAGCTGAACCATTGTTTACACAAAAAGATGTTGATGAGGTAATGGCGAGGTTCATTGAAGTGCCTTATGTCCGATTTAGCCAGGAATGGTTCCATTTAGCTCCTGGGGTCAGCGTAAAATTTTATGATGCCGGGCATATTTTAGGCTCAGCGGTAATAGTTTTGCAGTTTGAGCAAAATGGACAAACCGAACGACTGGCTTTTACTGGCGACTTAGGCAGAGTTGGTACGCCCCTGCTGCCCGATCCCGAACCCATCACGGATAAGGTTGAAAATTTATTAATGGAATCAACTTATGGTAACCGGGTGCATCGCTCAATTCCAGAGGCGGTTGAGACCTTGCGTGATGTCGTTAATCAAACTTATAAACGCGGCGGAAAGATAATTGTGCCGACTTTTGCTTTGGGGCGAACCCAGGAGCTTATTTATGTTTTACATCAGCTGACTGACAAGAAATTAATTCCCCGGATGCCAATTTATGTTGATAGCCCACTAGCTACTAATCTGACTAATGTTTTTACTCGTCATCCTGAAACCTATGACGAGGAAGCTTGGAAGGATTTTGGTAAAAAGGGGGATTTGCCCTTAGCCTTTCGCAATCTTACCTATACCGTAAGCCGTGAAGAATCAAAAGCATTAAATACCAAACCGGGGCCCTTTATGGTCTTGTCAGCTTCCGGCATGTGCGAGGCTGGACGCATTTTGCACCACCTAATCAATGGCTTAGAAGATGAGCGTAATCTAATTTTAATAACCGGCTTTCAAGCGCAGAATACTCTCGGACGCCGTTTAGTTGAAGGGCATAAAGCGGTTAAGATCTTTAGACAAAAATTTTCAGTTAAGGCCCAAGTTGAAGTTATTAATGAATTCAGCGCCCACGCCGATGCCCCGGCTTTAAAAAAATATGCGGAAACTATCCCGGGTTTAAGGCATATCTTCTTGGTGCATGGCGAAGGTTCGCAAGCGGAAGCCTTTAAGAAGCTTGTTTCTCAAGATCACGCTGATTGGCAAATTGATATACCACAAATTAACCAAAGTTTTACTTTGCAGAACCACTAGAAAAATACCTGACTATTTGCTATAATTATTGTAATGAAAACAGCCATTTCGGCCTTATTAATTAACTTGTTTGCGTTATCTTTATTGGGGCTAAAAGTTAAAGCTGAGGAAATACCAACCAGTGTTACACCGCTGGCTGCTTTGTTGTTGCAAAACGAATCAGCTAGCTCGACGGCAGCTGATTTGATATTCGGACAAAATTTACTTCAAGCCATTCAGACAACCAAAAAGAATTTGCAGCAACAAGTTGATAATCAATTGGCTAACCCGGCTTATCGCGCGCCCATAGTCTATTCTCGTTCCGCACCAGTGGAAATTATAGTGTCATTATGGAACCAAGATACTAACGAATTTGATCTAGTTCGTGTAATGAAAAAGGGCTCTCAACTAACCCTAATAAATAACAGTAACTACAAATTCAAACTGGTTGGGGATAATGGCGTTAACAGTTTAATTGAAATTTCCAATCGTCCGGACTTACGAGTTATTGGTTTGATCTATCCGGTATTTGCTGACATCAGCACAGCTAAACTAACTCGCTATCGCCTGGAAAATGTTGTTTACATACCTTACTCTGATAAATTAAATAATGAAGTGATTGTTCAGACTGGGGAGGACTACTTAAACAAAAAAATTCAAGCCGTTTATGATGAGCTGAATAAATTGGGTATTAAATCTAAAGCTGATCCAGGCAAACTAATAACTGAGGTAATTGATCCAGCAGTCGTAAAAACCATCATTGCCATTGAACATGTTGATGCCAGCGTGCTGTTGAATAACAGCGCTGATCAGTATCTTCACCGCTTCTATGCTACCCTGGCGACCAATGAGCATGCTTCTTATGCTTATGCCAAATCGTCAGCTTCCGCCCGCGGCTTGGTGCAGTTCATTCCTTCTACTTATGCTAATTTGAGAAAAATAAGGCCCGAACTCACTTTGCACGCTGATTTTGTTCAGGGTATGACCGATCCCTACAATGCTATTAAAGCTCAAATTGGTTTGCTTGATTATAATTTAACTTTGCTGCCTTCGGAAATAAAAAAACAAGACACCATTAATCCGGAAAACCTGGGAGCATATTCGGCCGCGATGTATAATGGCGGGCCGACTAGGGTGCGCCGGGCGATTTCACAATGGGGTGAAGCTTGGGATTCTTACCACGGTAACTTAGCCTCCAGTTTAAGGCTAGAAACAGCGTACTATGTGGCTAAATTCAGATTGGTATTTAAACATTTTGACGGCCAATCGCTTCATTTGGCCGGGCTAGTACCAGTAGCTGATTAAACCTTTGATTTATTGCGCATTTGTGCTAGGATGCCGCCAGTTAATTGATTGCCAATTTAAATATTATGCCCCAAGCCATACCCCGAGAAATTGTTAGTGAACTACTGGAATCGTTAAACCATGCCAACCAGCAGGAATCGCGCCGGCCGGAGCAGGCGATCCATGTTTCCGAAATCACCAGCTTGCCGGCTTTTGCTTATGAAAAGTTGCGCAATATTGTTGATTACAAAGAAGAAAATTTACTTCGTAAAAATGCCATTCGTCGCTTTCTTAAAAGAAAATTTTTATTGCCCCAGGACAACCTAGAATCAATCATCGCCAGTGAATTAATCAGGGAACTCATTTTATCCAGATATGTACCCAATGATTCAGTTAGTGAAAGTTTAGTCAGCAACCTGGCTCAATTATTAAATAAATACTACGCCCTTTTTAACGAGGTTAGGCAACGGGGCTGTAACATTCCTCGTTGGCGCGAACAACTACTTGGTTTAACCGCGGTTGAGTGCGATAATTTAATAGTTTCACCCCAAAAGCGCCTGGCCTATACTACTCTAGCCACAAAACTAATTCGTCCGACTTTGGATTTTTCTTCATTAACCACTTCGGCAGATGCTCAAAATGTTCAGCTTATTCTCATAGTTGAAAGAGTTCTTAATCGAGCCGACCGAGATATTTTGAATTACTATTTGTTGCTGCACTATTATCCCAATTGGTTCAATTTAGACAAGCTGGCGGCGGTGCAGTATTTAGCACCTCAAATTCCACAGCTGCTACAGGCTTTTGCAAAAATTAGTAATGATAAGTTAGGTAAAAGATTAATTCCGATAGTCAAAAAACTATTGGTGCCGGTGGTAATATTGCGGCAAATGCTGAGTCGCTATACTGGCAGAATAGATGAACTTATCCGCCAGCCGCAAAAACTTGAACAGCAAATTCGCTCCACCTATCAACAATACTGGCTTGATACCAGGCGACGTATTAGACGTAAGGGTTTTCACGCCATGGCTTATATTTTTATAACAAAAATTGTTCTAGCTATACTGCTGGAATTGCCTTATGAACAGTTTGTTTTGGGGCATATTAATTATTTACCCTTGGGTATCAATTTACTTTTTCCGCCGCTGTTAATGCTGATCATTACCTTATTGATTAAATCACCAGACAAACAGAATGAAGAAAAATCGATAGCAGGGACTAATGAACTGGTCTATGGCCAAACGTCTAATTTTTATACCTCAAAACGATTAACTGATAAGTCGCCTCGTATTTGGGCAAAGTTATTCTATGCCTTGCTTTATACGCTGACCATTACGGCTTCTTTTAGCGCCATCCTATTTGTACTTTGGCGCCTGGGCTTTAATGTTCTATCAGCCGCCCTCTTCATCTTCTTTATTAGCTTGGTTAGTTTTTTTGGCATCAACCTTCGCCAACAAGCGCGCCAGCTTAAAGTTATTAGCGGCCGCGAAACCATCACTTCTTTTATTATTGATTTCTTTTCTTTTCCGATAATCGCTTTTGGCCGTTGGCTATCTAACACTTTTGACCGGTACAATTTCTTTGTTTTTATACTGGATTTCATGTTTGAAATACCTTTCAAGACTATTTTACGAATAATTGAAGACTGGTTCCATTTCTTAAAAGAAAAAAAAGAAGAAATACTATAATATGCCTATTAAAAAATACCTATATTTATTAACAGCCACCGTGGCGGGCGCCTTGGCTGGTTTTTTATTGCAGGCCCTGCTTGAGCTCTGGTATATACCAAAATTAATTGCTAATTTTGATATCTATGGCTTAAATTTGTCCTGGTCTACCTGGTTTAAAATACACGAACTGCTAGTAATCTCTTTTACTGTTGGCGGTGCCCTAATAGTAGGACAGCAAGCAAAGCAATGGTGGAATTATCTTTATGTTGAGCACTGTGGTACGGGCATATTGAAAAGTCTTCGCCAGTTATTTGTGCTAAAATAAGACATATGACTAGTGTGCGTTTTTTGTGCCTAATAACCGCCGCCTTGGTATTAAGCGCCTGTGCCATTAGGGCACCAAGTGTTAAACCTACGACTGATGACTACTTACAAGCCTTACCCAAGGCTGAAACCGAAGCCAATCAAGCGACCAACTCAGACACAAATCAATTAACAAGAAATATGTCTTCAGCTATCATTCACACCAGCCTAGGTGATATTGAAATTATTTTTCACCCCGAGCCAACAGTAACGGTTAATAACTTTATTAAATTAGCCGCCGATGGTTTTTATGATGGTGTAAAGTTTCACCGGGTGATAAAAAATTTTATGGTGCAAACCGGCGATCCATTATCCCGAGATGATGATTGGTCTGACGACGGCATGGGTGGCCCAGGCTATACTTTTAAAGATGAATTTAACGATCATCCTTTGGTTCGTGGAAGTTTGGCGATGGCTAATGGCGGCCCGGATACCAATGGCAGTCAATTTTTCATTGTCACCGCTGAAGCCACCCCCTGGCTTGATGGCAAACACACCAATTTCGGTTATGTTAAATCTGGTATGGAGGTAATTGATAAAATTGAAGGCGCCCAAACAAATACTAATGATCATCCTTTGGCTGATATTGTGATTACCGGAATTACCCTTAATCAATAAACTATGGCCGTTCAATTAAATTATTTAGCGCCGGCTGGCTGGCAGCCGGAAAAGGCTGACGAACAATATGTGATTGTTCAGTTCAAGCTGCAATTAGCTACCGGTGTGGGTGAGAATATGTTTATCCAAGCGGCCGCGTCAGTGGCGGCTGAATCTTCAACTGGAACCTGGACAACAGTAGAGGATAGAGCGGATTCAGGTATGAAGACCGCCGATGATTACAAAGCCATTGTCTTTGATATCAATGAACATGATCACATGTTTAAGGTGGCTTACCGAGCTGATTTGTTTGAACCAGGTAATATCTCCGGGTTTTTAGCTGGGCCAGCCGGAAATATTGCTGGCATGAAAATGGTCCAAGGTTTGAGAATTTTTGATATTCGTTTTCCGCGCTCGCTAGTTGAATCTTTTCCTGGCCCAAGATTCGGTATTGATGGTTTAAGACAGCTTTTGGGGCAAACCGAAAAACAGCCAATTTTAGGCACTGTGCCCAAACCAAAGGTTGGACGAACAGCGGCCGAACAGGCTATTTTAGCCAAAAGACTATGGAGCGCTGGCGACGGCAGTTATGATTTTATTAAGGATGATGAGAATTTAACCAGTCTGCCATTTAATAAATTTGAAGATCGTTGTCGTGCCATCTTAAAGGTCCAGCGGGATATTGAAGCTTCTGGACAAAGCAAAAAATTGTATTTGTGTAATGTCACTCACTCTGATATTGATATCATGCTGTCCCGGGCTAATTTAATCGCCGAGGAAGGCGGCCGAGTAATGATGATGGATATTGTCACCACTGGTTTTGCCGCGGTTCACACTATGCGACAAAAAAATCCAGGGCTTTTTATTCATGGTCATCGGGCGATGCATGGTTTTATGACCAGAGAATCTGGTGCCGGCATCAGGGGGCAGGGCAGTTTATGGGGTTTTAGCGTCTCCATGCTGACTTTGGCAAAAATTTATCGCCTCTTAGGGGTTGATTCACTCCATATTGGCAGTCCCAAATCAAAAATGCAGGACTATGGCGAAAGTGAGCTGATTGACGCGGCTATGAACCCAGCTGAAGTTAATGGCTATGATTCTTTTAGTCAATTTCATATTACTCGTGAAGAACATCATGCTTATCAAGCCTTATCTTTGAATGAAACTAAGGCGGACGCTAATTTTCATACCTTGGGGCAAAATTGGTACAGCCTTAAACCTGTTTGGTCGGTGGCTTCCGGCGGGCTTCATCCTGGTGTTATTGATACGGTAGTTAATAAACTCGGGCGTGATATCTTTATTCAGCTGGGCGGCGGAGTCTTAGGGCATCCTGGTGGAGCCGAAAGGGGAGTGGAGGCCGCCTTAGAAGCTCGCCAAGCAGTTATGCGTGGACAAACCATTAAAGAATATGTAAAGACTAATCCGGAATCAGCTCTAGCTGAGGCGGTGGCCAAATGGGGGACTGAACCAAAAATTGTTTATTAATTTATGAACACAGCCAGACTTAGGATAATTTTTATTTTATCAACTATTGGTACGCTTTTTGCTGGCACAGTTACCGCTAAGCAAATCGTGGCGCCAGCGACAGAACCTGGATTGCTTTCCTGTGTCGGACTGTCAATTCTTGGCTTGTCACCTTGTCCTTATGGGTTAGCTCTTTTTATAATTTTAGCTGTTTTAAGCGGTTTGATGCTTTATCGGCAAATGAAACTGACACTTTGGCTTAAACTTAGCTCTATTATTGGTGTAGTTTTTTCTGGCTGGGTAGTATGGCGTGAATTGTGCCTGCCAGCTATCCAAAAAGGACCTTTATTCTGGGAGACTTTCTCCCTGGCGCGCGTACCCGCTTGTGCTTGGGGGTTCCTAGTTTTCTTAGCTGTTCTATGGCTATGTTTTAATCTAAAGCGTCCTAGCGTTGCTTCAAACCAAGTGTAGTTATGTTTGCCTTTCTCAAGCGTTTGCCTAAACCTACTGTTTATCGGCTCTTTGAAATGATACCGGGTATTTTGGTTTGGGTAACATTAATTGGCGCCGTTGTTTTATCAATTGTAAAACCGCTTTGGGCAATTTACGTTATCATATTATTTGATCTTTACTGGTTAATGAGGGTTTCCTATCTGCTTATTCATATGATGGCTGGCTGGCGTAAATTCAGCTGGACTTTAAAGCAAAATTGGTTGCCTCAAGCCCAAGCCTTGCCGGATTTTGATAAAATTTATCACTTGATTTTTTTACCAACCTACAAAGAACCGATTACTGTATTGCGGACAACCTTAAATTCTTTGACTTCGGCTAACTACCCGGCTGATAAATTTATTATCGTGTTGGCCGGCGAAGCTAAGGATCAAGAAAATTTTGAACATAATGCCGCGGTCTTAAAACAGGAATTCTCTGATAAATTCGGTCACTTTTTAATTACTTTGCACCCAAATAATATTGTGGGTGAGCTTTCGGGCAAGGGCGCTAATATCAATTGGGCTGGGCACCGGGCTCAAGAATATGTTGATAAGCTCGGTTTAGCTTATGAGAATATTATTGTTTCAAGTTTTGATATTGACTCTTGTCCGCATCCTGATTATTTTGCTCTGTTAACTTATACTTATTTAACTCATCCTGACCGCCTGCATACCAGCTTCCAACCAGTGGCTGTTTACAATAATAACATCTGGGATTCACCATCCTTAATGAGGATCATTGCGAACTCCACAACTTTTTGGCTGTTCACTGATCTGGTCAGGCCAGAACGTCTTTTTACCTTTTCCTCGCATTCTATGCCGATGAAAGCCCTAGTTGATGTTGGTTTTTGGCAGAATGATATTGTCACCGAAGACTCTAGAATTTTTTTGCAGTGCTTTGTTTACTATGATGGTAATTACCGGGTCACGCCAATCTATCTGCCTATTTCCATGGATACGGTTTACAGCGGATCTTTTTGGCGAAGTTTAGTTAACCAATATAAACAACAGCGCCGTTGGGCCTATGGCGTGGAAAACTTTGCTTACATGGCTTATCATTTTTGGCGGTCAAAACGAGTTCCTTTTGCCACTAAATTCCGTTATATCTGGAATCAATTGGAAGGAGTTTATTCCTGGGCCACGGCCCCAATTATCATCTTTATTTTAGGACGTCTACCTTTAATGCTGGCGGATAGCCAGGTTAAAAATAATTTAATCGCTTACAGCGCCCCAGTTGCCCTCCAATGGTTAATGAGCATTGCTATGGTTGGCCTGATTTTTAGCGCCATCCTTTCCACGGTCATGCTGCCGCCGCGCCCCGAAAAACATCATTGGACTAAAAGTATTGTTATGGTCTTACAATGGTTGTTATTCCCGGCGACTATGCTTATTTTTGGCGCCATACCGGCAACTGATGCTCAAACTCGTTTAATGCTTGGCAAATATTTAGGCTTTTGGGTAACAGAAAAAAAACGAGCTGATGAAAACCCTGGTTCAGCCCCCACTAACTAGGCAATTGACTGCCAATAAAATTTTTATGGCCATTAATAAAGTCTTGGCCCGGCTGGGTTTTACCGTCGGCTAATTGCAGCGATTTAATAATCAAGGCAGAACCTTGACCGCAACCAACTGCCACCAGTCCATTACTCAAACCTACTTCGCCAACCCTTAAAGAGGCGACTGCTGGTTGCGTGGCAATTAATTTTAAACGTTTACCCTGCCAACTAGTCCATAAACCAGGCCAGGAAGTAAAAGCTCGCCGTTTATTATTAAGAACAAAAGCTGGCAGGCTAAAATCAGCCCAGCCGTCTTCGCGGGTAATTTGTTTGGTAAAAGTTGCCGCGGTATGATCCTGAGCTTGTAAAGATTTTGTACCGGCTAAATATGCTGGCATAGTCTGTATTAGTTTAGCCACTGCCATCTCAGCCAGTTTAGCTTCAAGATCAAGAGCGTCACTATCTCCAATCTTTAGGTCGGCTTGCACTAATATCGGACCATGATCCACTTCTTCGTCCAATTTTATTAAGGTAATACCGGTAATATCCTCTCCGGCCAATAAAACTGACTGGATAGGCGAGGCGCCGCGATACTTTGGCAGTACTGACGGATGAACATTAATAATTCCAAATCTATATAAGTCTAATAGCTCTTTTGGTAAAATTCTGCCAAAAGCAGCTAATAAACCAAAGTCTGCTCCGGTGCCAGTTATTTCAGTTGGCAAACCGTGTTTTAAACTTTTAACCGCCAACCAGGGCAGGGTTTTAGTTTGGGCTAATAAAGCCACGGGCGTTAAACTCGTTTGTAACCCGCGACCCGCTGGTTTAGCCTGAGTAGTAACAACCAAAGCAGGCATAATGCCAGCCTTAAGCAAGCCGTCTAGTATGCGCCGGGAAAAATCAGACGTACCATAATAAACAAACGATTTAGCCCAAGCCATATTGAGCTAATAATTCCTGACCGCTAATTAGCTTAGTGGCCTTATCAGTAAACAAAATACCATTAAGATGATCCACCTCATGCTGGTAAATTCTGGCAACCATCCCGTCCAACCATTCTTCTTTTTTTTGGCTAGACAGATTAAAATATTTGGCTAAAACCCGCGCCGGTCTTTTAACCAAACCAAACACTCCGGGAATAGAAAGGCAACCCTCTTCCATTTCTATTTTTCGCCAGGAATTTTTACTTATTTCAGGATTAAAATAAACAGTCGGTTCGCCCGCGGTCGCGACCACAATCAACCTGGTGCTGACATTGACCTGCGGTGCGGCCAAGCCAATACCATGGTAATGCTTCATAGCTTCTATCAGCCCTTGGGCTAATTTGATTTCTTCTTCAGTTGGCGGCAAGATTGCTGGTTTAGCTACCGCCCGCAATATTTCATTAGGCGTTATTATCAACGGCAACATAAGATCACAAAAAATAATTTCAACTTAAAATAAACCAAGGATTATTATCAATTATAACATCATCAGGCAGTAATGGCCATAAATTAGCTGGCTCATAATTGAGAGCATGTTTAATCAGTATATGCCAACGCCAATTGGTTGACCGAAGCCGATAATAATCTGGATAAGGGCCGATTATTTCAGCGTCAGGCGGCAAACTTTTTTTCAGAATATCAACCAGTGAACCGGCCTGCTTCTGGGCTGACTTTTCAATTTTATTTTGGCAAGTAAAGCGAATTAATTTAACCAGCGGCGGATACAAATATTTTTTCCGAAGCCGCATTTCTGACCGATAAAATAAGGCTAAATCCCTAGTCATTAAACTAGACCATAAATAATGGTCCGGATTACTAGTTTGAACCACCAGTTCGGCTGATTGTAAAGTTAAATATCTGGTTAACTGCCACAAACGCTCAACTGATCTAAATTCTGGCAATAATAATTCAGCATCAGCCCTGACCAAAACCGACATAGCCAACGGCATGTTGGCAACAGCGCGTACGGCTGTTCGGCTGCCTAAAATAATATCAGCCTGATTAGCTAAATTTGTTTGTGATTCGTTAAATTTATCTTCCAGGGTAAGTATTTTCGCGCTAGGCCAAAGCTTTTTTGCCTCTAAGGCAAGTTTACCTATACCGCCACCGGCATAATTAACACTTAAACCTCCACAGTGGGGGCAGGGGATGACCACATTTTGTTTGTAGTCACAATGAAAACAAACCAATTCATTTTGATTATTGCTTTGAACCAACGACCGCTGGCACTGGGGGCAAATTGCAACCAAACCACAATCCTCACAAGTTGATGAAGTGGCGCCGCCCCGACGATTTAAATAAAGCAAAATCTTTTTACCCCTAGACAAAACTTTGTCGACGGTGGTTTTTAGCTCAGCTGAAATCAAGCCTGATTTAAATACTCTGCGGGAAGTTTTAAGATCAATCACCTTTAATTTTGCCGAGACAGCTGAAATCTCTTGCCACCCTTGATTACCTTTTTGAACCGCTTGCCAATTTTCCAGCCGCGGAGCTGGTGAAATTTGGGCTAAAGATGCACTCCAAAGTTTAGCTAAATAATTAGCGACCATTAAAGTATCGTATCTAGGATTTTGTTCAGACTGAATAAAACTTTCATTTTCAGCCTGATCTATAATTATCCCGCCCAGATTAAAATAATTCAGCCACAGGACTGCTCGGGTGCCAATTATAATTTTTGCTTGCCCACTGCGAATATCTCTCCAAGCTGATCGGCTGTTTGAAGTTTTTTCATTGCCTGAATAGGAAACAACCAGATTGTTTTTAAATCGGTTAGACCATTCAGTAATCAGGCTGATCTCCGGCACTAATAACAATACTTGCTGTCCGCGATTTATCACTTGCTTAACCAGCGAATCAACTACTTGCTCTTTGGCTGATAATGAAGAAAAAATAATATTAATTGGCTTAAGCCCCGCTTTGTCTTTAATAATCGGTTTATTCTTTATAGGTGAAATTATAAATCGACTAGTCGGTTTAAATGGTAAAACCAATTTAGCCGCTGTGGCCAAACTAACACCGCTGTAGTTAGCCAGCCAAAAAATTAAGCTTAACTGACGACGATTGGCGCACCCAGGGATTAAAGTATTGCCGATGGATTTTAAATTTTTTATAGTCGCCTCGCCTGTCTTAATATCAAACACTATACCTTCAACTAAGCTGCTCTTAAAAGGTATCTGCACTAAATCACCGACCTCAACTATGGCCTGGGCCGGCACTTCATAATCAAATACCCCCTTGGTTCTGGGCAAACGCCTTAGGGGCACGACCTGGGCTACTTTAACTGACATAAATTAACTCACAACCAATTAATTTGAGCTACGATATAACCAACCTTAGCTGGTGCTTCATAGCTTAATATTTCTGTTTCAGTTGCTATTTCTCCTACCACCATAGCCGTGAGCAAGGTCGGCGCCCAAATAGTCTCCTTAACGCGTTTCTTTAAATCTGCATCCAAGTTAGCTAATGACTGCTGATTTAATGGTTTAAGAGCGGCTTGAAAATATTTATCATAAACTTGGGCTTCATTTTTTGATTTGGTTATCCGCTCGGCCAAATTACCAACAGCCACGATTGCTATTCTTTCTGACGAACTATCACAGTGCTCCTTGATAATTGTACTTAAGTGTGTTAAATCATCCAAATTTATGCTACTGGGTAATTCTAAAAAAACAAAAGGCGATTGGGAAAAAATCGTTGATAATAAATTAACTGGTACAGCCAAATTCACTGGCAGTCTATCAACACTACGAAGCAATAAAGGAAAGTTAACTTCGGCTCTTTCTTTAAGGCTATGAGTAAATCCAGTAGCGATTAAAACTTCGCCCTTGGTTACAACATCACCCCACTCCGCAAAAGAATATGATAGCTTCGGTGCTTGTAATAAATTACAAACCCCGGAGATAGTCTGAGTATAACCTATAATTATAATCAGACTGGGTTGGCGAGCATATAACTCGTGGGCTAAACGATCAATTGCTTGCTTGGTTTTAGCTAAGCGCCGCTGTACTAAAGGCGACAGTTTGGGTAAAAGCAGGGGAGAGTTGGGAATTAAAGCGGCTCCGATTATTGGCATATTAAAAATTAGCTATTACGGGTTCGCCTAAATCATGCAAGGCCAAGGCGACCGGGGTAGTGACGATCACACTTTGCCAGTCAAAACCCAGTGCTAAAAAGTCCTCAGCTGACCGGAAAGGACGACGCTCGCCATTAGAGATCAAATAAACCGCCGGCTCATCAGCTGATCGTACCAGCTCGCCATCACGGAATAATACTGGCTCACTGGTGGTATAACCGGCTAAATCAGCGGCTGACTTAGCGATTATTTTTCTGTTGGCAAAATTAACCTGCATTATTTCTCGTGACCAAATCGGACGCTTAATCCCATCCTGCACCCAATAAACTCCGCCGCTTGTTTTATCCTGTAAGAGTGCCCCCAGCGGATACAAACTATTTATCGTGATCGGTTGGCCTTCATGATAATCTTTCAGGTCAGTCTCAGTTACGTTAATTATTTCCTCAGGGTTCACGCCAATACGCCGCAAGGCCTCAGCTGAAGCAAAGCCCCTTAATTCATCGTCAACCAATAAATAGACGGTGCCGCTCGGAATTTTTAAATAAGAATAATTAGAAAATTTAATCTCCAAGCCAAGAGGATATTTCAACAAGTCGGTCTGGCTAACCGACAAAACTCTGTCAAAATCACTGTAGCGTGAAAGATAAACCGATTTGTTGGCAAAAGCGCGTCTAAAACCATTTTCAATTAACCAGACCTCGCGTTCACCCTCAACATTAAGCAAGGTCCCATCCGGGTAAATTTGAGCAAAAAATCTTTCCCAAACTTGGGAGAATAATTCGTTGCCATGAAGGTGCGGAGTATAAGTGTAAAGTGCCGCCGTCGCTTTATTGGCTGGCGTCACTATCAAACCATCAACCTGTTTAGCAATCCCCGGGCCAAAACCTGACGAGGTTTGACCATTAGATTCCAACTCAACTAAATAAACAGTGCTGATACGCTTGGCCGCGTTATAAACTTGGTTATAAAAACCTTTAAACTTTTGAATTAATGGATCGTCAGTACTACAACTGTCGCAAACAGCATAACCGGTTGCCCAATCATATTGCGAGGGCAGTGGTGTACCATCTTCCACCAAACTTTGTTCTTTTTGAATTAAAGCTAACAAAAATTTGGGACTGATCTGAAAATCTTGAGCTGATTGATAAATAACCTGAGCGGCCGATAGCCGAGTAATCGGGTCAGAATAATTAGCTAAGGAGCTGCTCTTGCTCACTAAAAAAGACTGGATTTGATTTAAATCCATAGACTGATAATCGGTCAGATCATAATCCGAAATTATATAATTATAAGCAAAATTAGTTTGGGCGGCTAAGGGTGCGGACGGCCAAAAGCTGCTGGCCAAAAAAGCTAGCATAATTAGTATAAAAAATAAGCGTGATTTACGCTGTGTCATACATAAGCATTATACCATGATTACTGGCTAATAGGCATCTTATCATGTTAAGATTTAGTTATAATATATGCGAGTATTTGTTGCTATTGAATTGGCGCCAGTCTGGCAAGAAAAAATAACAAAAGCTACATACCCCCTAAGACAAACTTTACGGGGTAAATGGGTAGAGCAGCATAACCTGCATCTTACCTTGGCTTTTATTGGTGAGGTTAAAGACACAGACTCTCAGGTAATAGCCCAGCAACTAAAAATAGCTATTGCCCCTATAAGAACGTTTGAGCTTGTTCTGGGTAATATTGTTACCTTACCACCAAAATCTCCACGTTTAATTGCTTTTTCTTTTAAACCCTCAGCTGATTTCTTAAGACTGCAACAAGCAGTAATTAACAGCCTTAAGAAAATTAAAATACCAGCTAGCTCTTTAAAACCTCACTTAACTTTAGTTCGCCTTAAATCGCCGCTATTTAAATCAACGCTACCGGTTATGCCAGCTTTGAATATAAAGTTTACAGTTAATCAGCTTAGCCTAATGCAAAGCACTTTGACACCAAAGGGGCCTGTTTACAAGCGTCTGGAAGCCTTAAAATTGAGCTCTAAAGCGCCTCAGGGGCCTCTTAGGCCTAATATTGCGATCTGTATAATCAACCCAAAAAATGAGGTTCTTTTGATTAAGCATCGTGAACATATAAAAGAATACTGGCAGTTTCCACAAGGCGGTGTTAAAACAGGCGACAGTTTTGAACAAACAGTTAAACATGAACTTAAGGAAGAACTGGGCTTGCTCAATATCCATATATTAAAACTGCGAGAAAGGATTTATAAGTATAATTGGCCCAAAAAGCTTATTCGCACTGGCCAAGACCTTGAAAAGAAGGGGTATATTGGGCAAGAACAAAGTTTGGCTATTGTTAAAGTGAATGAAATTCGACCAAAATTAACTCCAGACCCTCGTGAAGCCGCGGCCGTACATTGGTTCCCAATCTCTCGGGTAATGAAAGCATTAAATCCAATTCGACGACCTATGGGTAAACTAGCTATGGTAGAATTAAATAAGATGATTACTAAAGGCTCATAATTATGGTCAGAGTACGTTTTGCCCCTTCCCCAACCGGTGAATTACATTTAGGCAGTGCCCGGACAGCGCTGTATAATTATCTATTTGCCAAAAAGAATGATGGCAAATTCATCATGCGCTTGGAAGACACTGATCAGGAAAGATTGGTTGAGGGCAGTTTAAAAAGAATGTTAGGGGGCTTAGCTTGGCTAGGCTTAACCTGGGATGAAGGTCCGGATATTGGCGGACCTTATGTGCCTTATATTCAATCGGAGAGACTACCTATCTATAAAAAGCAAGCTGATGAATTAATCAACCAGGGTGGAGCTTACTACTGTTTTTGTTCAGCTCAACGTTTGGAGGTTTTACGCCGCGTGCAAGAAGCGGAAAAACAAATCACCAAATACGATCGAGCTTGTTTGAACCTTAAGCCTGAAGAGATAAAAGCTAAACTTGAAGCTAAGTTACCCTATATTGTCAGGTTAAAAATACCCGCCGGCCAAACTATTTTTAATGATTTAATCCGCGGTCAGATAAAAGTTGATAATACCAGCTTAGATGATTCGGTTTTATTAAAATCAGATGGTTTTCCAACTTATCATCTGGCTAATGTGGTTGATGATCATTTAATGGAAATTACGCATGTGATTAGGGGGGAGGAATGGCTACCTTCCACACCTAAGCACTTACTGATTTACCAAGGCTTTGGTTGGAGTACGCCGGAGTTTGCTCACTTGCCAAATGTACTCAACGAGAAAAAAACCAAACTTTCCAAGCGCAAGGATGGTGAAGCTGTTTGGGTGCAAACATATCAAGCGCAAGGTTATCTGCCTGAGGCTATGGTTAATTATTTAGCCTTTCTAGGCTGGCATCCAAAAGATGACCGGGAATTTTTTACCCTGGCGGACTTAACTAAAGAGTTTGACTTGTCTAGGGCTCAAAAAGCCGGGGCTATTTTTAACTTAGCAAAATTGAATTGGCTAAATAGTTCTTATCTCCGCCATTTACCTGTCTCAGAATTAGATAATCTTTTAAAGCCTTATTACGAAGAAATGTGCGCCAGCTACAATCAGGCACCACGCGATACCGGCGCTTTAACTGAATTAATGCGTGACCGATTAATTACCTTGGCCTCAATTAAAGAGCACGCTTCTTGGTTTTTTCGACCGCAAGTTGAACTCAATACTGAAATTATAATTCCAAAAAACAGCACACCTGAAAAAACTTTACATGCCATAAAATCAGCTCATCATGTGCTGCAGAGGCTTACTAGCTGGACCAGCCAAGAAATCAAAGATGCTCTGGAAGTTCTGGTCCGCCCCGGCACTTTTAGTCGGCGTGATATCTTATGGCCGGTCCGTTTAGCTTTAACTGGCGAGAAAGAATCACCTGATGTTTTTGGTGTAGCTTGGGTATTGGGACAAAAAGAAACCCTAACACGACTGGCCCAAGCCGAAAGTTTATTAGCCGATTAAGACATGAGAAAATTTGCAACAGCTTTTATCTGTTTACTATTTTTTATAGCCTTACCAGTGGCAGCAGTTGATGATACGGTTATTGATCTGAATAATCAGATTCAGACTAAACAGCAGGAGCTGGAGACACTAAAGAAGAGGATTGAGACTTACCAAAATGCTATTGTTGATAAACAAAACCAAGTTTCATCACTACGTAACCAATTAAATATTCTAGATGATAAAATAGAGCAAGCCGCACTTGAGTTGGAGGCTAATGAATTAAAATTAAATACGGTAACATTGCAGATTCAGGCAGTCACATTGGATATTGCCGCTCGCGAAGCTGATATTTCTCAAAAAAAATCCCAAATTAGTGAACTCGTTCGCCAGCTTTATCAAGCTGATCAGAAAACTTTGCTTGAAGTCTTAGTCCTGAACTCATCCTTGGGCGCTTTTTTTGACCAGCTTAATTATTTAGAGGAACTGGAAAAGGCCTTACAAAATGACATTGCTGATCTTAAGATCGTCAAGGCTGAATTGGTACGGCAACAACAAAACTTGGCCAGTTACCGGGTGCAATTGGTTAAATCAAGGGAAGAAATTGAATTAGCCAAAGCCAATTTGGAATCTGAACAGCAAACCAAAGCCTTAATCTTGCAGCAAACCAGGCAATCAGAAAATCGTTACCAAACGCTACTCGCGCAAACTGAAGAGGAGCGTACCCAGGCTAACCGGGAAGTGGCTGAACTGGAATCGGAAATCAGAAACCGTTTACAACTAGCCGGCCCCGAGGCCTTAGCCCAATTAGGTGATACCAATTTTATTTGGCCGGTAACACCTAATAAAGGCATATCAACTTATTTTTACGACCCGACTTATATTTTCCGCCGTTATTTTGAACATCCTGCTATTGATATTCCCAAACCCCAAGGTACAGCTATTAAAGCCGCGGCTTCAGGCTATGTCGCCCGGGCTAAAGCCGCGGGCTTAGGTTACAGCTATATAATGCTAGTGCACAAAGATGGCTTTGCCACTGTTTACGGTCATGTCAGCCGTATTGACGTAGAAGAGGGGACTTATGTTACCAAGGGGCAATCCATTGGCGCGGTTGGCGGCCTGCCTGGCACCTCTGGCGCCGGGCGCTTAACTACTGGGCCACATTTGCATTTTGAAATCCGTTCTAATGGTATTCCCGTAAACCCGCTGGAGTATTTACCTTGAGGCTAGGGGACCAATATAAATAAAAATCCCCAACTGTTCTCCATACAGTTGGGGGAATTAATATTTTATAAAGTTTTATCTGTCGCGTCAGATTTTTTTTGATCTGTTGCTTGTGTTTTTTCCTCCAGTTTTTCAGTGAGTGCTACTTTGATTTCATTGGCTGACTGGGTGATGAATGGCAAAGTGGATAAGAAGTCGGCAACTTTATCAGCGGTAATTGCCAAGGCTGTTGGCATGCCGGGGTGTTTCCCGCTAACCAACTCCTGTGCTATTACTAAGGCATTAGCTGCCTTTTCACCAAGCGTTTCTTTAACTGCCTCAATTAATAGTTTACGGGCTCCAACAGTACCACGAGCAACTTCGATAGTTTCTAAGGCTTCAGCAATTCCTCTTTGCTGATTTCTCAAGCCTTGCTGTACAGCCAAATCTTTTTCAGCTATAGCAGTTTTTGCACCCATATCAGCCAAGGTTTTAGCATTAACTATTTTATAATAACTTTCCTCAGGGTCAACCTTCTCAAATAAGATTTCACGTACCTCTATGTTGTATTTACTAAGAAGAGCAGTCAGGTGCCTGTGTAAATCCTTGCCTAACACCTCTTGGGCTGTAAGAATCTCTTCCGCGGTATGCCCTTCAATAAACTTCATTGTCCATGAAGTGACTTCCGCTTGCAGATAACCATTTACTAAATCTTCTTGGCTACCAAATCGTGCTTTGCAAAATGGCACTGCCTCAATTGGTATTGAGATCTTTGCATTTAGATCAACATTCATATAAACCTTGTCTTTACTTAGACGACGGATGGTATTTAGATTTTTATCGAACGGGCTCATGGTCTTGTTATCAGACCAATATAGAACCATGATTGAAGTTATCCATGAATCCAACTCTAAATAATCTGTATTAAGTGGATATCTCTGCCCAGGGCCAATTGCTACACTCCAAATACCGCCAATAAAACCAGGACGGACAATCGGATTAAATTTGAAATTCGATGGGGTAATATCATGTCCTTGCGGCCCGGTGGCAGATACAACCGCCAGTGCCTGATTAGCTGGAACATTTGTTGATTCTACTTGTTTTACCACTATTAAATGCTTATTAAAAGCATATGAGCCAGGCAAGATTGGGGTAAGCTGTGGTCCTGCATAAATTTGACCAGTTAAATTAGTATAGTTACCGTGTTTAGAACAATCCCAGCTGATTACGCGGCGCAGAAGTTCCGAACCAAACTTATATTCTCTATCCCATTGTTTCCACCATATATCCTCAGTGAGTTTCTTGAGTTTCTTTTTCCATTCAAGCTCGTTTAAGTATAAATCATACCTGTCCTTATCTTCTCTATACTTAACTAAATCCCCCTCATATTTTTTCCGTTTCTGAATATATTCATGCTGGTCTTTTGGAGAAACCTCTCCTTTTGGTACCTCGGGCTCTTCGGGTTGTTGTGGTTCAAGTACTTCTTCATAACTATATATTGACATTGGCTGAGGCATAATATCAACCACATTATTTGAGCAAACTTTGCCTAAATCACCATATTTTAACAATTGAGATTTTAATACAGCTATTTTTTCCTCCGACATTTCTAACCATTCTTTTTCTAATTTAGCAAAAGCTTCATCTATCTCTTCAGTGTTTTTTTTATTTAGATCAGGCATTTCTAGCAAAGGTAGCTTATAATCTTTAGGCGGCCATTTTTCATAATCACCAATAAAATCATTCCAGCCACCATGACGCCAAACTGGTAATCCGTTTGGTATTGGGTCACCATTTTGCAATGTGACTAAACCGATTTTTCCTGACTCAACAGTTGTCAAATTAAAATCAGTTTCTTTAAAGCCAAAGTCTGCGTAAGTGAGATTACCTTTCTTTTGCTTGGTTCTAAGTCCAGCATCATAGGGTATGCCATATACTTTATGCCTTGTAACAACCAGAAAAGCTGCGGGATGGAGTGGCTTAACATATGAAGTTAAAACCGTGGCTAACTCGCCAATCTGTCCACCTTTTAGCAAATACATTCCTACACTCTGCAAAAGATCAAGTTTAGTGCCTTCGGGTAAAAAAACAAATCTTCTACCCGGCGGAAGTTGCTTTCCCACTTGAGAAATAACTATGCCAACTTCTTCCGATCCAACGTTTGGCCATTCAGCAGTTTCTACGCGGTCAAATATAATACTTCTGCAAAAATATAAACCTGGAGTTAATCTATCTGGCTTATAACCAGACCCCCTGAATGTAATACTTAGGGGTTCGTTTTTATCATTATATTTAATTTGGTAGGGGATAACCTGATTTGAAGTTCCAAAACTGCTCCACCTGCGATATTTTACTTTTTGTATTCCTTCTGGCACATAAACTGGCCAGATTGGAAGCGATAACAATACTAATAAAAGTATTGCTAATATAATTAATGTGAACATTTGATCACCTTTATATTGTTATTAATTGATTGTTAATTTACTTTATTTGATTTATTTTAGTTACAAAAATTCCAATGTAACAATTTACCTTAGCATAAATAAATATTTTTGTCAATAGTAAAAACACTGCCTTTACACCAATAAAAAGCCTACTAATTATTTGGCTATGTTAAGGCTGAAACCAAGCTATTGTTTTAAAGGGTGAAACTTACGATGAGTAGTTTCAGCATACCTATCTGAGGCATGAACATAGCGGGTGGTAGTGTCCAAAGATTCGTGCCCGAGGAGCACCTGAATAGCTGCGGGGTTAGCCCCTTGTTCTGCGAGATATGTGGCAAAACCATGCCTGAGGCTGTGGGCTGAAGTCGGCACATTAATACCCAAAGTTTCCCGATACTGCTTAATCTTCATTTGCAAATAATTATTGGAAATTCGTCTGGTTGTTTTACCAGCGTTCTCACCCCGATAGGGGATAAACAGAGCGGATAATTTATCCGCCCTTTGCTTTAAATAAAACTCTAACTGTTTTATAGCCCGGGGAGTTAAATAAACAAAGCGTTGTTTTTTGCCCTTGCCGGTTATGAATATTCTGCCAGTTGTATCTATTTGATTACGGTTAAGGCTAGTTAATTCAGAAATACGCATGCCAGTCGCAAACAACACTTCCAGCATAGCTCGGTTACGTTCAGCTACTAATTTATTTTTCTCCAATTGGTTAGGCGATTCAATTAATTTAACCAATTCATTTAATTCTGCGACTTGTGGATGTTTACGTTCAGTCTTAACCAGCTTGACCGCCTCCGGTGGCAGGGGAGTAGGGTGATCCAGCTCAATTAAATATCTTAAATACGCCCGCAGACTTGAAAGCATTCTATTTATGGAATAGCTTTTCAATCTAACTCCTAAATTATGCTTAGTAGAAGTACGCCGATCACGAGAGGTAAGATAAGCTTTATAACGGTCAATAGCTTTTTTGTCTAACTTAGTAAAAGGTAATTTAAGTTCATTAATAAAGTCGGCTAGCACACCCAAATCACGTTCATAGTTATAAACCGTCTCCGGGGAATAGTTATTGGTTTGTAAGGACAAAAGGAAATCATCTAGGTAGGGAAGCGCCTCTTTTGTCTTAGTTGTAACTTTGGTCATATTTAACTGAGTGTAAGGGATATTATACTCAGTTTATCATATTCTTTAAATTAAGGCAAATTGAACCATTTATGCCTTACTCCAAGCCCAAAGCCTTAGCTAACGGCGGATTTGAGAAATATGCCCTAACCTTATACCCGGGCTGCTTTAGTTGTATCATTTCCATCTTCAACTGCGGCCGCACGATTAATTTAAAACCGGTCTTATTAAGATAGGCCTGCTTAAAGCCACTGAAGTCAGCTACGGTGAAGTCGGCATCACCTCTTTCCGGCCTGGTCGGATACGGCTGTCTTATTTTAAGCAATTTCAAGGTACCAGACATCGTTTCAATACCAGCTAGCTCAAATAAAAGGCCGGTGGTCATTTCCATAATAACAGTACCCAATCTAGCCGCCGCCCTTATCAAATCTTCATACTCCTCCTGCTTTTGCGCAAATATGCAAGCATAATTTACTGGCGCTGAAACTTCATGAGTAAATTTATTTTTCAATTCAGTTGCCAAAACCACAATATCCTTAATTAATTTATCTAATTCATTTACTGACATATTTTTATCTCAAGCGTCGCAAAATATATTACTTATTATTTCAATTTAAAGTAAAGGCGGTTGCCAAAGCGCACGTCAATATATTGTAATTTAACTCTATCATCTTTAATTCTTTCTTCCAATAACCTCTTTAAACTGGCAATTTGTGGTTTAGCGTCTGATTCCCCTGTGACATTTACATACCAACCTTCTGGCATGTTCAGCTGCAAGGTTGGTAAGGCTGTTGGATCCAATAAAATATATTGAGGTAATAATTCTGGCAATAGTTGACGCCAATTATCATATAAGTCATCAATAAAGGTTACTAATTCGGGTTTAATAGTTTGATCACCCAAATTCCTGACTGGACTGTCCTTTTCCAGCAATAAAGGTAAGGAACGATCATTATCAGTGGCACTTGATAACTGCTGAACCAACACGCCGCGGCGGTCAAGCAAAAAGTCTCCCTGATCAGTTTTTAAAATAGCCACGATAACATTATTGGCTACATCAATTTTTAATACATTAGGCCAATGTCGCACAAATTTAACATCCTCAATGTAAAACTCGGTGGCTAAGACTTCCCGGGCATGGCCGGGATTAAACAATATTAAATTTGATTGAGGAAAAACTAGCCAAAGTCTAGTAGACATGACTCCGGCCACTATTTCTTTTAGCCGTTCTTCGGTCGGTTTAAAACCGACATTATTAATAACAACATTCTTAATGGTAAAAAGTGGTGAATATACTATAGCCAATAAAAACCCAACACAAAAAATAAAAATACTTAAGTTTAGCCATTTACGCCAAGGTGGCACTGATGGCCGATGATAAGCCTGGGATAAACGCCTGGTAACCACCGGGGCTCGATGGTTGGTAGGAGCAAAATCTCGCCGGCGAACTGACCGCCGGACTGGCTTGGGGTAAGTTAACGATACCATTTAGCTTTGGGCCTAAATGAAGTGGCTAAACTTTGTTTTTGCCTGTGTCGGCTAAGGGCCAAATTAATTAGTTCATCCAGTAATTTTGGAAAGGGCAAACCTGAGGCGGCCCACAATTTCGGATACATACTGATGGAGACAAACCCAGGAATGGTATTGACTTCATTAAGATAAATTTTCCAAGTTTTTCTGCTCACCAAAAAATCAACTCGCGCCATGCCAGCTAGATCAAGTACCTTAAATGCCTCCACAGCTAAAGCACGAATCTTTTTGGCAATTAAAACTGGCAACGACGCTGGAATAATAGCTTTTGATTTTCCATCCACATATTTGGCATCATAATCATAAAACTCATTAGAAGGCACAATTTGCCCTAAGATTGATGCCTTAGGTTTATCATTACCAAGCACTGCTACTTCAATTTCCATGGGGTTAGGTACGGCCTGCTCAACAATTACTCGGCGGTCATATTTTAATGCCAGTTTAATGGCTGGTCTTAAATCTCTCCCTTGTTTTACCTTACTTACGCCAACTGATGAGCCAGTATTGGCTGGTTTTACAAATACCGGCAAATTTAATTTCTTTAAGCGTCGCAAAATATATTTAGCTGATTTTTTAAATTCAGGTGCCGGAAAGTAATCAAATTTAGGCGTAGAGATGCCAGCCGCCTGGTAAATTTGCTTTTGCACAATTTTATCCATGCCGACAGCGCTCCCCGAAACTCCAGCGCCAATATAAGGCACATCAGCTAATTCCAAAAAACCCTGCAGCTTACCGTCCTCGCCAAAAGTGCCATGAATAAGTGGAAAAATCACGTCCACTCTCCTCTGTCCTGGTTCGGGTAATAAAGCTTGGCTAGACTTTAAATTAAAATTCTTTCCAGCCTTAAGTAATTTAAGTGCTTGATTACCTATCATCCATTGGCCTTGCTTGTCTATTCCAATTGGCACAACTTGGTATTTTTTGCGTTCAAGGTTCTTCATAACCGATTCAGCCGAAACCAATGAAACTTCATGCTCAGCTGATCGTCCGCCAAACAAAACTCCCACTTTTAATTTTCTCCTGGGCATAATAATTAAACTAAATGCCGCGGTAATAAAGGATTAATTCTAGTAACAACCTCATAATTAATTGTTTGGGTAAGCCTGGCAATTTTATCAGCTGTTACCTCTCCCCTACCCTTCTTACCTATTAATATGACTTCATCTCCAACTTTTACGTTCCTTACAGCCGAAGCATCCACCATTGTTATATTCATGCAAATTCGCCCAATTATCGGACAAATAACGCCTTTAATAATACCCCTGCCTTTATTAGACAATCCCCTATCTAATCCATCCCAATACCCTATTGGCAATGCTACTATTGTTGTTGATTTCTTTGTAACAAATGTACGGTCATAACCAACCGGCGTATTTTTTGGCAGATGCTGTACTTCAATAATTTGCGTTTTCCAAGTTAAGGCCGGCTGTAATTTAAACTCAGAGTTCATTTTGTGCACCACTTGTTTATTCTCATCGCTCGGCCATAAACCATATAAAGCAATACCCAATCTCACTAAAGATAAATTAGCAGTCGGGGCGGTAGTAATGGCAGCACTACAGGAGATATGATGCAATATGCTATTAGGCAATTTACCGCTAACGGATTTGGTAAAACGCCGATAAGCTGACAGCTGTTTTTTTAAAAACTTCTGATCGCGCGACTCAGCAGTGGCAAAATGCGAAGCTATACCTTCCAGCTGAAGCCGGGGTGATTTTAAAATCTTTTCCAAAAAAATCCTGGCTTCTTTGGGAAAAAGCCCAAGCCTCGCCATACCAGTTTCCAGTTTTAAATGGATCTTGGCTGGCTTTTTCGCTTTTTGAGCAGCTAGGCTTAAAATCTTAAGCTGTTCAGTCTCATAAACCATAAAAGCTATACTGTGTTTTATGGCCCAAATTAAATCTGCCATCACAAACGGCCTAAAAAAACTCAAAACCAATATAGGTAATTTTACTTTGGCCTGACGAATTAATTTCGCCTCTTCAAGCGAAGCTACCCCCAGCCAATCAACTTGCCTTGTGCTGGCCGCAACCTGCGACACTAATTCAATACCATGCCCATACGCATTACTCTTGACCACGGCCATTAATTTAACTTTTTTGCCTACCATGCGACGATGGACACGGATATTTGCGATCAGTGCCCGCCTCGAAATTTCCACCCAACTGTATGCCGGACCTAGCTTCATTTTTTACCTATAACTTTTAATTTACCCATATAGGGCCGCAGGACCTTAGGTACTTCAATTGTCGCGTCAGCTTGCTGATAATTTTCTAAAATTGCAATAAGCGTACGTCCTACGGCAAAAACCGTACCATTCAGCATATGGACGTGCTCTGTTTTTCCTTCAGCATTCTTAAAGCGCGTATTTAAACGCCTGGCTTGGAAATCTGTAGTGGTTGAACAGGAATGAGTCTCACGATATCTACCCTCAGATGGAATCCAAGTTTCAATGTCATATTTACGAGCCGCTGGATCACCTAAGTCTGCGGTACACATCTTTATCACCTGATAAGGCAACTTGAGCCCTTGCATTAGTTCTTCTTCAATTGCCAATAATTTTTCCAGCTCCACATCAGATTCTTGAGGCGTTGTAAAAACAACCATTTCCAGCTTATCAAACTGGTGCACTCTTAAAATACCTTTAGTATCTTTGCCATAACTGCCGGCTTCACTGCGGAAGCATGAGGAAAAACCTACATAGCGACGAGGCATATCATTAAGAGTTAGCACCTCATTCATGTGCATTGGCCCGATTGATTGCTCAGCCGTACCGACTAAATAAAGTTTGTCCTTAACCAAATGATAGGTTTCATCTTTACCACCATGTTCTAAATAACCCATAGCTTCCATGGCTTCTTCATTAATTAAAACCGGTGGCACAACCGGAATAAATCCTTTTGAACGCGTAATTTCTAAACCGTATTGTATCAAAGCAAACTCAAGTAATGCCGCTTCATTTTTTAAATAGCCAAACCTAGAGCCGGAAACTTTAGCGGCTCGCTCCATGTCTATCAAATCATGCTGATGGGCTAATTCAAGATAATCTTTGGGCTGGAATTTGAATTTGGGAATTTTGCCAACCGTGCGAATTATTTCATTATCAGCCTCGCTGTTGCCAACTTTAACATCAGCCTTTGGTAAATTAGGCAGCTCTTTTAAGGCGGCCTCAGCTTTGACGCTGACCTGATTCAACTGTTCTTCCTTTTCCTTTAACTTAGCTTTATTAACCTTGCCCGCTTCAATATCGTTAGCCCCAAAAGTTTTTTGCTGCTGACGTAGCTCATCAACCACTGTTTGCAACTCCCGGCGTTCGCCATCTAATTTCAAAATTGCATTAATATCAGCCTTAACGCCCTTGGCCGCCACGCCTTTTTGTACCTCGTCGGCATGCTCGCGAATGTATTTAATATCAAGCATAATTAGCTAATTGTTTTAAATATGGTTCAAGCTCCATTATAGCCTGTTTTCGGTGAGTCATAAAGTCTGATAATTTACCTTCTTTATCCAGCTCGACCACAACTTTTTTATAAGCCGGCAAATAAAATAATGAACGAAAAGGAAAGCCGGGCGTAGATTGTTGGCTAGCTTGCTCTGCTATATAGCCAATCTCTTTACCAGCAACGGAAACTAGTTTTTGGGGTGAAAAAGCTAAAGAGACCGCGGCGGTAAAAGAACAGTTACGTTCACTAAAAGGCACGCCCTTTAGCCGCTGTAAAACCTCATTTATTATTTCCTCATCAGTACCTTCTGGCTTATCAGGGCCAAAAATGCGCCGCGAATAAACCCCTGGCCAGCCGCCAAGGGCCTCAATCTCTAAACCGCCGTCATCGGCAATTGTGGGCAAACCGCTTAATTCACAATAAACTCTTGCTTTATTCTCCGCATTAGCTTTAAAGGTCGGTTCGTTCTCTCCCACTTCTTGATTAATACCTAAATCCTTTAACGAAACCAGCTCAAGTTTAAAATTACTGAGTAGGTCGGAAAATTCCGCAAATTTAGCCTGATTCCGTGTAGCAATTAAAAGTTTTGTCGGCATATAAACTATTCGCCTATTCGCGCGAATTAGAGATAGTTAAATTATAAACCAATATCTGTAGCCATTTCCTGCATGGCTTTAAGTTCTATATCAATCAATTCTTCCAAAGTTAAACCAATCATCTCCTGGCACTTGGCAATAATCTCACGATTCACACCTTTGGCAAAGCTCTGTGTTTTAAACTTTTTCATGACTGATTCCGGTTTTACGCTTGATAATTTTTTATCCGGCTGAACCAAGGCGCAAGCTACAATCAAGCCAGTTAATTCCTCAGCGCACCATAAAGATTTTTCTAATAGCGTTTTTGGTTCAATCCCATGCATGTGATTATGTACCCGAACTGCTTCTACAATTTCAGCTGGAAAACCAACTTCAGCCAGCCATTGCGCTCCTACTAGTGAATGCTGTTCTGGGGTGCTTTCAGTTAATTCCCAATCAATATCATGCACTAATCCAGTTAATCCCCATAACTCTTCATCTTCTTTAAATTTACGCGCCAGGGCACACATAATAGCCTCGGATGCCAAAAGGTGGTTCCTGAGGAACCCACCTTTGACTTTTTCTTGTACTAGCACCCAGGCCTGATCACGCGTCATGTTTTACTATTCGTTTTGCACGCCGATAGTGACTGAGGTGGTGCCGTCTGATTCAATAATATACAAGCCAACTGTGCGCTCACCTTTTTTAGCGGAAATAACACTTGAACTGCCCATATTCGCAGTACTCTCTATGGTCCAGCCTTCATCAACTAGTTGGCTATTATAGTAAGCGGCAACTTCACTAGCTGATTTTGAAGTAGTGAACATTACCGAAGCGCCGGGAGCGCCGGTGGAAGGATTGCTAGAGCCAGCATAAGAGATCTTAGCACCGGACATCACCGGCACATCACCTGGCCAGTCTGAAGGCAGTGAAACATTCTCCCCTGCTTGGAAAGTACCCTCATCGCTTTTATAAGTAACTGTATCATCGCCATCGTAATCGACATCAACTTTACCACCAGTTGCTCGTTCAATTGCATTCTCCGCCATGTTCTCGGCAATATTGCGGCTGAACATGCCACGCACCACCATGCCTAAAGCTCCAACAACCACCACGGCTACTACAATGATGATAAGTTTTTTCTGTCCTAGCCCTCCTGGCAAGTTAGCCAGCGGATTATTAGTTTGGTCAGCCGCGGCTGACTGCTGCATAGTATTTTGATCCATAGATAAGTAATAAATTATGTAATTAAATTTTTAATTATTTACTTCTCATCGGCGGAAATATTACAGTTTCCCGAATCGGTTTATCTACGATAAAGCTGAACAGTCGCTCGGAAAAGCCGAAACCAGCCGCTGGTGGCATACCATATTCAAGTGCGGTAATAAAATCTTCATCCAACATTTGCGCTTCACTATCCCCTGCCTCGCGCAGTTTCATTTGCTCTTCAAACCTGGCGCGCTGATCGGCTGGGTCATTAAGTTCGGAAAAGCCATTACCCAGCTCCGTGCCGCCAACAATAATTTGGAAGCGTTGTACGCGGCTAGAGTCAGCTGGTAATCGTTTAGCCAGTGGTGAAACCTCTACCGGATGGTTAATAACAAATAGCGGGCCTTGAACTTTAGGCCTGGCTAATTTTTTCCAGAACAGATCAATCAACCGGCCGGCTCCCATATTTTTCTCATAACTTACTTTGTGTTTAGTTAATAATTTTTGTAACTCATTAACATCAGTCATCCCGGCTAAATTCACGCCAGTGTGCTCCTTAATCAATTCAAAATAATCCAGTCTAGGCCACTTACCAGACCAATCTATTTTTTTACCTTCATAAGTTGTTTCCAGACCGCCAGTAACACCTCGCACAATTTCTTGGTATAACTCTTGGGTGAAAGTCATTAAATCTTCATAATCAGCATAAGTCCAGTAAAACTCACACATTTCATAATCTTGCAAATGTTCGGTATCAA
>Ga0209211_10001360_pt1 | contig 46359 bp, 56 predicted proteins | sample RifGroA2_FD_183992 | JGI IMG/M metagenome (GOLD analysis project Ga0209211, IMG submission 183992) | Groundwater microbial communities from Rifle, Colorado, USA - Groundwater A2 (SPAdes) (version 2) | ecosystem: Environmental > Aquatic > Deep subsurface > Groundwater | place: Rifle, Colorado...
TGGCGCTGGGTCTTCTGGTCACACTGCCGTTTGCCCGCGAACTCAACCTGCTGGCACGCGGCGACACGCTGGCCCAGGCGCTGGGCGTATCGGTGGGTTCGGTCAAGCACGGCATCTACCTGGTGGCGTCAACGCTCACCGCGGTCGCCGTAACGACGGCCGGCAGCATCGGCTTTATCGGCCTGGTAGTCCCACATCTGGTCCGGTTGGCGATGATCAGGCTGGGCTGGGGCAACGACCAGCGCTTGCTGCTGCCTGCATCGGCGCTTGCCGGCGGCAGCCTGCTGGTGCTCGCCGACACGCTGGCGCGCACCGTAATCGCGCCACAGCAGTTGCCCGTCGGCGTGCTGACGGCATTGCTGGGCGTGCCGGTGTTTCTATTTCTGCTCGGGCGCCAGCCGAATGACCGCCAGTGAGCCCGCGATGAACGCGCCTTTGCTGGAAGCCGGACAGCTTGCGGTCAACATCGGCGGCCATCGGGTCTGCCATGATCTGAATTGGCGCGTCGACGCCGGCGAGTCGTGGGCCATTCTCGGCCGCAACGGCGCCGGCAAATCGACGCTGCTCGCCACACTGGCCGGCTTGCGGCCGCAGGACCGCGGCCGCCTGAGCATCGCCGGTCATGCCTTGCCGCTGGCCAGCCAGGGCGCGGGCGCGCGGGCAATTGCCCGCGTCCGCGGCTATCTGTCACAACACCAGATCGACCCCTTTGCCTCCACCGTGATGGAAACCGTACTGGTCGGGCGCCATCCGCATCTGGGCCGCTGGGACTGGGAATCGGCCGAGGACCGGCGCATCGTCGGCGCCGCGCTGAATGAGGTCGATCTCGGCGGCTTTGCCGAACGTGAAGTGCAAACGCTTTCAGGCGGCGAACGCCAGCGCCTGGCGGTTGCGCAACTGCTGGGCCAGGAGCCGCAACTGTTCCTGCTCGACGAACCGCTGACCCATCTCGATCTGTCGCATCAGGTGGCGGTGATGGAACTGTTATCCCGTCGCGCGACCGGGGGTGCCGCCATCGTCGCCGTATTGCACGACCCCGGTTTCGCCGCCCGCTACTGCCGCCAGGCCCTGCTGCTGTTCGGCAACGGCGAGTGGCTGGCCGGTCGCGCCGATGAGGTGATTACCGCAACAACCATGACGCGGCTCTACGGCCATCCCCTGCGCGAACTCTGCGCCGATGGCAACCGCTGGTTCGTGCCCTGCTGAGGCTTCCATGGCCGGCTCTTGACCGCAGCCGCCAATCGGGAAATACTTCTTTTGGCGTCATCGGCTCTGTAATTCCAAGCCCCTGCACCGTCGGCAGCGTCACATCCGCAAGGGAGGTCCCATGCTCAAGCTGAACGTAAACGGCAAGCTGCACCGGGTCGATGTCGAGCCGGAAATGCCGCTGTTGTGGGTGTTGCGCGACCACCTCGGCCTGCTCGGCGCCAAGTACGGCTGCGGCGTTGCGCTGTGCGGCGCCTGCACGGTGCATGTCGATGGCGTGGCAGTGCGCTCCTGCGTCGTGCCGGCGTCGGCCGCTGTGGGGAAAAAAGTGGTGACCATCGAGGGCTTGGCGAAGAGCGGTCTGCATCGCCTGCAGGAAGCCTGGATCGAGCACGAAGTACCGCAGTGCGGCTATTGCCAGACCGGCATGATCATGTCCGCGGCTGCACTGCTGAAGGAGAAACCCAAGCCTTCGGACGCCGAGATCGATCAGGCGATGACCAACCTGTGCCGCTGCGGAAGCTACACCCGGGTGCGCGAAGCGATCCATGCCGTCGTTGCCCAGCCGCTGTCGCCGGCGGCAGTGAAGAAAGCCCGGGGGTGAGCGCCATGATCATCACTCGTCGCGAATTTCTCAAGGCATCCGTCGCGCTGGGCGGCGGGCTCTCGCTCGAATTTTCCTTCCCGCTGCTTGCCAGGGCATCGATTTCCCCGCGGGCACCGGTCACCGAAGTCAATGCCTGGGTGGTGATCCATCCCGATGATCGGGTGGTGGTGCGCATCGCCCGCTCGGAAATGGGACAGGGCACCTACACCGCGCTGGCGCAACTGGTGGCCGAGGAGCTGGATTGCGACTGGGCCAGGGTCAGTTCCGAATTTGCTTCGCCGAACGAACACATTCGCCGCAAGCGCATCTGGGGTTCGATGTCCACCGGCGGCAGCCAGGGTGTGCGCAGTTCCCAGGATTACGTGCGCAAGGCCGGTGCCGCCGCGCGCATGATGCTGATCAGCGCCGCCGCCGCGCGCTGGAAGGTACCGGCGGCCGAATGCTCGGTCGACCGCGGCGTCATCACTCACGGCCCGAGCAGGCGCACGCTGCGCTACGGCGAGGTGGCCGCCGAGGCGGCCAGACTGGCGCCGCCGAAAGACATTGTCCTGCGCGACCCGAAGGACTGGAAGATCGCCGGCAAACCGATGCATCGCTTCGACATTCCGGACAAGGTGATGGGCAAGCCGGTATTCGGCGTCGATGTGGTCCTGCCCGGCATGCTGCACGCCTCGGTGGCGCAGTGCCCGGTATTCGGCGGCAAACTGAAGAGTCTCGATGCCGCCGTGGCGCAAAAAATGCGCGGCGTGAAGAAGGTCGTGCGCGAGGCCGATTTCGTCGCCGTCATTGCCGACAGCTGGTGGCGTGCCGACCAGGCACTGAAGGCGCTCAAGATCGAATGGGATGCCGGCGCCAACGGCGACGCGTCGACCGCGAGCATCATGGCCATGCTGCGCGAAGGCCTGGCCGATCCGAACTTGCCGCAGGCGAGAAGAGTCGGCGCTGGCGATACGGCGCTGGCCGCAGCAAAGATGGTGATGGAGGCCGAATATTCCTCGCCCTACCTCAACCACGCCACCATGGAGCCGCAAACCTGCACGGCGTGGCTGAAGCCCGAAGGATTCCTCGAGGTGTGGACCTCGACCCAGAACGGCGAAGCGTCGATGGCGATGGCCGCCGAGACCTCCGGCCTGGCGCTGGAGAAGATCGAAGTGCACAAGATGATGCTCGGCGGCGGCTTCGGTCGCCGCGGCGGGCCGCAGGATTTCGTCAGGCTGGGCGTGATGATCGCCAAGGCGATGCCGGGAACGCCGGTGAAGACAATGTGGTCGCGCGCCGAGGACATGCAGCACGGCTACTACCGTCCGGCCAGCGTGGTGAGGATGAAGGCCGGCCTCGATGCAAGCGGCAATCTCATCGCGATGCACACCCGGATCGCCTGTCCGTCGATCCTCAAGGTGCTGATGCCGGGAGCCCTCAACAAGGAGGGCATCGACTTCACGGCGGTGCGCTCGTTCACCGACATGCCCTATGCGGTGCCGAACCAGCAGGTCGACTACGCCATGCGCAATGGCCATGTTCCCGTCGGCTTCTGGCGTGCGCCGGGCCAGCAGAATGCCTTCTACCGCGAGTGCTTCATTGATGAATTGGCGATCGCTGCGGCGCGGGATCCGCTCGAATACCGGTTGGCGATGTTGAAGCAGGACGACAAGAACCGTCTCGTCCTTGAAGCCGTAGCAAAAGCGGCGGGCTGGGGAACGCCGCTGGCGCCCGGCGTGCACCGCGGCCTTGCGCTCGCCGACGGCTTCGGCAGTTTCTCTGCGATGGTGGCGGAGGTATCGGTCAGCGCCAAGGGGGAGGTAAAGGTGCGGCGCATTGTCGTGGCCATCGACTCGGGTCATGTGGTGAACCCCGACACCTGCCGGGCGCAGGCGGAGGGCAACGTGATCTATGGTCTCGGCGCCATTCTCTACCAAGAGAACAACGTCAGGAACGGGCGAATCGTGGAATCGAACTTCCACGATTTCCGCCTGCCGCAGATGGCCGAGATGCCCAGGGTTGAAACCGTGCTGGTACCGACCGGCGGCTTCTGGGGCGGACACGGCGAGCCGGCCATCCTGCCGCTGGCCCCGGCAGTGTGCAATGCCCTCTTCGCCGCCACCGGCAAGCGCATCCGCTCGCTGCCGCTCAAGCACCACGATCTGGGCCGGGCCTGAAGCGGCGACAGCCTTGGCCAAAACAATTGAATAGATTCCTCTGACGTCGGCCCGGACTTTCGATAGAGTAGCGAGTATCGACTCCCCGAGGGCAGCAAATGAAGGGCCCCCTTGCCACTACCACGAACGGCATATTCACCGCCAGTCGAATGACCGCCTTGCCACCCCCTAGAGAACAAAGCCCCAGGAAAACACCCGATGCCCACTACAACCAAACCACTGAGCGAAAAAGCCCTGCTGGCGATGCCCGTTCGTTCCTACATGAACGCGGACCAGCTCGACTTTTTCCGTGATCTGTTGCGCAAGCAGCGCCAGGATCTCCTCGACAACGCCACCATGACCATCGATCACCTGCGTGATGGCGAGGCGGAAGCCGACCCCAACGACCGCGCCACCATCGAAGAGGAAAACGCACTCGAACTGCGCATCCGCGATCGCGAGCGCAAGATGCTGCCGCGTGTCGAGGCCGCGTTGAGGCGCATCGAAAGCGGCCAATTCGGCTTCTGCGAGGAGACCGGCGATCCGATCGGCCTGAAACGCCTGCTGGCGCGCCCGACGACATCGTTCTCGATCGAAGCCCAAGAGCGCCACGAGTCACGCCAGCGGATACAAGGCAAGTAACAAAGCACGCATCGCTTCCGCAGAACAGACGTCATGGTCGGCAGTACAACTCCCAAGCGCAAGACGCCCGCGAGAAAGCGCGGGGCGGCAAAGCCGACGTCGAAAACACCCGCGCCGGAACACGCCGAGTCGGGTCTGGTCGATCAGATGCGCGCGATGGCCGGCAAGGTGCTCGACATTGGCGCCACCACGGTTGGCGCCGCAAGAACCTTGCACACCGCGACAGAGATCGCCAAGGCGCTGCTGCCGGGCTTGTCCGAACCTGGTGCGTGGACCAGAACGGGAGCGACTCTGCGCCGCATACGCGAAGCGGCAGGCCTGACCATCACCGAAGTGGGGGCGGCGATCAACCTGAAAGACCCATCCCTGATCGAAGCCTGGGAAAATGGCCGTATCGCCGTTCCCTTCGAACTCATTCTGCGCCTGGCAGCAGTACTTGGCCGCAACGACCCGGTCGGCTTCGTCATGAAGTTCACCCGCAGTTCCAATCCGGACCTGTGGCGCAGTCTCGAAGGGCTCGGTGTCGGCAAGTTGCTGATCCAGTCCGCGCGCGAACGCGAGTTCGCCAATATCTACCGGGGTGACGACGAGGCGCGCAGCCTGACCGACAAGGAGTTCGCCGAGGTTCTCACATTCACGCGCGCGGCATTTGAAATGGCCATGGCGTTTCGCGGACGGAGCGCCAAGCGCATCAAGTGAAAAGCTGCCGGCCACTGCGGCAGCGGCACCCGCTACCAGCCCAAACTACCGGCCACGATCCGGATTTCCCGGACACCTTGAATTTCTCATCCTCCATGCGCCGTTTTATTCCTCACCTGCTGCCCATTCTCATCGCCAGCCTGCTCCTTCAGGGTTGCAGCGGCCTGCGCCTTGGCTACGGCAACGCCGACAGCCTTGTCCGCTGGTGGATTGACCCCTACCTCGCCATGTCGCCGGAACAGGACGCACTGGCGCGCGAGCGTCTGGCCAGCTTTCATGCCTGGCACCGCAAGACCCAGTTGCCGGATTACCTTGCCTTGCTGCGCCAGGGCCGGAAGTTCGTCGCCGGCAAACCCACGGCCGCCGATGCGCTACTGCTCGGCGACGGCATCATCCGCCGCGGAAGGACGCTGGCCGAACAGGCGACTCCGGACATCGCCGACTTCCTGCTTACCGTCAGCGCCGAGCAGATTGAGCGCATGGCCGGGCGCCAGGCGGAAAAGAACGCCGACCATGCCAAGGAGGCGCTACTCGCCGAGGGCGAAAGCGGGCGGCGCAAGGCGCGCTACAAGCGCGTGCTGGAGCGGGCCGAATACTGGTTCGGCGACTTCAGTGGCGAACAGAAGGACACGCTGCGACAACTCATCAACGGCCAGAGCGCAGGCGGCCAGTTCTGGTACGAGGAACGGCTGCGACGCCAGCGCGACTGGCTCGCCCTGATGCGCCAGGTGCAGCGCGAGCGCCCGCCGCGCGAGCGAATCATTGAGTTGCTGCGCGACTACGCGGCGCGCTTCGCCATGCCGGCTGATCCCGCGCGACTGGCACGGGCGGTCGCGCTGCGTCGCGCCTCGGCGGAAATCGTCGTGGCCATCCATGCCATGAGCACAGCGGCGCAGCGTGCCCATGCCGAGCAAAAGCTGGATGAATTTATCCGCGATTTCACCGAGTTGTCACAAGAACTCTGACACGACATCCCCAAGCAAACAGAAAGCTTCGTCCCGGGCAAAGATGCCTCGCTTGGTGGCGAATACCCGGTGATGAACGTCACCCTGCTCCACCCCGAGGACCAGGGCTGCTTCTCCAGCTTCGGCGCCCACCCGCGTTTCGAAATCGCCCTCGAGCGCGCCCTCACCGAACTGCTGCAGGGCCGCGGCCTGGATGCCCTGGCCGGTTTCCGGAACCCGGCTTCGACCTGGACGAAATCGCCGCCTCGCCCAACATCGTGAATCACTTCGTCGATTCCAGCGGCATCATCAGCTGGAACTTTCTCGGCGACAGGCCGGACTTCGAATTCTGCGACTGGAATTTCAGCAGCACCACCGCCGAGGACTATCGGTGGCTGGTGGACCGGGCGCATCGCTCCGGCCATGACATCTACATCGCCGACTTCAAACACCTCGGCGTCTATGCCTGCCGGATTCTGGTGCCGGGCATGTCGGAAATCTACCCGCTGGATGAACTGGAATGGGAGAACAACAGCGTCGGCAACACGATCCGCGAGGCCATCCTGCACCTGCCGCAACTGGACGACGACGAATGCGCCGATCTGCTGGATACGCTGACGGAGCTCGACCTGCAGGACCAGAAGCCCGTCGCCGCGCTGATCGGGCTGGCCGCCTACGCCAAGTTGCGTCACTGGCAGTTGGAGGGTCTGCTCAATAATCTCACGCTCCCGCTGTCACCTCTGATACCGTAGACGTTTTGCTATCCGAATCGCATTGCTTGCATGACCGATACCGTCCGCCCTTCTCCCCGTCGTCCAAAGAACACCGTTGTGGAAACCCTGATCGCGACGTTCGCAGTCTTCCGCGATTGCCAGCCCCTCGCCATCGGCGTGCACAAGACCATCCGCGAGCGCCTGCCAGGCATCGGCGCCGGCCAGTTGCACCATGCCCTCAAAACCCACACCGCATCTACCCGTTATCTCAAGGCCTTGTCACAGGGAACAACCCGCTTCGACCTCGACGGCACAGCCGCCGGAATCGTGACTCCCGAACAGCAAAAGCAGGCCCTCGACAGTCTGCGTGAGCGCTTCAGGAAACAGGCCGAGCGGCGCAAAGCAGAACTTCAGGCGCAAGAGCATCAGCAGAAGCTCCTCAAGCTGGTCGAGACATTCAACTCCCGCTGAGTCCGCGCTTCCGCCAACCCTTACCTGGTACGTTTGCCGCGCGCTGCTTCCAGGTGCATGCAGAGTTTTTCGGCGCCATCCAGAACGCGCGGCGTGTGGCGCTGGATCAGGTCCGGCGGGACGAAATACAGGTTGTCCCGCGCCACCGCGGACAGGGTGCGCCAGCGCTTCCAGTCGTCCAGCCATTCCGGTCGCACGTCGCCCATGCCGCTGGCTACGATGACCTCGGGATTGGCGGCGATGACTGCTTCCACGGTGACGGTCGGCGCCAGTATCGGTAGTTGGGAAAACACGTTGCGTCCACCGCACAGACCTATGGCATCGCTGATGATCTGCTTGCCGTTGACGGTCATCAGGGGCTGCTTCCAGATCTGATAGAACACATTCACCGGCGGCCTCTGGCTGTAGCGCTCCGCCAGGCTTGAGTAGCGCTCGCGAAATGCCCTGGCTGCCGCGTTGGCCGTCACCTCCGTTCCTGCCAGCTGGCCGATGCGCTCCAGGTCGCCGGCAATGTCCTGAATCCGCTTCGGCTCCGAAAGGTAAACGTTCAAACCCATGCTTCGCAGGCGGGAAATCGACGCCGGCGAGTTGCCGCTTTCCCAGCCCATTACCAGATCGGGTTTGAGGGCAACGATGGCTTCCAGATCGAGCTGGGAAGATCCTCCCACTCCGGACAGGGTCCTCGCCGCCGGCGGATAGTTTCCGTAATCGACATTCCCCACCACCCGATCTCCCGCTCCGGCGGCGAACAGCAGTTCCGTAATGTGCGGCGCCAGGCTGACGATGCGCCGCGCCGGTGCGACGAGCTTGATGGTAATGCCGCTGACATCGGTCACGACAATCCCGGCACACGCCGGCTGGCACACCAGAGCGGCAGCAACGAGTTGCAGCAGCGAAGACAACAAGTGGCGCATGGGATAATAGGGCGATGACGGACACGGCATTCTAACGATGTGCGGACCGGCGATACTCCAGTGACCAGACAAACCCATATCCGCCCCGCTGACGTCCGCGGCTTGAGCCGCCTCGCCATCGATGCAACGCTCGGTCTGACCCGACTGGTCGAGACCATGCACTACAACATCTCGCGCGCCCCGGGAATAGTCGGAAAGCATAGCCGGGAACCGACGAGGGGAATTACCGGGCTGGTCTATCGCACCATACAGGGCACGACACGGCTGGTCGGCAGCGGCATCGATGCGCTGCTCGCCCAGTTGACTCCGCTTCTCGACCGGCAACCGGCATCGTCATCAAGCCAGCGCGAAGCAGTGCTTGCCGCGCTCAACGGCGTATTGGGCGATCACCTCGCCGCCAGCAATAACCCGTTGGCCATCACGATGCAGTTGCGCCACGACGGGCGTCCGCTGTCCCTGACGGCGCAAAGTCTGGCGGCGGACATTGCGAAGCCCGGCGGAAAGATTCTGCTGCTGGTGCACGGACTTTGCATGAACGATCTGCAATGGCGCCGCAACGGGCACGACCATGGCGAGGCATTGGCGAGCGCGACCGGCTTCACTCCGCTCTACCTGCACTACAACAGCGGCGAGCATGTTTCCAGCAACGGCCGCGCCTTTGCCGGCATCTTGGAAGAACTGGTGCGCGCCTGGCCCGTTCCCGTGGAGAAACTGGTGATTGTGGGGCACAGCATGGGCGGGCTGGTGGCGCGCAGCGCCTGCCACTACGGCAAACTTGCCGGGCAAACATGGCTGCAACACCTGCGGCAAATGGTTTTCCTCGGCACCCCGCATCACGGCGCCCCGCTGGAACGAGGAGGCAACTGGGTAAATATGGTGCTCGAAGTCAGCCCCTATACGGCCGCGCTGGCCCGCCTGGCGAAGATTCGCAGTGCGGGCATTACCGATCTTCGCCACGGCAGCATCCTCGATGCCGACTGGCAACATGGCGACCGCTTTGCGCGCTCGATGAAAGGCACGTTCGTCGCGCTGCCGGAGGGCGCGAAGTGCTACGCGGCAGGTGTCACGATTGCGAAAGCGGCGGACGATCCGGGCGAACCGCTGCTGGGCGACGGGCTGGTGCCTTTGCGCAGCGCACTGGGCCAGCACAAGGATGCGAAGCGGAGCCTGAATTTCCCCGAATCGCGGCGGTGGGTCGGCCACGGCATGAATCACCTGGATCTGCTGGATAACGCCGAGGTATGCGAGCAGTTGCGCAAATGGCTCTGCTGAGCTCTGAACGAACCGCCCGCAGCCCGAGCATCGGCTTTTTGTTGAGACTACAATGCAGGAAAATTTCGGGAGGAACACATCGTGGAAAAGATCTGGCTCAAGCACTATCCGGCAGGCGTACCCGCTGAAATCGATCTTGATGAGTTCCGCTCGATCGGGGACCTGTTCGCCAGGAGCGTAAAGCTGTACGGGCCGCGCACCGCCTATATCAACATGGACAAGGCGATCACATACGCCGAACTGGATCGCCTGTCGGCGGCCTTCGGTTCCTACTGCCAGTCGGTGTTGAAGCTGCCCAAGGGCGCCCGCATCGCACTGATGATGCCCAACCTGCTGCAATACCCGGTCTGCCTGTACGGCGCCTTGCGCGCCGGCTACACGGTGGTGAACTGCAACCCGTTGTACACCGAGCGCGAACTTGAACACCAGCTCAAGGATTCCGGCGCCGAAGCGATCGTCATAGTCGAAAACTTCGCCCATGTGCTGGCAAATGTAATCGCCCGCACGCCGATCAAGCATGTGCTGGTCACCCAACTGGGCGACATGCTGGATTTCCCCAAGCGCCTGATCGTCAATGTCGTCGTCAAATATGTCAAGAAGATGGTGCCGGCGTGGAAGCTGCCAATCGCAATCGAACTGCGCGATGCGCTGGCCGAGGGCGCCCGCTTGCCCTTGCAACCCGTCGAAGTCGGCCACGACGATCTCGCCTTCCTGCAATACACCGGCGGCACGACGGGCGTCTCGAAAGGAGCGATGCTGACCCACCGCAACATCATTGCCAATCTGCAGCAGGCACACGCCTGGATCGCTCCCTTCCTGCGCGAGGAAGAAATCATCATTACCGCCCTGCCCCTGTATCACATCTTCGCGCTGACGGCGAACTGCCTGACCTTCTTCAAGATCGGCGCCACCAACGTGCTGATCACCAACCCACGCGACATTCCCGGCTTCATCAAGGAGATCGGCAAGTACAAGTTCTCGACGATCACTGGCGTCAATACGCTGTTCAACGCCATGGTGAACAATCCGGATTTCGCCAAGCTCGACTTGAGCCAGCTCCATCTCACGCTGGGCGGAGGCATGGCGGTGCAGCGCGCGGTCGCCGAGCGCTGGAAGCAGATCACCGGCGCCACCCTGATTGAAGCCTATGGGCTGACCGAGACCTCGCCCGCAGCCACCATGAATCCGATCGACATCATCGAATACAACGGCACCATCGGTCTGCCGATTTCATCAACCGAAGTCACCATTCGCGACGACGACGGCAAGGACCTCGCCCTGGGCGAACGCGGCGAATTGTGCATCCGCGGTCCGCAAGTGATGAAGGGCTACTGGAACCGCCCCGAAGAAACCGCCAAGGTCATCATGGCCGACGGCTTCCTGCGCACCGGCGACGTGGCGATCATGGACAGCAGCGGCTATGTCAAGATTGTGGACCGCAAGAAGGACATGATTCTGGTCTCAGGCTTCAACGTCTACCCCAACGAGATCGAAGACGTCTTGGCCATGCATCCGGGCGTACTGGAATCGGCGGCGGTGGGCGTGCCGGATCCAAAGACCGGTGAAGCCGTCAAGATCTATGTGGTCAAGAAGGATCCGAATCTGACCGAAGCAGCGCTTCTGGAACATTGCCGTGCCAACCTGACCGCCTACAAAGTGCCGCGTCAGATCGCATTCCGCAATGATCTGCCCAAGACCAACGTCGGCAAGATCCTGCGCCGAGAACTGCGCGACGAGAAGGCCTGACGCCGGCGTACTACGGAGACGCGAAGATGAGCGAGATCAGGGTCGTCCGCACGCACGGCGTAACACTCAAGCGGGCGCGCAAGGGTGCCGAGCAAATTGCCGAGGAACTGGGCGAGGAGTTCGGCCTCGACCATGAGTGGGATGGCGACACCCTGCGCTTTCAGCGCATGGGTGTTTCCGGGCATATCGAGGTTGGCAAGAAGGAAGTTGAGATCTACGTCAAGCTCGGCTTCCTGCTCATGGCGCTGGGACCGCGCATCGAGCACGAAATCAATCGTTTCTGCGACGAGCACTTCGGACCCGAAGCCTAGCCCGGCGGTTGACGTAGAATCCCCGTCATGCCTACGCCAGATGGATGGGAAGAAGCGCAAAGTTCGCGACGGGAAGCCAAGCGCTACCGTGCTCGCTGGAAAGTGGCGCTCGTGTTCGACGCTACGCCCGGCAAGCCGATGTTCAAGACCTTGACCCACGACCTGTCGATGAACGGAACATCGTTGCAGTGCGATACGAATGAAAAGCCCAATGCCGTCCTGACACTGCTGTTGCGTCTCCCGCCGATGGACGGCATTCCGCCGCGAGTCATCAAACTCAAGTCGGTTGTCATGTCGTCGATGCCATTCCGGGGAGGGTTCCGCCTTGGCCTGAGTTTCATCCAGGATCCAGAGCTCGACAAACTGCGCGCAATCCTCGGTACGCTTGACCTTTCCGGTGACAGTCTGCCTTCCGATCCTGAAGGAGACGAGCTGCCGAAGCTGATGCTTTAATCAGTCTTTCAGGGAACCGATCAGTCCAACATAGCGCGTCATCGCGTCATCGCTGGTGGTGCCCTTGATCGCCGCCCAGGCATCGTACTTTGCGCGACCCACCATGTCGGTGAAGCCCGGACGTTTGCCCTCGACGTCACCATCGGTCGCCTGCTTGTAGAGTGTGTAGAGTTGCAACAGCACATCGTTCGAGGGCCGCTCCGGCAGCTTCTTGGAATCGGCCACGGCTGCTTCAAATTGCTTCTTGAGTTTGCTCATGTCATCTTTCGTCGCGTTAGGTGTGGTTGCCGGGATTTGGCTTGGATTATTATATGCCGTCAACTTCGAGGGAACGCGCAATGCTCCGACGCGAAAGAATGTCAGCCGTCGATACAGCCTGGCTGCGCATGGACCGGCCGACCAATCTGATGATGATTGTCGGTGTCATGGTTTTCAAAGAGCGGATCGACTTCGACCGGCTGCGCAACACCGTCGACGCGCGCCTCGTAGGGCGCTACCGGCGCTTTCGTCAATGTGCGGTGCAGGAGGTCGCCGGCGCCTTCTGGCAGGACGATCCTGATTTCGACATCGACGCACACCTCAAGCGCCGCGCCCTGCCCGCCCGTGCCGGCAAGCAGGAATTGCAGGCACTCGCCAGCGAACTCGCGGTGCAACCGCTCAATCCGGGCAAGCCGCTGTGGCGCTTCGACCTGATCGAGGACTACGAGGGCGGTTCGGCAGTCGTCGTACGCATCCATCACAGCATCGCCGACGGCATCGCGCTGGTGGGCGTGATCCTCTCGCTCACCGATCTTTCGCCGCACGCAACCGCGCAAAGACACGTCGCCCCGGAACCGCTAGACGCGGACGCAGACGAAGTTCCTGTCGGGCTGCTTGAAACACTGGCCGAAACACTCACTTCAGCCCTCAGCATGGGCACCGAGCTGGGCGGCAAGGCGTACGACCTGGCCTCGGACCGGGATCGATTGTCCGCTTATGGCAGATACGGCATCGGCCTGCTTACCGAACTCGCCAAGCTGCTCGCGATGCCGCCTGATTCGCCCACCAGCCTCAAGAGCAAGACCAGCACGGTCAAGCGCGTGGCGTGGTCGGACCCGATCCCGCTGGGCGAGGTCAAGGCACTGGGCAAGGCGCTTGGCTGCTCGGTCAACGACATTCTGTTGTCCGCCGTCGCCGGTGCGCTGCGCGCCTATTTTCAGCAGAAGGGCGAAACCGTATGCGACGTGGAAGTCCGCGCCATGATTCCGGTCAACCTGCGCACGGCCCGGGACGAAGGTACCCTGGGCAACCGCTTCGGCCTCGGCACGCTGTCGCTGCCGCTGCATGAAGCCAACCCGTTCGCGAGGCTGTTCATGGTGCGAAGCCGCATGAACGAACTCAAGGGCTCGTATCAGCCGCCACTGACGCTCGGCATCCTCGCCGCCGTCGGTGTTGCCCCGAAGATCATTCAGCAGGAATTTCTCGACATCCTCGCCGCCAAGGCCAGCGCCGTGATGACCAACGTCCCCGGACCGAAACAGCCCCTGTATCTGGCCGGCTCGCGCCTGGCTCAGTGCATGTTCTGGGTGCCGCAGTCAGGTGACATCGGCATTGGCATTTCGATCCTGAGCTACAACGACAACGTGCAGTTCAGCCTCATTACCGATCGCCATTTTGTTCCAGATCCGGAGACCATCACGCCGCTGTTCGCCGCCGAAATCGACAAGATGATGCTGGCGTTGCTGATGCTCGACTGGGAAGCACCGTTTGATCCGGCGCAGGTAGAAGAACAGCTGTTCGGCAAACGCATGCCGCCGCCGCTCAGTGCGGTCGGAGCAGGACTCAAGGCGCTGGCGGTAACGCCCGCCGCACGGGTGTCGAAACGGTTTCACAAACCGGCTTAGAAACTAGTCTTCGAGTTCCGACTTGGCCAACTCCACGTCGAGCCGTTCCATGGCCTCGACCGGTGTTGTCGCCGCAGCCTTTTCGTAGAGATTGACCGCCTGATCCATCTTGCTCTGGCCGAATAGCATGACCAAGGCATTGGCGTATTCGATGCAGGCGATGGCTGAATCTGGTGTGAGTTTCAGCGCCATCTCGAAGTGCTTCACCGCAGACTCCCTGCTCGCACCGAAGGTCAGCTTGCCAACCATTGCGCCGACCTTGTCCACCACCTCGGCATGGTAGGCGCCCAGAGCACTATGGGCCTCGGCGTGTTTCGGTTCGAGCTTCAGGGTGCTTTCCAGCGCCGCCTTGATCTTGCCTCCCAGTCCGTGTGTCAGGGCGTTGAGCACCGAGATGCCCTGACTGTAGCGGCCCAACGCATAGGCCTGAAAATAGTAGGCGTTGGCATTCTCCGGTTGCGCCTGCTGCAATTCCTCGCAGCGCGCGGAAACGGCCTGAAACAGCTCCAGCTTGCGTTTGTCATCGCCCTCGAGGTAGGTGGCGTAAATCATGGCGGCCTTGTTGGCGGCGTTATATCCGTCCAGACCGACAGCCAAACCTGCCTCGCAGGCCTTGTGGAATTCGCCCTGATGATAGAGGCGCCACGCCTCCTGAACGGCGGCATCCGCGGGAAAGGGTTCGCAATCGCCGCGATGCAGTCGCTCCCAACCCTTCTTTAGTGCGGCACCCGCGTAAACAAATGCCTTGCCCTCATGCGGAAACTTGTTCCACGCCGGCTTTGCCATGATGGGTCTCGTCCTGCTCTCAGGCAGTCAAGTAATTCTTCGACACTTCCTCGAACAGCTTGCGCGAGCGCCCCGTCAAATAGGGCGCGGAGAGCGCCATGACCTGAAACGCACCCCGCGACAGGCTTTCCCCGTCGATTGTCTTCCGCGGATCACTGACAAATTCAAACGACAGCCAGTATGTAGCGACGACGGTCATGTTGACCGCCAGCGCCTGAATCTCGGCGGGCGTCGCTTTCATGTCGCCCGTCGCCACCAGCCCCTTGCAGATCAGGGTCGCGGTATGGATCTTGTGCGCGACGATGCGCTTGAAATGCGTTTCGAGTATCCGGTTGCGCGACAGCAACTCGTTGATGTCGCGGTAGAGGAAGCGAAACTTCCAGATGTTCTCGAACAGAAGATGCAGAAACAGCCAGATATCCTCGACATCGGGCGGGCGCCGCGCCGGCGCCGCCAGCGTTTCATCTATGCCGCGTTCGAAGTCGGCGAACAAGGACTCGATGATCTCGTCCTTGTTGTGGAAATGGTAGTAGAGGTTGCCCGGACTGATCCCCATCTCGTCGGCGATCAACTGCGTCGTGACATTCGGTTCGCCAAAGTCATTGAACAGCACCAGGGCGGTTTCCAGGATGCGCTCTCGCGTGCGACGCTTCGGCTTTCTTTCCATCACTCACCCGTTTCCACTATTCATTCGAGGATAGCAGAAACACCGCCACTTCCTGATTCGGCTGCGGCGGTGCGCCTACAAAACCCTTCAGGATGCTGTCTTGGGTGCTGTCTTGGGTGCTCCCTTGCGCACAGGCTTGGCCGCTGCGCTTTTCGGCTTCACCACCTTGGGTGAGCCGGCGTTCAGCTTGTCCACCGCCGCCTTCAATTCCGCCACGCGCTTGGCCAATGCCGCAACATCGGCCTTGGTCGGCACGCCCAGGCTGTTCAATGAACGAGCGACCCGATTCTCGAATACCTGCTCCAGCTTGTCCCAGGTACCGGTGGCCTTGGCGGCCATTTCGGTGACCTTGTCCTCTGCCACCTTGCGGGTCGTCTTCTGGATCGACTCGCCCTGACGCACCAGCGCGTCGAACATCTTGTTGCCTTCCCGCTGCGCCTTGGCGAACGCACCGAGGCCGGCCAGCCAGATCTGCTGGGCCGATTCGCGAATGGTGGCGGAAAGCTGACTGTCTTCGCCGATGGCCTTGAGTTTCTTTACCACGATTTTCTTTACCATAACAATCTCCTGACTGAATTGATCCCTACCGATTCGCCCGTGAGGCCTGGGCGGACGCTCTGCCTGTCACGCAGCAAAGCTTAGCGACTCGTGTTAGAGAGATCACACTAATGTCCTAGGGGAAACCCTCTAGGCTGCCGGACGCTTTGCCTTGAGCGGCTTTGAGGCGACTCGCTTGCGTGAGCGCGCCGCTGCGGGTACAGTCGCGACCGCCTGAGTTGCGGTCTTTGCCGCCCCGGTTCCTGAGACACTTGCCCTGGAGCGCGAACGCGATGCTTGTTGCGCAGGCTCCGGCCGGGGAAGGATCGCGGTTTCGAGTTCCTGCAGCGCATCTGCCGCGTACACCGCCAGCCGTTGCATGCTCGGCAAGGATGAGTGGCAGCCGGTGAAGCCGAAGTTCATCGAACCGGCGTAGCTCTGACACGTAATGTTCAGCGCCTGTCCGTGCGTCACGATAGATGCCGGATAAGTCGCGACGAGCTCGGCGCCGCGGAAATACAGCGGTTTGTCCGGCCCCGGTACATTGGAGATCGTGATGTTGAACATCGGCCGCGTGCGCCCGCCAATTCCGGTCAGCAGCGTAATAATGGTCGGTGCCATGAGCAGTATCGTGTATTGGAGCATGGCCTGTTTCGGCAGGTTCTGAACATGGTCCTTGGCATGGCGAACCGAGTTGTGAATTGCCGCCAGACGTTCCTTCGCATCGGCAATGTCGGTGCCCAGCGTGGCGATGATGAAGGTGATCGCATTGCCGCTGCCTTCGTCGTCCATAGGTCGCACCGAGACGGGAATGCCCGTCGTCAGGGACTTATCAGGCAGGTTGTCGCTCTCCAGAAGGAAGCGCCGCAGAGCGCCCCCGCAGATCGCCAGTACCACGTCGTTGAGCGTGCATTCCGCCGCCTTCGCCAGAGTGCGCAGACGCTCGATGGAGAACTGCTGCGTGGCGAAACGCCGCTTCTCGCGCACCCGACCGTTGAGCACGGAGCGCGGCGACGTAAAGGGTACGATCATGCCCTCACCGGCATCACCCACGCGCCTGAGCATCGTGGCGAAGGCCGCGACCAGTTGCGGAATCGTCTGCGCCTGACCGCGCAAGGCCTGTACCGCCGCGGCCGCTGCATTGGCGACAGTCGGCAGCAGGGTGTCGCGTTCCCGCCTCGCGCCGGACTCGAGGCCGGCGTCCCAGAACGGCGGCAGTGCAACACTCTTTTCGCGGTCGGGTGACATCGCCCGCTGCAGCAGTTTCATTCCGCTGACGCCATCGATCAGGGAGTGGTGCATCTTGATGAACAGGGCAAAGCGGTCGCCCTCCAGCCCCTCGATGATGGTGCATTCCCAGGGCGGGCGGCTCAGATCCAGCGGCGTGCTTTGCAGGCGGCCGACCAGCTCGCCGAGTTCCCTCTCACCGCCCGGCCAGGGTAGGGCCGCGTGCCGCACATGGTATTCGAGGTCGATGTCGTCGTCCTCTATCCACGCCGGCATGGGGTTCTTGTTGAAGGCATATTTCAGGCGTCGGTTCCAGGGAGGGCTGAATTCCCGGTGGCCGCGAAACTCGGCCATCAGCTGGCGCATGTAGTCCTTGGGCGCTCCCTCGGGCAACCGGAACTGCAACAGGCCGCCGACATGGTTGGGAGTTGCCCGCGACTCGGTGAACAACCAGGCGGAATCCAGCGGATTAAGACGAACGGAATTCATGGCTTCAACCCTCATGCCGGATCAGGAGTCATTGTTATGCCTTCGTCTTCTTCTTCACAATCGCATCGCGTGCCGCATTCTTCGCCGGTACTTGTTTTGCAGCAACCTTCTTCGGCGCAACCACGATTTTCGCGGGAGCCTTCTTTGGCACGGCCTTCTTTGCCGCGGACTTCTTTGTCACGGCCTTCTTCGACACAGCCTTTGCCGCCGTAGTGCCGCCTGATTTCTTCCTGGTCAAACGCGCCTTTCTTGCGAGGGCCACTACCCTGGCAATATCTTCGTCGGAGTACACGCCCTTGACACCCGATATGGCGGACAGCTTCATGCCATGCTTGATACCGAGCTTGTAGATCTCCTTGACCTTTTCCCACTCGGTGTCGCGGCCGATGGTGAATACCTCGAATCGACCTTCCAGCGCCAGCACGATGGTTTCCGCCAGGCAGGCGTAAATGACATTCTTTGGCAGGCCGATGGACTTCATGCCCTTGACCGGGGTTGGCAGTTCGATTTCACCCGATTCGATCACCAGCACATCAGGACGCTTGGCCACCTCCTCGGCAGGCAGATCCAGCGGGCGCGCGACATCGGTAATGACGCAACCCGGCTTGACTTTGGTGATGTCCAGAATCTTCTTGCCGGCCCCCGAAGTGGAGGTCACGATCATGTCCATGTCACCCAGCAGACTGTCGTAATCAGTCGATGCGGTGATCTTGGCATCCGGCGTGTCCAGCAAAATCGAGTCCCTCAGTTCATTGAGTTTCTTGATATCGCGACCCGCGATTACGACTTCGTCGAAGGCCATGGCCAGCAGACGGGCGCTGACCGACCCGATGGAGCCAGTTGCGCCGATCACCATGGTCTTGGCCGGAACCTTCTTGGCGCCCTTCTTCACCGAAATCAACCCCATGCGTCGCATGGCGTCGGCCGCTGCCCACAGCGCACCCGATGCTGAGTAGCTATTGCCGGTGGTGATCGGAATGCTCGCGCGTCGCGCCACGGTAATCCCTGCATCGCCGACGACCTTGGTGAAGGCACCCAAACCCATGATCTGGGCCCCCAACCCTTCAGCAATCCTTGCCGCATGCAGCAAACGCCGGTAAGTGAATTCGGGGCTGTGCGACAGCATTTCCTTGGGCGTTCCACCCACCGAAATCAGCCAGCCTTCGGCCTCGGCGCCCGTGGGCGAGATGATGTTGCTCATCTTGCAATAGACCATCGGGGGCAGGTAGGCGGCGAGTGTCTCCACTCCGTCCATGATCACCTTCGGCGTGGCTTTGGGAAGCGGGAAACCTTTTTTGATGTACTCCTGGCTTAGCGGATGCACGACAAAGGCAAACCGGCGGATGTTGCGGAAATGCCCGGTGGGGTGGAGCAAGCGCGGCTTGATGTCGAGTTCGTTGATTATTTCCTCGAAATCGTGGTCGGTCAGTTCTGATTCCGACTTTTCCAGCGCAGCAAGGATCATGGCAGAGATGGTGCTGATACCCACCACTTTGTCGAACAGTTTCGGCGAAACATCCACCACCAGATTGACTTTGTGCCTCGTGAAGAATGCAAGTCGCTCGTCATCCACGGCCGAGGTGATGAGGGTCTTGCCTTCCAGATTACCGCCAGAGGTAACCGCCTCAATTTCCCGAAAAGTGCCGACAACAACGTGGGACTTGGCGACGGCACTGGCGACGATCTTGTTCTTCAGGGGGCTCAGGACGGACTTCAGGAATTTCCCCGGCAAGAAGTCGGAAATAAGTTCCTTGCCCTTGGCGTAGAGTTCAAGTTGCTCGAGCGAACCCAGCAGAAGAGGCGAACCCGCCTGGAATACCGGATCGGCAAAGCTCAGGTTCCTGGTGTAATCAGACAAGGCGACCGCCATGTCGTAGTTGCGCATGCCGGACAAGAACAGAACCAGATTGTTGTTGAAGTAATTGCCCAACTCCTTCTGCACATGGCGTATGGCCCGCACTTGCAGCAGTCGGCGCAAGCTGGCGCCCGTGGTGACCGGTACCCGCGTCACGACCTGCATCAGGCGCTGCGATTCCTTGTTGACGATCGTGCGCAATCCGACATGATAGTGGTCGGCCATATCGCTCAAAGCGATGGCATCCGAATTGGCTTGCTGGCGCCGCATCAACTCCCAGGCCTTGCTGCTGTCCTTGTCGGCGCCCAAACGGCGGACCGAGAACTCCTGACCCAGAAACCTGGTCTTGAATTCAAAATCCTTCTTGGACGGTCCCAACGTCACGGTAACTACTTTCTTCATAGTCTCTGGCCTCATCAATTTGATTGAACATCAATCCATGTTTGCATCGGAATGACGGGTACTATCCAATTTTCTTTCCGCGCCGAGCCGGTTTCTTTACTGAAGCGACGGGCGGCAACACCTGGCGGATGATGTCTTCGCAAACGGCTTGCGTCATATAGCGTGGTACCGGATAGCCAGTGTGAGCTTCATGGCATGCGGCTTCGGCCAGTTGAGGAATATCGGACTCCTTCAAGGCTGACAAGAAGGTCGGTATCCCCAGGTCAAGATTGAGTTGATCCACCGCATCCAGAAACTTCTGCGCCAATACGTCGTCCGCTTCATTCTCCTGGCCAAGTTTGGCGCGCACCGCCAGCAAGGCCAGCCTGTCCGTTATGGCCGGGAGCGAATACTTCAGAACCAACGGCAGCATGATGGCATTGGCAAGGCCATGGGGAGTGTGGTATTTGCCGCCAAACTGATGTGCAATGGCATGCACATAGCCAACATTGGCGCGGGTAAAGGCCAATCCGGCGTAGGTGGCGGCGAGGGACATTTTCTCCCGCGCGCCCAGGTTCTTTCCGTCGGTGTACACCACTCGCAGGTTTTCGAATATCAGCCCGACCGCTGACAAGGCCATGTCATCCGTGTAGGGATTGGCCCAATGCCCGACAAAGGCTTCGATGGCGTGTGTTAGTGCGTCAATGCCTGTCGCTGCGGTGATATGGGGCGACAGTCCGGTCATCAGGCAAGGATCGAGCGCCGCCATCTTTGGCACCAGGCGCGTATCAACGATCACCAGTTTGGTATGATTTTCCGGATCCGATATGACGGCGGCAACGGTCACCTCCGAGCCGGTGCCGGCGGTAGTTGGAACGGCGTAGATCTTGACAGGCGTTTGCAGGCCCTTGAAATAGCCGGCCAAATCGCGCAGCGTCTTGCCGGGATTGGAGACTGCCGCTGCAATGGCCTTGGAGGCATCCATCGAGGAACCACCCCCGAACGCCACAATGGCGTCGCAACCGTGCTCCCAATAGAAATCAATCCCTTCTTCGATCAGGGGAATCGGTGCGTCAGGAGTTATGGCATCAAATATCACATATTCGGTACCACCCAGGGTCAGGGCCTTGGTCAGGTCGTCGAGCAGCCCCAGCTTGGAGATGATGCTGTCGGTGACGATCAGAATCTTGGCGTGACCAAACCCGGCGATGGTTTGTCCCAGCCTGCCGCTGGAACCCGGTCCCACCAGGATCGTAGGCTGCGGTATGGGCAGGAAGCGCACGGCCAGTCCGGCGCCGCGCATAGCGGCACTCAGAGCGGTGGTGCGAAGTGACTGGCTCAGCAAGTCAGATATCACGAGAACTCTCCTTTAAAACGACCGCCCACCATAACAGGCTGCCGCGATCTTAACTGTATCACCCAACATCGGCCCGTATCATCTCGGCGGCCTTTTCGCCGATCATCATCGTCGGTGCGTTGGTGTTGCCGCCGATCAGCGTAGGCATGATCGAAGCATCCACCACACGCAGACCTTCGAGACCATGCACGCGCAAGCGCGCGTCAACCACAGCCATCGGATCGGCGCCCATTTTGCAGGTGCCGACCGGGTGATAGATGGTGTCCGAACGATTCTTCAGTTCTTCGCGTATTTCGTCGTCCGAATGCACATTCGCGGTGTAAAGCTCTGCGCTGCGGATATTTGCGAGAGCGGGGGCATCCATGAGCTTCCGGGTCAGTTTGAAGCCATCAACCATGGCGTCGAGATCGTCGGGATGGTCGAAAAACTTCGGGTCGATGCTGGGCGCCGCCGCCGGATCGGCGCTGGCAAGACCCACCGTGCCGATGCTCTTGGGCCGCAACAGGCAGACATGGCAGGAATAACCGTGCCCCAGGTGCAACTTGCGAGCATGACTGTCGATCATGCCTATAACGAAATGCACCTGGAATTCCGGCGCCGGCGAATCCGGAAATCGCCGTATGAAGCCGCCGCCTTCGGCGCCGTTCGACGTCATCATCCCGGTGCGGCCCTTGCGGTAGCGACCGATCTCCTTTATCAATTGCAGTGAGCCGCCCAGGGAGATGCCGAGAAGATCGAGGGACTTGGCACGATAGTTGAAAATATAGTCCGGATGGTCCTGTAGATTCTTTCCTACACCCGGCAAATCGTGGATCACGGGAATGCCGAATTCCTGCAGTTCGGTACCGGCGCCAATGCCTGAAAGCTGCAGCAGCTGGGGCGATTGCAGTGCCCCGGCACTAAGGATCAGTTCGCGCCTCGCCTGGAACGTCTGGATTGCGCCTCCTTGCAGGAATTCCACGCCGCTGGCACGTTTGCCGGTGAACAGGATGCGCCGCGCCCGCGCCTGCGTGATCACCTTCAGGTTGGGGCGACTGGCCAGATGCGGGGTCAGATAGGCGCGCGCCGCATTCCAGCGTTCGCCATTCTTCTGCGTAACCTGATGGATGCCGATGCCTTCCTGGTCGTCGCCGTTGAAATCGGCAATCACCGGGAATCCGGCCTGCCGGGCGGCCTCAAGGTATATTTCCTGGAACGGATTCATCGACCGCAAATTGGCAACATTGAGCGGCCCGCCCTGTCCGTGATGCTCGTCCCGGAAATTCTCGTTGTGTTCCGATTTCTTGAAATAGGGCAACACCTCCCGCCAGGACCAGCCGTCATTGCCCAGCGCTGCCCAATGGTCGTAGTCCCAGGGATGGCCGCGCGTATACACCATCGCGTTGATCGAACTTGATCCGCCCAGCGCCTTGCCGCGCGGCGCATAGCCGCGCCTGCCGTTGAGGCCCGGCTGGGGAACGGTTTCGAAGGCCCAGTTATTGAGCGTGGTGGGCAGCATCAGCGCGGTGCAGAAGGGCACCTTGATCAAGGTCTGGTCATCGCTTTTTCCCGCTTCCAGAAGGCATACGCTGATGTCGGGGTCCTCCGAAAGGCGCCCTGCCACTGCACAGCCCCCTGCGCCGCCGCCTATTACGATGTAATCGAATTCCTTCATGACATTCCCGATCATTCAAATTCAAACCGATGGTTCGAGCGCTTCCATCAAACTGCCCAGCACCCTGGGCGAAAAGGCCATGCCAATATGGCTGACGCCGCCGATGGCGACGTTGGCCGCCCCTTCCAGCGTCGAGCAGGCCTGCTGCGGAAACACATAGTTGTCGTGGCAACTGTAGATCGACACCGAGGCCGGCGGTAGCGGCGCCTGCAGTGCCCTCACCCAAGCACTACCGATGCGCATCTGGCGCGCATTCGGGCCCAGGCCCAGACGTGCCAGCAGCGTGCCATGGTGCGGCGAGCCCAGCGTGATCAGGCGCGCCACCTTTCCGATGCCATGGCGTCGCAGGTAGGCGCGCGACGCCAGGCCCCCCATGCTATGGCCCACCAGGATTACCTGTGGCGCGCCGGTGGCAGCCAGCACCTCGTCGATGCGCTGAGCAATGCCTTCAGCATAGCCGTCGATGTCCGCATAGACCGGTTCCAGGCTGTGCGTCGCCACGGTCCAGCCAGCCGCTTCGAGCTTGCGCCGCAGCCAGAACCAGAACCCCCGGTTGCACTGATAGCCGTGGATCAGCAGCAAGGGAAGCGGCCGGGCAGCACAGTGCGCCAGCCGGTCCGGTCCCAGCCAGAAGCGCTCGAAAGGCTGTACCACGGTGAACAGTACGCACAGTGCAATGTATTCTCCCATCACCATGCGCAGCGCCCCGAGCGGGCCAACGCGCAGCGCTGGCGGCAAAGGATCGGATGCCGGACGTGAAATGGCGAAAGTCGTCAGGACAAACAACAGGCGTCCGCCGAAAAAGAAACCGGCGACGAGCCACGCTACCTCGCCGAGGGTCCACCCGGCATGGGACGTCAGCCAGATGCCCCAGAAGAGGTAGCCGAGAAATTCACCGAACAGGATCCACCGCAGTTGCCGTGCCGCCATCGCCGACTTTCAGCGAATCAGGAACTTGGTCAGGCGCTCGAACAACGCGCCGTAGGGCGGATTGAACAGCGACATGCCGTTGAGCCATGATTGATAGAAGACTGCCTTCTGCTTGGAGAAGGTCTTGAAGCCCTCGACGCCATGGTAATGCCCCATGCCGCTGGGACCAACACCGCCGAAGGGCAGCTCTTCCTGCGCGATGTGCAGGATGGTGTCATTGACCGTGACGCCGCCGGCCACCGTCTCGTTCAGCACGCGATCGCGGCGGCCGGCATCGTTCTCGAAGCAGTACAGCGCCAGCGGGCGCGGATGCTGGTTGACATAAGCGATTGCCGCGTCGAGGTCCTGGTAAGGCAACACCGGCAGTAGCGGGCCGAAGATCTCGTCCTGCATCACGCGCATGCTGTCATCGACATTCAGCAGCGCCAGCGGCGGCAGTTTGCGTCGCGCGTCGTCCGCATTCGCCGTGGACAACGGCTCGATCTTCGCGCCGCGCGCCTGCGCATCCGTGACGTAGCCTTGCAGGCGCTGGTAGTGCCGATCATTGACGATCGAGGTGTAGTCCGGCGTCGTCGCCAATTCGGGAAAGCACTTCGCCACCACCGCGCGCGCCGCGTCGACGAACGCCTGCTCGCGGCCGGCCGGCACCAGCACGTAGTCCGGCGCGATGCAGGTCTGCCCGGCGTTCAGCAGCTTGCCGACCATGATGCGTTCGGCGGCCTTTGCCATCGAATAGTCGGAGCCGACAATGGCCGGCGACTTGCCGCCGAGTTCCAGCGTGACCGGCGTCAGCTTGTCCGCCGCCATGCGCATGATGTCATGGCCGACCTTGGTCGAGCCGGTGAACAGCAGGTGGTCGAAGGGCAGGCGCGCGAAATCGGCGCCGACCGCCGCATCGCCCAGCACCACCGCGACATCGTCGGCGGCGAAATACTTCACCACCAGTTCGGCGAGCAGTTCACCGGTGCGCGGGGTGAATTCCGACATTTTGATCATCACCCGGTTGCCGGCCGCCAGCGCCGCCGCCAGCGGCGAAACGGCGAGGAACAACGGGTAGTTCCACGGCACGATGATGCCGACCACTCCTAGCGGCTGCGGGATGATGCGCGCCCGCCCCGGACGGAACCAGATAGATGCCGCCTTGCGCTGAGGCTTCATCCAGCCGCCGAAATGCGAACGGGTGTGGCGAATCGACTCCAGGCTGGGAAACAGTTCCAGCAGCCGGGTTTCATGCGCCGAGCGATGGCCGAAGTCGGCTGAAATCGCCGCGACGAAGCGTTCGGCGTTGTCACGCACCAGCGCCGCCAAAGCATCCAGCCGCGCCTGCCGGATGCTGCATTCCACGAGCGCACTGCGCCGGGTCGCCGCGTGCATGCGTTCGAAGACCCGCTTGAATGTTTCGGCGTCTGCCACTGTATGCGCTGCCGGTTCTATAGCGTTCATTCCAAGGCTCCTCCTGGATGGGTACCGCGTATTTTGGCAGTTTATGCGCGGGGGAGCCTGCTAATTAGGCAAGGCCCTCTAACGACCGTGCGCCGGCCCGATGGATAATCCGCCCCTATGGAAGAGGAACTCGACAAGGAAGCGATCGGCCACGAACTGGCTGCCTGCATCGCCGAGGCGCGCGAACTGCGCGCCGCACGGACGAGCGATCCCGCGCCCGACGATTTTCCGCGACTCAAGGAGTGGCAGGCGGCGCGGCTCGCAAGCAGCTATACCGACCTGCTGGCCAGCGAGCGCTACAAGCCGGCGGCGGAATTCTTCCTCAGCGATCTCTACGGTCCCAAGGATTTCCGCACCCGCGACGAAGAACTGGCGCGCGTGGTGCCCATCATGGTTCGCGTCTTGCCGGCACGTGCCCTGATGACACTTCTCGAAGCGGTCAAAATGGACACGCTCTCCGAATCGCTGGACACCGCGATGGTGCTGGCCCTGCGCAAGGTCGGCAAGAGCAGGAACATCGACTGGGCCGCCTACGTCGCGGCCTATCGCAGCTGCGGACGGAAGAACGACCGCGAGTTGCAGATCGCCCTGATCGACAAGATCGGCAAGACCCTGGATCGCCTGACGCGCATGCCGCTGATCCATTTCTCGCTGAAGATGATGAGCGGCCCCGCCCATCTCGCCGGACTCGGCGCCCTGCACTCCTTCCTGCAACGGGGATTCGACGCCTTCAGTTTCATGAAAGGTGCAGACGAATTCCTTCAGATCGTGATCGAGCGCGAGACCGCGCTGATGAAGGAACTGTTCGCCAACCCGGACGGCCATTAACCTTCATCCCCAGAGGCGGGCTATCGAGTTGCAGCGCCTTCTCCGACAGTGTCCGGCCAGCAGGACGCGGCGGCGAGCGATTAAGCGCTACATCTAGCGGAACGCTTGCTCGGCGAATAAGGGCAACGGAATCTCCTGCCCGCCGCACCTCAGCCTGGCATCAAGCGCATCCATGAATTCGATGACTTTGATCGGCTTGGTCAGGTAGCGGCGAAAGCAGACCGCAATCCCCTTCTCGACATCACGCGGCTTGGCTCTGGCCGACATCGCCAGGCAGGGATGCGGGCAGTCGCGTGGTCTTCGCGCAAGATCTTCAAAGCCTTCAGACCGCTCATGCCGCGCAATTGAATATCCATCCGAATCAGATCGGGCTGATATCCGGAATAGGGCAAAATTCATGTGCGCTGGCGCACATGGAACGAATGCATTTCATTTATAGTCTGGTCAATCCATGAAGCACATGTCGGCGAACGGGAGAACGAAATGACTCGGCACTGGAGAAAATGCCTGGGGGTGTTGGCCCTGTACGGCACGTGCGCCGCGGCGCAATCCGGGCGCGGCGAACTGCTATACACGACCTATTGCGTCACTTGCCACACCGAGCAGTTGCACTGGCGCGAGAAGCAGGTCGCGACGAACTGGACCCGCCTGGTCGCGGAAGTGCGCCGCTGGCAAACCAACGGCAATCTGGATTGGAGTCGCGACGACATCGACGCTGTCGCGCGCTACCTCAACATCCTGCACTACCACCATCCGTTGCCCGAGAAGTAGTCGCCCACGAAGCGGCACCTCCGGCGGAACACCTGCCGTGATCCACGGCAACGCCCTCAAGGAAGAGTCGACAGCCTGGTGGAGGGATCGGTTCATGTCCGCCCGAGCTCATCACCCGGCTGCAAGTCAAGATTGCAGCCGGGGATTTTGTGGCGTCCCCACGGGGATTCGAACCAAACCCCACTTTGCGCGGGACAGTGCCATTTCAGGCGCCGAGAAACCGGAAGGCAGCCTAACTACACACAACGCCAGCATCCTGTACCCCTGCCGATGTTTGATCTGGCTGGGCCAGGGCGCATTGGCCCGCAGCTTAAGCGTGCTGATGTAGCACCGCAGAATCCCCGACCTCACTTCACACACCCCTCCAGCGCCGTCCGAATCTCCAGCTCGTAAGCCTGGCGCGCTTGGCGATCAGCCCACAGCGTTTTGCCCATCGTCCAGAGATCCTCGTCGCCGGCCAGTGTATCGGCCGGGAAGACCGGCAGCGCCGGAACCGGCGCATTGCAGGGCATGTAGACGGCCTCCTTGACGACGGCGGGCGCAGTCGGCGTGCCGGCACATCCGGCGAGGATCATGGCCGCCAGGAGGATCGGCAGCGGCCTCATTTTGGCCCCCTCTCAGCCTTGATCTGCGTGCGCAGGAATATTTCCAGCGACTTGCACAGATCCGCCGGATCGGCCGGCTTGGCATTCAGCGCCGCGATCGTGGCGCCCTTGAGGCCGGCCACCTGTCCGGCCTGCGCCGCAAGATTGGCCAGCACCGCGGCATGCTGCGTCTTGCCTTGCTTGGCCAGGTCGTCGACGCTCGACGAGCAGGCCGCGGCTGCTACCTTCGTGTCCGCCGCCAGCTGCTCGGTGGTGCCGATCTTGATCAGGTCCATGCCGTGCTCACGATACTGCCAGCCATTGCCGACCACGGAAAGCGCCAGCAGGATCGCCAGGAGGATGGTGGGATTCATAGCCACACCGCCGCGACCACGATGCCGAATATCGCCGACAAGGCCACCAGCCAGGCATTCACCGTAGTACCGCCGCCGAGGCCTTCCGGATCGTCCTCCGCGATCACGCCGATGACGAAGCTGCCGACCGCCAACAGGACCAGCAGCATGATGATGATGATTTTCATGCCACCATCCCCAGTTGCTCCGGCAACATCGCCACCAGCGGCGGCGCGGTGGACGGCACATACACGCGGCGGTGCGAATTGGGCGGCAGGCGCTGCACGTGCAGCCATGTCGGCGTCCACTGCGGGTCTTCCATCCACAACCCGATTTCTTCCAGCGCATCGAGATTCTTGCAGCACCAGCGCACCAGATCGCGCGTGCCGTTGTCGCGCAGATCGATGCCGTCGCCGGTCAAATGCTTGCTGCCGTGCGCCGCGTTGGCGGTGGCGTCGTTGATCGCCGCCGGCCGCCAGCCCGATGCCACATACAAGGCGCGCACGCCATCTTTCGCCGCCCAGGTCAAGAGCAAATTTACGCGGCCGAGCAGATCGGCGGCATGTTCGCGAATCTCGTCGGTAAGCTGGTCCGCGTACTTCTCATCGCGGCCCATCCAGTAGTCAGGCAAGGTGATCATTTCATTCCCCCGAATTTTTCCTCGGCCCATTTCTCAAGCCGGAAGATCGCGCGGCTGCCCATGTGGCCGCTGATGCCGATCAGCACCGCGCTTAGCATCTTGTCGATACCGGCATATTCGCAAAGCCAGAAGGTGAGCAGGCCAGCGAATCCGCTCGTCATCAGTTCGCCGATGAACTCGGTGATGTTGAACGCGCGCGCGGCACCGGCCTTCACCTTGCGCACGAAATTCACCGCACCGCCGAGCGTGGCCAGTCCGACCACCCACAGATAGGTGATCAACGGATAATTACTTGGGTCTTTTTCAGGCATTTTGATTCTTCCTTTCCCGACTCTTTGGCCGTGGATGCGTTAATCGGTTTTCCCGACAAGTCCTTCGCTCTTCGCTGCACCTACGCAATGCCCTACCTGAATCTTGTCCAGCATCCACCGCAAGCCAGTCCATGGCTGATCCGTGGCGATGCCGCATTCGGCAGAGAGCGTGAAGTACCCACTAAACCCGAGGACAGATGCAAGCACCTTGTCCATCGCCCGCAGCACACTCTTGCCGTAGGTGTTGTGCTCAAACACGATAGCGAACAGGCTGACCGCAATTGCAGCGATGCAGCCGAGAGAGAACGGTAGCCAGAGAACGAGGATTAAGGCCAGCTTGATCAAAATGTAATACTCCCGGAAGCCGTCCATTTATAGACTCGATACCCACCAGCCACTGTGACCGTGGGAGAGCCTGTCGTGGATGCTGCGGCGGGATAGGTGTCCGGATAACGAATAATCACTATTCCTGACCCGCCATCTCCGCCTCTGCCGACTGTTGGCGTGTAGCCACCGCCACCACCGCCGCCGCCAGTATTTGCTGTGCCATATGTGCCATCTGGCGCTCCGTAATATCCACCTGCTCCACCGCCTCCAGAACCTCCAGCACCAGCCGTGACGCCGTAGGTAGGATAATAGGCACCACCACCGCCACCACCGCTGTAATTTGTAGCAGCCCCGCTGATAGAGCTAGACAAGCCCGCACCACCCGCTCCAGAGGATGTACTGCCTACGGCATTAACCCCAACAGCAGCTGATCCACCACCTCCGCCAGAAGCTGCTGTAGCACCATTCCCTCCTGCGTATCCTTGACCAGCAGGAGATGCTGCGCCACCAGAGCCAGCGCCAGATTGTCCGCCCCCACCAGAACCTCCACTAAGTCCTGAGGTTCCGGCTGAGCCACCACCGCCGCCTGTTGCAGTGATGCTGCTAAAAACAGAATCACCGCCATTTGATCCTGAAGTGCCAGTAGTTCCAGCCCCTCCAGCGCCTATGGTGACAGTGGTAGGAACCCCTGCCACAACCGCCAGACCTGTTGCTGTTCTATAACCACCCCCGCCTCCACCTCCACTAGGACCGCCGCCTGCACCTCCCCCACCCGCGACGACTAGATACTCGACAGTTGGCGTGGGACCTGACCCGCCGACTCCAAATCCAATCAACGCCCAGAGCGCCAGGTAGCCGTCTTGTCGCCGGAGCGATCTGAAGTTTATTGGACGCAGCCGCATGATCAGGCGTCCGTCAAGGTGTTGATCGTGTACATCAGCCGCACGCCATGCAGTCGTGCATCGATAGCCATCGTGTCGCTGCCATTGGCTGGCGCGCGATTGACCTGGAACATCACCAGATCGTTGGCCGCCGGGGTGCCGGCAATGGTGATCGCGCCGCTGGCCGCTGTGATGTAGCAGTCATTTGTCGTGCCTCCGGTGTCGGTTACGGTGCCCGCCGTGCCAAATGCTGTATCCATCGCATCATCGTCCGACACCGCGACGCCGGCCAGCTCCCACGCCACGCCAAAGTTCGTTGTAGTTGCTGCATGGCTCCAAACAAATACCGCAGTGATCGTCCCTTCGTCCCATCCCTTTGGCATATTGATGGCGAATTGCGCGTATTCCGCCGTGGTTGCGTCAAAGTCCAGCGTCTTGAACATATTTTTGTTGGTCGTTGCCTCCACTGTCCCGGCAGCAGCTCCGCTGGTGGTGCGGGCGGCCATTGCGCCCGCCGGAATCCAGCAGGTCTGGATGCGTGTGGCAGCGTAGGCTTCGACGTCGGTGCCAATAATCAAACCCGTGGCCAGGTCCATGACGGTAATCCATGCGCTGTTGGCATTGTTGCGGCGCTTGAGCAATGTATTGGCGGTGTCGGCCCACCACATATTGGCGTACATCGTCGCCGGTGCTGTCGCCCCTGCATTGAGAGTGGCGCCCGACTGAAACGCATTGACGACATCCGAGCGAAACGCCGCGCCGGCCTGATTGGCGATGGTGTAGGCATGCTGTGTCATTTGATGCCCCTTTCGGTGATGTAGCGCTGTAGCGGCGGCGTGATGGCGTAGCCGAAATCAATGGTCTTGATGTAGAAGTCAAGCCATTCCAGGCAGGGCGGCGGCAAGACCGTGCCCGCATCCCATTGCGCCAGCAGCAGCCAGGCCAAGGCATTGAGCGCCAGCGGAGCTGACTCGGCGCGTTGTTGTGGGTTGGCCAGCGGGACGAAGGAAGCCTTGTCACGATCCCATGCGTATTTACCCAACGGCAGATCGCAGCCGTCGGGCAGCAGGACATGATCGTCAGTCACCTGGTCGTCGGGTATCTCATCGGTGCCGTGGTACACGCCGTCGGCATCGAGGCGTGCGACGGCAACGAAATAGCGGGTTTCAGAAAGAGGGGTCTTTGGCATGGCGGTCACCAGTTCGCGGTTACGGAAAGTTCGGAGATTTGAATGTTGTGCGTCGCCGCACCGCTGGCCAGTGCCAGCCGGTACTTGATGGCGCGGCAGGTCACGTCACCGGACGGCATGGGAAACCACGCGCCATAACTCACGGCGTCGGTGCTGATGGCGGCGAGCAGTTGCGCGGTGGCGTCGTTGATAACGTCGCCATCGACCGAATCCCACTCATCGACCATGCCACGCAAATCAACCAGGTCGCCGGTATCGAATGCCAGCGCCTGAATCGTCGGCGTAATGCGCCGCGTGACCACACTGCCGAAATCCATCACGCTGGCGAAATCGTAAGTGCCGGAAGTCGCAACGCCGCCCATGCTGTCGATGTAGCCCCAGCTATCCACCAGCCCGGTCAGACTGTCGATCAGCGTGGTGCCGTCCAGCTTCAGCAGGCCATCGACGGCGACGGTGCCGCTCTTGGCCCCGGCGTAGCTGGTGTGCTCTGTCACCGTCATGCTGCTGGGCAGCGCGGTGATGTTCCCGGCCGTGAGCACGAACGATGCCGCAGCGGCGCTCCAATGCTCGGTGGAGTCGCGGAACTTGGCAAAGTAGGTGCCGGTCAGCATCGGCAGCGGGCCGCTGGTGGCGTCGCCGTTGAAGTCGCCCACATCGACGCCGTTCTCCCACACCGCGGCGACCGTCAGCGGCGTCCAGCGCACGAAGATGCGCCCGCCGATTTTTACATCGAGATCCGTGGTCAGCGTCCAGCGTCCGGTGGCGGCACCGGCGAAGGCGACAACGGAGAAGTCTGTTACGTCGATCGGAGCATCCGTCAGGCCGATGATCTCTTTTGTGCGCGTGCCGCTGTAATCACTGATGACGCCCATGGCATTACGTGCGCGCAGTCGAAACTCGTAGCTGCCTGGAGCGATATCGTCAATATCCGCTGTTACTGTTGATGTCGCGGGGCGCACCACCCAGGTGCCGGCAGCAACTCGATATTCCGGCAGGTAATCGACAACAAAGGCGTCCGGCACTGCAATCCATGCCATAGTCGCTCGCGCCTTGACACCAGCACTGCCCGTGGTCTCGTATTTTGATTCGGTCACATCGGGGATGCCAGGTGCAGGCACGGTCCGCGGATCAGGCAGGTTGGTGACCGGCGATGTCCTTGGTGTGGTCAGCGGTGTGTCGGAATAAACGCTGTCGTCGTATTCAGTCATCTCGACCTCGACTTCGTCCGACGACATGAGCCGTATCTTCTGCACGCGGAACGGCTTCGATGCGTAGCCTGGCGTCGTGTGCGTCACCGGCACCACATCACCAACTTCACAGTCCATGCCGGCGATAGTTGCCCGGAAGGCGAGCGTCTTGCCGAAGCGGCTCTGCCGCATATGCCGCTCGGTTTTGATCTGCGCTTCGTAGGCGTTGCTAGTGAAGGGCAGTGGCAACTGTGATTCGAGCAGCAGGCCGTTGTCGGTGGTGCGGAAGGCAGTCGAATCGGCGGGCCATATATCCGGTTGCCATTCGCGGTCCGGGTTGAACCAGTTACCGCGAACGCGATTGAAGCGGGTGCGCTTGCTGCCGGCGCCGATGGTCCAACTGCCGACGATGTTGTCCTCATTGAACTCGAATGTCGTTGGCGTTTCGGCCTTGTCGATCAGCAGGCCATAGCCACGGGCAGAGAACAGCAGGGTACCGCGACAACTGGTCAGCAGCGAACGGATGTTCTCGGTGCTGTTCTGGTCGGTATTGACCACACCGTTGCAGGTGTGCTGCGGGCGGGACACACCGAGCGGATCGGTGTAGGTGATATCGCAGGTGTTGGCGGCGGCGATGAACGAATCAATATCGATGTTCGCCAGCGGGATGCCACGCCCATAAAGCGTGTTGGTCAGATAGTCGAGGATGCAGAGAGCCGGGTTGGCACTGAACGCGGTCGACAAGTCGCGTGGGTCATACAGCGTTCGGCCGTCAATGTCGGCTGTAATGACCGGGACACCGTGAAACACGTTCTGGTCATATTTCAACCTGATCCATGTATAGGCCACGCCACTCCCAACATGTGCAGACGTCCAAACGTCGGGCAATTCGGCAATGAGCGCGGCGCTGGCGACCTGGTCAAGCGCACCCAGATGCTTTTCAATGTCGATCAGCCATGCAAATTTATCGTCTGTCGCAGCGATGCCATCCAGATAGATCGTATTGATCGCACTGACCGGCCCTTCACAATGCGCGATAACGAGATTCAGGTATTCATTGGTTGCACCGGTGACTTCTGTCAGGCATCGCGTGCCGCCGATGCGGCGCGAGCCGTAAATGACCTGGATCGGATCAACCGTGCTCGCTGTATTAACCAGGATGCCGCGCGCCATCTGCGCGGCAGGGCTGGCGGCTTGCTGCTCATTGCCGCCCAGCGCACTGCCCACCACTGACGACACAACCATGGACGTGACGCCGGCTGTAATAGCGTAGGCCATTGTGCCCGCGATGAAGCCCATGCCGGTGGCGACGGCGGCTCCTGCTGCCATGCCTGCCGCCGCTGCAACAACGGCGGGCATTATCTGGCTCCAATCGTAATCGACGAATTGAGCAGGCGTCCGTCGAAGAGTTGCACGCCGCCGACAGCGGTCGAGGAAAGATGCTGGCGGCCGAGGATCACGGCCGATCCAATATTGCCCGGCATCTCGCCGAACTGCACATCACCGACCTGCTCGAAGTTTTTTGGAATCACCGAAAAACCGTTAAGGCAAAACCGATGCACAAGGCTATCTATTCCTTGTTTGGCAACGAAAGCCATTGCACGTTTTTCGCTGCTCATGAAGTGGCTATATTTCACGTGCAAGCTTGTCCCGTACTGAACATCCAGGGCGCGCAGGGCCAGCGACACGCAGTTGGTTTCACCCCATGCGAACGGCCTGCCGACTTCGCTCCGGGCGAATGTCATGAGCAACACTTCCCAATCTGGCAGGCGCTTCATAGCGCACCCCACTTGATCTCTTTGTTGATCTCGCTGACGAACTCGAAGAACAGGTCACCGGAGAAGTGAAGCTGCTGCTCCTGGTGGTTGGTGTGGCGACCGGGCCGGCGCTCAAAGTCGATCCACTCATTGCCCGCCGTGATGACGACGGTGCAGAGGCCAGAATCCGGATCTTCGACAATGGCTGGCGCGTCGCAGCGGCCATCGAGGATGGCGACCGGATCGACCACCACGGTTTCGTCATCGGCGAAAAATGCCTTGCGGATCACCAGCCGACGATCGATGTACTCGTAAGACAAGACCAATGCGATCTCGGATTGATCCACGCCCGAGAGCGTAATGCGCGTCTGGCCTGCCGAAAGCTCCGCCGTTTCTTCAATGCTGTCGAAATCGAGGAAGTGTCCGTTGGCAAGATAAGTGTTGCCGTTCCACGAAATCGCGCGGTAGGCGTCCGTCGCGTAAGTGGTGGCATCATCGAGGTACAGCTCGAACAGATGAACCGGGCGATTCGCATCCTTGGCAAATTCGGCCCGAGTCTCGGCAGATGCGCCGCGACCGCTCATACGTCCTCCACCATGTCCAACTCGAAGTCGAACAGGCCGTCCTGGGCATCACCGCGCACGGAGGCTTCGCGCACGTCGCTGGTCAGCAGCAGCGTGAAGGGCACGGAATCAAGCGTCAGCGCCTCGTTCACCGCCACCGCGGCATACAGTGCCGGCTCGATGGCGATCGTCACCTCGCCCGATCCGTCGGCCGTAGCGTCGGCGGTGAGCATGTAGACCTTGGTGTGGTTGGCGAACTTGAGGAAGTCGCCGATCTTGCCCAGCACCTGGCTGGCGCCCATGCCCTTAACCGGCACCGCGCGGCCGGTGGTGGTGGCGGTCTTGACCAGCGGCGTGCCGGTGCCGGCAGACTGCCGGGTGCCGAGCATGGCCGGCACGGCGGTGAAGTTTTCATACTGGCCGCGGCGCGCAATCGAGAAGCCGAAGATCGGCGCGAAGGCGGCGCGCGTGATGCCGCTCCAGGTGAAGGTAAAGCCCCAGGCCTGCGCGGTGCCGCCGCGCCGCTGGCGCTTGAGCGAATGCGCCACCGAGACGCGCGTCGGCTGCACCGAGCGCGGCTTGATGTGGCTGGGGACCGGGGTGGTGGGGAGGGCGCTCATACGGTGGGCGATACGCGCTTGCTGATTTGCGCCTGGCGAATAACGGCCGGGATGTCTCGATAGACTTGACGAATGCGAGAATCGAAGCCGGCGAGAAGCTGCTGCACTACCTGATTGTCGGCGTTGCCGTTGATGGTGAGGCTCACCGGCATGCTGATCGACGTGTCACCACCACCAGCACTACTGCCGCCCTTGGTATGGTCGGTCCACGACTCCTGCGGGTGGATGATGGCGGGAAAGCCGCCCTTGCCATCCACGCCGCCGGTGCGAGGTCCGTCGCCGGTGTAGCCACCACCATCGAGGCTTGCCCATGCGCTCATCGCGGCCGTCTCCGAGGCCGCTGATGCCGCCCCGCTGCCGCCGCCGAAGAACTCGCCGATGCTGCCGAACAGGCCACCCAGACCACCGCCGCCCGCGCTTCCTGCACCGCTGGAAATCACGTTCTCCTGAATGGTGACGATCCACTTCTTCATGGTCATCTGGTAGAGCAATTCCAGAAGCCCGTTCTGCAGGGTCTGCTTGAGGCGATCCAGCACGGACTTGCCGCCCTCGCCGATGTGCATGAAGGCGTCGTGGCCAGCCTGTTCGACGGTCTTCCACAGCGCAACCTGCTCGCTGCGCTCTTTGGCTTCACCCATGGCCTTCCTGCGGTCTTCGAGGGCGACGATGTTTTCGCGGATGGCGCGGGTGTTTTCGGATTCGATGTCGTTGGTGGTCAGGATCGCCAACATGCGCTGCTGCGCGGCGATCTCGTCATCGATGCGGGCTTGTTTCAAAGCCAGCAGGGAATCTTCGGACAGGCCCATTTCGGCGGTGTTATCGCGCATGGCCTTGGTGCCGTCGATGGTGGCTTGCGTAGCCTTCGCGGTGGCGTCGTAGGATGCGGCCCACCGCGCGCCGGCGTCGTCTTCGAGCTTCTGCCACCGCTGCTTTTCCTCGTTCAGCTTCGACAGCGCCAGGTACTGGTCCCACTTGGCAACGGCGTCTTTCATGGCCGCATCGGTCAGCACCAGTGTCCCGGCCACGATCGAGGCGAGGAACTGTGCGTATTCCTTTTGCGCGGCATTCAACTTTTCATCGCTGGCCAGCTCCGCCTCCTGCGCCGCGATCTTTTCGACGAGGGATTTCTTCAGGGTCTTGTAGGCGTCAGTCAGTTCTTTCTGCGTTTCGAGAAATTTTGCGGCGGCGGCAGCGGCTTTTTTCTGCGCATCCGTCACCTGGCTGGTGGCGGCACCCACTGCGGGAAGGGTTGTCTTGGCCGCCGTACCGACGGCCAGAATTTTCTTTTCCCACTCATCGAACGCAACGCGCCGATCGGCAGCGTCTTTTTTCATCTCTTCGCCGATAGCGGTGAAGGCGGCCAAATTACCGTGCGCCAGCGCATTTATTTGCGCCGCCAGACCACCTGCTTCCGCACCCATTCCCTTGAAAACGAAAGCGACATTTCCGCCCAGGATCACGACAGCACGGAACGCCTCTGCCAGCGGATGAAATTCGCTGGTCAGGTCAGTCGACTTGTTCTGCGCCGTGATCATGTCGTCGGCCAAAGTATTCAGCAGCGGCAGCAGCGGCGCGATCTGCCGCGTGAGCAGGCCGCCAGTGCCGGTCAGCTCTACCCACTTGTCGTTGAATTCGTCGGCGGCCTTGGTCGTTTCGGCGGTGATGCCGGACAAGCGCCGACCCTTATCGATGGTCTCGCCGATCTTCTGACCGCCCTCGGAAAGGGCGGATGCCATTTCCTTCCAGGTTTTGCCAAAAACTGCCGCCGACAACGCATTGCGCTGCTGGATGTCGGGCAGCAGGTTGAAGATGTCGGCGAGCTGCTTGAAGGCTTCGGTGTTGTCCTTGCTGGTAACGCCGAGCGCCTTGAACTTTTCCGGATCTTTCCCCATCGCCACGGACATCTTGAGGATACCGCCGGCGAGGCCGTCGAGGTCGGTCCCGGTCTGCTTTGCCAGCAACTTCAACCCAGCCAGGTCGCCGACTGCGATGTTGGTGGATTTGCTCAAATCGTTGAGATGGTCGGCAGCGTCAATGCTCCCATTGATCAGGTTGACGAAATAGCCGACACCGATGCCGATGCCGAGCGAGGCGAGAACGGATTTGGCGCTGCCGACCGCGCTCTCGATGTTGGCCATCGTGCCCACCACTGACCGCTTGGCCGTGTCCATGTCGGCTTGCAGGCGGGCCATATTGGCCATCATCTGGACTTCGAGAACGCCGGCAATCATTTTGTCGCTCCTTACAGCGCCGACAGGGCGCGCAGTGAATCGCGCAGCTTCTCGGCTTTGAGGTTCGGTACGGGCAGATCACCCCACGGGGCCGGGCAGTCGCGCGCCGTGGCTTTGTGCGCTTCGTTCAGGTATTCGACGGACAATGCCCGCAGCATCCGGGCTTCCCAGGCATCGAGCGGGATCCCGGTGTTGCGTTGCCAGCTTTCAATTTCGCCGTGGGTGACCGCGCCTTCACCGACGCGCGGCCCGATCTCGAACAGGTAGCCGGCGAGGTACATCGCCTCGCACGGCGGCATGTCCGGGGCTTCGGTCATCGCCTCCCGGCGCGAGACTTCCGGCGTTTTGCTTTTGTCGCTTTCGGCTTTTTCGGGCACCGCGTTGAGCCACGCGCAGTGCCGGACGTACAGCCTCAGCTCGTCGCCGAGGCCTTCGAGAAATTTCCCCAGTCACCGATATGCTTGGCGGCCTGGTCGGCAATGAAGCCGATGCTGGTGTCGGCATAGACTGCGCGCGCCAGATCGGCTCCGGTGAGGACGTCGTATTCCATGTTTTCGAAACCCGCGGTGCAGTCGGCGAGGAATTCGGCCTTCTCCGAGGCGATCTGCTCGGCGGTCTGTTCGGCCTTGCCGCGGCGCTTGAGCTTGTCGACCATGCGGTTCTGCTGCGCGGCCTGGGCGCGGGCGAATTGCTTGGAGCCCGGGCCGTAGAGATTCACGGCGATGGGCTTGGCCTGGTCGCCATCGGCGTACATGAGTTCGTCGGCGGCGTCGCGCAGGTGCAGGCGGCTGGTTTGTGTAACGGCAAATTGCTTGATGTCCATTTCATTTCCTCGCAGAGGTGAGTGCCCGTGCCAGCCCGCCGCTCCCTGCGAGGGGAGACAACGAGCCGGCCGGTGCGGGTGGCGGTCGTGATCGACCGATTACGATGCGGCGACGATGACCGGCGCCTTGCAGATGTTGAGCGTGGCGGTGCGGATCATCGGCGCGCCTTCCTTGCCGCCGGAGAGTTCCCAGCCGGAGACGAGGACGTCGAGGTAGTGCACCTCGCTATCCGGGTAGGTGATCTTCACGGAGTAGTGCGCTGACGAGGCTTCGGCGGCCTTGAGGATCACCTGGCCGGCATCGGCCGGGATGTCGCCCATGACCAGCGCGCCCTGACCGTAGCGCGGCGCACCCTTGGTGAATTCGACGGCGCCGGTGATCGGCACGAATTCGCTGACGTTGCGCTTGGAGCCGTAGGGCAGGAAGTCGGCGACCTTGCCGATGGTGGTATAGGTGATGGTGGTGGCGGCGTAGCCGCCGGCGTCATAGGTGGCCGGCAGCGAGGCGCTGATGGCGTAGATTGCGTCGGTGTGGCTGGCGACTGCGGTATGTGCGGTCATGATGTTTTCCTTTCAGGGGTGCAAAAAAAAAGCCACCGAAAGGTGGCGGTACGTGAAGCAGCGGCGGGTTACTGCAAAGACTCAGGCCCCCACCCATGTGACAATGAAGTCACGCGAGCAGGAATAGAGGGCTTCGGTATCGTCCGAAATGTCCGGACCTTCCGGGCCTGGCACGACGCTGTCCACCGCGATGGAATTGACCGTGCCGCGCTGGCTGGGACAGGCCGCCAGTACGAGCCGGCCCATGGCCTTGACGCCGGGATAGCCGGTGCCGGCGGGTGTGCCCTGCGGCCCCTTGAACAGCCATGTGACTTGAACGCGATCGACGTGTGTCTTGTTGGCTTCGTTGATGCGTAACAGGTTCTGCGGCACGCTGCTGGTCTGCGTGACCGAAATGGCGGGCAGCACGGTCTTGAGCGGCAGATCGCCAGCCAGGATGCGCGTGGCCGGGATGACAGCCAGCACCGGCGCATTGTTGGCCAGCAAGGTGCGAATGATGGTGACGCCGCTCATGATTCTTCGCCGATCATTATGTCGGCGGTATCAAGACCCTCTTTGGTGGCCAGGCGCTTTTTCATGTACTCAGCGGCGGCGATGATGGCGCCGCTGGCCTGGCTCGACAGCGACGGGCGCAGGAAGGGATGCGCCGTCATGCCCGGATGCTTGACCGATTTGTACAAGCCACCGCCGATGGCCAGCGTCTTGCCGAGCTGGGCGGCAATGACGTGCGGCGTGGCGCCGGAGAACTCGACCAGGTGCGCATACCAGACATCGGCGCCGGTTTTCTTGACCTTGCCGCCGACGCGCAGGTAGGCGGTGACGCGCCCGCCCTTGGCATAGACGCCGGAGCGGATCGAGTCACGCAGGGCGCCGGTGTAGAGCTTGTAGCGTTTTGCCCCTTGCGCGCTGGGCGCGCCGACCGGGCAGCGCGCCTTGGTCTCGGCCTTGATGACGTTGATGCCGGCGCGCAGCGCGCCGCGCATGACGTTTTGCTCCAATTTCGGCGCGAGCTGATCCATGAAGGCCTGCAGTTCGCTCAAGCCTTTGACATGCACTTCGTTCATGATCAGCTCGAATACCGTTCGACAAACAACTCAATGCCGTCTTTGTTGCCCAGCTCGGACGGGCCACCAATGATCTGGTAGGTGGTCGGCGTCGGGCGATTGATCACCAGGCGCATGCTGCTGTCGAGGTCGGTGCGGTAGCGCATGCGCACCCGCGTCCGGTTGGTGGCGATGGCCAGGCCGCTCTTGACCGCTTCGGACTTGCTCGGCAGCTCGTCCTGCAGGGCGCACCAGACGACGGCGAGCAGCGGCCATGTGACGACTTCGGTGCCGTAATCGGTGTCCTGCGTGACGGATTTTTGTTCGATCCGGCAGCGGGTGTTGAGCTGACCGATGTTCACTTTTTCGCCTTGGCCTTTACGGCGGGAAACGTGGTCGGGTCGACTTGCTCGCCGCGCCGGGGCGGGCGCGTGCCGGGGTGCTGATCGGTCGAGTCGATGCGCTCGATTTCAATGCCGGCGGCACGCAGTTCGGCGGTGATCTGTTCGAGGCCCTGCACCAGGCCGCGGAAGCCGGTATGAGCGTGGATCTCTTCGTAGCGCTCGGGGTCGAAGCCGAGCAGGATGATCTTTTTCGCGCCGGCCAGCGCGGCGATGCGGATCGCGGCCAGGGCGTTGTTGCGGATCTCGATCTGGGCGCCGTCCGGCATCGTGACGCGCTCGTAGAACATGCCGGCATAGAGGGCATCGAGGTCGCATTCGATGCCGCAGACCTTGAGTCCGGCGAAATCGGCGGCGGCGTCCCAGAAGGGATGATGCGGATCGAGGGCGACGAACATATCGGCCCAGGGCGCGAACTTGACGGCGCGATTGACGGCGATGGTCTTGTGCCCGCGCGCGGTCTCGGCCAGCGCGGCGGTCATGTCCGGTCCGGCGCCAAGAATGGCGACGGTTTCGCCGGCCCAGAGGTCGGCCGGGATGATCCAGGGGGTGGTCATGTCAGATCCTTCCGGTGACTCGCTCGGGGTCGAGCAGCGAATCGATGAATGCGGGGGCAATTTGAATCACGCCGCCGTTGCCGATCACAATCTGCGTCCGGTTTTCCCACAGCGTGGAAATGCGCACCAGCATCCAGTGCTTGATGCAGGCCGGCACCGCGGCAGCAGCGCCGTAGCCGGCGACAAAACGAATCTTGACGGCGTTATCCTGCGTGCGCGTGGCGGGCCAGCACACGCCCCAGGCTTCGCTGATGCGCGCCGGCTGGCTGTTGGCATCGACGACATACTGGTCGGCTGCCAGCGTCTGCGTAGTGCCGTCCGTATCGACGTAGGTAATGGCGGTGACGGTTTGCAACGGAGGCAGCCGAATCGTCCGATCGGGGCAGCGCGGATTCTCGTACCGCGGAAACGCATCGAACCAGGCATCGAGCGTCTGCGTGATGAGATAGCGATGCAGTTCGGTTTCGGCGTGCGCGCGCGCGGCGGCGATCATCATGCCGATCAGTGGATCACTGGTGGTGTTGACGGCCGGTACGCCGACGCCGAGCGAGGCATCGGCGATGTTGTCGGTGTAGGTCGTCGCGGTGTTGTTGGCGAGGGTAGCCAACAGCAGATAGGTGCTGCCGCCTGCGGCCGTGCGGTAAATCTTGCGGCTGGTGACCAACGCGCCGCCGATGGGGATGGCCGTCAGCTCGATCTTGCCGTTGACCGCGGCATCGGCGACCGTGACCGAAGCAGATACCACGCCGCCCTCGGTCTCGCCGTCCGCTGTAACAAAGGTGCAGCGGTAGCGATGCGCGCCCGCCGTGACGTTGCCGGCGACCGCCGGCGCGGCGAGTGCACACGTCGGCACACCGGGCGCCGGCTCCTGGTTGGAGGCGTCGAGGCGCAGGTGTGCCATAACCTCGGCAACGGTCAGCGGCTCGGTGGCCGCGGCAGAATAGACGACGATGCTCATTTACGTTTCGGCTTGAGAACGGCGGGGTGACTGCCGTCGGTGACGATGGCTTTGTTTTCAACCTGCCTGACAGGCCGCGCCCATCCGGCGGACACGGCCGACTGCGCCAGCCACGCGGAAAGCTCGCGCTGCGTCCCGGCCTTGAACTGCTCGGTTCGAGTGCCGTCCTGGCTACCGGGGAAATCCTGGAGGATGTCGTGGAGCATGGTTATCCCTTCGTGGTCAGGTGCTGCTTGGCAATCGGTGCGCTGTGGTCATAGTTGCGTTCGATCTCCGCCGCTGTCGGTAGCGTTTCGCGCGGCGTGAATTGCAATTTCAATCCACCATCCGGCTGCACGTCGAACTTCACGTCGACCGTGTCGTACCCGTACAGCCGCGATTCGCGCTCGTAGCAGGCATCCATCATGCTGGTCGTCTTCGGCAGGTTGAGCTTGATCCCGCGCGCGTGCGCCTGGCCCAGCCAGTACTCAACGCACGCCCGCCCCTTCTCCGCGTCATGCACATTCGGGTAGGTGTAATCCATCCCGAAAACGCTGATTTCCTTGGCTTCGATATGTATCGCAAAAGCTACGGCATAGGCCGCGGTGTTGTTGAAATACTCGTGTCCGAAGTGGTTCAGCACGTCTTCCAGCGGAAAATCTACCGTTGCCGGATAGCCCGGATGGCGCCGGCTGGTGACGACCGGGACTGGACTGGTCCGAATCCATTTCAGCATTGCGGCAATATTGCTGTCCGGCTTCGCTTCGGCGCGGATTTCCTGAATACGCACATCGTCCATGTGAAAAACGAGGTCGCAGGCGAACACGTCGCCCAGGGCGTTGATACACCACGTTTCATCGCAGAACTGATGCCGCCCGCCGACGCGCTTAGTGATTTCCAGATACTGATCGAGCGATGGGCCCAGGCCGAGAATGGCGATATGCTTGCGCGGCAGATCCACTATCACCGGGTCACAGCGTTCGCAGACCGCGATCAGCGTCCGACCGCTGATCTCCGGCTCGACTTCCGATTCCGGCCCAGCCTGCCCGTGCCACTGCGTCGCGCGCCATCCGCATTCGAGCAGCAGGGCGTCGAATTCCGCCCGCGTGTAGTGACGGAAATGAAAGGCCGTGGTAATGCCGGGGGCGGGTGCCCACGGCATGATGTCCTCGTTCGGTACGCTGGCCAGCAGAATCGGAGCGGACTCGCGCAGGGCTTTCAGCAGCTGGCGCGGATCTTCGATATGCTCAATGGTTTCAAAGCAGACCGCCGCATCGGCTTCGGGAAGCGGGTCGGGGTGGGTCCCATCCGCGGTCACAAAAATCGAACCAGCCCCGGAGTAATACCGCTCGGCATAAGCCAGAGCTTCGTTGTCCTTGTCGTAGCCGCGAGCCTTGTGGCCGGCGTCTCCAAGGATTCGCGTCCCGTATCCGATTCCGCACGCAAAATCCAGCACCCGCGAACCAGCCGGCAACGCCTTCGCGGCCCAGCGATAGCGGTTCACGTGATCTGCGCGGATTCCATCGATTGTTGGTGCCACTTGCCGCTCGCCTTCTTTCATGTTCGATTTCCTCTTACCAGGAAGTTAAAGGGTGCCGAGTTGCACGGCGCCGCACGGGTAAGCGCACGACCTATTCCGGGGTGTTACGGATTGGAAACAGGGGCCACGTTCGGCGAATGCAACAGCGCAGACGCCTGCACCACACCGACCGACGTGGTGCCGGTGCCGGTCAGCGTGAGCTGCACATAGCGCTGATCGCCACGGTAGCCAAGGCGCTTGACGACTTCCTTGCCGGTGCCGGCCACTCGCGCGCCAGCGGCCAGGCTGACAAGGGCTTCCGTGCCGAGCAGGTCGGCATCAGCCACACTGGTCAGGGTGCCGGTGACGTCACCCTCTTTGAGCAGCGCGGTGACTACCGTGCCGGTCGTGGTGACCGAGCCGTAGGCAACGAGGAACTCCACGCCGCCGTAGCCCTGCCGGTCGATGATCGCGCCGGTAATCGCGCCGGTGGCCCCGAGAATCACGGCATTGACCGCGAGTATCTGTTTTGCATTGTTGTGCAGATCGTTCATTTCGATTCCTTTCAAGTCATTGGCAGCCCGCAGAAGCGGGCCGCACGGGGTGGATTTAGGCGGTGCCGGTGACGAACGCCATGACCTTGAAAGCCTCGAAGTTCTTCACCCCAGCCCCAAAACGGCGGCGGAAGTTGAACTTGGTCTGGCCCTTCGCGGTGATGTTGTCGCGGATCAGCGTGGTGCCGGAGCGGGTGACGATCTGGTACGCGCGCTGCCAGTTGCCATAGGCCAGCGAGTAGCTGCCGGCGCCCAGGGCAGGCATGTTGTCGTCGATCTCGACCGGCGAACCGAGGAAGCGCCCACCGAAGGCGGCAGCGGGATCGGGTTGCCACAGGTAATAGGCACCCGATCCATCCTTCATCTGCCGCATCACGCCCAGCGTGGTGTCGTTGGTCAGCCATGCGGCGCCGGGGCGATACTGCGCCTTGAGCGCGTGCTGGAGACTGACGACGCGATCCGCCGGAGCGACCGAGGCGAACGCCGCCGACTTGCCGGAGCGGATGTAGCCGATGCTGCCCCAAGCGTAGGCCGAGTTGTGCGCCATGGTGTAGCCCAGGATGCCGCGGGCTTTGCCCACACCATTGCCAGTGATGTATTCGGCATTGGCACCTTCGGCGAACCCGATGGCGGCCTCGTCGGCCAGGTCAGCAGCCAGGTCGATGCGCGCGTCTTCGAGGGTCTCGTTGTGAATCCACGGCTCGACTTCAGCCGGGAAGACTTCGATTTCGACCTGCGCGAAGGTCGGCTCGGTAGTCTCGCCACCGGTGGCGCCATTGCCGACGCGGCGCATCGCCATACCGGCAGTCTTGACCATCTTCTGCCACTTTTGGGTGCCGATGGTGACGTTCGATGCCAGGCGCGACATAGCACCCATCGTTTCCGCAATGCGGTCGATGGACAGGTCGAGTTCCGGAATGATGAGGTAGCCGCCATCCGGATCGCTGGTGCTGTTCATGGCTTTCTGGTGCAGGGCGATCAACTTGGAGTTGTCACCGTCGCGGCCGAAGGCCTTGAGGGCCACATTCAAATCCTTCCAGCCCTGCTTGCCTTCGTTCTCGGCAGACAGTTCCGGGCGGCCGGCCTTCTTTTCGATCTCGGTCATCGACTTGCCGATGGCGGCCATGTCGGTGTTGATCTTGTCGAGCTTGGCCTGCAGGTCGGAGACGACCGAGCCGTCGGCCTTGGCCTTGACTAGTGCGTCGTTGGTTTTCTTGAACTCTTCCCAGGCTTCGCCTTGCTTCTGAAGCAACTTGGTCAGCTCGCCCATGTCGGTATCGCCGACCATGAACGGAACCGCGCCGAGTGCGCCAAGGTCGGCGAACAGGTCGGGAGAGAGGATCGGATGCCCGGCGATCGCCGCGACGGCGAACAGGGCCAGCACTGCGACGAGTGCGTACTTGAGGCTGGTGGATTTCATGGATTACTCCTGAGAAAGTGAATGTTGCGGGTAAGCTGCTTGATGGCGCCCTCATCAGACTCACTCTGTGAAAAGCCTTTCACCCGTGCGATGAATGCCACGGCTTGCTTGCGGGAAAAACCTGAATCCCTCAGGTATTGTTCGCATGATTTCAAATCTTCGATTGCCTCGATGCTCTTGATGCCCTGCACGCGGGCGGCATCGTTGGCCGGAAAAGTGACCAACGAGACCTCGTAGAGGTCGAGCTTTTTCAGTGTCAGCACACCGGTGATGCGATCGAAGCTGTCTTCGCGCACCGTGTAGCCAATCGACAGGCCGGAGATCGCGCCCATCTTGAGCAGGGAGTGCGCTTCAGCGCCGCGCACGGTGTCCAGTGCAAGCTGGCCTTCGACCTTGAGCCCCAAGTTGTCTTCGGCCATCGCGGTATAGACCCCCAGCGGCTCCGCACTGCGGTGCTGCCAGAGCATGGCGGGCAGGCGCCCGGCGGCTTTCTGCGCCGCCAGCGAATCGAGGAAGGCACCGGGAACCACAATCTCGTCGTAGCTGTCCTTGACGCCGAATACGCTGCCATAGCCTTCAAACTTGCCGGCATCGGAAACTGATTTCAGCTCAAAGCCGAAGTCGAGTGTCTTGGTGGTCATGGCGTTGCTCCTTGCTTGGCGGCCGGGACTGCGCCGGTGATGTTGGCGGGTATCCGCAGCTTGTCGCTGTCGGGATCGGCGTCAGGATTCAGGTCGAGCTTGGCGCGCGCTTCGTTCGGCGTCATCAGACCGCCGTTGGTGTAACCCAGCAACGTCTCTTTGGTCTCGACCATCGAACCGCGCAATAGGCCTTCTTCGACGAAGTTGGAATACAGGCCGGCCTTGCGGTCGGTCTCGGTCAGCAGGTTGGTGTCGATCGATTGCTCGATCCGCTGCCACCATGGCGCCATGGTGTGCACGACGTGCGCCAGGAACATCTGCTGCGCGCTGCGTAGGTGG
>Ga0209211_10001362_pt1 | contig 46351 bp, 45 predicted proteins | sample RifGroA2_FD_183992 | JGI IMG/M metagenome (GOLD analysis project Ga0209211, IMG submission 183992) | Groundwater microbial communities from Rifle, Colorado, USA - Groundwater A2 (SPAdes) (version 2) | ecosystem: Environmental > Aquatic > Deep subsurface > Groundwater | place: Rifle, Colorado...
CTATCTCTGTTAATAAATGGTGGAAGCCATATTCGCCGGTATCGCCAATATACATGGCCGGCCGCTTGCGGACAGGCTCTAAACCTTCCAAAACTTGAATTGAGGAGACATCATAGTTGGATGTTTTGTTAGTAGTTGCCATAAAATCGCAGAACCTTTATGAATTTTTAATTTTTAATTTGAAATTTTTAATCAATAGCGAAGCGCAAGCTCTGCTTATTTGAAATGTTTTAATATTAAATTTGAAAACACGAGAACAAAAAACGTGTTTAAAAATTTAGTCATTTATTCATTAAAAATTGATTTTAAATTAAAAATTTAAAATTTCAAATTAGAGAACATCAAGGTTCTTAGTGGTTTTACGCTATGCGCTATTCATTGTAGCAGGATGATTGTTATTGGTGCAAGACCCCTTAGGCTTTAGTCTGCATAAAGAAGTTCTCCACCGCCAGTCTTATTCCGACGTTCTTGGCAATTCTTTGCCGCAAAAGATAAAGCTCTTTAAAAATTTTTTGCGCCTCAGGTATTCGTTTTAGTAGAATATCTCGACGGGCCTCCTCAATCCAACCGTCAATGATTTCTAGAACTTTGATTCGTTCCAACTTGGCTATTTTTTCGGCAAGTTCAAAGCCCTCAACCAATGAAAGATGTTCCAAATTTTCTTCTTCTTTTTCTTTCTTTTCTGATTCACTGCTATAATCGATCATAAGGTTCTGCTCGCTTGTGCTCGTAGAACCTTGAAATTGAGCATAGCCTACGGCTATTTGCTCAATTATAGTAAAGCTTCTGCTAAGTTCGGGAATTTCTAGGAGTCTTTTAGGAGCAAAAAGCGGAAAACAGCGCGAAACAACGGTTGGCAAAAGCTGGCGTTTGTTTTTGCAAGAAAGAACAATAAAACTATTAAGGGGCGGTTCTTCCAGCATTTTTAACAAACTGTTTTGGGCTTCAATCGTCATTTTGTTAGCATTGGGGATAAAGGCGATTTTTTGCGGATTTTTGAATGGCTTAAGTGCCATCCATTCTTTGAGATTACGGATTTGTTCAATGCTAATAAAGTTTTTTTCGGCCTCTCTTAAAATAGTCAAACAATCGGGACTGGGCAAAAGGATAAGAGATTGGGTTGGATCGGTTATGAGATAGGAGCGAGACAGAATAAGTTAAAAGTTAAAAGTGAAAAGTTAAAAGTTGCAGTTAAAAAGATCAGCTTTGCTGATATTTCCTCCCGCCAACTGGCGGGAACAAATTAAAAGTTTATGAAGAAATGCTTGCCAAGAACTTTAAACTTTGAACTGTAACTTTGAATTTTGAACTTTGCACTTTGAACTTGAGTAGGTATAATGATAACAGAATAACAGTGAAGATTGCTAACCTTTGGTAAACGGAGCAATCCAACCGTTACTGCCCCATGCTTAAAAAAGATGACCTTTTGGATGTCCTTTTAAAAGACAGTCTAATAACAGAGGATCAGGCCTCGCAGGTTCGCTTGGAGCAAATTAATACCGGCCATGATTTGGTTTCCATTCTTTTGGATCGCAGCTTTATTTCTCCCAAACAAATTGCTTTGACCAATGCCAAGCTTTTAAATATTCCATTTGTGGATTTGGCCCAAAGTTCTTTTTCGCCGCAGGTTTTATCAAAAATCCCCGAGTCAGTGGCCCGCCATTATGTTTTAATTCCGCTGGATTTAAAGGATGAAAAATTGAGAGTGGTCATGAAAGATCCTTTGGATTTGCAACTTTTGGAATTTTTGGAAACCAAGACTGCTACAAAAATAACTCCCCTTTTGGGTGACACTGATGAAATTCTCAAAGCGATTACCGAAAATTATTCCGGCGGAGTGGAAAAAGAAGTACAGGCTGCCATAAAAGAGAGCGAAACTGAAGTAGAAAAAATTAAAAAGGGTTTGACCCAAGCGCAAACCATGCAAGAAATTGTGCAAAGCGCGCCAATTGCCCGAATTGTTTCCACCATTTTGGAATACGCCACCAAGAATCGCGCCTCGGATATTCATATTGAACCGCAAGATAGCTATACAAGAGTCCGTTATCGCATTGACGGCGTTTTGCGAGAGCGGTTGACTTTACCTCGCTTGGTTCATGACGGCGTCATCTCCAGAATTAAGATTCTTTCCAACTTAAAGATTGATGAAAAAAGGGTGCCGCAGGATGGCCGTTTTAATGTTCAGATGGAGGGCATGGATGTGGATTTGCGCGTTTCTACTCTGCCCACGAGTCATGGCGAAAAAGTGGTTTTAAGGTTATTGCGCAAAGAAGCCAAGGTGCCAATCTTATCGGATTTGGGTTTAACCGGCCGGGCTTTAAAAATTTTTGAGGAGGCTCTCAAGAAAACACGGGGAATTATTTTGATTACCGGTCCTACCGGTTGCGGTAAAACTACTACTCTTAGAACTGCCTTGCATCTTATAAATTCCCCCGGAGTTAACATTGTAACGTTGGAAGATCCGGTGGAATACGCTATCCCCGGCATCAATCAAGTTCAAATAAATCCACAAGCAGGTCTAACTTTTGCTTCTGGTTTGCGATCCATTTTGCGCCAAGACCCCAATGTGATTATGGTAGGAGAAATTCGCGATTCAGAAACAATGGAATTGGCGATACAGGCTTCTTTGACCGGACATTTAGTCTTTTCCACCCTGCATACTGGTTCGGCTGCTGGCGCATTGCCCCGGCTTTTAGATATGGGCGCGGAACCTTTTTTGTTATCCTCAACTATGGAGCTTGTAATGGCGCAACGATTAATTAGGCTTTTATGCAATGATTGTAGAGAAAAGTATCAGGCTGATGATCGTGAGGTAGCCAAGTTGAAAGAGGTTCTGGGCTCCTACTTTCCTTTAAAGGAAGGAAAGATTTGGCTTTACAAAGCCAAGGGCTGCGCCAAATGTGCTGAGACCGGCTATTTGGGCCGGGAGGGAATTTATGAGGTTTTAGCGATAAGTCAAAAGATTGCCACCATGATTTTGGAGCGTCAGACATCAATCAATATTGAGCGGGTGGCAGTAGAGGTGGGAATGTTAACCATAGTCAGAGATGGATTCTTGAAAGTTATGCGCGGGGTAACTACTATTGAGGAGGTGTTAAGAGTAGCACAGGAATAATCAATAAATGTCAAATCACAAAATTCAAATATCAATTCAATGACAAAATTCAAAACTCAAAACTTGTTTTATAATTTGAATTTTGAATTTGAATTGTCATTTGTCATTTGATATTTTTTAACGATGACCACGATCCAACAATTATTACTTGAAGTTATCAAACGAAAAGCCTCGGATTTGCATTTAACCGTTGGTGCCTTGCCTACTTTGCGGGTTGATGGCAGCCTGACTCCGTTGGAGGGCGAAAAGCCCTTAATGGCTGAAGATGTCCAGGGGTTAGTTTTTTCCATTTTGACCGAAGAACAAAAAGAAATTTTATTAGCCAACAAGGAGTTGGATTTTTCTTTTGCTTTAGGAGAAGTAGCTAGATTCAGGGTAAACGTTTACCACCAAAAAGGGTATCTGGCGGCTTCTTTGCGGTTAATACCGGCAAAAATCAAAACATTGGAAGAATTGAATTTGCCTTCAATAATTAAAAACTTTGTCAGATTGCCGCAAGGTTTTGTTTTAATTACCGGGCCAACCGGGCACGGCAAATCCACCACCTTGGCAGCTATTATTAATGAAATCAATGAAACTCGATCTGAACATATTGTGACGATTGAGGATCCAATTGAATATATTTACCCTCATCGCCAGTCCTTAATCTCGCAAAGAGAGTTGCATTTGGATACTCATTCTTGGGAAATTGCCCTGCGCAGCGTTTTGCGGGAAGACCCCAATGTAGTTTTAATTGGCGAAATGCGTGACTTTGACACTACTTCGGCCGCTATAACTATTGCCGAAACCGGACATTTAGTCTTTTCCACTTTGCACACTAATTCTGCCGTTCAATCCATCAGCCGCATTGTTGATCAATACCTCGAATACCAGCAACAGCAAATAAGGGTTCAACTGGCTGAAGTTTTGGAAGGAATTGTTTCCCAAAGATTAATCCCGGCAATTGCCGGAGGCCGCTTTCCTGTTTGTGAAATTTTATTGGCAACACCGGCGGTCCGCACCATGATTCGTGAGAATAAAGTGCATCAGATTGATAATTACATTATGACCTCCAGAGATTTGGGCATGCAGACTTTGGAGCACTCTTTGGCCAATTTAGTCAAGAGCGGAAAAGTTAGTATGGAGACAGCGCTATCTTATGCTATCAGACCCGATGAATTCAAAAGAATCATAAAGACAGTATGAAGATTTAGATATTATTATCCTTTATCTCAAAACTCAAATATCAAATGTCAAAACCAAATATCAAATATCAAATCTATAAAAAGATTTAAGATTTGATATGTGGATTTGAGATTTGAGTTTTGAAATTTGAGATTTCATCATGCAAAAGTTTACTTATCAGGCTTTAGATGAAAACGGAGGCAAAGAGAGCGGGGTTATCTCAACTATTAATGAGGCTTCGGCTGTTTCTATTTTGCGCGGACGCGGTTTGGTGGTTTTAGATTTATCTTTGAAGAGAGATTTTAACCCTTTGGAAATTTTGGAAAATTTCAAAGGAGTCTCGGCCGAAGAACTTTCCCTTTTTACCCGGCAATTATCCACTATGATTTCGGCTGGTTTGGCCATTAATCAGGCCCTAAAAATTTTAGCTGACCAGGCCAAGAGCCCAAAGTTAGGCCGCGCCTTAAATGAAGTAATTATGGAAGTAGATGCCGGCTCCTCTTTATATCAGGCTTTAAGCAAGCATCAAGACATTTTCTCAAGGCTTTATCTTTCGTTAGTGAGAGCTGGCGAGGCTTCGGGTAATTTGGATACCATTCTTTCAAGGTTAGCAGACACTTTGCAAAAAGATCACGAATTCAAAAGTAAAACTCAAGGCGCCCTGATTTACCCGGCCATTGTTGTGATTTTGATGGGCGGCGTCATGATGGTGATGTTTCTTTTTGTCATCCCCAAACTTTCGGAAATTTACGCTCAAATGAATGTGGACCTGCCCCTTATAACTCAACTGATGATAAAGATCGGAAAACTGATGCAGTCTTTTTGGTGGCTGGATTTGGGAGCAATTGTGGCTGGATTTTTCTTTTATAAAAAGTTTAGTCAAACGAAAAATGGCCGTTATCTGATTGATGATGTCAAATTTAAACTGCCGGTCATGGGCAATATTTCCAAAGAATCCCAACTTTCATCTTTTATTAGGACCTTAGCGACCCTAGTTGGCGCCGGGTTGCCGATATTGGAGGCTTTGGATATTGCGGCTGATACTTTAAACAACATCAGGCTTCGTGAAGGTATCACCTTTGTCAGCAAACAAGTTGAAAAAGGCCAAAGTTTGGCCAAACCATTGCGCGAGAATGCCGTTTTTCCCTCTTTAGTTTCAGAGATGATGGCCGTGGGCGAAGAAACCGGAAAAATGGAAGAAGTGTTGACAAAACTTGCGGAATATTTTGAGGGTCGGGCCGAACAATCTTCCCGTAATTTGGCCACAGCCCTAGAGCCTATTATCATGATTTTTTTGGGAGTTGGGGTGGGATTTTTGATTATTACCTTGATTTTGCCCATTTACTCATTGACAAGTAAGTTCTAGGGAATGAATAATAGAAGCAGGAGCTAGGAGCTAGGAGCTAGGAGGAAGGAAATGATTTTCTTATCGTTTTTCAACTCCTATCCCCTACCCCCTATCCCCTAGCTCCTCGTTTATCAACTGCCCATGTTGAACAATTTATTTACTCAAGTAGAAATAGGCCACGTTCACGAGCAACACAAGCTGAATGTGACAGGCTTTACATTAATTGAACTTTTAGTGGTAATTGCTGTGTTGGGCATTTTAGCATCGGTGGTTTTAGTGGCCATCAATCCGTCTGAAAGAATGAATGAAGCGCGGGATGCCGGCCGCAAAAGCGATGTTGGCCAAGTCTCTGTTGCCTTAGAAAGTTATTATGCAACTTATAATGGCAGTTATAACGGAGTTTCTTCAACAACTTTAGTTTCTGCAGGTCAGTTAAAACGTTTTCCCTCGGAGGTTACCTTGGTGGTGGCTTCCGGCAACTTATCGGTCGCGGCCTATACCACTTTATCTTCTGCTTCTCTGGGAGTTTGCGCTGATACTAAATATTGGTGCTATACCTCAACCAATGGTTCCATGACTTATCAATGCTTAAATCATACGCCGTTGGCTTCGTGCCTTTAGGGGATTAGAAAAAGGGAGGTGGAAGTATTAAAAAAATTATGAACAAAGGCTTTACTTTAATTGAACTTTTAGTGGTGATTGCTGTTTTGGGTATTTTGGCATCAGTAGTTTTAGTTGCCATTAACCCAGGTGAGCGGATTAACGAAGCTAATGATGCGGGTAAGAAAAGCGATGTTGGCCAGGTAGCCACAGCTTTGGAATCTTATTTTACCAATAATCTTGGTTCCTATACCGGTGCCACCTCAGCAACATTAATTTCCTTGGGTTACTTAAAGCGTTTTCCGTCAAGCACTACTTTGAATGTGGCGGCGACCGTGTCTTCGGTTTACGCAACTTTGGTCGCGGCTTCGTCCGGAACCTGCGCGTCAACCAGATATTGGTGTTACACAACGGCCACGGGTTCCAGCGCGTTTTTGTGCAAAGCAACCGCGCCAACAACCGCCTGTCTTTAATGGGTTGTACTTAATCTAATTAAAGTGGACTAGAATTCGGTGGATTGATTAGCAATCAAACGATGATTTTAAAGGAGGTGAAAAGATAAAAAAGATTATATGAACAAAGGTTTTACATTAATTGAACTTTTAGTGGTAATTGCCGTTTTGGGTATTTTGGCCTCCGTAGTGTTGGTAGCCATTAACCCGGGCGAGCGAATTAACGAAGCTAATGATGCTGGCAAGAAAAGCGACGTTGGCCAGGTGGCTACGGCTTTGGAATCCTATTTTACCAATAATAACGGATCCTATACCGGTGCTACTTCAGCGACTTTAGTTTCTTTAGGTTACTTGAAGCGTTTTCCGGTCTCAACGACTTTGACGGTTGCGGCCAGTGAATCTGCGGTTTATGCTATCTTAGCTTCAGCTTCAGCCGGAACTTGCGCTTCTACCAGATATTGGTGCTACACAACAGCATCAGGTTCCAGCGCGTTTTTGTGTAAGGCAACCGCGCCAACAACTGCCTGTCTATAAAGGGATAGTTGGTTGTTAGGTGTTAGGTTTTAGTTTAGATATTAGGTAAGGAGGTGAAAAAAATGAAAGGTTTAAAGGGTTTTACTTTAATAGAATTATTGGTGGTTATTACAATTCTGGGGATTTTAGCCGCGGTGGTAATGGTGGCCATTAATCCGGGTGAAAGAATTAACGAAGCCAATGATTCCGGCAAGAAAAATGATGTTGGTCAGGTAGCCACGGCTTTAGAGTCATATTTTACTGCCCAAAAAGGCAGTTATACCGGCGCAACTCAAGGAGATGGCGGGACTTTGGTTAGTCAAGGTTATGTTAAACGTTGGCCAACTACCGCTACTTTGACAGTAGCAGCGGATGGTAGTGCGGCCGCAACTTATGCTACTTTAGCGGCGGCTTCGGCATCCTGCCCCGTAGGTCAGAGTGGCATTAAATATTGGTGCTATACGTCAGTTGACGGACAAAGTGGTATTTTGTGTTCAGCAGCTACACCATCAACCGCGTGTAATTGAGGAACGAGCCTCCGTTAATTATTCAATCAGACGGAGGCTAATTCCTTAATGTCTAATGACGAAGTTAGAAATCAGAAAAAAATCCGAAGTCAGAATGTCAAATGACGAATTCGGATTTGGTTATTCGTCATTCGGGTTTGCTTCGGATTTCGTAATTCGAAATTCGTATTTTAGTCAATGATAGATATTAAGAATAACCAGAAGAAGGGTTTTAGCATAATTGAGGTTCTTTTAATCCTTGCCTTAATGGCTGCGGTTTTGGGGATCTCAATGCCCTATTTTTTTGGTATTTCCAAAATGGAGAGCGTTTTATCCGCGGCGGATAATTTTAGCCAAAAGATTAAGGAGGTTCAAAGCAAGGCTTTGTCTAACGAGCAAAAATATGCGCCGCCTGGAAGACGCGTATTGGGCCATTTCATTTCAGCGGCCGGCTGGAATTCTACCTCGTTTGATCTGGGGGTTTATACCGATGATCCGGTTCCCGCTAACCGTTGGTTGGTAACCCAAACAATGCCTCTGCCGTCTAACCTAGTTTTGGATGCGGCGGCAACTGGCTCAACTTTGTATTTTAAGTCAGTCAGCGGCCAAACGCGCTATGCTACATTAAATCATAGTGGTCCGGAACCCAGCCCTTTGACTTCAACAGTTAATTTTTATGTACACTATCTTTCAGAAAGTTCGCCTAACTATCAAATACAAATTCAATCCTCTGGCCGTGTTTTGGTACAGGAGGTTGGTTCAATTACTCCTACTCCAACTTCAGCTCCTACGCCCATTACCACCCCGACCCCAACCTTAACCCCAACTCCCAGACCGACAAATACGCCAATTCCAACCCCAACGCCAACACCTATTCCTACCTCCACGCCTACACCCATTCCGACAAACACTCCAATACCAACCCCTACTTTAACCCCAACCATTATTCCTACACCCATTCCGACAAATGTCGCCTCACAGGCAACAGCCACTGCTTCCAGTATTTACAACAGCAATTATGCGGCATCCAAGGCGATAGATGGGATTATTGGCATCTGGGGTACGGGTGAGTGGGCTTCCTTAGGTGAGCTTAATCCGTGGATCCGGCTAAACTGGTCGGGTTACAAAACCATTAGTAGGATTGTCCTTTATGATAGGGTTAATACAATTGACTCGGCCAACGGAGGTATTTTGAGTTTCAGCGATGGCAGTAGTATCTCTGTTTCGGGCATTCCCAATGGTGGCACAGCCAAAGAGGTAAGCTTTACGAATAAAACCATCACCTGGGCCAAGTTTCAGGTGTCCGGTGGTACAGGATGGAACGTAGGATTGTCGGAAATTCAAGTATACGGGTATTAGATGGAAGGGAGAATACAACTTAGCAACGATTTCTTCAATTGACTCTAGGTCAGGTTAATAGAGAGCAATGGAAAATATTTTTATATCGGTTGTGATCAAAGAGAAGCATGAAAGACAATCCCCAAGTCAAGAAATTAGTTGTAAACTAAATTATGGTTAACTGTTTTTCTTTTAAGAAAAAAACTAACAAAAGCCATGCACAAAAACAAAAAGGCTTTACTCTGATAGAGGTTCTGGTTTCGGTGGTAATTTTAGGATTGGTGGGAACCGCGCTTTTTGCCTTAACAATCACGGCCGTGACCGGCAGCGGTTGGGCAAGTAAAAGATCGGTGGCCATGCAGTATGCCAAAGAAGGGATTGAAGGCGTGAGGTCTTTTAGAGATCAAAATGGTTGGCCGGCGCTTTCTCCTTTGAGTGGTACTTATTATTTAAAGCGGCAAAGCAGCGGTTTTACCCTAACAACTAATGCCGCGGATGGAAATTTGGGCAATGGTTTAACTCGAACCGCAGTTTTGTCAACTGTTGATTCTACTCAGAAAAAGGTTAAGGTTGATGTTAGTTATACCGAAAATGGCCAACCGCGAAGTGTTACCTTGGTGACTTATTTAACGGATTGGCACTAGCTTGGTGAAACTCAAATGACAAAAATCAAAATCAATATAAAAATATCAAAATAAGCACAGCTTGCGCTTTTCGCAAAAGCTCAAAGCTAGATAAATACAAAAATTCAGACTTTACTATTTTTATATTTTGACATTTTGGTATTTTGATAATCATTTATAATTTTGATATTTGAGCTTTGGAATTTGGATTTTAACTCTATGAAAAAGATATTAGACAGTGAAAATCGTTTTTATATTGGGGGTTTTACTCTGATTGAGATGCTTCTCGCCATTGCCATTTTGGGCGTAGTGATTGGTGTGGCGGTAACGGTTTTTTCGTCTATCTCCAAAAGTCAGTATCAGGCGCGCGTTAAACAGGACTTAACCGTAACTGGCAATCGGATAATGGATATTATGACAAAAGTGGTCAGGGATGGTTCGTCTGCTTCAGCGGCTGCTTGCGGCAGCGGTACTTCTACGGCCATCACGGTTACCAATCTTTCCGGTTCAGTGGAATATTCTGCTAATGGAAATTGTCCGCAAACTGTTTTTTCCCTAGGATCGGGGGTTAACAGCAATGGTATTATCCAAAAAAGTTATCCGGGTTGCGGATCGGGTATTGGCGCTGGAATTATTACCGAGGATGACGGTAAGAGTGCGGTGGATGTTGCGGCCTTAAATTTTTGCGTGCGGACCATAGCTTCATCGCCCCTAACCATTGATATTAATATGGCCTTGTCACCTAACAAGGCTTGGTCTGCTTTGGCGCCGGTGGCTTCGCAGTTGCAAACGAGTTTTTCATCAAGCGTGGGGCAAAGAACTTATACGCCTTGACAAGGAAATACAGAAATCGCAGAATTAGTTTGAGGTAAATTTAGTGCAAAGCGCAAAAGGCAAAGTGCAAAACCTAGTTCAAAGTTAAAAGCTTTTTTAGTTTTGAACTTTGAACTGTGGCTTTGACTTTTGAGCTTTGAGTTTTGAACTTTTTTTAGAAAATGATTGGTTTTACGAGAACTCTTTTTAATAAAGATAATCAAAATGGGCAGATCTTGGTTATGGCCTTATTGGTTTCGGTAATTGGTTTGACGATTGGACTATCAGTTGCCTCGCGATCAATTTCTGGCTTACAACAGACCGGGACATTTGAGGCTTCCAACCGCGCCTTTTCTGCGGCAGAGGCTGGTATTGAACAAGCTTTGCAAAGCTTAAAAACGGCAACTCCAATTCCCGGCACCCCTATTCCTACGGCGGTTGTTACTTTAACCGAGAACAAAAGCAGTTTTAACTATAGTATTGCAGCATTGGGGTCAGGCACGGCCGCTTATCAGGTAGACGGGGTTCTAAAAGACGATAGCGTAGAAGTAAAACTTTCTGGCGGTAATGGCGGATTAAACTTGTATTGGAATTTGCCGCAGGATCCAGTTGCAATGGTTGCCAATTTTATCTATCCGCAAGCCGGAAGTTACAGTGTTAAGACTATGGCTTTGGTTTGCGGAAGTTCTGCTGGTAATTATGGCGGTTTTGAGCAGATTGCGCTTTCTTCGTACACAATTGGTTCGTCTACTTACCGCTGCCTCAAGAATTTTGCTAATGCTGATATTCCCAATAACGTTGTAGCCTTAAGGATAAAAGTTTTGTGCACCAGTTGTTCTAGTGTTAACCTAGCGGCGCAGCCTTCAGGCACTCGTACTTTTCCGCCGCAATCATACCTTGTTAGATCGGTTGGCAATGCGGCTGGCACTCAAAGAACGGTTGAAGCTACCGAAACACTGCAATCTCTACCTGCTATCTTTGACTATATTCTTTTTTCCACCTCTCAAAGCGCCTCGTTGAGTAAGTGAATTTTTAATTTTTAATTTAAAATTTTTAATCAATAGCGAAGCGCAAGCTCTGCTTATTTGAAATATGTAAATTTTCAATTTGAAAACATTACGATGAAAAACGTGTTTAAAAATTTAGTCATTTATTCATTAAATATTGATTAAAAATTAAAAATTTCAAATTTCAAATTAGAGTCATTCCTGACTTGCTGCTAATCTTTAGTGTTTGCTCCCATTGACCTCTTATATTTTTAACCCTACAATTATTCTAATCTGCCCGTTGTTTTTTAAACTTAAACCCCGGGCAAGACTCGATGAGTGATTTTTTTGGCTTAGATATTGGTTCCTACGCTCTTAAGGCCGTGGAATTAGAAAAAACTGGTGATCGTTTTAAACTTTTGAATTTTGGCAGCTTTATTGCTCCGCCTGGCGTTTCTCTTTCCGAATCAGAACTGGACCAAAAAAAACTATCCGAATCCGTACGACAGTTAATCAAAGAGGCGCACATCAGGTCCCGCTTTGTAGTTACCGCTTTTCCGGAAAGTCAGATTTTCTCGCGCGTGATTGAGCTCCCCAAAATGACCGAAGAACAGTTAAGTCGCGCCATTCAATATGAAGCTGAACAATATATTCCTATGCCTATTTCTGAAGTCAGGCTTTCTTGGCAATTAATAAAAGAAAAAGACGTTGACGATTCCGGCAAAATCAAGGTCTTCCTTACTGCCGCGCCAAAAACATTGGTTGATCGTTATTTGAATATTCTAAGAGGGGCAGGGCTGGAGCCCTTAGTTTTTGAAACGGAAATTCTGTCTGTTAAAAGGAGCGTACTTGAAGGTTTGGAAGCGCCAACTACTCTCTTGGTGTCTATTGGCGCGTCAACCACGGATTTATGTATTGTTAGCGAGGGGGTAATCCGTTTTTCGCGCTCAATTGGTACTGGTGGAGTAGCCCTGGCTCGTTCTATTGCCCAGGAGTTAGGCTTTGAAATGACGCAGGCTGAAGAATATAAAAAATCTTATGGTCTGTTGCCCGATCAATTAGAAGGAAAAATTATGCAGATTATCAAGCCGGTCTTTGATGTCATAGTCAGTGAAATTGAAAAGGCCATTCTTTTTTATCAAACTAAAAACTCCCTAAATCCCGTCCGTCGGGTTGTTTTGGTTGGCGGGTCGGCCATGTTGCCTGGCATGATTGTTTACCTGGCAGAAAATTTGGGGCTGGAAGTTCAAATTGGCGATCCCTGGGTTAGGGTTGATGCGTCAGTTGAAATTAAAAAGGAGTTGGCTTACCCCGAAAATCAAGCTAAGTTTGCCTTGGCCGTAGGCTTAGCTATGAGAAATACTTAAAAATGCCCGAGATTAATTTTGTTCCTAAAAAAGTGGCTTCCGAACAGCAAAAAAAGAGATTTGTTTATTCCTTGAATGTTTTTAGCCTGGGGGCAATATTGCTTTTGGTTTTAGTAACATTGCTGCTTCTCTTCTTGAGAATATCCTTAAATAAGGATTATTCATTGTGGCAAAGTAACCTAAGGCAAAAGATGGAGGAATTGGCGGTTTACAAAAAAAACGAGGGAATATTAGATTCTTTAAAGCAAAAACAGGAAATATACCAAGCTTATCGTAAAGATGCCTCCAAAGAGGTTGATCTTTGGGATAAGTTAAAGCAACAGTTGCCTGCATCTGGTAACTTTCAGAAGTTGGAGATTAAGGAAGACGGGAGTGTTCTTTTGTCCTTTGAAACCGAAAATTTTTCACAGGCAGCGGGTTTTCTTTCTGGTTTAAATAGCTTGGGGTTCCAAAAGTTTTCAATAAAATCAGTTGGACAACTTTTGGGAACTGGTAGAGTGATAGTGGCAATATCTTTTATCATATGATGCAGTTTTCTTTTGTAAAATCCTTAATCAAACAATGGGGCATATCTCTTTTGGCTTTAGCCATTGCAGTTGGCGTTTCCCTTTTTGTATTGTATCCCGGAATAACCGATTTTCTCTCTAAACATAAAGAAGTTTCTGATATGCAAAATTCCATCAATAATGTTTTAGTACCAAAAATTAATATTTTGCAAAAACAGAATTTGGCATTGCTCTCCGATTATCTTTTAACCATGGAAATTTTGGTGCCGTCACAACCTAATGTGCCATTAATTTTTACTCTAATTGAAAATTCAGCCAAAAATCTGGGATTAACAGTTTCGTCTTTAGCCTTTTCCGATTCTACTGCTAGTACTGAAGTCCAAAGCCAGGCGGTGGGAGTATCTTTTACTGTAGCTGGCGAGGACGAAAAGCTTTTAACCTTTGCCAAAGGATTGTCTGCGGTCTCCCCTATTTTGAAGGTTAGTAAGATGACACTTTTATCCTCCACTGATGGTAATCAAAAAAGCCTGAATATTTCAATAAATTCACCATACCTTGCGATTCTTTCTTCTTTGGGGGCAGCAAATCTTCCGATCCAGGAACTTTCAAAAGAGGATCAAAAAACCCTAGAGGAACTCAAAAAAACCTTTTTAGATCCACAAAAACAGCCGGGATTTTTTGCGCCCACACCAATGCCGGTTGGGAAAAGTAATCCATTTTGAAGAGGTGCTAGGTTTTAGGTGCCAGGTTCTAGTTTAAGCGACCTTATCAGAAGAATCTATCACTCTGGGTGGAACTAAAAGATTTAGATAATAGTGTTTTTCTTCAATTAACCCCTTAATTTTAAGCAAATCCCGCAAGGCTCTGGCCACAATCCCATTTTTACCAATCATGATTCCAACATCCAGAGGATCTACTTTGGCTGAAATTGTAATTAGCCCGTTTGACTCGGTTTGCTCGTCGACAATAACCTGGTCTGGGTTGTTAACAATTGATTTTAAGATGTATTCTAAAAGTTGCTTCACAGTAATTTATCTACGGTCTCCGTAGCCTTTGCTCCTTGTTTTAGCCAATATTGAATGCGATCCTTTTTAAGATTAATGATCTTTTCTTTCTCCTGCGGCGCGTAAGTCCCCAAAATTTCTATAGTTTTGCCATCTCTTTTCTGTCGTTTTTCGCAAACAACAATCCTAAAAATTGGTTTATGGACACGGCCAATTGTCTTTAAGCGTATTTTTAGCATGGAAGGATTCTACCAATTTTTTGGCAAGGTTTCAAGGGCCTTTTTGGCGGCCTGACTTTCGGCTTTTTGTTTGCTTTGGCCTTGGCCTTCGGCGAGCTTCCGCTTGCCAGCCAAAACTGCCACTGTGAAATTTTTACTGTGGTCCGGGCCTTCTTCTTTAAGAACTTGATAGTGCGGCGTAACCTCGAGTTTTTCCTGGATGATTTCCTGTAAAGACGATTTAGCGTCCTTGTAAAGTTCGTGTTCCACAATTTGCGAAAGTTTGGGCAAAAGGTTTTTAGCCAGGAATCCCTGTAATTTAGTAAACCCGTGTTCCAGGTAAATAGCGCCTAAAAGAGCCTCAAAACAATTAGCTAAAAGATACTCTGATTTTTTCCCTCCGCTATCTTCTTCGCCTTTGGATAATAACAGAAAATTGCCCAGCCCTAAGTCCTTGGCGCTTTGGGCCAATGAGATTGTATTGACTAAAGCTGAACGGTAGTTTGTCAAAACGCCCTCCGGTTCTTTGGGGTATCTTTGATAGAGATATTCTGATACCGCAAGCTCCAAACATGCATCGCCTAAAAATTCCAGCCGTTCGTTAGAGCCTAGTTTCCAGCCATTTCCCTCATTAAGATAGGAGCGGTGGATAAAGGCGTTTTTTAAAAGCGTCTTATTTTTAAAAGTAAGATCAATCTTTTCCTCAAGATTTTTAAAGTCATCCATTTGTTTCACGTTTTGAAAGCAGGGTTCCTAAGACCCCATTGACGAATTTTCCGCTGTTCTCTCCGCCATATTCTTTTCCCAACTCAATTGCTTCGTCAATAATGGCCTTAACCGGCTCGGTTTTCAAAAATTCCAGCTCAAAAATGGCCAGGCGTAAAATAGCTAAATCAATATAGGCAATTTGTGCAAGCGGCCATTCTGGGGCCGAGTCTTTGATGATTTGATCTATTTCTTTTTGTTTTTTAATAATTCCGGAAAGTATCTTTTGCGCCAGCCTTTGTTCGCTGATTAGCTTTTTTCCCTGTGGGTTTTCTTCAGATAGGCGGCAAACATTTTCGGCTAAAATTTCTTTTTCGTTTCTGGAGTAAAACATCCACTCGAAGAGAGTTTTTAAAGCTAGCTCGCGGCTAAGGTGGCGGGGGTCGGAGTGAAGTTTCATCTTACGAAATTTTTCTGACCTTTGTTTTTGCTTCTATGGCCTGTCTTCCTCGATAATAACCGCACTCTTTGCAAACTCGATGCCAAATTTTGGCCGTGCCGCAATGCTCACATTTAGAAATGGTTGGTATAGGAATATTGTGAGACCATTGGGACCGACGCTGTTTAGTTCTGGATTTAGATGGTTTCTTTTTTGGAAGTGCGCCCATGGATTTAATTATACCGCCCTCGTCAAGCTAATCATAAGAACCTTTCGCTTCGCTCAAGAACCTTGATTCTTCCCCGCTTAGCGGGGTCGAATTTAGAAGGTTAAAAAGCTGGCCGTGGTTACTCCGTAATTTCTTTCGTCTGCTACTTTTAGATTTTTAAGGTGTGGGATAAAAATAGCGCCTTTGCGATGTAAATAAATAACAACGCCATCTTTTTCTAAGTGTTCATCAAGGAGTCTTAAGGCCTCGTGAGGAACTTCTGCGTAAGGCGGATCCAAAAAAATTAAATCGTAGAATTTATCGTGTTGTTCTTCCACAAAGCGTTGGACTTTTTCTCTAAAGACTTTAGTTTTTCCTAAGATAACAGTATGCGTTAGATTTCTTTGTAGGGTGTCAATAGCTTTTTGACTAGCTTCCACAAAGTCACATTCTTTAGCGCCGCGCGAAATTGCCTCAATTCCCAATGATCCGGTGCCCGAAAAAAGGTCCAAACAAGAGGCGTCCTTCACTTTGTCGCCTAATATATTGAAAATTGCCAACCTCACAATGCCTTGGGTTGGCCTTAAATCTCTTACTCCACTTGGTACGCTCAAATTGTGTCCTTTGGCCGCGCCGGCCGTTATTCGCATAGACCAATGATAACAGTAGTAAAGTTCAGCGGCAAATTTTTATCTGATTGATATTTTTAATAGTAATCCAGGCGGTCTGACTGCCAAAACCTTTTTTATTGATCTCAAAAGGCGCAATCTTTTGAGGCTTTTTCAGAAAAATTAGAATACAGTATTTTTTGGTTTTAAATCTTTCAAAAAAGATTGGGATTTCAGGTTCACTAATTCCGTCGCTATTCCCGTATTCAAGAAGAATTGCTTTGATTTTGGAAGAGGTTAAATCTTGAAATTGGATTATGCGATCAACCTTTACTTTTACGATTACCGGCTCGCCGCTGTTTTTAAAATAAACACTATCCCCTGCCCTAATTTTGTTCCACGGTAATCTTTTTGTTTGGTACCATCGCGATTCAATGGTCTTCCCCCCGTTCAGAATTTTGGGTATCAATTTCCATTCTTTCTTCATAATGGCGATGTGGTTCATATAAGTTACACCTCGAAGGTGAATCGCACGCTTAGTTACACCTCGAAGGTGAATCGCACGCTTACACCTTCGAGGTGTCGGATGCGGTGCCCTTTATAATAGGGCTTAGCAAGGGCGTGGGAAATTCATCTTCTAAGATGAGATTTGCTATGCCCAAACCCGGCCTTTCCTCTATTTTTGCTTCAACAAATTCCTGATATTGTTTTGGTGAGTTTACGATTTCCGAGATTAGACGATGATCACAGGGATCGTAAATAATAGACTTACCCAGATACACTTTGTAAGACGAATAGGGGTAGGAAATTAACCATTGGGCTTTGACAGAAGCCGCTGATTGTAACGAATTTGAATAAAATTCCATTGGATTAAGATGAATATACCTAGTTACCTGCAAAAAAGATTCAGGGCTTTCAACAGTTTTTGCTTTAAAGGCTCCTTGAAAAAGGTGCCCCAATCGTTTGGTTTTAAGATTAAAGTAACGGGTATAACTATTAGCAATGTCGTTCATAAACCTTGAGATACCGCCATTAATTGTTTGCTGAAGCACCAGATGATAGTGGTTTGGCATTAAAACGAAGCAGAGAATTTTCACTAACTCAATAGATTTATCCGATGATGGCAGGGTGGGTTTATTGGGAATCCCTTCGGAGAGTTTACGTTTGTTGTAGAATCTGAAAAAATCAATTGTCTTCAAAAAATGATAATAAAAACTTTGGTTGAGAAAAATGGTTCTTTTTTCAACCCCGCGGTTGTAAATATGGTAATAAGAGCCGGCAATAAAATCCCGAGGTTTATTAGGCATCATTAAAATTATAACGTATCTACATTAGTGGGAACATCGGTAGAGTGTCGAATCAAAATGACACCTTCGAGGTGTACTTCCGTTTCTTACACCTCGAAGGTGTAACCTACGAAGCTCATGCTAGAGGGCTAGGCCGGCGGCAACACCGGTAAAGATGTCGTGGAATAAAATTTTGGGGGAACCAAATTTATCAACCAGCATTTGTTTAACCGCTGGAATCAAAGAGCTGCCACCAGTGCAGATAACAAAATCCAGTTGATCTTTCTCAGTTTTGCCCTTCCTCAAAACCGTATCAATTGTCTTTTCAATTTGTTTTAAATAAGGTTTAATCATTCTTTCAAACTCTAATCTTGTGATTTTTTCTTGGAGAAAAATATTCTTTTGATTAAAAACGATGCTGGTTTCTCCTTTCTCTGATAGTTCAATCTTGGCTTTTTCAATTGCAGAAAACGATGAAAAACTTAAATCATAATTAATCAATGTTTCCAACTTTTCCACAACTGCCCTATTCCTGTTTTCTCTTTTAAGTTCGTTCATAAAAGAGTGAAAGTCGGGGGTATTTAAAACCTGCAGTTCATACCATTTCCTAAGCCGCTCTTTGATGTAAATGGGCATTGGTAAGCCTTTTTGGCCCCAAACTATTTCGGTGCCAAAGTGTTTGGCAATTTTTTGCTCCATTATTTCTTCGTTAAATAGATCGCCGCCAATGGATAGGCCGTCAGTTGCCAGGATTTTCTTCCCTTTTCCTATCTTTTGCATTAAGCAAAAATCCAAAGTTCCGCCGCCAAAATCAAAAAGAAGAATAGTTGAGTCTTGGGAGTGTTTTTGGAAAAAACTTAAAGTGGCGGCAATGGGTTCAGCTAAAAACGAAACTTTGCTAAAGCCGGCCAATCTTGCGGCTTCGCTCATTCGTTTTTCAATCTGCAGGTCGTCGGTTTGTGAATCGCGATAATGGACTGGGCGCCCCAAGACAACCTCATCGACCGATCGGTCGTTTAATCCATCGGCCTGCATTTTCATAAACCTTAGGATAAAACCAATCAGTTCTTCCAAAGAATAGGTTTGGCCCAAAACGTTGGCCTTGCCAAAAAAGCCTTCGCGAAGGGAGGTTTTTAAAGCCTGTAAAAACTGACCGGGTTTATTAATGTCGTATTCGGCAACCACGTCGGTTTTCCAAATATCAACTCCGCCTGAATCGCCGGGAGAAGGCAAAAAAATATCAACAATATCGCCGGTAAACTCCTTGATAATCTTTGGCGGAAGTCTCATCTCGTTGTCGGCAATCATTTGCCTAATAGCTTTTTCGCCCATAAACCGGCCGTCATCCTTTTTAAAATATAGGACCGATCTTAATATTTGAGGATCTAAGGCTAAATCATCAATGGCTAAAACCTTTACGCCTTGAGGGGTATTTATGGAAATTGATGAATTGGATGTCCCAAAATCTAGGCCGTAGTGCATAAATGAAGGATAGCATATTTCTTGGAGGCCTTATACTTCAGGCTTTGCTATATGTATGATCTGCTAGACCCTTAGGGTCTAGCGAAGGCGTGGTTGAGCCAACAGGAAACTTCGGAGGTTTACCGATTATTTATTTGGCTTTGGCTCGGCGGGCAATTTTATCCCAGCGATAAAGGGGTTCAGAGTAAAACATAGCCATAATTTCATCACGGGAATAACCTTTTTGTTCCAAAGTTGTAACGCAACCGGTCCATTTTTGCAAGTCGGCTTTATAATCTTCTGCAAAAACTTTATCAACAGTTTGCAATACCTGCTTCAAGGAAATTACCAAAGGCAGGTCTGAACCGGTTTTATCTCCGTCAGGCCGTAGGGCTTCTTCAATAAGAAATATATCACTTTCAATTTCCTCTTTGATTCTGGCTGGAATTCTGGCAAAGTTTTTGGGTGAATTTTTCTTATAATCATAAATCGAATTAGTAGACAATGTTTGATAGATTTCGGCCGGCTTGCCGCCATCTTTATAGTGGGCTAATATTTCGTTTCTAGCCCTATCATCCGCAAAAGCTGCTCTCTCTCGCTTAGCTAAATCGCAGATTAAATTTTTAACGGCCAGGTCAAACGGTACCTCTCTTTCAGCCGCCTTCATTAATATCTCAAACAGGTCTTCCTGCTGTGGCCATGGAGTAAAAATATGGTTAAACTGATGTTGCTCTTCGTGTACGCGGATTCCTTGAGACCATTGTTCGTCCTTGATGCCTATTTTTTCTATTTTTCTTTGGTAAGTTACGGCGGCGCCACTTGCCGAATAATCATAAATAGTAGCTGTTAATAAACCTACGCTTAAGCTCATCCAGTGTTCACCATCGGCGCTTTTGGCAAAATTATGGTAAAAACTATCTTGACTAAAACCCGAAAGGTCACCAACTTCCTGCCAACCGTATTCACCTCTGACAAGCTCCAAGGGTTTATCGTCAGGTTTTGAAAGATTAGCAAACCCTACTTTTTGGGCGTAACCTGACTGGGTTTTTTCTAAAACAGCCAAATCAAAAAGGTGACTATCAACTAAGATAACAACATGATCTTGATCCTCCAGAGGAATACTTAAAGCTTCTTGGCGCGACATTTTCTTGGATTCTTTTTGATACTCGGTACTTTGAATTTGGTTAGCGCCAACATTTTCAATGGTTAATGTGCCCCAAAGTTCCTCGATTCTTCCGCCAGGTAAGGCACAGCCGCCGGAGGATAAGGCTTGCGTTACATCCTCCATTTCCATTCTGGAGAGATCTCCTTGGGTCTTATCAAAGTTGTAGGCAATGGCGTAGTCGTCTTTACTAAAACACTGAAAATGCAGAGTCATTGGTTCCTTTATTACCCTAACCAATCCTGAAGGAGGTGTCCCAAAGCAAGCCTCAAAAAGATCGTTGTCATTGGGATATATTTTACTAAAATGTTCTACGGCTTGATGTTTTTGGTGATAATTTTCAATACCGATTTTAAAAGACTCCAGTTGCCTTGGCGTAAAGCGGTACAGCGGAGCCATTGATTCTACTTCGTCATACAGGGTATCAGTGTCAAGGTTGGGAAACTCGCGAATGGTTTGTTCCAAACTAATCAGAATCCTGGCAATTCCCTCTTGTTGTTTTTCCCGATTTTCTTTATATGTTTTTAGCCTTTCTTCACGAATGGCTAATTTTTGTTCAGGTGGGAGTATTTTTTGGTCAGGCGTAAGTTTTCTAATACCTAGAAGTTCTTTTTCCGGGTCAAATGGTTCGTAACCGAGTTTTTCTATTTCTTTTTGTTTTCTTAGATAGTATCTTTCTAGTCTTTGGTGTTCCTGTTCTTTTGATTCCGGGGTTTGCTCTAACGTGGGATCAGGAGAATAGTCCCCATATTTGCCATAGACCAACCTTTTGTTTTTAGAGACTGACTGTTCAGGACCTCGGCCTTGTTCCGCTGATGGCATAGATACATTTTACAACTTATTGAGAGGCTGAGTTTTCTACTGATTAAGATATTGTTCCGCCGCTTCTTTGGTTTCTTTGATTAATTCTAAATCCGTAAGTTTGGCAATTTTTAAGTCAATAAAACCGTGTTGTTCAGAGCCGGAAAATTCGCCCGGGCCACGCATTTGTAAATCCAATTCGGCCAACTTCAATCCATCATGGATTGTTTCCATGGCTTTTAATCTTTTTAAAACATCCAGACTTTTACTTTCGGAAAAAAGTAAACAATAAGCTTGTTGCCCTCTTCTCCCTACCCTGCCGCGCAGTTGATGTAAAGAAGCCAAGCCAAAACGATCGGCCGCCTCAATGATGATTATCGCGGCGTTAGGTAAATCCAAACCAACCTCAACAACCGGGGTGGCGACCAAAATATCAATCTCCCCTGATTTTACTTTTTCCATCACTTCAGTTTTTTCTTTGGATTTTAAACGGCCGTGAATTAAACCCAAATTTAAATGAGTAAAAAATTTGCGCAATTTTTCAAATTCGGAAGTTGCCGCCTTGACTTCGGCCATGGTTCCGATGTCTGATTCCTCGATAAGAGGGCAGACGACTAAGGCTTGGATTTTTCCTTGACTCTCGGTGATCTGTTCCTCAATCCACTTATACGCCGCTGTTCTTTTCTCAGGTGGTACAACCCAAGTTTTAACAGGTTTTCTGCCAACAGGCATTTCATCAATCAAGGATAAATCGTAATTGCCATAAATCGTTAAAGCAATCGAGCGTGGGATTGGCGTAGCGCTCATATTTAAGACATGCGGAGTTTTGCCTTTTGGCGCTTTTTCTAAAAGTTTCACTCTTTGTTCCACGCCAAACCGATGTTGTTCGTCAACCACAATGATGCCTAGATTTTCAAACTGCGCTTTTTCAAAAAATAAAGCGTGGGTTCCGATAAAAAGATCATAGGTTATAGGTTGTAGGTTGTAGGTTGTAGGTTGTAGGTTGTTATTGATTAATGGATGATTGGTTTTAAGTTTTAAGTTTTGGTTTTGAGTTTTGAGATTTGAGTTTTGAGATTTATTGCTGGGTTTATTTGACGAAGTGAAAAGAGCGATATTCATTCCGAGCGGTTTTAGAAGATTTGTAAGCGTATTATAGTGTTGATCTGCCAATACTTCGGTTGGCGCCAAAAAAGCTGCTTGATGACCGGACAGAAACGCGGCGTAAATTGCTTCAGCCGCCACCACGGTTTTCCCACTACCTACATCTCCCTGCAATAAACGGTTCATTGGTACATTTTTCTTCAAATCCGTCATAATTTCTTCTATTGCGCGGTTTTGCGCGTTAGTTAACGTAAACGGCAGGCTGGCGGTGAATTTCTTCGTGATTAGTTTTATCTGCGATGGGGTGATGATAAACGTTGCTTTCTTCTTTTGCCATTCCTGTTTACCTTTAATCGCCCTAAGTTGCAGATTAAACATTTCTTCAAAGGCAAAACGATGGCGAGATTCTTTAATGTCTAAAGAATTTTTGGGAAAATGGATCATTGGCAGGGCTTCTTTGAAAGCTAAAAGTTTATGTTCTTTTCTGATTGCTTCTGATAGACCATCGTTTTTGATAAACTCTTCAGGGTCAAGCAACTCTAAGACCTTTCTGATCCTGGCCCTTAACCACTTTGATGAAACAGCTTCAGTTTCGGGATAAACAGGCTGAAAAGGCTCTATCCCCTGCTCTAGCACTTTTTCAATCTGGGGAGAAATCAGGGCAATTTTTTTGCCAAAAAATCCCACTTTTCCCTTGACGAGGAATTCAGTTTCTTTTTCTTTTCTTAAGCTCATTAAAAGATAAGGCTGGTTAAACCAAACACAGGACAAACTTCCATCCTCGTTTTCCAGGGTTGCCACAACCATGAACCGGCCGCTTTTGCTGTAAATTGGCGCGGGCTTGACAATTTTGCCCTTAATAACAATTTCTTGATCGGGAGAAACACCATTAATGTCTTGAAGTTTAGAAAAATCTTCGTATCTAAACGGAAAATGCCAGAGCAAATCTTTAACGGTTTCAATATTTAGTCGTTTTAATTTTTCCGCTTGTTTATCTTTAATCAGGGGAACTTTGGTAATGGGATCGGAAAGAAAAAGCACGATTTTATTCTAGCATTTTTAGCTTGTGTTGGCTTACAAAATGATATATACTGTTATGAGATAAACAAAAAAAGGAGATAGTAAAATGTCATATCGAGGTTTGACAAGAGAAGGCATCGAAACCGCCAATCGGGGTAAAACAGTTATTATCAAAAATTGGCGTCCGTACTGCAACCAAAAAGATAAGCGCGGCTTGCCCATTAGTATGATTTTTATGATTTCTGAACCTTTGGGCAACACAATTGTGGGATACTCGCTTGATGATAATGGAATTGTTACTCTTCAACTGGAATTTTCGCCAATTGAGGGTGATAGACTTTATGTGTCCATGGCCGAATATCTTTTCCAAAAAGAATGTGAAAGTCGTGTTTATGTTTTCCAAGGTGAAATATGGCAGGAGTTTGGAGATGATAAAAATACACCGCTTGATATAGGAAAGACTTGGGATATGCTAGACGCTGCGATTATGGGAAATTTCGGTCTTTAGACTCCCCGCCAGATTTTTGGCGGGGCTTTTTCTTGTTCTACTAGGCTTCCTAAGAAGGCTTCTTAGGAACGGCCGTCTAGCGGCTGAAGATGGATAAGAGAGGCAATAAAACCAAGCTGATTGAAGAAACAATGACAATAATTTGCCAGATTCTCTGCTGCTTTTTTGAAAGTTTCATAAGAGTATAATATGAATGTCAAAACTCAAATGTCAAATGTCAAATCCAAATGTTAAATCTAAAATCTTTTAAAGATTTAAGTTTTGAGTTTTGGTTTTGAGTTTTGAGCTTTGAGGTTTGAGTTTTTATTTGTTCAATAACAAGCGGTCTCAAAACCAACTTCAATACTGGGTGGCTAGGGTCAGGCAGTCATCAGTGCGGCACAAGTTTTTTAGCCGTCATACCAAGATTAAAATTTTGGGTTTTTTGGCAACACTTGGGTTTGCCTTAATTTTTCTAGGGTTAATCACTGGTTTTGCTGTTATTGCCATTTATTCCAAAGATCTTCCCCAGCCCGATCGTTTAACCACTCGCCAAATTCCCCAGACTACCAAAATTTACTCCAAAGATAATGTCTTGCTTTACGAAATTTTTGGCGATCAAAGACGGACCTTGGTTAATCTCTCCGATATTCCGCAAAGCCTTAAAGACGCCACAGTGGCAACAGAAGACGCCCAATTTTATAAGCATCAGGGTTTTGACTGGCGGGGAATTGCAAGGGCGGCTGGAGTTGGAATTTTGAAAAGAACCCCCCTAAGCTTTTTGATCCCCGCAAGTTGGGCAACTGGGCTTCAGGGTGGGTCAACCATTACCCAGCAACTGGTCAAAAATACTCTTTTGACCACAGAAAGGACCATGAGCCGAAAAATCAAGGAATTCATTTTGTCAATTGAAATAGAAAGAAGATACACCAAGGATGAGATTTTAAAAATGTACTTAAACGAAGCGCCCTACGGAGGCCAGGCCTGGGGAGTTGGCGCGGCGGCTGATATGTATTTTGGAAAAAATATCAAAGATTTAACCTTGTCTGAAAGCGCGGTTTTGGCCGGGTTGCCGCAATCGCCATCTTCGTATTCTCCTTTTGGATTGGATCCAACGGCTTGGAAGGGCAGGCAAACTTATGTTTTGTATTTAATGCAAAAACACGGGTTTATTACCAAAGAACAAGAACAAAAAGCCAAAAGCGAAGAAATTAAATTTGTTCCTCTGGGGCAAGATATTAAGGCGCCTCATTTTGTGATGTATGTAAAAAGTTTATTAGCCCAAACCTACGGTGAAAAATTGGTGGAACAAGGCGGGTTAAAAGTTATTACTACATTAGACTATAGTGCGCAGAAAATTGCCGAAGAAGAAGTAAAAAAACAAGTTGATTCCCTAACAAAACAACGGGCCAATGCTTCCAATGCCGGGTTACTTGCCATTAATCCTAAAACCGGCGAAGTGGTGGCTTGGGTGGGATCAAGAGATTATTTTGACCAGGCGCACGCTGGCAATGTTGATATTATTTTGGCTAATAGGCAGCCGGGGTCAGCCATCAAACCCATTATGTACACCGCCGCTTTTAAAATGGGTTATACCCCGGCTACATATTTAGGCGATATCCAAACCTGTTTTCCCGGTGGTGCCAATTTACCGGATTATTGCCCCCAAAACTGGGATAGCAAATTTTGGGGACCAATGTTGGTTCGTGAAGCTCTTTCAAATTCCAGGAATATACCGGCAGTTAAAATGCTGCAAATGGTGGGAGTAGAAAATATGATGGCACAGGCTAAAGATTTGGGAATAAATACTTTTACCGATGCTTCCCGCTATGGATTATCCTTAACCTTGGGTGGTGGTGAGGTCAAGCTTTTGGAGCTGACCCAGGCCTATGCGGTTTTTGCCGCCATGGGTGTTAAGCATGATTTGACTGTGATTGAAAAGGTTGAGGATAGTAAGGGTAATGTTTTAGAGGAGTTCAAGCCTTCGTCCGGCCAAAAAGTTCTAGACTCCAAATATGCTTATTTGATTAATAATATTCTCTCCGACTCCAGCGCTCGTAGTCGGACTTTTGGTAATTCTCTGGAGATTGGGCGAACAGCGGCTATCAAAACCGGCACAACTAACGATAATAGAGATGCTTGGACTTTTGGCTATACCCCTTCATTGGTGACCGGTGTTTGGGTGGGCAATTTTGACAATTCATCCATGAACGGGATTATGGGTTCAACCGGTGCCACTCCAATTTGGAAAAATTTTACGCAAAAAGTTTTGGTAAAGACTGCCAAGGAAGATTGGGAAAGACCGGATGGTATTGTTGATGTTACAGTTGACGTGCTTTCCGGTAAAATTCCTCAAGCCGGTAAAAACTATCCTACTAAAAAAGAAATATTCGCGAAAGGAACAGAACCAACCCAGATTGACGATTTTCATTTAACCGCTCAAGTCTGCAAAACCCGGAATCTCTTGGCAACTGACTGGGATAGAAAAATTGATAATGTGCAGATTGGCGAGTTTAAAGTTTTGAGGGACATAAGTCCTGATTGGCAAAAGTATACCGATGCTTGGATGAATAGCAATGGATTTGGGCCACCACCAACGCAAAAATGCCCAATTGTTAAAGATGGGCAGGTTGTAACAGGCCCCGTTGTACAAATAACCGCGCCTGTGACCAACGAAGAGATTTCAAGCGCTAATTCATTTGAGGTTAAAACCAATATTTACAGTGATAAAACTGTTACGCGGGTGGAATTTTACCTTGATAATAGTTTGATAGATACCGTCACTTCAATTCCTTATAATGGAACCTATTCGTTAGACAAAAGCACCACCGGCGAACATGAAATTGAAGTTAGGGCTTATGATTCGGACGGCAATAGCGGGATTGACAGAGTAAAGGTGGTTATGAAATGAATTGTTCATTTTACCCTACTTAAAGGTAACCTTTAGTTTCTCCGTCATTTCCTTTTTTACTTTTTCCAAAAGATTATTAATTTCAGTTTGCGTCAGTTGTTTTTTGTAGGAATTGAAAGTCAGCCTAAAGGTTAAAATCTTCTGCCCGTTTTTTTGCTGATACAAATCTTTGAAGTCAATTGCGGTTTGTATTGGTGATTCGTTTTTGAAGAAGTTTCTTAGGCTTGTATCAATTTTTTCGTAACTTTGATCTGGACTTGTAATAATTGAGAGATCGTTGATAACGGGTGAAAATGAGGAGATTGGTTTTAATGACGGCGCAATAAGATCCTCTTTTTGGATAAGATTCAGATTGAATTCTGCAATAACAACATTACCATCCTCCAGTCCAAAATTTCTTTTGATTAAAGGATTAATTAACCCCAGGAAGCCCAAGGTCGGATTACTACGCGAAAAACCCGAAGGGTCTAGAGCGCCAGATCCTTCGGGTTTAAGCCTTAGGGCCAGCGAATTGCTCCTATCAAAAATCTTAGGAAAGTCATCGTCAGTTTTGAGACTTTCAAAGCTTAGGGTTAAGCCAATTTCTTGGCCTAATTCTTCTAGAGCGCCTTTAAGTTTAAAGAAAAGAGCTTGCTCGTTTTTGGGATCTTTATCAAAACTCAAAAGAGCCAGATTTTTGGGTTCGGAAAAAAGCCCGTCAATTGTTTTTTCACGCTGACTACTTGACGGGGTAATGAAAGATGTTTCAAAAAGCGAAAATTTATCAAAAGAACTTTTATTTAGAACGGTTTTTTCCAAGATTGAAGGCAAAATCAGCGGCCGCAAATATTGTAAATCCGGGGAAAGGGGATTTTTTAGTTCTGCCAAACCTTGTTTTTCAATTAACGATTTTTCTAGGAGTTTAGCTCCAATAAAACTGTAGGTATAAACTTCATTAAAACCCAAAAATTTAAGCAGACGATCCGTCTTTTTTTGCAGTTCCCAAGAAAAATTTTGTGGCGCGGCTTTAAGGTTTTTGTAAGGCAGAGTTGGAACAATGTTGTTAAAATTATAAAGCCTTCCAATTTCCTCATAGATATCTTCGGCAATCTTAAGATCTTTTCTGAAGGTGGGAATGGTTAAAAAATACTGCTCGTTTTTCTTTTGGACCTCAATTTCCAGGCTTTGCAAAATTTTAAAGATGCTGTTTTCATCAATTTGAGCGCCCAAAAAACGATTAGCTTCATTAAAATTGAGATTTAAGGTCTGGGGTTCTTGGGGTTCTGGATATTCGTCAATGATTAAAGAATCAACAGTGGCGAAGGCTATCTCCTGATAAAGCTTGATTGCCCGCAGTAAGGCTGGTAGGGTAAGATTGGCATCCTGGTTTTTTTCAAAACGGCCGGAGGCGTCGGTTCGGAGCCCCAATCGTTTGGATGTTTTACGCGTAAGAATAGGATTAAAGTTGGCGCTTTCCAAAATTATAGCGCTTGTGTTTTGGTCAACTTCGCTATTTTTACCGCCCATTATGCCGGCTAAGGCGATAGGCTGGTTAGGTGTATTGGATTGGTTAGGTAAATTTGAGGCAATGACTAAATCATCTGTGGTTAACGTTCTTTCAATATTATCGAGCGTTCTAATTTTTTCCTGCGGTTTGGCTCGGCGGATTTCAATTGTTACCTTGGGTTCTGCCCAAATCTTTTTGGCATCAAAAGCATGCAAGGGTTGAGCGGTTTCCAACATCACAAAATTTGTGATATCCACCAGGTTATTTATTGGTCTGACATCAAGGCTTAAGAGCTTTTGGCAAAGCCAATCTGGCGAGGGCGCTATTTTTAAGTTTCCTAACTTAACGACAGTGTATCGTAAGCAATCATGAGGAGTTTCTATATTTGCGGTGAGAGGAGTTAGGGATTTTTGGGTGGTTGGCGGTTGAACATCATCAATTCTGGGGTATGTTGGTTTTTCTAGTCTCAAATTAAATATAGCGGCAATTTCTCTGGCTAACCCCAGCTGACCAAAGCAGTCCGGTCGTATGCTCAAAGCCTTATTGTCAATTTCCAAGACAAAATCCCCATTCTTTTTTTGGGGTTTTTCTACTTCGGCTAGAGACTGCGATAGTTTTTCCGCAATCTCTTGGGGGTTGGCGGTTAGGCCGGGCAGTAGTTCTTTTAACCAGTTGTAAGAAATAAGCATCTTAAATTACCTAAGTAACCTAGGTTACTTAAAATTGTTTCAAGAATCTCAAATCTCCGCTATGAAACAATCTAATATCATTGATTCCATACAAAAGCATAGCCAGCCTGTCCAAACCAATGGCCCAGGCAAAGCCATTGTGTTCCTTAGGATCAACCCCAGCCTTCGCTAAAACATTGGGATGTGTCATTCCGCAGGGGATAAGTTCTAGCCAACCCGATTGAGAACAAGTTTGACAGCCTTGACCTTGGCAAAAAATGCATTGAGCCATAATTTCCAGGGCCGGTTCCACAAAAGGAAAAAAGGAAGGTTGAATTTTAATTTTGATATCTTTTTCAAAAAATGAATCCAAAAAAGCTTTGAGGGTGCCAATTAAATCCGAAACTTTGATGTTTTTGTCAATGTAAATTCCTTCCAGTTGGTGAAAGGTATGTTCGTGTCTTTGGTCTGTGGCTTCAAAACGCATGCAGCGGCCAAATATGACTGCAGCTAAAGGCAAAGGAAGTTGCGTTAAAGCCCGATTTTGCATAGAAGAAGTGTGAGGAATAGGGATTAAATCATCCGTAGTCCAAAAGGTATCCATAATGTCAGTGGCCGGATGGTCAGGGGGAAAATTTAGGGATTCAAAAACGTGAAAATAATCATCTAAAAGCCTGGATTCCAAAAGCTGAAACCCCATCTTTTCAAAAATCTTGATAACTTTTTCTTTGACTTGAGTAATAGGATGTAAAGACCCCAGATTAAATGAAGCTCCCGGTAGGGTCAAATCGCCTGGCGATTTACTGGAGTCTGATCCTAAGCCTTGCTTTAATTCATTTTCTTTTTCCGTTATTTTTTCCTTGAGGTTGTTTTTAATTTTGTTGATTGCGAGGCCGACCTCTTTTTTTGCAGCAACCTCTAGTTGAAAAATAGCGGCAGTGGCAATTGAAATGGCGGAATTTTTGGAGAGAATTTGCAACTTTAACTGATCAAAATCCTTCAGGTTTTCTATTTTTGCCAAAGTGTCAAGACTTTCCTTTTCGAAGCCTTGAAGGCTATCCAAAATTTCCAGATGGGTGTGCTTAGGTTCAGTTGGCATATTGTTCTAACGGAGCAAAAAGCCCAGAAGGGCTACTATAATAATATATACTGGCGGGATAATCAGGGAAGGGATTAAGTATTTTCGGCTGAAGAGTTTAGGGATTATGGATAAAATATCAGGTTCAATGCGGTATTCCAAATAGCCAAATAAAAGCTGTAAAAGCACAAAAACCAAGAGGGCTTGTTCTAAAAGATTCATTCTTTGGCCTTTTCCACAATTTTGGCAAAGGTTTTGGGATCATAAATGGCAATTTCGGATAGGATCTTCCGGTTAATGTTGATGTTGTTTTTCTTAAGGCCGGCAATAAATTTACTGTAATTGATATCCAAAGAACTCAAAGCCCCGTTTAGGCGTTCAATCCATAATGACCGAAACACTCTTTTCTTAATCTTCCGATCGTTGTAGGCGTGTTGGCCGGCGTGCAAGAGGGCTTCCTTGGCCTTTTTAACAATTTTGCCACGCGACAGCCTAAAGCCCTTGGTTTGGGCTAAGATTTTTTTGTGTCTTTTGCGTCTGACTATTCCGGTTTTTACTCTCATAAGAATAGTAGGTTACCTAGATGACCAAGGTTACCTAAAAGAAACTCCGGGAATCATATGTAGAATGGTCTTTTTGTGCCCCTTGAATAAAACCTGCGTTAAACCTTTGCGCCTTTTATCTTTGCGGCGTTTCTTGGTTTTTAAATGGCTGGTTCCGGTATGGCCAATCAAAATTTTTCCGGTACCGGTAATTTTTATTCTTTTGGATGCCGCTTTTCTGGTTTTCAACTTTGGCATAATTCAAAAAATTCGAAATTATTCATTTCGGTTTTACTGCAAACATCAGCCTTCTTCCCTCCCAGTATGGCTCTTTTTCAATTTCGCAGATCTTTTGCAGGGCTTCGTAAGTTTCTTTTAATTTTCCCTGCCCTACTTCCGGGTGCCGCATTTCGCGGCCCTTAAAGACGACGGTAAATTTAACTTTGTCTTTGTTCCCTAAAAATTCTTTGGCCCGCTCAATCCTATCGTTTAAGTCCTTTTTTCCCATGGCCGGAGTCAGCCGCAGCTCCTTTTGTTCGCTGGTATGGCCGGATTTTGCGGTCTTTTTTAGCTTTTGTTTGTAATCGTACAGATACTTTCCCCATTCCACAATTTTGGCAACCGGTGGATCGGTTTCTTCGTTAACAACCACAATATCCAGTTGCTTTTCCTGAGTAATTCTAAACGCTTCTTCGCGGGTTAAAACACCCAGGTTTTTACCTTCATTATCAATAACCCTAAGGTTAGGAAAGGTAATTTTTTGGTTGACTAAAAAGCTAATCTTTGGCAAGGCTGCAGAAAGTATAACCGATGGAAGTTTTGCTTGCAAGAGGCTTTTTTGAGGTCTGGTCTTGTTAATTAAAACTCCTGTTTTGGATTTCTACTTTGATGTTTTCGATAAACTCTGTTACCTTTTGTTCCCCAAAATCCTTACCACTGCGGTTGCGCACCCCCACGGTTTCGTTTTGGGTTTCTTTATCTCCCACAATTAGCATATATGGTATCTTTTGCAGTTGGGCATTGCGGATTTTGGCACCCAATTTTTCAGACCTTTGATCAATTTCTGATCGGACGTTGTTCATTACTAATAGTTCATTAATCGATTTTGCGTATTCCAGATGCTTATCACTGATAGGCAGTATTGATACTTGTACTGGAGAGAGCCAGGTGGGAAAAGCGCCGCCATAGTGTTCTATCAAAATACCAAAAAAGCGCTCCAAAGAGCCAAGAATAACTCTATGAATCATCATAGCAGTTTGCTCTTTTCCGGTATTATCAATATATTTGACATCCAGCCCTCGCCCCATTTGCTTAATGTACTTAGCCAAATTTTCTTTAGTTTTAAACTTATCCTTAAAAGTTTTTAATTCCCAAAAATCATCAATGTCCTTTTCACTACTTTCCGAAAATGTAGGAAGGTTAAAGTCAAATTGAACCGTTCCGAGTTGCCATTCTCTTCCTAAGGAGTCCTTAACTTTTGAGTCAATCTTTGGTCCATAGAAAACCCCTTCTCCTTCGTCAATCTTGTAGTTAATTCCTTCAAGTTCCATGGCTTTTTTGAGAGAGTCTTGGGCAAATTCCCACATTTCTATGGTTCCCAGGTATTTCTCCGGACGCGTGGCCAAATAGGCTTGATAATCTTTAAACCCAAAAATATCTTCATAAAAATATCGGGTCAGCTTTAGCACTTCTCTAACTTCATCAATTACCTGATCAGGCGTACAAAAAATATGTGAATCGTCTTGGGTAAACCCTCTTACTCGCGTCATTCCGTGCAAAACGCCTGCTCTCTCGTAACGATAAACAGTCCCCAATTCTCCTATTCTCAGAGGTAATTCTCTATAGCTTCTGGGGTTCGTTTTATATATTTGGACATGGTTTGGACAATTCATTGGTTTAAGCTGTTCGTCAGTTGTGTAGTCAGTTTTGCTTTCTCCTTCAATATATTGATGAAGCATTGCCGGAAACATGGAATTAATATATTTTATATAGTGTCTTGTTTTAACAAACATATCCATGCTGGCAATATGCGGAGTGTAAACAAGTTGGTACCCCCGTTTGTAATGTTCCTCTTTCCAGAATGTTTCAACTATATCTCTGACCCTGGCTAATTTAGGATGCCAAAGAATTAAACCTGGTCCTGTAAGTTGATTAATTGAGAAGAGGTCTTGGTTTTTTCCGATTTTTCGGTGATCTCTTTTTTCTGCCTCTTCAAGCCGTTTTAGATAATCATCTAACTCTTTTTGAGAGGGGAAGGCTGTGCCGTAGATGCGAGTGAGCATTTTGTTTTTTTCGTCTCCGTGCCAGTAGGCTCCAGTTATCTTAAGAAGCTTGAAGGCCTTTATTTCTCCCGTTGACTTGGCGTGTGGACCGCTGCATAAATCCAAATCAATCTCCCCCATTTTGTAAAGCGAGAATTTTTCCTTTCGGTTGCTAATTTGGTCAACCCAATCTAGTTTATAAGGGTTTAGTTTAAAGATTTCTCTGGCTTTCTTTTCATCAACAAGTTCTTGGGCCATGGGCAAATCGAGGTCAATGATTCTTTGCATTTCACCCTCAATCTTTGGGAAATCGGCCTCGTTCACCTTTTGGTTTAAGTCAAAATCAAAATAGAAACCTTCGGCTGTGGCCGGACCCATGACCTTTTTCAGCTCCGGGTAGAAATTTTGCATTGCCGTATGCAAGGCATGTTCAGCGGTATGCCTTAAGGCCCAGAGCTCCTGCTCTTTTTGGTCCATTTTTGTCAGTTTTCCTTCTAGTGCTTTTGACATATAAAAACGCCTTCTCTAAACTTTGGAGGTTTAGAAAGCTTTTAAGCGTACAGATCAATAATACAAAAACCGCCCCTTCCTAAAGAGACGGCTAGAATCCGTGGTTCCACTCTAATTACTTCTTATTTCCGCTTTCGAGCGGTATCGTCTTTGGCTCTGGGGTTGGTGGGCCCATGCAAACGCCAAAGAATTAAGTTAATTTAAGATTAGGAATTTTTAAGAGGTTTGTCAAGGGTATTTTTAGCGACAAAATTTTGCAGTAAAATGCTGTACATCAAAGCGTCATCGGCTTTTTGCTTGCTTTCTTGTTGAGAAAGGGCTTGAGGTAAAGCGCTAAGTATTTTTTTAATATAGTCTGGCAGACTTGAGTTGCCTATTTGCTTCTGTTGGTTTATAACTTCTTGGACAAATCGTTCAGCCACCGTAAACGAGTTTCGGTTAAGACTGGTAGATATACGGTCAAGATCCAAGGCGATATTTTGTAGTAAGAAAGTACTATTATCAATCATATTATAGTATCAAAAAAGAATCTTAATAATTCTTCAAATCGCAAACGGATTTTTTGGTCAAGTATTTCGTTACTGTTATTATTTTGGCGAGGTCTGATGTTGATTAGCGCTTTAGTTTCAATGGTTTTGGTTTCCAAGTCTACTCCCCCACCCCATAAATCGGTCTGATTTGATCCTTGCTCCAAAAGAATTTTTTCCGAATCGCTGTGTAATTGGCATCCGGCGCTGCAGATTTTTTGTTGGACATCAATCACGGTTTTAATGTAGACTCCGAATGTCTCTTTTAATTTTTCAATTTCTTCTTTGGTAAAAAGCGAAGTTTTGGTGATGATCATAATTTTGCATTTTGAATTTTTAATTTTTAATTTGAAAATGGTGCGTCTGGCAGGAGTCGAACCCGCAACCTCCTCGTCCGAAGCGAGGCGCTCTATCCGGTTGAGCTACAGGCGCGTAATTTAATTAATTTTAACACAATCTTTGGCAAGATCATAAAATTCTATAAATCCTAGTCAGGGACTTACCCCATGCCGCTTGACAAAAACTATAAGATATGATATACTATATCTAATTTAGATCAGATATTTTTTGGAGAGGGAAAAATGGCCCGGTTGAGAAGAAAAGATGCCTTTTTTCTTTTTGACCGGGCTATTCTAAGCAAGTTCAAAGTGCAAAGCTCAAAAATTCGAAGATGAGGTGAAAAGATGAAGAAGCGTAGCGGAACGCATCCGTTACTGCCGGTCGGGATGACCTGTGAAAGGGCCGAAACGATTGGATGTACCGGTTGCACGGCGACTTGCCCGGCTGAAGAAGCGGCAATGGCCGCCAAGCCGGCGCAGGTTGTTGCGGGAGCGCAAGCTCCAAGAAAGATTCAGGTTGTGATGGTAGAAATGCCGGTTGTGTACATCCCGATCAAGGTCGGGTAGCGCACACCGGCAAATCCCTTAATCTTCGCCGCCTTAGCCCACGGCGAAGCCTCCGCAGGCAGCTCGCGTTAGAGTTGGACCGATGACCGGAGGTGGAAAGAGGCAAGTTTGAGTTGGGAACCTATTTTTGAGTATCAGGAGAGGTTGAATAGTGGCGGGAATTAGCATTTGCGGTTTTCCCCGACCCAAAAAAACTGAATGGAATCAGTTTGTCAACTTCAAAGATCTCAAAAACAATAACCCAGCCAGCCGGGGCTGAAGGAATGAATTATTGAATACCGGAAACGATCTGACTCAAGGGGGAACCCATGAAAAAGATTTGCGAATTCGGCTAAATAGAAGCCGAAAAAACCGCTGAAATGCGGTAAAAAAAATCGCCCCCAAAAACTAGGGGACAAAAAAGAGCCAAGACGACACGCGGGAAGCCCGCTCTCATGTCGTGAGACAGCGGAGCGGGCTTTGAAAAGTTCTTTGACAAATCACTTATCCCCGTAGCTCAATTGGACAGAGCAACTGCCTTCTAAGCAGACGGTTGTGAGTTCGAGTCCCACCGGGGGTATTTTTTAAGCCACGCTGATTAGCTGCAGGATTTTCTTGCAGACGCGTGGCCATTTTTTTTGATTCTTGACAACATCAATCTTTTGCATACAATTCAATCATTACAATTTAACTAAATACGCCAAAGACTTTGGGAGAATGGGCCCAGGGATCCGTTTACCTCGCCGAAGCGCGAGCGAAGGCGGGGCGTTGACAGGCAAAAGTTTTAACGAATAAGTAGTCTGATCCGGAAGCTTTCCGTTATCAAAGCCACCGATGTCGTCTTAAATGATGGAGTCGGTAAAAGAGCCCCACTTTGCTAAAGCTTCGTGGGGAAACAAGGTGGCACCGCGTTAAGAACGTCCTTGTCAGTTTCGCTTTATATTCAACTAATTCGATCCTGCGTAGCAGGAGAGAATTAATGAATACATATCCGGCTAACGAGAGTTGCAAACTCGAGTTAGATGGATATATTTAATTAAAGCGGATTTGGCCAGGGCGTTTTTTTTAACACATAAAAAAAGGAGAGAGAAAATGACGGTAAGAGTTGATGAAAGGCTCTTACGTTCCTTAGCCAAGGGTGACGAAGATTTATTTAAACGGTTGCTTAGATTGGTAAAACAATTGGAGAATCTAAAAACGATCCCATCTTTTTCTTTGATTTCCAAAGGAGCCGGTAATTTAGTAGTGGAGGGAGTTCCGGAGATCATGGTTTCCTTGCCTAATCAGCAAGGATTTAGAAATTTCCTGAGATTTTTGGTTGAGAAACAGAGTTTGGATATTTTCTTTACCGGCTGTCCTGACTACAGCACCGATGCTGGCCGTTATACTTTTAGATCTTTAGGAGAGGGGGTCAGTATTTTGCCCAGAGTGCATTTAGCTGTGGCTTTTGAATTGGCGTCAGTTCTTTGGGATTTTGGTGCAAATTTTAATTGCCATCTTTTGATTGCAGATTTGGCCGAGGGGACTGATCTTGTAGTGGTTAATAAGTTTTGCGCTGGCAAGGTAGATGAGTTTTTGCGGCGCTGCCAAAAGACCGCTGAACATTTAGAACAATTAGCCAAAAATAATTTGCCTTTACATTTGCAGTCGTATTTTGAGATTGGAACTTTTTCTTCTCATTACGGAAAACGCTATGTTCAGATACAGCAGGAGTTTTTGGATTTGGTTTTGGCCAAAGAGAGAAATGAGCCGGCGTTTGGTCAGGCGTTTTTGGCTACTCACGTGAAACGAATTGAACTATATCGTAGGTTTTTGGCTGGTTATAACGATGACCCGACATCCAACGAATTAAAGTATCGTACGGCTCGCGGCATTGCCCAATATTTGGCGCATTTTGCATTAATAAGATTGGAGAATAAGGCAGCGGTAATTGTTAACCATCGGACCATTAATTTACAGTGGGCCAATCGGCTTGACTTAAGCCGAAACGATGAAGAGAGAATAGCTTTATCACAAAGACCACAAACGCCCTTATTTGTGATTGAAAACAAGGTTTACTAAACCTTCTATCGGGGGAATCTGATTTTTTTTAGATCCGATTCCCCTATTATGAATGACAAAAGTATCTATCCTAAAAACAGCTAAATACAATCCAATTCAAGATAATTTATCCAAATACGAAAGCTTGGATTTAATAACCAAAGGCGAATATTCCCCGCCAATTACTGCTGATTTTCACGAAATAGTTTTGGCAGTAGACAAGGAGGCGGTTTCAGACGCGGATTTTATCCTTCACTCCCCTAGCCTACGCGCCGCGCAAACAGCCCAAATCATTAAGGAAACGCTAGGGCCAAAGGCCGTTCTTTTGGAAACTCCCTATTTATCGGAAGTTAAATTTTCTTTAAAAGATCTGGTTTTACAAAAAGAATATGAAGAACAGGGTTCAAACTTAGTCAGAAAAAGATTTATTGAAAGTTTCATGGCCAATGATAAAAAGATTGAGTCCAGAGAATTGCTTTTAAGCCGAATTAATGGTTTGTTTGATTTGTTAAAAAGCCATGAGTATCAAGAGAAAAGAATAGTTTGCATTTCGCACAGCTTTTTTATGAAGATCTTGCAGATTTTTTTGAAGGAGCCGACTCTTTTTGAAAACCCCACGCTTTTGTCTAAGTACTTTGATTGGCAGAAGCGGACCTTTGAATTTTGCCAGGGGTTTTACATTAATGTATAATCCTCTATAATTAAAAAATGAAGGGAGAAAAGATAAAAATGAATCAAAAACCAAGAATTTTAACCGGTATGCGGCCAACTGGCCATTTGCATTTAGGCCATTATGTTGGCGCCTTGCAGCAATGGCTGGAATTTCAGGCGTCAGGTCAATATGATTGCTTCTTTTTGGTGGCTGACGCGCAAGCCTTGACCGACCACGCTGATGATCCGCAACTAATTAAAAGATCGGTTAGGGATGTGGTTTTAGATTGGCTCTCTGTTGGATTAGATCCAAAAAAGTCAGCTTTTGTTTTGCAATCGTGGGTGCCGGAAACTTTTCAATTGGAGCATTTATTGGCTTGCATTACCCCGCAATCGTGGGTTGAACGCAATCCTACCCTAAAAGTAGAGATCCAGCAGTTAAAGAGCCAGCGCGGTCAAACCGTGACTTCAGCTTTTATGCGCTATCCGGTTCAGCAAGTGGCCGACATTTTAAATCTGGCTGGAGCCAATAAAACCCCAATCTTAGTACCGGTTGGTGAAGATCAAGTGGCTCATATTGAGCTGGCACGGGATATTGTTAGAGCTTTCAATAAGGCTTATGGCAATGCTTTACCTGAACCGCAATCGCGCGTTGGCGCGGTGGCTCGCTTGGTGGGAACGGATGGACAGGACAAAATGAGCAAGTCTTTGGGAAATGTGATTAGTCTTTCTGATCCACCGGAAGTTATAAGAAAACAGGTGATGAGAATGTATACGGACCCGACGCGGGCTAAGTCATCGGACCCCGGTCATCTAGAAGGTAATGTGCCGTTTATGTATTTGGATATTTTTGATTTGGATAAAGCGGGTTTGACTGATTTGAAAAGAAGATATGAGATGGGTGGAGTTGGCGATGTGGAGGTTAAAGAACGTTTGATTTGTGTACTGGATAATCTTTTGGATCCTATTCGTAAGCGCCGGGCAAGATTTGAAGAGGATGTTGATGTATTTCAAATTTTACGCGATGGCACAGCTGTTGAAAGAATAATTGCGGAAGAGACTTTAGAAACAGTAAAAAAAGCCATGGGTTTGAATTACCGCTAGTTTTTTTACAAACAAATTAATGAAGGGCAGGCCATAGCCTGCCCTGATTTTTTAGATTCAGATTAAAATCAAGTTGAAGATGAAGTCTCCCGTTTCAAAGTCAAAAGATAAACGCCCCAAAAAATTAACAAAGATCCCACAATCTTAAAGCACCAGTACCAGAGATCAGATGAGAGTTGACCAAAAGCAGTTGGGTTAATCAAAGAAACAATAATAGTGATAGGAATGCCTAAAACCAACTGAATATTCAAAAGCAGGGCCACCTTGCCAACCGTTCCCTCTTTGGCGGTAAAGGCAAAAGTCTGATAAAAATTGCCAAAAAAGACAAAAAACATGGTTAAAAGGATAAAAGGCAGAGCCGGCAAAAATTGATGAGTAGCCAGTTCAACAAAAGTGTTGAGCTTTCCCATTGATAGAAATCCAAACAAACTCAAAACTGTTCCAACTACCACCAGCCAAAGAAACCTCCAAAAGGAAAAATTGACCGCGTCAACGCTTTGCGCGTTTTCGAAAAGCCCCACGCCTTCTTTGGAAAAAATACTGCCCAGGGCGTCGGATAATCCCTTGAAAACAAAAAGAATAATCAGAGCTTTAAGGCTTATTTCTGGCCAAGATTCTTTGAATCCCGAAGTTGAAAGAACAAGGGTGCCAATGATTACCAAAACCATGGGCCAAAAAACTTGATTCCAGCGCACCAATCGTTTGATTAGCGTGTCGTACAAAACCAAAAAAACAATAGAGAGTGAAGCCAAGGGAATTACCAAAGACGGATCATAAAGACTGCTGCCCCAAAGCATAAAAAAAGTAGTTACCGCACCAATGGATCCTGCCAAAAATGAAAAAATCTGCGTGCGCCAAGGAATCAAATATAAACCAGAAAACCTGGGATCTAACTTTTTGCCAATCAATTGGCTAAAGAAAAAGTTGCAAATAAGGCCAATCCAGCCGCCAATAATTAAGTAACTAAAAGCCACCACAGCTTCGTTAGTGCTGTCGCCAAAAAATTGGTGGGTAATATAAACATCATTGGCTTTATACAAAGCCGCGGCTAAGGCCGAAATCAAAATTGCTATACGCCAGTCAAACTGCGGATTAGTTTTCATTTCTTTCCTCTCTTTTTCTTTTTTTAACTGCCCATTATAGCCATAGGCCCAGGTTGGCCGCAAAATTTGCAAAAATCATTGATGAAATAATCGTTTTTGGTTCTGCAGGCTGGACAGACCCATTCATTAGGCTGGAGATCTTGATGCTTTTCATCCAGGGGCGGCTTTCCGTCTGCGCCCATAGACTTAAGATCATCCAGTTCCTTTTTCAAGAGAGCAAGTCGTGGGTCATTAGGAGCAAATAACTCAGTTATTCGGATTTCCTCTTGCAAGGTTTTTTGCTTGTTAGCAAGAGCGTCATCCCAAGGGTTGTCTGCCATCCGATTCTCCTCATTTGGTATTTTATTAGGTTAGGGGGTACTTTATTAAAAGATATAACCTGTGAGAAATTTAAACACGCCAAGGAGCGGGAAGCAAGGGGGAATATACTAGAGGGTTAATTATGATATTCACCTTCGAGGTGCAAACTTACACCTCGAAGGTGTAGTGTAATTCTTGGCGTTATTACAGATACTTTTGGATGTTCGCCAGATGTTCTTCATAAGTTTGGCTACAGTGAATCTTCATATACTTATCATGTAGATAAAACAAGCAACTGGTTTCTTGCGGTTCAACTGCGGCTTCTAGAGATTCCAACGATGGGCTGGCAATAGGCGTCGGTGGAAGGCCTACAATTAAATAAGTATTATAAGGAGAATCAATTTTTAGATCCTCGCCTTTGACCTGCGGCCACCAGGTAGATGACGAACCAATACTATATTGAATTGTAGCGTCAATCTGTAGCGCCATGCCAATATTTAGTCTATTCCAGATAATGCCGCTGATAATCTTTTTATCCTCGCTAGTTCCACTTTCGCGTTGAATCAAAGAGGCAATTTTAACTATAGTTTCCAGCCTAATGTTCTTCTTCAAGGATTCCGGGTAAACGCCAGCCGCTACCTTCTCATTGAAATTGTCCGTGAGCTTTTTGGCGGCTTCTTTGCCGGTGATACTAAGATTAATTAAATAAGTATCTGGGAACAAATAACCTTCTTGGGAGTTAGCCAAAAAATCCTCCACCTGTTCCCTGCCCCAGTTAAACTTATTGGCAAAGCGTTCGGCAATCTGTTCTTTTCTCAAGCCCGGCGCAATCACTATCCATTTTTCCGAAGGGTGGTTGTACAAAATATTGAGGACTTCAAAAATATTAGCCCGTTTTTCAATAAAATAGCCGGCCGGTTGAATGGCTTGTGATTGATAAAGTTGCTCTGCCAAAAAGTTATAAATGGTGATTGACCTTATAAGCCCTTCAGCTTTGAGTTCTTGGATGATTGCGTCCTGATTAGGATTTGGCAAAACAACCAGATGAACTTTTTCTTGACTTTGAGCCAGGGGGTAAATTTGATAGACCAAGAAAGATACTCCAGCAATTATTGCAAAAATAAAAATCTTTAAAATCTTCATGGCTTGATCTTAACACGCTTTGTGCTTTTGCCTTTTGGTAATGAATAGATTGGTAATAAATTGCGGTTGTTCATGCCTCTAAAATTATTTGCTTCTTTGTTTTTTAATAATCCAATACAGCGGCCTTGAATTAAAAACTCCCGGCCAATAATGGGTTTGTATTTGGGGTTAGCTGGGATTAAGGCTACGTACTGGTCAATCTGATGGAATTTTTTTAAGGTTACCTCCTGCCCTACCAAGGCTGCTACAATGTCGCCGTTTTTGGCGGTGGGTTGGGAGGAAATAATAGCCAAATCACCTTCATTGATGCCGGCCTCAATCATGCTGTCACCCCTGACCCGTAGTAAAAAGGCTTCAGTGGCTCCTTGCAAATATTGCGAAGGGATAGAAAGGTATTTTTCAATGTTTTGCTCGGAAAAAATTGGTACTCCGGCCTGAATTTCGCCAAGCAATGGGATAGAAATGGTTTTGCCGATTTTCTCACTTTTAGGCACGCGCAAAACTCGCAAACCTCTCGCCACCGGGCTTTTTTCAATATAACCTTTTTTCTCCAAGGCCAAAAGATGCACTGCCGCGCCTTGAAAAGAAGTGGTGCCTAAATGGTCGGCAATTTCGCGCAAAGAAGGCGGCAGGCCGCGGCTGGTTATCTCGTGAACAATAAAGCGTAAAACCTGTTTTTGGCGATCAGTTAGAAAGTAAGGGCTTTTAGTAGTTGACATATTTCCAGATTGACTTAATTCTAATTCATTTTTGAAAAATCAAAAAGAAAAGTCAAGGGGCAATTTGCATTTTGAGTTGTCCAGCCTTAAAATATTCCTACAATTAAAGAAAATAAGCAGAGCTTGCGCTCGCAAGGCTCGCTAAAGGAGAAGGAAAATGGCGCAAGATCAGTATATTACTCTTAGAGAATGGTATGTGAAAGTTTGGCAGAAGCAAGGAAAAACAATTGACGAACTGGCGGTTACTATTGGTTTTAGCATGAAGCCCTTGCAGGAACATTTGGACAGACGCGTTTCCACTCTTGGCGAATGGTGGGAGTTGGTGGGGCAATATTTATATAAGACTAAAGAGAATTTTGCCAAGGCACTAGGTATCCCAAGATCCACTTTAAAAGATTATATTGCCGGTAAGGAAACTCCAAAATACATTCAATATCACCAGAGACTTTTTGCGGCTACCGCCTTACCGATTTATGCCGCCTATAGTCACTCTGATTCAAAAGTTGCTCCGAACACCGAATTGCGAACCGCTTCGGATTTGGAAGTTCTTTTCCATCTAAAGCTGTTGGATAATGCCTTGGAGGCAGTCTGGAAAGAGTTGGGTACTTTGACCTCTCTGCGTTTGACCGGGAGCAATCGTGAACAACTTGAAAAAACTGTTTTGGCCGCAGCCAAAAGCTTGGGAGATGTTACTGAAGAATTTGAGGCTGTTCACAAGTTAGAAAAAGCGATCAACGGATAAGAGGCAGAAATGGGAAAATATACAGGCGTAAAAAAAGCAAAATTTAAGAATGCAGGTGAGGTTTACGATGTTTTGGCTAGTATGCATACTGTGTTGCAAGCTATGGTTCAGTATGTTACCAATTCCATTGAGGCTGGTTCAACAAGCATCCTCTTGAGTTTTCGTGATGAACCAGGCCATGCCATTCTGTCAGTTAAGGACGATGGCTGTGGCATGAATGAGGACAAACTGGACAGTGTTCCGCAGAGCCTTGGTTCCTCTGAAAAACGAGGCCAAGCTTTAACCGGTCGTCATGCGCTAGGTCTTCTTTCAGCAGCCGTGCGTTTGGGGGCGACAGAAGTTTGGGTTTTTTCTCGGACTGCTACCGATAGATTTACTAATGCTTTACATGTTTGGGATTTACGAAATGAAGAAATCCAGCAAAATTGTCCAGAACCGAAGGATTGGTTTAGTGAAGATCCTTTAACGCGCGTTGGGACTGTTGTAATGATTCCTGTTCCAGAATTAACAAGTGATGGAACCGAAGTTAGGCTAGCGGTTGTCAAGGCCTTAACTAAAACTAAAACGGGCCAAAGTCCTTTGGCTAGGTACATTGGAGAGACGAATCGTGAGGAAATTTTGGGTCGTGGGAAAAGTGGTCAAAGAATACAAATTAGGATAGAGGTAACCGGTCGTAAAAGAAAACCGCCAGCTGAGTTTGTGGCGCCAGTAGAGTATCGAGGTGCGCCTATGAGCTTAGAACCAATAAAAGTTGCCAATTTTGGTGGAATTACTTTTGATCTTTATTGTAAAACTCCTGGTAGTAGTGGAACACTTAGGATTAGGCACCATACCAGTACCCTTGAGAATGATTTGACCCGATTGGATGATTTTACCGGCGCGCCTTGGATTCATTTTGAAGGCACAATTACGGCTGTCTTTTTGGATAAAGCTGGTGAGGGCATTGCCGTGAATAAAAAAAGCTACCTTCTTTTTCGAGACGCTCTGAAGAAGATAGAAGCGCAACTGACGGGATTTTACCAGCGGATTGTGGAGGAAAAGGCTACCGCCGAGGATATTGGCAAATTACGGCAGGCATTAAAAGCAATCATTAAGGGTACTTTGCTTTTTGCCGATAAACTAACAATGCCGCAGACAGCCATAATTACGGCGGATGGAGAATTGTCGCCGGGTTTTAAGCGATCTGATTTGGGGAGACAAATTGCGCCAATTGAAAAACCGGGTTCGGGCAAGCAGCCTTATGCTCAACCGGATTCCACCTTGACTCCGTCAGCTCCAATTTCTAAAGCACAGAGGCGCGACTTGGCTACCAGAACGATTGAAGGTTTGCAATGGCGGTTTTTGGCAAATGCCAAGGGTTTGCCTTATGTGTTAAATTGCGGGGTGATTGAAATTAATCCCAATCATCCGGATTACATCAAATTTATTGATCCGGATTCGCACGGCAAACGCGGTTTAACCAGGATGATGTTGAGACTCTGGTATATGGCTATGATTACCTGTTGGGTGTTGATTGATTTGAATTTTCCGGTTGAACAATATGATCTAGCTTTTAGACAAATGCGCTTTGGACTTTTATTTGCCAGTTTAAGCGCGCAACTATTTTAGTCAAAATTTAAAAAGCCTCCCGAGATTTCGGGAGGCGTATTTTTTTTGATACCATGATACGAATCATTGCATCAATCTGGTGCCTGATCTTCGGCGCCAAGGGCTTGAACTTCTTCCAGCGATTTACCCAGCATTACTTCAAACATGGCTTTGAGTATTCCCGGTTTTCCGATTTTCTCTTCAACCAATTTGAAGAATGTTTCAGTGCGTTTATTAGTTGGTAAAGCAGTGTCTTTAAGCCAAGCCTGATAACGTTCAGTAATCCTAATCAAAGCTTTTCTGAACAAACCTTTTCCAAGATAAGCGGCAAGATCAAGTTTTCCTAAACCGACAACATAAATTTGGTTGTCTGGGAAACATCTCTGCAAAAATTGCAGCGGTTGGCCTCTAAATGCTTCCCACTGACCTTTGCTAGCTCCGGAGATTTGCAAAGTAACTTCTAGAATTGTGGCATCTAATGGTCCCAGATTAACCTTAATGGGGCTGGGCTTCTTTTTGCCTTTTTTTACGACGGTTAATTTTTGACCTTGGTCGTCCGACTTTCGAAGCGTCTCGTCAGCTTGTTTAATCAGACGTTTTGCTTCATCTAAAGTCCTTAGAATATTTCTGTCGGCTGTTTCCCGATGAGAGTCTTCAGCTGTGCGCTCGGCAACGAACTCCATGAGTTTAGTGGCAACCGCGCTAAGCTTAGCCACGGCGTGATGCTGGTGTAGTTGATCCAGCGCTTCTTGCAGTTTTAACAAATCGTGCCAGACCTTATCAATCTCTAGTAAAATATCGACAGGTTTTGCTTTTGCGTTCACAGTTTCTCTCCTTTTTTATTTATATTTTTCAGCTAACTTATTATATCAATTTATAGTCTTTTTATCAATTGGCGTCGTCATTTTCTAAGAAGGCTTCTTAGGAAGGTTGACAAGTCGGACTAATTGCTTGTTATCATGAATTAATTCATGATAACTAAGTTATGCTCGCACCCTTTTGTAATAGCCGCAATCTTTAACTTCGGGGCATTTTCCATAGGTAATACATTGCGGTTCTACCCATCTGCCAAGGGCCGGCAATGTGTGTTTTATATACCTGGCCATTGACCATGCTACACCTCTAATTTCCCATTGCGCCTCAACACAGGTTCTTTTACCAATTGAATGCAAAGCGTTCCAGCCATTGATGTGGATCAAATCAAAAATTTTCAAAGAATGGGGAATAACGCAAACAGCTTCACAAGCTGGTATGCCGGCTTCAAGCAAATTTCTATAGAGGCACAGCATCTGACGGTTTTGCTCTTGATATTCAGATAAAAGCTTATGTCTTCGGATTGATGGCGGTATAACCAACCCCATACCATCTGAATCTAAGGCACGCTTGACGGCGTTATAAATGGATTCAACGCTATGGTTCCAAGTCCGTTGCCTAATGGCTTGATGCAGAGAGGCTAAGGACATGGGAGCTAAGAATTCAAAATGAATATGTTTAAGATTAGCCAACTCTGCCTCATTTCTTTTTTCAACCGTTTCACTCAAAATCGTTGTCAGTTGGGCGCTATGAAAAGGCGAGACCCAACCCAAGGCAACTACTCCGTTTTCCTCACGATGTTGCGCGATCAACAGTCTCAAGGTTTCGTTGGCAGGCGCATAAAGTTGGGGCGCCGGGCAAAAAGCCAATGTTTCAAAGTTAAAACCAAAGTCTTTAAAAAGATAAGGCGCCATTAGTTTTGCCTGCAAAATCATTTCCTCAACTACCGTTTTGACAACTGACGGCACTCCTTCGGCTTGGCTCATTAACCAAAGGTGGCAGAGTTCACGAGCGTTGCCGCTGGTTTGAATATTGGTTCTAGTAGCTAAAGGCAAAAGAAAACGGGCATCTTCAGCGGGCACGCCCAACTCCACCGCTTTTTCGTAGAATTGAAAAGATTGGGAAAGAACAGCTTTTGTTTGATCAGCCAACCTTGAGGCGGCAATAACCGGTGCCAAATAATAACCGCGGCTGGCTTTAGCTCGGCGTAAGGATTGCTGCAAATGAGCCAGATATTCCAGTAAACAAAGTTGAAAAGTAGCTAGTCGGGGTAAATTTTCAATGCTAAAAATAAAGCAGTTCTGATCGCCAACTGAACCGTGGCCCCGGCCAAAACTATTTTTTAAAACAGCTTGCTCTTTTTTTACTCGTGTTACCTCATCAAGCCCTAGAAGTTCATCAAAAAGTTCGGCTGAAGGCTTTTCCTCAAAACAACCTAAAGCGCCGGC
>Ga0209211_10001363_pt1 | contig 46333 bp, 26 predicted proteins | sample RifGroA2_FD_183992 | JGI IMG/M metagenome (GOLD analysis project Ga0209211, IMG submission 183992) | Groundwater microbial communities from Rifle, Colorado, USA - Groundwater A2 (SPAdes) (version 2) | ecosystem: Environmental > Aquatic > Deep subsurface > Groundwater | place: Rifle, Colorado...
CTTTCAATTACCCACAACTATTTGAGCTAAATTGAACCCAAGGTGAATGTCCGTTAATCTCCGGAACCCTCGCCACACTACCATATTCCCGGGTGGTGGGTCGTGTGAGCGATTCAGGTAGCCACCAAGTTTTGCTAGCAGAGTCAAATATTTCTTAATAGTGTTATTAGGTGATTTCTTCCTTATTGGAACAAGGTGATCCAGTAACTGCATTTCTGTTTTGGTGAATATAGTTTTAGCCATACTGTCCGGTGCTATTCTATTGATCATGCACAGCCAAAAAACTCTCCATGCAATGATGCAAAAAATCGCCATAAGATTTGTTAATCGTCCAGCGGTACGTAATTTCGATTCCTCCGCCTTGCAACCAGATTTCATGACTTTATGAAACGTCTCAATTTTCCAACGCATTGCATACCAATCAAGTTTCTCGATTGCTTCATAACGATTGGTTACAGATAAATCGGTGATTAGTTTCCAGTCAATCGGGGCACGATCTTTCGGTTTTCCGCGTTCTTGGGCGTGGATCACTGTCAACCAAAGGCTGGGGTAACTTTTATGCTTGCCAATAGGAGGACAGACCAGAATACGACGATAACGAATTTCGAGTGTAGCTTGTGAGTTAACACCTTTGCGATTGACAACTTGAACGCGATGAACCGCTTTAATACGTTCATCACGCATTTCGTCATAGACAGTATGTTTACCGTCACCGGCCAGACGATTCGCACTGGTACGGACCAGAAAATGTGTTTTGGCCGCCTTTGACGCGCAAAACAATTCATAAATATCGCTCTCCCGATCACCAATGTGAATACAACGGTTGGAATTTCCCAGCTTTTCAGTCGATAGTCTTAGACTGTCAATCCAGCGAATACTCTCTTTCCTTTCGATGGGAATTCGGGTTGCATTAACTTTACGCCCCAGAGCACGACTACCTTTGAACTTTTTGCGCGTCCAGAACTTAACGTTTGCCAATCCCAAGGGCAGACCTTCTGTGGTAACTACCAGGCTGCTATGCATTAGAAGCCCACAGACTGTATGTAATCTTGGTCTTCCCTCCCTTGTTTTGTCACCGCCAATTGTCTTATGGGTTTTACCAATAGCTTCAGTATGTTCTCTTCGAAAAGTAAATTCTGTTGTATCATGCAATACAAGCACGGTTCCGGATGATGCCTTAAAACGTTCATGTGTTGCCTGAAAGTGACCTTTGAGTATTTCCGCTTCACTGATACGCTGGTTATCAAGAAAACGATATGCCGCCTTTGTATTTGCCCAATCTTGGCAGGCAAACGGCAGGCTTCTGCCAATTCCTGTAGCTAATTGCTCTATCACTGTTTTAAACCGTTTCCCCAAACGCACATCAGGAAACCCGCAACCTTTTAACTCTTTTTCAATCCATGCATTCATAAAACCAGCTCCTTCGCCAAGGGGCTGATACTTTATGAACTACAAGCCCACAAACTACATCGGCAATACCAACCAAATTAGTACAATATAAGCTGTAAGTTGTGGGTAATTGAAAGACTGTAAGACGGACAGCCAACCTGGGATTCTCCAAAAAATCCTGTATTAGGGTCAAATTTATATTTAGCGATTTGTGTAAGATTGGCAACCCAGATATTCGAGAGCATTTTTGCATACTGACCACCAGAGAACGTTATTGAAGCAGCATTGATATCTTTTGGCATTTGCAGCAGAGGAGGAGATATCGGCAGTTGTTTGTCTGAAGTATATAATATGTCAGCCATGGCATTAATATCCGCAGACCAATCACCCATATCATTGCTTACAATGGCCGATGCGATATCATCGCTGTCAATTTTTTCATTAGCAAAAGCAACACAACTGCCGACGAGGGAATTGGTTGAAACAGTGATGCCGGCAACAAGCGGTCTGCCGCGTACCATAGGATTATCCTGCACAATCAGGCTTTCAATCATTTTTGCCTGCGGCTTGATTGCCAGGAAATATCGCTGGTTTCGAGTTTCAGGTAATATCTTTGAACGATCCTCCCGCAATTTACTGTGCTTATTCCATTGCTCAAGAAGTTCGGGACGGCTGTTAAACGGCTCGGTAAATTCCGACCACCAATTGTGGAACCATGCTGTCTGGCCCATAATAAGAGGTACGCTGTCGCTGCTGCCATCTGCATAACGGATTATTACATCTCCTATTTTAACGCCGACATATAATTGGTCCTGACGGTCCATGACAAGTTCCGGATGTTCAGGCCAAAAAGCTACACCCTGGTCCCACCCATCGTTTATCATACCAAGCAAATATACTGTCTTTGCTTTGATGTTTACAGGTATCGTTTCACTTTGAGGTGTTATGATGCGCTTCGTACCGGTGCGCTTTTCCGGCAAAACACTCAGAAATGGAACTGTCCTGCAATATACTTTCTCGGCAGGCTCATCGATGGAAATTGCGACAAAATTATTTACATCAACAAGATTTTGTTTTTCTGCCGAGCAACAGTTATTTGTGACAAAATAAAAGCTGATGCTGACAAGACACATAATAAACGTATAACATTTCTTCATCTTTTCGCATTCCTAAAATAAATTCAAGGCTGCAATTCAAGCCAATACCAGTTTTAATCTGATATTTCCGATTTCTCCCAAACTGGTAAAGCAGTAGCAGTCAAACCAATTGGACGGCTTAGTTTTATTTTCAGTCCAATCTAAAACAGATGAGGCGATATTCTGTCCCGAATTAAACATCGGAGAAAATGAATCCGGCCCTATAAACGGTATTTCACCCTCAATATTATGATGCGGGCCTAACATATTTCTCAAGGTGCTGTACAGAATTATTTCAAGTTTTTTGCCGCCTGATTTTATTGCCTCCGATAAATCAACCTGCAGCGGAGCAGTTATGAAATAACCAACCGCCCTGTCATCAACCCTTACCTCAGCCACTGCGGTATCCAGACGGTCAATTTCCAGTAAAACGGACATGCCGCTTTCATAAGCAATTTTTGGCAACTCTGCAGAGATTTTAATTCTGCCGGCATAGAAAGGCAGCCCCTGCACAGTAACATCTTTCAATGACAAAACAGCGGGCGATGAAAGACAAAGAGAATCTTCATCAAGACAAGGAGTCTTAACATCCGGCAGATTAAACTGCTTCCATTTTTTCATGAGCGGTTTATCTTTTGAAATGACGCCGGTTACCGCAAAATCACCGACAAGATAAATAGATTCAATTTCAGTGCCGTATCTGGCAAGCTGGTCTTCAACATTTGAGAGGTTGCCATAAGAAAATTGTTCACAATACAGTTCGATTACATTATCCCCCTCAATGAGCATACCTGTTACATCTATCGGCATCCAGCGTATATCCCGCCAGAATGGCAAACCATCATATTTAACAGCTAAACCATTTATCCTGATATTGTATTTTTCAGGATGCTCGACTACCAGCCGAACCTTGCGGGACAAGTCAAAATCAGAAACTTTAAAACAATATCTCAGAGTCAACTGTCCGTTATATTTCATTTCATTAAGTCTGTTTTGAATTGCTATCACAGGCATTGCCCTGGACGATAATTTTCCGCCTGATTCTTTCCAATAACAACAGTCCAACGTGAATACGCTGTCGTCAAGCCGCTCTACACAGCAAGTCTCTTTTGGAATATCTATTGTTTTCTGAGGATTCGCAGGCAGGAGACTTACCGCTTCAGAATCCGATTTTTCATCCGATAACAGGAATAAAAACGATTGTATGGGATGAAGTAAAACATCGATATACAGGCCGTCTGCGGTTTTTTCACAGGCTACCTGTTTTTTCTTTCCCGTCCACATATCCAATAAACTTACCAACTGCCACAACCCCGGAAAAAAGACCCTGCCGCCGGCTGAGGCAAACCGATTTAAATTGGTCAAATGAATAAGCCGCCTTCCATCCTGCAATTGACGAACATGAGACCACACTTTTAGGGACGCGGTGGCATCGAAATCAACCAGTCTCAGGGCAGGCTCAACACATCGGCATAGCCGCTCCGATAACAAGTTCATATCAACGCTTTCAACAGTATTGAGCCATCCGGCCAATTCCGGGCTGTTTTTACCATCAAGCAATTTTGGGGCCTGTCCGCATCTAAAAACCGAACCGCCATTTTTCTGGAATTCCTGCAAGATGTCCATGGTCTTTTTGCTGATGGTAATCATACTCGGCAAAATTACCGCTTTGTAATTCATTTGTTTGATGTTTAAGCAAGCCCCCCCATCGGCACTGACTACCGAGCCAACCTGTTCGATTATCGTCTCGTCACCCAAATCGAACATCCATTGTGAACCAAGCAAGGTATCCAGCAATGCCTGCAATTGGTTGTCTATAGCGGTTACTAAGTCTTTTACGCCGGCAGCCGTAGGAGTGTCAAACCAGAAATCGACACAATTAACTATATCATCACTGCCGGTTTGTACTTTTGACTTCCACAAAACAAAAGCTGACTCTTGCGGATGAATAACCAAAACCTCTGAATGATATTTACCTTTTGATAATGCGGAACAGACTCTTGCCAGAGGTTCGTCAATACAGCGATTAAGAGGCCACCACGGCTGCTGATAAAACATATTCTGTGGAAAATCACGTTTCCGGCAACCTGCCATAGTATAAAGGCCCAGATGCGGATTGAGAAGATTGACTCCCAGGCACATTTGCTGCGATGCAATCCAGAGTCTGTCGGCAAAAGTAAGTCTGGCGCCGGCAGCGCCGTATAACTCGCTTATCATCCTTTTTTTGCCATACTGGTTCACAACGCTTTGACATTGTTTGGCCGTAATATTTTCAGTAACCTGAAGGCCCAAATGGTCTATTCCGGGTATGCCCTCATGACGGTAGTTGGGCATAATCTTAACACCCCATAACTGCTGATTATATACCCCACCCTCGTTCATATAATGACCGGTAAGGCTTATTCTGTGCGTATCGCACCAATCGCCTAACTGTTTGGAAAAATTGTTCTCGAACAAATCGTTTACTGTGCGAAAATATTGAAGCCGAAAAAGTTCTGCCCCTTCGACATCAGCAAAAAGCATATATAGCTTGTCAACAGGACTGTAACCGTGCATCTCAAAGAACCGCTGTATCAGCTCATCTGTGTATGGTACAGCGCCAACCGGAGCTTTCCCGCGGAATAATGCACACGGTTCATCTGTAAATTCTCCCAAAATCAAAGAGCCGTAGTCTTTTCCGAAACGTTTATAATAAGATTCGTAAGATATTTTAATAAAATATTCCATTGCAAAATGGTTTAACAGGTCGCCATAACACGTACCGTTGAACCAGTCGTTATCGAGCGGCGCAATCCAGCTATGCACCTGCAGTCCATGCGATACAGGACCTATCGCAGTGCTATTTGACGGAGATGGTTGGCCGGCTTTTCGGGCTATAAGAGCCTTCATACGAAAAGATTTGTCCGCCATCGGTACTTCGCCGCCGCCAAAACCGCTGGGCCATTTATCCTCATCATAAAGCCAGACTTTTAAGCCAAGCCGTTTAGAATTGTCAACTACTGCCTGGACCGCCTTGAACCAGTCATCACCTAAGTATGGAGTGGTAAGACCGATTCTTGAATGGACAAATCCCCCGCCTAATCCGCCCTGTACCATATACTCCAATTGCTGAGCCACCTCATTAGGCTGCATCGATTCGTTCCAGCTCCAGAATATAATCGGACGATACTCTACAGGAGGGCTGGCAAAATCCTTAAGCAAACAGGACTGTTCCTTTGTGTTTTTATCATTAACGTTCAATTTTACGCAACCTCCAAAACATATTTGTTTATTATTCAAAAAAACTATAACTGGTCTTAAACTCAAGACCAGTTATAGTTGCTTCACATATTTCACAATGCTGTTTACTGATTCAGTGTTTCCACAATATAATCCATATTGGCTGTCTGGGTGTACAAATACAAATCGCCGGTTTGGAGCGTACCATTAGCATAGTATTCGGCACGGGTCTCGGTACTGCTACTGTTAAGATACCATCCAATATCCGTACCACTGGGCATTGAATCCAGATGCATAACTACCAGATAACCGTATGTATCATACTCACCGCCAATGTCCAAATCCACCCAAAAATCGCCATTACCATACCCCTGGGAAAAAGATTGAGTTACAAGCGGATTGCCACTTACTGTAGTACTATAGTTGGTGTACCAGCGATAAAATTTCAAAGTAAATGGAGCGCTGTCGTTAGCAGCGCCTTTGTCGGTAAAAATAAATCCCAAAGAGCTAAATGGTTCCAAAGGCATAATATGAGCGGCCAAATCTATTCCAGAGCCAGGGCTAACACAACCTGTAACAGCACTGGCAAATAAGTTTTCTAAAATCTCAAATCTGCGCGCACCAAAAAGATAAGGTATAGCCTCTGTGTCATTGCTGTTGTTAAAGCCATCCGGACCAAAATCTCCGCTTGAATCTGACATACGCAGTACATAAGTTCCTGCCGAACGCGTTCCGCCCGCATTAAGCGTTAAATAACACGGGTTGGCAGAACTGGCAAGGACAGAATTAGCCAGAGGAACGCCAGCAACAGTTGTACTATAATCTGTATTCCATGCATATAGCCGCAAACGCATCGATGTGCTTACAGTGCCGCTGCACTGAACACGAACCGTGTTAAAGGAGTTTTCTGCGGTAAATTTTTGGCCTACATCTTTACCGCCTGACATTGACCTGTGTACAACAGACCCCTGATTGGTATAGTGATTTTCTGTGCTGTCAAGAGAAGACCCTTTAATTCTGACATTGTCGTATGTGGCAGTTCCCGCATAAGCGTGAAGTCCGAAATAACCGTCTGGATACAGATTGCTGGATTCCGTCCAATCACCCTTAAGCACACCATCAATATAAATCTTAAAGTTAGTTCCTGTAGCCACAACCTTCATATGTCGCTTGGTTGTCGGCGGCATATTCGTCTGGACAGATTGAATAACTCCCCAATACGGGTAAAAATTCCAATTTGCACAGTAAAACTCAAGTACACCATCATACCTTAGCCGGAACTGGTACCCACTATACAGCGATAAAGTGTCACCTGCAGGCTTCCTCAATGCCAACCCAACATAATTCGTCCTGTCAGTATTAGCTGTGCTTGTTATCTGAACATCCGCTTCAATGGTACCGTTAGCCATAGTCCTGCCGCGAATAGTCGCATCTGATTCATTAAAGTCGGAAGGATTATTAACCTGAAAAGTCTGAGTCTGAAAAACTCCGCTGGTCTGCGTCCAATAGCCGGTTTGACGCAAAAAGTGTAAATAATCCGAACGGCTACTGTCAAAGGCATAATAAAGCATATCGGTCGGCTTGACTACAGAGGTATTGCTGTGCCAGTTGTGAACCCATGTTCTTGCGTCGCTAACCGTGCCGACTACCCAAGTATGCTCAAACCGACGAATACTATAGGCAGGTAAATTGGCAAAACATGAAAAATTAGACATAACAAGCTGATCATCATCAGGCCCGCCCGATGCACCCTGCCCATTAGTTACACGACATACAGAACCGCCCATCCCACCATCGGTCTGAACTGTTGTTATTCCGGCGCTGGCTTGAGTATGATTTGATTGAGTGTACCATCCGGACCACTGCTCATCAGTATCATAGTGTTCCCATGCTGGATTATCATTCGTATATTCTGCTACCTGACTCCACTGCTTCTCAACATATGGAGTAGCTGCATTAATATTCCACGGATCAGATGAATCTCCATAACGCCAGATATTACAGTCTGTTTTCAAAAAAGTTGTCGGAAATTCACTCCCGTTCCACCAGCGATCATGGTTTTCATAATTTATTACATTGCCGCGAACACGAACCGTTTTGCCGTCAAGCCGATACCAAATCTCAAGCACTACAGGTGTAACAGCAGGAGTCGTTGGCATCCAGTCACGCATATTGGATTGCACATAAATTTCATATCCGTTGTTGTACCATGTATTGACAGGAGACGGATTTCTATACACATCCCCTCCCTGAGTAGGATTCCAAGGAATGGGCGGCTGAAGAATACCATTATGGCCATCACTGAGAGTAATTTGAAATTCACGTCCATAATCATCGTCCGCTGAACCTTTGCTGACATAACTGTAGGTATCGCTCAGGTTGCTTTCTACCAATCTCCACGGAATTCCTCCTGCCGTACAGTTGACTCTCAAACGAATTTGACCGTTATCAAGCGTTTGAATATTGTCTGCATACAAGATGCCTGTCAAACCTGCCAATAACACAATTGTAATTAAATAGTTTTTACACATTTTAATTCCCTTTCAAAAAAATTGCTTAATCTGCGTTTCAGCATAACATTTGCTGCCACGCAGCCAATTTAATAAGCTTTAGTACTGTACAACTACCGACACATCATCTATCCACAAATTCTCGTCATTGGTTGTGTTCACACCCTCGCAACAGTAGCAGGGCTCGGATTGGAGGCTTGGCTGCCGGGAGGTGAGCCGCCCCCGCTAGGGCTTGAACGCAATGCTCATCATACCCTTGTACGCTGCATTCGCAAGTGTAACAGCGGTGTTGCCATAAGCTCCGGCTGTCACCTTAACACCTGTGGCTACCCCGAGACCGCCACCGTTGCCCGCGGTTACGGAATTGTCGATACGCTCAGTTATACTTGTCAGGTTAGCGTTTGTCCATGCCGAGAACTTTGCCGTGCTGCTCGCGTCAGGGAGACTAGTAGCAATGGCAGTTACGACAAGAGTATTGCCAACTGTTGTAGTCGTGCCCGGAATGGAGCCGCTGGTATCTGATGTGGCTTCAACACCACCCGCTGTAACATCCCATGGGTTGCCGGAGGCAGCAGCACCACGAATCGCTATCATCCTGCCAAGCTGATGGTCGCCTGAATCGGATGTGGTTGGAGCGCCCTGTGTCCCGTTATACCTCGACCAAAATGCCGTAAGTCTGGCACCAGTGGTGCCACCGGCTGTTCCGGTTCCCTGCGGCGAGTTGGTAACCGAAGTCCATGTCCCGCCGTTTTGATTAGAAATTGAGATGGCCTGATTGGAAGTCTCAAGAAACAGCAGCAAAATGTCGTTTGTGGCGATGCCCGCAGGAAGTGCTGGTGTTATCGTTCCTGTGCCAGACGTGACGGCTCCGGCTGCAACGAATGTTGGCGGAGTAGTGGTAGTGGTAAAGCTCCAGACTGAGCCTTTTAATGTCCCACCGTTGCCGACTTCGTCAATACGCCAATAATATGTGGTGTTTCCAACCAATGTGCCTGGTACATACGTTGTACCAGCTTGGTTACCTTTGAATTCACCTGACGCGTGAGTGGCATTGGTTACATTTGTCAGATTCGTGCCAAAGTAGACATCATGAGATGTCGCACCAATACCGGCAGTCCAGATCAGTGTCGGATTAAGACCCACATTTGTTGCGCTGTCGGCAGGATTGGGCAATGAGGCGAAAGTGCTAATTTCAAAAAGCCTGGTTTGGCCGTGGTTGAATGGACACGAGAAACTTGTTCCGGTGGCAGTCCATCCGTCAAACAAATCCTTGACGACAGAGTTAGTTGGCCAGGTCAGCGTTATCTGTCCATCTGTGGTCGAGGTAGAAGTAATCGAAACCAGTTCTTTGGAGGCATAAACAAAGCAATCCGCAGCAGAAGGAGTATAAAAGGTCACGCCTGCATCAGAGAGCCAAGTCCTTAAAAGACTGACAAGAGCATATGGCGGAACACCGCACCATATTAGACGGCCATTGTTGGATAATGGACGTTCGCCGCCTGCATAAACAGTAGGCGTGCCTGCATAGCGTATCGTGCCTGTTGTGTTAAGATATGGGCGCGGCCGAACTGATGGACCATAATACAATTGCTGACTGGTCGAAACAAGATAGGCGCTTCCGTTCAATAGAGCATCCTGAACAACGATTGGCAACCCTGTTATTGTTGCTGGCGCCGATGTGTCCGATACCTGAGTTAAAGGATTGATCAGCCCCGGCGTTCCTATTATAATTATCGTTCTTCCGCCGGCATTTATCAAATTCTGCAATTTCGTAATGTCTGCCGGCAACGCCGCTTGTGCCTGGGCAATAACAACCACCTTTATTCGAGCTGGTAATTTATCCAAATCGGATAATACCCAGACTCCCACAGGCGCTCCTGTATGCGCCAATCCACTTAACATATCATCATTTGTGTAGGATGGAAACAGTGTTGATGGGGTCACCCATGCAAAACTGGTATCATCCACAACAAAAGCTACTTCTTCTGTGGGGGTACGGTCATATTTTAATGAATCTTCATGCAGTTTAATTTGATTGGCAAATTCTGCCTGAAGTGCCGTATCGTGATGCCATGCCGGATCTAGCGAAAACCATTCAGCGGATGTTCCGGTTACGATGTCGTGAGCTATAACACGGCGATGCATTGAGATTGCGCCACCTCGTGGGTCGTTAGCATCGTATAGATAAAAGCTCGACATCAGCCACGAGAAGAGGTCGTTTTCATTTACATACAGTTTACCGGCAGCTTGAACACTCTCGGTTGCAGATGCATGACCATCATAAGCTTTTGCCCCTGTATAATTTCTGAACCACCAGTTTGGAATACCGGAAATAAAATCGATATTCGGATCGTCTACTATACTTCTAAAACCCAGTTGACCCGAAATGTTTTGTGTCGGGCAACCGGAGAGTTGCAGCAGATAGGCATAGAGCACGCCTACAAGACTTCGTCCACCTGTCTCGTTTTTAATGATGTCTGCAAAAGTGTGTATGGCATTGGTTGTCTGGTCCGTGTAATACTGGCTATATGCAGCAGCCCATTTCCCATTTGCGTCTGCCGGAAACAAATCATAACCGATTCTTTCTCGGGCGCAAGGATCGGGTATTCGAGGAAAACTGAATCCTTTCTGCGTACACCATGCCTGAAAACTATTTTCATTTATCGCGCTATAATCCGAATAAAATCCATCATTTACTGCCCATGCAAACCATTCTGAAGTGGTTTCACAAGCCGGCCAAAATGCAACAACTTGCTTGGCCCACGGTTGTGCTTTACAAAATTGAATTAATTTTCTAAGGACAGTTTCCTGCTGCGTACGCCATGCGTTAGACCCCAATGATGCTGCTTTATAACCTTCTTCTTTCCAAACTAAATCACCCAGATCGCTTCGTACGAGTACCTGACTGCTCTCGTTACCTTGGTACCAAAAAGAAGGCAGACGCAAAGTGGGCCTGATTACAATGTAGGCATTAGGATTGGCTTGTAACGCAGTTGTTACATCCTGCTCCAATTTGCCGAAATCGTACTGATCCCCACCGAGCCAGTTGCTGCCCAGGAGTGTATTAATGTGCTGACCTGCACCGGTTTCAACTAAAAACATGTTCGCCCCAGAAGCCCCGAATTCCATAAATGCACCTGGAGTAAGACTGCCGGTTACAAGGCAGTACCCACACCAATTATAAGGCTGATCATTAAGGAAGAATGCGGGCCGCCCATTATACGTTCGCCGTTCGACTAAAGGCAGTTGAGGCGAAATACTGTTGATTATAGTGGTATTGACGTCGGCAATATAGGACACACGCTTTCCGTCAGCTACCAACCCAACAAATGCATTTCCTGCTGGTAAATACCATGGAACAGTGCGAATTATATCGCACGAACCGTTACTCTTCAGTGCAGCTATTTCTGTTCCTGTTAAGCGAATCCGCCAAATTATCCATGGCTCATGTCTTACCTCAATGTCCAGTACCTGACCGGTTATAGTACCGGCTGTTGAGAGATGGAAAGTTGCATTCTGGTCTGCTGTTACACTTACAGGTACACTTAGAGAATTCACATCAAGCTGTTCATCAGTGGGGTAATCAATTGTCAAGTCTTTTAACAGAATGCTATAATCCGTTGCATTATTCACATCGTGAACGACAAGCCCCATCCACGTAAACGTGGAAAATGTCAGAACGGATTCCTGTCCAGGCGACAGTTGAGTTCTATTGGACAAATAATCAGGACTGGATACAGTGACTGACACGGCGCTATCATTTTTAACCCGTAGCGAATACTGATATGGTGCTATACGGCTCCTATACAAGAAGTATGCCCCCGGTGTTACTTGACTTGGGCTTTTTCTATTGAAGTTAAAGCGTACCCAAGTCGTGCCGCTCTGTGTAACCTGATTAAAATCAATGTAGTTAAAATTCTGTTTCTGCCAAACCACATCTCCTGGCCCTGTTCCTCCACTTAAAAATGCAGGCGTCAGAGAGTTAAAATCCTGTGGCAGGTAAACTTCCGGCGCGGAATACCCGTCCCCAACATCGTAAGCTGGTACTGTTACCGTGGTTTTACCTGCGTATGTGATATTATAATCACGCGTAACGCTCTTTCTTCCGTATCCTGTTAAGCATCCGCTATAGACATAGCTGTCAATTAGTGCAATCTGATTTCCGTCTATAATTATCGTACCGGTTCCGCTGATATCAATAGTACTTCCATCATACACACCTAAATAACCAACAGTGATGGTACCGCCATACAAATGAATGGTACCTTTTCCACCATTTGAACCAAGAAACATATTGCCTGCGGTGGAAAGCTGGCCGCCTGTCATATTAAGTGTGCCAACAGCCCCATAGTGACCGACACGTATTTCAGAAGTGACATTAATATCTCCGCCGCTCATGTTGATCACGCCCATATACGGCGACGAGAAGCCAAAAGAAATCCAGAGACTACCCACAGTCATGGTTCCTCCTATTACATCTAATCTGGCCGCGTAATTATTGGGTTCGGCATCAGGATATCCGACTATAAGTGAGCCATAGTTGCCATCCATACCAGCAGCAAATACTGGATAATTTGCTTCTGCATAGTAAGCTGTACGAACTATAGGTGTATCGCCAGTTGCCGGAGCAACACCACTATCCCAGTTAGCATTGGTAGTCCACAGCCCATCACCGGTGGCACCGTTCCAATTAGGACCAGCCCAAACCATACCAGTTGCAACCAATACAATCGTTATTATCAAAAATATTTTTTTACACATTTTAATTCCCTCTCAATTATAGTTTGTTAATAATCAACAAATAAAAACGTTTTTCTGTTTCCCCATAGGCAGTCCCTTTCAAAAAAATTGTTTAATTTGATTATCGTACAAACAATATCCCGCAGATACTAAGGTGTGCTTACTGTAAATAATCTGGTTTGACCAGCCTTGAATGGGCAGGACATTTTTCTACCTGTCCCAGACCAACCGTCAAACATATCCTTGACTGAAACATCTTTCGGCCATTGCAATTCTATTTCCTTATCGGTATCAAATACCGAAGTGATTGCAACCAATTCACGAGAGGCATAAACAAAGGTTTGACATGGGCCGTAGCAATGCACTCCCGCTTCGATGAGCCATGAACGCAGAAAATCCGTATCTAAATGGGGTGGAACACCGCACCATATTAAACGCCCGCCATTTGCAAGCGGTCTTTCGGCGCCAGCAGTCCTGCCATCTTCATAAGCCAGCCAGCCCTGGCCATCAATATAAGCACGCGGCCTGACCAGCTCGGCAGAGCCCCACTTACTGCTTGCCAGATTGCAAACAATCTGATTTGTTTTTACTACATGAGCTTTTCCTGTTTTGGGTTCGTCTTCTATCAAAACCGGCAGTCCAAGCAGTTTTGCGGGAGCAGATGAATCCCTTTGCTGTGTTACAGGATTAATTAGCCCGGGTGTACCGACAACAACAATTGTTCTGCCGCCCTTCTCTATCAGTTTCTTTAATTTTTCAATATCCGTCGGTAAAGCCGCCGCACAATGTGCAACAACCACTACCTTAATCCGTTCAGGCAATTTGTCCATATCAGAAAGCAGCCACACTCCGACCGGAGCGCCTGTACGACCCAGCGCACCAAGAAGATAATGATGAGTGTACAGTGTATATTTTGTCTCAGGCGGCAGCCAGGCAAAGCTGGTATCGTCAACGACAAACGCAACCTCTTCTGTATCAGTCCGGTCAAATTCAAGCGACTTTTTATGAATACGTATTTGCTCTGAAAATTCCGATTGCAGTTGTCTGTCATGATGCCAGGTGGTAAAAAGCGAGAACCACTGACGCGGAGCGCCGTGTATGCAATCATTGGCAACAACCCGCCGATGCATAGAGATAGCACCTGCTCTGGGGTCAGCATGGTCATATTCTGTGTACCAGTGATAATTATGCAGCCATGAGAAAAGGTCATCCTCGTTATTATAAAATTTTCCGGCGGCCAGAATGCTTGCCGTTGCGGATGTATAAGTATCATAACCTTCGCCGGTAAGACTTCTAAAAGTATGCAGTGGAATGCCGGTAACAAAATCCACATACTTGCTGTCAATAATTTCTCTCAGACCGAAGTTGGCCGATGTGCTTTGGCGGGCCTCTCCGGCTAACTGGGTGGTATAGCCATAAAGAACTCCGACCAAGCTGCGGTTTTCAGTCTCATCTTTAATTGTTTTTGCAAAGTATTCTATGGTTTCGGCTGTGAGTTCTGTATAGAAACGGGTATAAGCTGCGCTCCATCTGCCTTCGTAAGTATTGTCGAATAAATCATAACCTGGTTTTTTACGTATTGAAGGGTCAGGGATTCGCGGGAAAGAATATGATTTATTTCGGCACCATTCCTGAAACGCATTTTCATTGGCTATGCTGTAATCAGCATACTGGCCGTCATTGCATCCCCAAGAAAACCATTCTTCAGTAACCGCACCTGTCGGAAAGAAAGAAATTATCCTGTCCGCCCACGGCTGCTTTTTACAATATTGAATCAAGTCTCTCAGCACTTTTTGCTGCTGCAACCGCCACGATTGCGAAGCAAGAGAAGCTGCTGCGCTGCCGGTTTCTTCCCATTCTATATCGCCCGAATCTGTTCGAATTAATACCTTGCTGTCTTTGTGTTCCTGCAACCAGAATGGCGGCAGACACAACGAGACTCTCATAATCAAACGTGCATCAGGATTCGCCTGGAGCGCGGTAGAAACCCGCTGTTCAATCTGGCCGAAATCGTAACTATCGCCGCCAAGCCATGTCGGTGCGGCTTTTTGGTGAATATGCCGGCCAGCACCTACAGCTATAAAAAACACATTGGCACCAGATGCCCCGAATTCAGAAACTGCGCCAGGTCTGTAGTCATAAGTGGCATAACCACTCCATGTGAAAGGCTTGCCATTTAAAAAAACCGTAGGCTTGCCGTTATAGTTCCTGCGTTCTGTTTTGGGCAGCTCGTAACTGCCTTTATTAATTATATCAACCTGCCCTTCAAACCCGTCCACCCTATAACCATTGGCAACCAGCCCTATGGTGGCTTTTCCTGAAGATAAATACCATGGTACGTCCCGCTTTATTTCACATATGTTGTCTTTTTGCAGTTTATCAAGTTCGTTCTGCGTAAGACGAATGCGTAAAATCACCCATGGCTCATGGCGTAATTCTATATCCATCACCCGAGCAGATATTTTACCATCAATTTTGACTTCAAAAGAAACTGGTTGTCCAGCCAAAATTTTAGACGGCTGCTTAATTTGCAAAACTCGTATGCCATCTGCCAAAGGATAAGAAACCTGCAAATTTCTCATATATAAATCATAATCTTTTTCGCTGGTGATATTAACAGCATTCAAAGTCAGCGTGGCAGCAGAGCCTGCGATAACAGAATTCGACCCCGGCGTGCAAGATTCAAACTCAATTGTCTTTTCCTCTTTTGGATTTATAACCACCACAGAGTTAGGCTCGCCGGGATTATTACTTAGAGCAATCGCAACATTACCGTTATTAAATACATTCAGAGTATACTTTGCAGGCGAAACTCTACTTTCATATAGAAACGACAAACCTGGTATCTCTGAACTCGATAACTTTCTTACAAAGCTCCAACGAACCCATTTTACCTGATTATGCAGAGCCTGCTCAACTTTGTTGATATAGTAATTCTGTGCCCGCGACAACGGGGTTCCATTAGTGAAAGTTGTTGAAACAGTTTCAAAATCTCTCGGCTGGAAAAGCCCCGGCATGGAATAACCATCATTCGGGTCGTCAAAGACTCTTTCGTTGCCGCAATAACTTTCAGCAGTAAACAATGCTAATAATAAAACCACTACAAAAAATTTGCTTTTCATTTTTTATATAATCCTTTTATATTCAGTTATTAGAGTCTGATTATTCTTCATGCGAAATACTGTTGATGGCAAATATGCCGATATTTGAATCAGGCATAAACATCTCTATACTAAAATTCTGCAGCTGCCTCGTCGCATCCGCGTCAACGCTGAAACGATACACGAATTTGGCCCATTCCAGTTTATAAACTGTTGTTTCTTTGGCATGCGGAATCAGTGAGCTGTCGATATTTACGCCATATATCAGTGGTTCAATTTGTATATATCCGTCTGAATATCTCAGCAGTATCCGACCAATCTGCATTCCGGTAAGTCTAATCTGACATTCCGAGGCAGCCAGAAATTCCAATCCGGAAATTTTCTTATTCAATTCGTAAGTGAAATATCTCTTAGCCCCGCTAAGATGCAATGCCAGTGTAGTCGCATCCGAAAATCCCGTCTCAATCTGAATCATATTTTTTCCATTGACACGAACATCAAAAACAGACTCGCCTATATCAAATTCGCCATAATCGTCCTGAATATTTTTTACGTTCTTACTGAAATCAAATTTGTGCTGTCCAAATCTCCAAAAATTCTTGCCGTTGATCGACTCAGAATCGAAATATTCTTTCAAAACAAGCCCTTCTCGCTTGCCTTTGAGTACGCCTTGTCGTTTTGCAGCAGGAACCGATTTCCCGACAATGTTCAAATCAAAAGACATATTTACGCCCTCTGTCCGATTGATAAGGAAAAATGTTTTCCGCCCTGCAGAAGCCGTCAATTTCCCTTTTAAAACCCTGCCATCAATTCTGAAATATTCAAAAATATTCTGAGGGTCAACCAGTTGAAAACTGTCAAATGGCAGTTTCCATTCTACCACATCAGACGCGGCAGCCTCTTTAGGAATTCCCCAATCAACATCCCACCGCTTTAAATATACTTTGAATTTATGCTCAATTGCTGCCGGCAGTGTCATTTCAAGATTTCCACCCCCTACTTCATACGACACCTTATATTCAATTTTATTGCCGTTAACATCTGTAACATTTTGCACTTTGTATCCCGATAAAGGCAGACTAAAGGCAAGCGGCTTGGCCGTGCCTAAGGCGACATTATACGCTCTGTTTTCAATCGTACCTTCTACAGAAACTGAAATTCCGCTCACTTTCAAACTGGCACCCGGCCATTCTGACGGGATAGAAGGATGCCAAATTAGAGGCTTATCAGCAGAAGTGCGTTCTACGCCAAAAAGACCGCTAACAACGGCGTTAAGATAGGCCGCTGCCGGGTTACTAAATCCATAATCTGGCAGGCCATATCCTGTTCGTGTACTAAATTCAGGAAAACTGCCCGGAGAATCGGTAAGGACAGTAGCACTCAGAGCGGTACTGTGCAACAGCGTCCATCCTCTGTCCGACCGACCTGCCTTGAAATAAGCCTCTGATGCCTCGCTCATCTGAAGTGGATGAATTGCGTTGTTACCGAATAAATCCGGTTTGAAATTGCCACATCCCATCAGGCGGTCATTCGGCCATAAATCATTGTCCATTGCCTTAAGACACATCCATGAATATTCTTTAGCAACATCCGTGTAAAGAATTGGAAAAACATAGTCTGTATAATAACTTGCATGCTGAAATTGCCCCTGATAATCAATCGCCGCCGCAAACCTTCCTTCGCCCGGCAGCCAGAGCCTGCGAACACATTCATCCAACATATATTCGCTGCGAAGCCGCCAGTTGCGAGCTCTATCCGTTTCTCCTCGGGCATCAGCCATTTTAGCCATTAATTCAAGGTCGCCAGCCATCATCATCGTCGGCGATATTGCATCGCCGGGCAGAGCAAGATGATCTGCCTGATAAAGAAATGCGTTACAGGCCTGATGGAAGTTCAGCAACAGATCCCCTTCAGGGTCGCGAACATTGAACATATTGTCCAAATTTTTGCAAGTTGGTTCCCAAAGCTTGTTGAGAGTTTCCATATCGCCGCTGGCCAGCCAATATCGGTATAACTGCAGAATAAAGTAAGGCAAACCATCTTCGGTAGAATGTCCGCCCTCAAAGATTGAACCATCTGAAACCAAAACCTGAGCAGGTCCCTTGGGGCCGCCGCCAGACAGCATCAAACCGTCACGAGCACGGTCAAACTGCCCCAAAGCAACAGCAGCAGACATATGATAATTGTTCAGGAAGTAAGAATTCCATTCGTGTATTCCCTCGAACCAGCCAGGCGGCTGATATGTATAATCTAAATTTACTACCGAAGCATAAAAACCGGTGTTCAGCACTGTATCCGGTGTTTTGATATCAACCGAATTCAGTATTTCATCATAATAATTTTTTGTCTGCTGGACATACTCATCAAATTTTCCAATTGATAGCTTGGCAGATTTGTCATCCTCAATTTTGCAGGCGAGCACTCGAAAGCTGCGTATATTTTCGCCTGTAGAAAATTTATGTTTAAAAACAATTCGGTTAGTGGTAAAATCGCTGGTTTTGCCGGAATCAACTTCCACAGTGCCTGTCGGCTCAGCCGAAACAAAAATTTTCAGCGGAATATTCGGGTCTGCCAATTTTGCCATATTGTTATTCAATTCGACAGTATCATTGTGTGAGTCATTGGAATTTATAATAAAATATTCGGGAAAGAAATTGATGAACTTGGAATCAAGCCCGCCATAATACAACCCCAGCTCGACGTTAAGCGGTTTGTTTGCATCGCCAATCGGCAAAACCTCGACAACAATGCCGCAATTCTCCGCCAATACCGCCTGTATCTTAAATTGCAGCGGCAGTTCAGGCCGCAAATCAACCTGATGTACAGTACCCCATGGATAATAAACAGTTTTAATTTTGCCGCGTTCATCAAGCCAAAACGATTGTTCGCCAACACTACAACGAATTCGAAGCTCGCCCATCATATAAAATCTGGGGTTTATTTCCTTGTTTCGAGGCGTTTCTACCAGCGAAAAACGAGGTGCATCACCGCTAACCATAAAACATGGATGCCGGCGAACTATCCAGTTGAAAGCCCATGGCCCTACCTGGGGCAAATCCTCGGCCTTGTGAACCTTCAAATGCATATCCCACCATTCTTCGGTTGATGGCCATACCTGATATGGCTTAGCCCGCCAAGTGGCCTCATAAACACTGCGTTCATTTACGATGGAAAATTGTGGCTTTCTCTGCCATTGCGAAAGACCATAAGGATTGTTTTGCCGGGTATCTATTGAATATCCCGCCTGAGCTTCATTTGCATCGGCAGCACATAAATCAAAAGAAAAAAGACAAACTAAAAAACACGCGGCAGTAATAATAAATTTATTATTCATTTGTACCTCAATACCTTTCATTTTAACCAAATTTATAAGCAATTAAGAATTGTCTGAAATAGGTTATCTCAGTTGTAATTTCAATATTTTCCGGATTCTTTGCCCGTTTCCACAAAGGCTTTAATATTTTCCAATGCAACATCGCCGCCCAATGCACATCCAGGCCCAAGTATGAACCCATAATTGCCTTTCATAGCCTCTATGGTCTCTATAGTCTTATCTCTCACATCCTGCACCGTACCGTGCGCAAAAACATTCGGGTTCACTGACCCCATAATACAGGTTTTGCCTTTCGCCTTTTGGCAAGCTGATTTGAGATTTGTTTTTCCATCAATCTCTATGATGTTTGCTCCTGTGCCAATCAAATCATCTAAAATGGCATCAACATTTCCACAGATATGGTTGGAAATAATATACCCCTTTGCTTTTAATTTGCTAATAACTTCTTTTTCGTATTTCATCGCATACTTTTTGTAGAGCTCCGGCGAAATGACATCCGGACCAGCCAGCGATTCTCCCATAGAAGTTCCGTGAGAACCTGCACGCATCATAGCATCGGCATAACTGAAATACACCTCCGATGTAAACCTGAGCAGATCTTCAATATATTCAGCCCCAACAGCCAAATCCAGCAGAAATTCATTAATCCCCCGCAATTCTCCGGCCAGACTGAATGGTCCCTGATCTGCTCTGCCCATTATGAATAATTCGTCGCCCTTTTCGTCCAATATTATCTTTACCGCTTCTACCATAATTTTCAGAGGTAAGCTGGCTGCGGGGTCAGGAACTTCCATATTTCTTAAAGCTGCTTTAATTTCCCTATGGTTTAACTCGGCGAAAGGGTGTGTTTTTACCCATGGCGAAGTATCTGCAGGATACTCAAGCTCAGCGCCGCAACTCTCAGCTAAAGTTGCTACCCCCGCCTCTATTAGAAGCATATCATGGTCAAAAATTTTGTGGGCATCAAGCTGTGATTGAGCTATAAGAGATGAGCTATGGAATACCTCCCCAAAGGGCTTTCCAGTTAATTTTGCACATACTAAAAAGTTGTGTAAATCTATCGGAATCCTGTCCGATTTTTCAAAATTCAGGGCATTTAAAACCCTTTCTTTTGGTTTCATGGCGTGTTTTCCTGATTTCATTGCACTGTATCGGCCGTGTAACACCAATTTGGTATTATTGCTTGTGTGTCAAACAATTCGTAACCATTTACACCGGCCTGGCTTGCCCACATACAACGGGCGCAATTATTTAGTACCACTGACATTAGTATAGCCATACGAAAATACATGTCAATAAAAAAATAAAAACGTTTTTCTGCGATTGTTGTAATATTGGTGTTTCTATTTTTTCTACCCCAAAAACGCCCTTTTTAACCTTTTTTTATACTCTTAACCAAAATTGCATTGCCAGATTACGGAAAAACGTTTTTCCAATATACCTTTTAGATGCTAACATTTAGCATTTTAAGCAACTTATTCCAGGAAAACTCCTGAATTTGAACTACCCCTCTTGCATTTTTCTGGAGTTAAGTTTATGATATAGGTTTATGGAATTTTTAGAAGTATAAGAAAAACGGTTTCCGCGAAAGACATAAATGTCGAACATCAAAGATGTAGCAAAGCTTGCCAGCGTATCGATTTCAACGGTGTCGCACACACTGAGAGGTACAAAGCCGGTTAGTAAAAAATTAAAGAATAAAATAAACGAAGCAATTGCCGAATTGAGTTATGAAGTCAACCCTGTCGCAAGTAGCCTCAAAAGTAAAAAAACCAATAACATCGGTTTGATTATACCCGGTATTACAAGGATTTTTTTTCCACAGGTTATCAAAGGCATACAGGACCAATGCGCAAAGAATGGTTATAACCTCACTTTTTGCGACTCAAACGAACAGCTTGAAAAAGAAAAGTATTCCGTCCATTTGCTCAATAGTAATTGGGTCGATGGAATTATATTAGGCTCTGTAAACACCGAGGATGATTCAGAGTACTGGGAACTTCTTCATAAATTGGGGCGCAGAAGAAAAAAAATCCCGATTGTAAGTCTGGAACGCGATTTGGCCAGGGTAGGAATAGACTCGGTTATGGTCAATAATATTGAAGGTGGCTGTCTGGCCACAAGGCATCTGATTAAATGCGGCTGTAAAAACATCGTCCACATCACCGGGCCAAAATACTCCTGTCTGGCAAATGCCCGTCAGGAAGGCTTTAGGAAAGAGCTTGGAAAACAAAAAAAAATGCAGGTAAATGAAATTATAGCCGAGGGAGATTTTTCCCCGCTGAGTGGATATTCAACCATCAAAGAGTTATTAAATACCGGCAGGATTTTTGATGGAGTATTTTCGGCAAATGACCAGATGGCAGTAGGTGCTTTGAAAGCCATAAAAGAACACGGCCATCAGATACCCGAGGATATTAAAATTGTCGGCTTTGACAATACCTTTATTGCATCAATCGTAAGTCCTTCCTTGACAACTATTAATGTTCCAAAATATCAAATGGGCGTTGCTGCCGTGGACCTCATCATGCAAAAAATAGCCACCCCTGATATGGAGCCTGTTAATATTGAATTACCTATAAACCTGATTGTTCGCCAATCGACTGATATCAGGAGCGATAGCTCATGGGAGTTATTTGGTTGGTAAAACATCAGATATTCCTGCGATTTTGGCATTTTTTCGCTAAAAAACCGCATAACGCATAGTCTCAGACTGCTTCTTAAAAATTGCCTTGACACTAATTGGGCAAATCCCTATAATTAAACCAGAAAAACGTTTTTCTTATAAATACTGTGTTCTATAGCAAGACTATCCTATTTTTTTGAGGCAGGTAAAATGCCAGGCAATAATAACATTTTAAGTGTAAATTCGGCAATAACCGCCGAAAAACTAAACGTTGCAGGGGAAATTATACCCTTTAAAACCTTCAAAAAAACGGGAAACAAAGCCATCCGTGAAACATTTGAAAGGGGTCAGGGGATATTTCGCCTCATTCCGGTATTTGTGCCAAGACTTTTCGGGAAAGCCGGCAAAAGACTGCGGCTGCACCCGGACGACTATTTTGCACTTGGAATGAACCGCGGCGCTATCAAGGAACGATGGTTTTCTTCTGTGATACCCGCCAATAACGGACCTTTAGCTGCCAAAGATGAGGGCATGAGTTATGTCAATGCAATAACCGACAAAATGGAAGATAAATTTTTGCTTCGTGATGCTGTTCATGAGCTTGGCCAATCCCTGATAGGCAAAGACCTGTTGGATAAACATGGTATGTGGCCGATGTATTCTAAATTTTTTGATTTTGATGGACCTCTTTTCCATCATTTACATCTTAGCGATGCCGCCGCCAAAAAAGTTGGGCGTATCGGAAAACCAGAAGGCTACTATTTTCCGTTGCAGTTAAATAATCATTTGGGGTCCTTTCCACATACATATTTTGGCTTTAGCCCAGAGACAACCATACAGCAGGTAAGAGATTTGCTGCTCAAGTATGAATCCCGGGACAACCGCATTACCGAAATTTCGCGGGCATACAGAATCCAACTGGGTACCGGTTGGTTCACCTGCCCCGGTGTTTTGCATGCCCCAGGTTCGGTTTTAACTTATGAGCCGCAATGGAACAGCGATGTAAACAGTGTATTTGAAAATGTCAGTGATAACGAAATTTATCCTTATGAATTCCTTGTTGAAAACTGCCCGGACAACAAAAAAAGAGACCCCGACTATATTCTCAGCCTGATGGATTGGGAGAAAAATATCGACCCGCACTATAAGAAGCATTATTTCCGTCCACCCATCTTGTGTTCTGGCTATAATGAACAATACACTGAAAAATGGATAATGTACGGCAATGACTATGTCGGAGCAAAAGAGCTTGCTATACTTCCCGGCCAAAGCGTCATCATCAAAGACCCTGTCGCTTACGGATGCGTAATCATACAAGGTCATGGATGTTTTGGACTTTTCGATGCTGAAGCAGCTATTATGCTGCGTTATGGTCAGCCTAGCGCAGATGAGTTTTTTGTGAGCGAACAGGCCGCTCGTACAGGCATTAAAATAACAAATAAGAGCAAATGTGAGCCCATGGTCCTTCTTAAACACTTTGGACCCAACCATCCGGATATGCCCGGCCATACAATTAAAACATAAATCCAACAACTTCTTGCTGCAAAACAGGAGCACGGATTCCAAATAGAATTCACGCCGTTGTCCGCGGGTAAGCGAACCTGGCGAAAATAGTTATAAATTATCAAATGCTTGAGAAATAATACCAATTGGGTATAATCAGGGTGTTAATATTGTAACAAAGACTGGAGGCCGATTTGAAACCACAAAATTTTGAAAAAAAGAATTTGCAAATTCGCGAAGAATTTGAGCTGCTCAGGAAACGTCAACCTGACCGCTTTAAGAAACGTCTAAATTTTTCATGGAGCAACTGGGGCTTTGGGGCAGAGCCGCTGGAACAAACCGCAAAAAGATTATCCGATAATGGGCTTAAATATATTGAGCTGCACGGCAACAGATACGGAAAGGATTTGGGCTATAAAAGTTCTGAAGTAAAAAAAATACTTGATAATCACGGACTCAAGACCGCTGGAATTTGCGGAATGTTCAGCTCAGACAATGATATGGCCAGTAATAGAGGCATAGTACGTCAGCACGCAATAGATTACATCAGAAGGAATATTGAGCTCGGCAGCGAGCTTGGAGCAAAGTACTTCCTGATAGTTCCAGCCGCTGTCGGCAGAGCCGCCGTCATCGATGATATGGAATTCGAACGGAGCGTGGAAACTCTGCAAAAGGTAGGCGATATTTTTAAAGAACACAACATAAGAGGCGCCGTTGAACCGATACGTTCAGCGGAAGTGAGTATTATACATACCTTTGCAGATGCCGAAAAATACATCGAAAAGGTAAATTCTCCAGGCATACAACATATTAACGGCGACCTTTATCATATGCTCACAGAAGAAAGTCATATTCCGGAAACAATCTGTAAATATGGCAAACGCCTCACAAATCTGCATCTTGCCGACACAAATCGCTGCGCTTTGGGCGATGGCTCAATGGATATTGACACTTTAATAATGGCTCTTTATTTGATAGGCTATAATAATGAATTCTGCTATTGTACTGCAGAGCCGTTAGGACCAGGTGGCGACCCGTATCCTGCGATGTATGGAAAAACCGATCCGGAAATCCTTGACGAATTGGTTAATAAGTCAGTAAAATACTGGCGAGAGCGTGAGGAAATGCTTGTAATATAATTTTAAAATGGATTTGAGCTATGAAATCTAAACTTTTGTTTTTGTCTATTGTGATTTGTTTGCTGATTTGTATTCAGAGCTGCGCAAAAAAGAACGGTACGGCAGAAAAAAAACGACTTACTATTGCCGTCATACCTAAAGGGACGATTCATGAGTTCTGGAAAAGCGTGAACGCTGGAGCAGCAAAGGCAGCAAGCGAACTTGACGTAGATATTATCTGGAAAGGCCCATTAAAAGAAGACGATAGGGAATCGCAGATCACCGTCGTGGAAAACCTGGTCAACCGTGGTGTTTCAGGAATTGTGTTGGCGCCGCTGGACGATACTGCCCTTAGAATACCCGTTGCCAATGCCAGGTGGGCCGGAATACCTGTTGTAATCTTCGATTCAGGGCTGAAGGGCGAAGATTTTATCAGTTATGTCGCAACAGATAATTTCGAAGGTGGACGCATAGCTGGAAAGTATATGGCTGATATACTTGGCGGCAAGGGAAAGGTCATTGTCCTGCGATATACTGAAGGCTCAGATAGTACAACCCAAAGAGAAAACGGATTCCTGGCAACGATAGCTGACTTTAACGGCATAGAAGTTGTAAGTTCTAATCAGTATGCCGGAGTAACAACTGAAAGCGCGATAACAGCCGCTGAAAATCTGCTCTCCAGATTCAGAACAGCAGAAGGAGACATTAAAGTGGATGGTATTTTCTGTGCAACTGAGCCAACGACGCTGGGCATTATAAAGGCGATGGAAGGCCTTGATATGCTCGGCAAAGTCAAATTGGTAGGCTTTGACTCGTCGAACAAAATGGTAGATGCTCTCCAAAAAGGCAATCTAAGCGGTTTTGTCGTCCAAAACCCAATGGAAATCGGTTATCTCGGCGTAAAAACGATGGTATCGCATCTAAGAGGGCAAAAAGTTGAGCATCGAATCGATACCGGAGCAACGCTCATTACAACAGCAAATATCAATGAAGAAAAAATTCAACAGCTTCTAAAGCCAGACTTGGAAAAGTGGCTAAAGTAGATTATACAATACATATTGGCTTGCCCGGTTTACCAATGCATAATTCAAGTGTTAAAGAAAAGCTTCCCAAGCTGTCTATGAGAAACATTTCCAAATGTTTCGGTGCGACTGTCGCATTAGATAATGTTGATATTGCTGTCTATCCCGGCGAGATACATGCTCTTATCGGAGAAAATGGTGCCGGCAAAAGCACATTGATGAAAGTATTGTCAGGAGCAATCGCTCCCGACAAGGGACAAATGGAGCTTGACGGCAAACCATACCATCCACACAATCCTTTGGCCGCACGCACGAGCGGTATCGGTATGATTTATCAGGAATTATCGCTGGCCGGACATCTCACAGTAGAAGAAAACATTCTTCTGGGTATGGAGCCGTCCGTATGCGGACTAATCAAACGCAAAGATGTTCGGCAAAAAACCGCTCAAGCCCTAAGCTATTTTGACCATCCGGAAATTACCCCCGGAACCAAAGTATGTACGCTTTCTGTCGGGGCTCAGCAACTTGTAGAAATTGCCCGCGCCATTGCAGTAGGTTGTCAGATACTTGTATTCGACGAACCCACAAGCAGTCTGTCCGGCCACGATGTACAAAGATTGTTCAAACTGATTAAACAACTTAAAGACCGTGGTATGGCTATTATTTATATTTCACATTTTCTGGAAGAAATCAAAGAAATTGCCGACAGCTTTACAGTGTTGAGAGACGGCAAATCGGTCGGCAGCGGCAATATTACAGATACCTCAACGGAGAATTTGATTTCGCTAATGGTAGGTCGCGAACTGGGCAAACTCTATCCGCGGTCAAACAGAACTTCCGGAAAAGTATTGATGGAAATAACCGACCTTGCTGGCGCAGAAAAACCAACACAAGCCTCGTTTGAACTGCATCAGGGAGAAGTACTTGGCATTGCAGGATTAGTAGGAGCAGGCAGAACCGAAATGATTCGGGCCATATTTGGACTCGACTCTGTCAAAAAAGGTAAAATCCGCATCGGAAGTTATTTCGGTCCGGCATCGCCCATCCGGCGGTGGTCTGAGGGGGTCGGCTTATTAAGTGAAGACAGAAAATGCGAAGGGCTTGCACTTTCGATGAGTCTTGCTGATAATATAACAATGACCAATCTTTCAGGTTTTGGCCCATTGGGCATGATAATACCCGCAAGACAATTAGCTGCTGCAAAATTCTGGATTGATAAATTAAATGTTAAATGTCAGGGACCAAAACAGAAAGCTGTTGATCTCTCCGGCGGAAATCAGCAAAAAGTAGCTATTGCCAGATTACTGCAGCACAACGTTGATATTCTTCTTCTCGACGAACCTACACGCGGAATCGATGTGGGGAGTAAAAAATTGATTTACGAATTAATAGACAAAATCGCCTGTGGTGACAAAGATAAAGGCATACATCCTAAAGCCGTCCTGATTATCAGCAGCTATCTTCCCGAGCTTTTGGGCATCTGTGATAGAATAGCAGTTATGTGCAGAGGCCGCCTTAATCCGGCTCATTTAACCAAAGAAGTCAGCCAGCAGCAAATTATGTTCGAAGCGACAGGTTCGAACGGCAGAGATAAATTTCAAAAATAATTAAGGATATAATTGCAGTGAAAATGATTGACGACAACAAATTCAGCCTTATGTCCGTTCTAAATAAATTTGGGCCTTTTTTGGGGCTATTGTTAATCTATGGCTTGCTGGTTGCTTTCGGCCCGGACAACTTCGGCAGCGCGGCAAATTTGGAAACCATTGCCAGACAAACATCGATTGTCGGCATTGCAGCGCTGGGGATGACTTTGGTAATTATTTTAGGCGGCATTGATTTGTCGGTCGGCTCAATTGTAGCGCTCGGCACAGTTATCGCTGCTTCTGTTTTGCAGTACCTCGTGTCAAAAACAGAAGCATCATCCATGTTTGATATGTTGTCTCTTCGAGCCGACGCATGGATGGCAATAGTAGCCGTTGTCGCCGTGTTAGTTGCTTCTGCGATATGCGGAGTTATCAACGGCCTTATAATTACAAAGCTTAAGGTTGTTCCATTTATTGTTACACTCGGTACGCTGCTGCTTATTCGCGGCACTGCAAAAGGCCTGGCAAATCAGCAAAAAGTTGACGCTCCTTTTTCATGGCTCAATCAACTCCTTGCGCCGCCTTCCTATGAACAGCGATGGATTCTTTTCGCTCCTGGCGTGTGGATTATGATAATACTGGCTTTGCTCGTAATCTGCATACTTAAATATACCCGATTTGGAAGACACATTTATGCAATCGGCTCAAATGAACAAGCCGCAAGATTATGCGGCATAGCCGTGGAAAAAGTCAAGCTGATGGTCTATATAACAGCTGCATGGCTGGCTGGCATTGCGGGCATACTGCAGTTTTCACGGTTAAGTGTCGGCGACCCAACTGTTGCTTCCGGAATGGAACTGGATGTCATTGCTGCCGTTGTAATCGGAGGCGGCAGCCTGAGCGGCGGAGAAGGTTCGGTTACAGGAACAATAGTCGGTGCACTTATAATGACAGTCATACGCTCCGGCTGCTCACAAATAGGATTGCCGAACTGGATACAGGAAATTGTTACCGGTATAATAATTGTCATGGCTGTTACAATCGATCGCATGCGTCATTCTAATACAAAGTGAATACAAGGTCACGATGAACTACATCTTGCATGGTTCTTTTAGTTTATACTGATGCGATTCCTTCTGCCGGCTATTGACTGTCAAATTTGACACACTATAACTTATACCAATTGGTATAAGTTCTGCATAATTAATGGATGGGAGTTTCTTTGTAAAGGGTATGGTAGTGAATACAAGAGAAAGATTTTTGGAAGTTATGAATTTTAATACCAATGTTCGCTCGCTCAAATGGGAATTTGGTTACTGGGGCGAAACTATCAATAACTGGTATGCACATGGCCTTCCAAAAAAAAATTATCCTAAGATTGAAACGCAAATTACTACGCCGACTTCGACGCTTTATACTTACGCATGGTCTAACAGGGGAAAAGGTGTGAACCGTTTACCAAACGGATTTCCGGTAATGGCCGGCGGGTTGTATTGGCCTACACAGGGGTTTGCGCTCGATAATGACGTTCGCAGTCATTTCAAGATGGACTATACGCAGGTAATGGTCGATGTGAATTTGCTGTGGGACCCGATGTTTGAGATAAAAGTTTTGCAGGAAGACGATGCCTCTATGACATATATAGACATTGACGGCGTAAAAAGAATGTATCTCAAAGATGAAGCTACCATTCCGACATCGCTTGAATGGCCTATTAAGGACAAGGCAAGCTGGGAAAAATTAAAAGCAGAGCGTCTCAATACTAAAAATATTTCAACAAGATTCCCTAAGAATTGGAATGAGCTTGTTAAAGAATATAAAAACAGGGATTATCCGCTTGCGCTGGGCGGGTATCCGCATGGTTTTTTCGGCACATTGAGCCATCTTATTGGCTATGAGAATCTGTTTATGTGGTATGCCCTCGAACCAGAACTTATCCACGACATCCTCAAAACCTTTACTGACCTTTGGATAACGGTCTATGAAGAAGTTCTAAAGCAGGTCGAAGTTGACCATTTGCAGATATGGGAGGATATTTCATTCGGCAAAGGTCCTATGATATCGCCGGCGATGGTGAAAGAGTTTATGTGTCCGTACATTAAGCAAGTGGTTGATTTCTTAAAGGCACGCGGCGTAAATATCATTCTGCTCGATACTGATGGCGACTGTAATTCTATCATCCCGCTGTTTATGGAAGCCGGCGTTACCGGTATGTATCCATTTGAAACTCACTGCGGAATGGATATTGTAAAAGTGCGCAAGCAGTATCCCAAACTGCAAATTTTAGGCGGCATCCCTAAATCGGAAATACAACTCGGCAAAAAACGCATAGATGAAATTCTTGAGCCTGTTGAAAAAGTTCTAAAAACCGGCGGCTATATCCCATTCGGCGACCACTTTATTCCGCCAGATGTGAATTTTGAGAATTTCAGTTACTATCGAAACAAACTTAACGGCCTGATTAACGCCAAAGGCGACCTCTAACAAAAAATATCGGAGTTATTATGAACCATCGAAATGCAGCGGGAAATTTGGCGATAGATGAATCTCACATCAACGGTTTTTTTGTTTGGAAAGTGGCGTTTATCGCCGCAATGGGCGGACTGCTTTTTGGCTATGATTTTATGGTCATTGGCGGAGCGACCATATTTTATGAAAACTTTTTCCATTTAACGGGCAGGCCCGACCTGCTGGGACTAAGTGTCGGCTCTTCGCCTGTCGGATGTATTCTTGGTGCGGCATTTTCGATGTTTTTCTCGGATTTATACGGGCGAAAAAAACTGCTGATATGGGCATCAGTTCTTTTCGGCGTATCTGCTGTAGGAACCGCGATGGCAGGAAATTTTGTGGCATTTAATATCTTTCGTCTCATCGGCGGCGCTGGCATTGGGTTGGCTGCGAATCTCTCACCTATGTATATCGCAGAAATATCGCCGACAAGTTATCGCGGAAAGGTAGTTACGACAAACCAGTTTACTATAATGATTGGTATTGTGCTTTCGCAAATTGTAAATCTATTCGTGCAACAGCATGGTGAAAAAATCGGCTTGACTGCTTCCGGTATGTCATGGAATGAGGTTATGGGGTGGCGATGGATGTTTGGTTTTATGGCAATACCTGCGATAGGTTTTTTTGCATTGATTTTCACCGTGCCGGAAAGTCCAAGATGGTTAGTCAAAAAAGGCAGAAAAGAAGAGGCTGAAAAAGTGCTCGCGATGGTCGGCGGCGCATCATACGCAAAAAACGAAGTGGCCGACATTTCCTCAACGATATCTGACGAGGAAATTGCCAAAATAAATATAAGAGAACTTTTTGAGCCTAAACTTTTCAAAATTATTCTTCTTGGTATGTTCCTCGCTGTCATTCAGCAATGGAGCGGCCTTAACAGCATCTTCGCGTATTCACATCAGATATTCAAAGATGCGGGTATCAGCGTTTCTGGGACAATGCTTTCTCTGGTTTTCCAGGGCCTTACAATGCTCATATTCTGCGTGGTGGCGATGTTTATTGTTGACCATATAGGCCGAAAGTCTCTTATGATTGTCGGCACACTCGGAATATCAATAATACACCTGCTTATAGGCTTGAGTTTCCATTATCAAAAGACCGGCATTTTGGTTGTCGTTCTTGTGATGATTGCGATTGCTCTCTACGCTATGACACTTGCGCCGATTGTGTGGGTCTTGCTTTCCGAACTTTTTCCAAACAGAGTTCGCGGAGTAGCAATGGGTATCTCCGTCGTGGCGTTATGGGTGGGATATCTCATTTTGACTTATACGTTTCCGATAATGCGAGAACAAATCGGCATCGCGAAAACATTCTGGATATATTCGGCGTTTTTGTTTGTTGCCTTTTTGGTTATCTGTTTTGCCCTGCCTGAAACAAAGGGTAAATCACTCGAACAAATAGAACGAGATCTTTTCGGCAAACACAAACTGTAAGAGAATGGTTTTGCTAACAGGAGATAAGTATGAGTATTAAAGGAACGAACCGAGTTAAAGCAAAAACAGTTCTTGAAAGAGAGGAAATCAACGGTAAAATGGGTGTCAAATGAACTGAAGATGCCTTTTCATAGAAAAATATTTTTGTGTCATTTTGGCTGACGACATCTATTTATACCAGCTCATCCAGATAGAGTCATATTGAAAGAAAAGAAAAACTATGAAACATTACACAATAGGCCTTGATTACGGCTCTAACTCTGTTCGCTGTATTCTTGTAGATGTTAAGAATGGTAAAGAACTTATTGCCGATGTTTTTGGTTACCCAACCGGCAAGATGGGCATAATGCTCGATATGGCAGACCACAATATCGCCCGTCAAAATCCACAGGATTATATTAATGGTCTGGAAACAACCGTAAAAAACGTAATTAAGGCTGCGAAAAAAGCTGATAAGGACTTCGATTCATCCAAAGTTATCGGCATTGGAGTCGATACTACCGGTTCAACCCCTATTCCGGTAGATGAGCATGGAGTTCCGCTTGGCATGAGAGATCAGTTTAAAAAAAATCTTAATGCCATGTCGTGGCTGTGGAAAGACCATACAGGCTATGCCGAGGCGGCTGAAATTACAGCCCTTGCTAAAAAAATAAGGCCTCAATATCTTGCCAAGTGCGGCGGGACATATTCATCGGAATGGTTTTTCAGTAAGATACTTCATTGTTTGCGTGTTGATGGCAAGGTTTTTGACGTAGCTTATACATGGGTTGAGCATGCTGATTATATGACCGGCTTATTAACAGGCACAGGCAATCCAAAATTGATTAAAAGATGCAGATGCGCCGCAGGTCATAAGGCAATGTTTAACGACAGCTGGGGCGGGTATCCGGATAAAGAATTCTTATCCAAACTTGACCCTAAACTCGGCAACTTTCGAGATACGTTAAGCGATAAAACTTATGCAATTGGCACTGCGGCAGGCAATCTGACTAAAGAATGGGCACAAAAACTTGGCCTGCCTGAAGGCATTCCAGTTGCGATGGGCGCTTTTGATGCTCATCTTGGCGCAGTCGGCTCCGGTATTAGAAGCGGCAGTCTTGTTAAGATTATCGGCACAAGTACCTGCGATATGGTTGTAGCCTCCAATTCAGAAAAACTGCCGGATATTCCTGGTATATGCGGGATTGTTGACGGGTCAATATTGCCTGATTTCCTCGGTCTTGAGGCTGGTCAATCTGCTGTCGGCGATATTTTCAACTGGTTTGTAAATTATATCCAGCCCGGAGGCAAAGAGGCAGGCGACCATATTGCTCTGACTGAAAAAGCTGCAAAGCTTAAACCGGGACAATCCGGTTTGCTTGCATTGGACTGGAATAATGGCAATAGAACTATTCTTGTTGACCAGCGATTAACAGGCCTGCTGCTTGGCCAGACACTTCATACAAAACCTGAAGAGATTTACAGGTCGCTGATAGAAGCAACCGCTTTTGGAGCGTTGACAATTATCAATCGTTTTGAAGAATACGGCGTAAAAATTAACGAAGTTATCAACTGCGGCGGCATAGCAGAAAAAAATTCAATGCTTATGCAGATATATGCAGATGTTACCGGCAGAGAGATGAAAGTTTCGCGTTCAACACAGACCTGTGCGCTGGGTTCTGCAATTGCGGCAGCGGTAGTTGCTGGCAAGGAAAATGGCGGCTATGACAATTTTGCCGATGCCCAAAAGGCCATGACTGGCGTTAAGGGAAAAACATATAAGCCGATAAAGCAAAACCATATCGTATATTCAAAGTTGTATAAGCTTTACAGACAGGTTCATGATGCCTTTGGCACAGAAGCTTACAGTGGAAAACTTTATAATGTAATGAAAGATTTGCTGGAAATCAAAGAAAGCAGCAGGGATTAATTATGATAGAAGAATTAAAGATAAATGTCTGCCGAGCCAATATTGAGCTTAAACAGCAAAATCTGGTCTTGTACAGCTGGGGTAATGTCAGCGGTATCGACCGTACTGCGGGCATTGTCGTAATAAAACCCAGTGGCGTGCCGTATAATGAACTTACGCCCGACAAGATGGTCGTGGTTGATATTGCTGGTAAGATTATTGAAGGTACATTGAAACCGTCATCCGATACACCGACACATCTTGAATTGTATCGTAATTTCAAGGAAATCGGCGGAGTATGTCATACCCATTCCTGCTATGCGACAATGTGGGCGCAGGCCTGCCGTGAAATTCCTTGTTTTGGCACCACTCATGCAGATTATTTTTACGGAGCAGTGCCGGTGACCGAGCAACTCACTGACAATGATATCAATGGTGAGTATGAATTTAACACCGGCAAGGTAATTGTGCGACGATTTGCGGAGATTGATCCGCTATCAATGCCTGCGGTGCTGGTGGCAGGGCATGGGCCGTTCACATGGGGTACAACGCCGATGGCGAGTGTCGAATCGGCGATAGTACTGGAAGAGGTGGCAAAGATTGCTGCTGGCACACTTACCATTAATCCAAACCAGAAAGCTATCAAGCGGATACTACTTGACAAACATTATTTGCGTAAACATGGTAAAGATGCTTATTATGGACAAAAATAGAAATGTGGCAATTATGAATAAGCAAACATTCGGTGTGGTCGTGAGTAATAGAGGATTTTTTATTACATTCTTGCCTGCAGAATAACAAACATTGTCAACACAACTGGATGCCGTGCGGTCAAGAAATTCATACGCATCTTTGAGTATGCGTGATTACAACAGTAATTCTTGCGATTTCAAGCATTTACGATAAATTACCAGGATGAAAACAGACGATACTTTGACACCGCCAAGAAGCTGGATAAATGTAGCTGTCATCGCTTTGGTCGCCCGGATTTTATGCTGTGAACTTGTCTTGCAGAATGAATATCTCAAGGCCGAGAACCGCATACTCAAATCGAAAGTATCAAAACGACTCAGTTTTACCGATGATGAGCGGCGTACACTCGTCGATGCCATATCTTATGAAAACTCGAGTGGCAACCAAAGGTACTGTTTCGCCTTCTTTTTACCATCATCATAAATTATAGCATTCCCGACGCTTACAAAATCTCGTTCGTTTCCTTGTGGGAGAATTCTCAAATTGGCGACTTCTTCGCGGTGGTGTGAATAATCTCGCCGACATGTGCGACCATCGGAATCAACTCTTGTGCCGTTTTTAATTTCGCGACAAGTTGCAAGAAATGGCGATGCCCTGCCGCCTCGAATTCTGCATCACACCATCTTTGTGGTACGCATAAAATTCTTCTATCATTCAGCTTTAGCTCGGCTATAATTGTCGGCCATAATTGAAAGGGATGCTATATGAAAACTCGACCATGGACAGTGCTACTGGTAATGCTGGCAGGATGGATGAACTTCACAGCCAAGTGACGCGACCAACAAAGGCTGGCGTGTTCAGAGAGTCAGTCTCTCAGTGTCCCCATAGCTTGAACGGCAGGAAAGCGGGAAGCCAAATGACCCAGATTCCAGGCAAGTCACCGGGCAGTAGCTCACAGATTGCATATTGCAACTATTTACCAGACTCGTCTTTTGTCTGGCTATTGGCTACTTTTTCTCTGTTGGTTTTGCAAGCATCACGAACTTGTTCCACCAAACGCGTAGCGATTATCTCAATATTTTTGCGAACATTGTCTTCTTTCATAATCCATACCTTAAAAAACATCAGCCTAATCAAGTGTATGCAGTAGAGTCGCTTCTGACGGAAAAAATGTTGATGGTAAAATTTATTTATCTTGTCAAGGGGCAAAATGGATGATTTATGTATACATACTGTTTTGTTGAAATTTGGGATAATTATCTGTATAATCAGGATTGTAAAATTTGTGTTACTTCACCTATGCCACAATAACAGATTTACAGCAAGTTGTGTGGTGTTGAAATTTTTTGTGTTTTACTGGCAATAAAGGCCGAAATTAAAAATTTTGTTTTGATTTTTTAAAAATGTTATCTACAAACAGCCATCCAGAAACGACATCCATGAGAAGCATAGATGTAGCCCAGAAAGTTTTTGAGGAACATGGGGACTTTATAAGAAAGACCATCCAGTTCCGTCTGGGTAATGGACAGGAAGCAGAGGATTTGTTTCAGGACATGTTTCTATTTTTAGTTTCAAAACCTTTACCTGAAGACGTTAGGAATGTTCCGAGTTTTCTATACCGTGTGATTACTACACGTGTAATAGATAAATTCAGGCATGAAACTCGTGTAAAAAATCTTATCGGCAGGTATGCTCAAGAAAAGGAGCGGGCAAATGGGGAAAGTATTAAGCATTCTTTGATTGAAATAGCGGTGGAAGAAAAATCTGAAAAAATGTTTGAATTAGTCCAGAAAAATTTGTCAAAAAACGAGGCATTGGCTATTACACTAAGATACAAACATAATTTGGATATTAGTCAAACTGCCGATAAAATGAGAATTAAACCACGGTCTGTAAGCCGCTATTTATCCGTCGGCATCAGAAAGCTCCGTTGTATTGTAAAAGGTAATTGTGAGGAAAATTTATGAAATTTGCAGATGCAACAGGTTGTGAACAAGCGAGTATTTTTTATTATGATTATATTCAAGGGGCTTTAGATAATGTAAAGCCTTCGATATTATCTCATATTGAAAAATGTGCGTTTTGCAGCAGCGAAATTGAAAGATTGAAAGCAATCTTATTCAAAACCGCAGACCAAACCGCAAATGACACAGTAAGCCGGAAAGATAAACTGACAACTACAATTCTTGCATCGCATTTTTATCTGGCTGATAAGGAAGTTACCTGCGGAATTGCGAAACAATTTATTCCCAGTCTTGCCAGTTCACTGGTTGATATAAGAGTTCCCACTCCGATTACCGCCCATATCCAAAACTGCCCATTATGCAGGCATGACCTTGAGGTTATTCGTGGGCTTAAATTAACAGATGAGCAGCTGACTCGTTTGGGACGGGTTATAACAATCCAGACATTGGGATATAATCAGGATGTTTCGCAGGAGGGAATTGATTCGCTCGACGCCATAGGGGCTGATGATAATACGCTAAATATATTGAAACAAATACTTGAACGTCAGGAGTCCGGCATTGTTACAGAGTACATAACACGAAAAGAAATTAGTACGTCCGGTCACAATGATGCTCCTACCAAACAAATCAGGGTGCATAACCACAGTCAGGCCGGTAATTATAATGGTGTCATAAGATTAGCAAAACCTTTAGTTGCTGCAGCAGCCGTAATTGTTGCAATCTGGCTTTTTGTTGGAACATTTGCTAATGCAATCGAATATAACGATATTTATGATGCTCTCAACAGGATACAAAATATTTGCCTTATGGCCGGAGAATCTGGAGCCAATGAGCCAACACAGAAAGTATGGGTGTCAAACGCTTTGGATATTAAACTGTTTCAATCCGGCAATCGCTGGATATTATGGGATATTGAAAATAAAATCAAAAAAACACAAATAACGGGGCTGGATTCTTTCGAAGTTGACAATCTCACTAATACGGAAATTGCGAGTATCAAGCAAACTATGAATATTCCTTTGGGAGTGCTGCCATTTCAGAGTTACTCTTCCCTGCCGGAGAAGTACAGTTGGAAATCGTCTGTAAAAGATAAGACCGTCTTACAGGTTCAAAACACTTATGTTTACGATTTGTTATGGACAGACAATACAACTAATAACCGTGTAATTTCATACAAGTGGCGTGCCTACATAGACAAAGACACTATGTTGCCCAAAAGAGTAGAAAATTGGCGAAAACAATCTGCCGAACAGTATGAATTGACAGGCTGGACAACTATAACATATCCAACCACGCAGGAAGTGAAAGATTTGATTTCTTCTATCGCCCCTGCTGGGAAATGACTTGATTAGGTATCCATGTCTTATAAATGGCTGGGTAGATATTTTCTTTAGGCACAAATAATTCCTCTGCCTTTAGCTGTTTAGTATGGCCGTCAGCATAACCGACATTAACAGTTTTCCTTAAGTGCCGTCCATTGATAGCGTCATTCCTATGCTCTGGGTATAAAGTTCTTTGAGAAATTGCCTTAATACCCGGTACATAAAACGAGCGTTCTCTGATAGTTTCGTATGGTTTAACTTTCGAATCGGTTACTCCCTGCCAGCTTATCAGGCTGTAACCACTGTCAACTATCAGCAATTTACTTTCCGGCCTCGAAATTTTGGACGCACCAAAAGGATTGCCAACATATTCTCCTGATGAGTGTGGAGTGTTGGCATCTTTACATATTGCTCGATTAACCCCATAATTACCACATAGGATATTAGGTTTGGTGGAAATGTCCTGCACACCTCTTGATGGACACCATAAAACACGGCTGTCTGTTTTTGCCGCATCAAAAGTATAACCCAAAAGTTGAAACCACCACTTACCTGCTTTGTCACGTGAAGGAACGCCCGCACAATTTCCTGCTGAATAACTCATTGATGCATCATCATTAACCCCGTATGGAAAAACGCTGTTCTGGTTCTCATATAATGCCAGCGAAATCTGAATTTGCCTTATATTTGAGGAGCAAATCACAGTCCTTGCCTGCAACCGTGCTGCCCGCAAAACAGGGAGAAGCATTGCCATAAGCAAAGCAATTATGGCAATTGTGCCAAGCAACTCAACAAGAGTAAAAGCAAAACGCCTCATAAATTGCCCATTTTATCATAAATTAGCCAAAGGTAAAGTAGCAGTGTCAATTTTTTAGCAAAAAGTTTTTTTAAATCAACATTTATTCTGCCAAAATCGACTTATACTTCGAAACCGTGTCCGCCGAGGTGTATGGGAAATGCAATCGGAGGGCGTTGATTTATGCGGCCGTTTCAAATGGAATTGTCCCGGTCGGATGTCAAGATAGGCACAGATTCAGTTCTGTGCCTGTCCTCCTCTTGGTACAGTTTGGATTGGGGTTGATATAAAAAAACGTGAGGCTGGGCCCGCCCGGCGTGGGTGGCGACACTGGCTGTGATCGTAGTCACCCGGCCTCTGTTTTTTTATCAATGGTGAACGAGCAGACGGTATATTTTTCAATTTTGGCAATGATTATGGTTGTCGTGCTAACCGCAGATATTTACCAGCAGGCACGAATTTTGTGTTGACGCCATTCGGTAATAAGTGCGCAATTACCTGGGTAATAGGGGTCTTCACCGCACAACGCAGATAAGCTGCCTATAAGCCCGGTACCTGTACATTCTCCTCCATTTACATCCTCTTTGCAGCCATTGCGGCCGTACCAGACTGTATATCTGCCGATACACGGTATAAGAGGGCTCGGAGTTTCCTGGCAGAACTCAACGTCATACACCTGGAGCACCTCAGTGCAGGAATATTTCCCAAAATCTGTACCGGAGGCTCCAACTATTTCTACCAAGTCGTTGTCTGAAATATCAGTATAATTTTCCTGTATGCTCATCGATTTATCTGAAACAAATAAAACAACCGTGTTTGTGTCTATGCCTGCGGAAACAAATTTTTCAAGCGGAATATCATAACACAATCTATTTCCAGCCATATCTATAACCCACACATTGTCGTTTTCAATGTGGCTGAAGACTACATAATGTTTTTCCCATGGCAGATATACTATTGGCTTGTAATTTGTCAACTTGTTTAATGCCCGAACATTTATTCTTGCTGCCAGACTTTGTAACCCCATCTCTCTGACAAACACCTGCATATCCAACAAGCTGGTACCTGCTTTAGAGGTGTCAACCAATACCGCAAGGTTATTGTCAGTAATATTGACTTCAAGTGATTCCATTACATATTTTAAGGCCGAGGTGGCACAATTTTTATTATATCTGCCATCAGACTTGCTCATAGCCGCTAATTTTTTCTCGACTAATTCCTGCGCATTAATCATAGGTGAGTACTGACATAGCAATGAAATGTCTGAACCGGAGCGATACTCTATCAGTGTGTCTTGCTCATAGGAAACAACAAAAGCAGCATCCCTTGGCTTTTCTATGTTTATACTATCGAATACCCAGTAGTCATAGGAAATCAACTGTCCGGAGTTTTGACAATCCGCATATCTTTCAATCAAAATTGTAGCAGGAATCCACCTCCCGCCTTTCAGCACATAGTTTGAGTATTCCTGTGAAATACAGGATTTGTTGGCAGAACTGCTAATTACATTCTGCACCACGGCATAGTCTTTCGCCTTGTCTAATATCATAGACAGCTTGATGCCAGTGGAATTTTTTATAGTTAGACGAATAGCCGGCTGTCCATTGTTTTCTATCTCGGCTGCATCAATTTCATTATCTATCAGTTTTTCATACGCATAGAATCCATACCCCCACGGGACAATTCCAGCCGTCAGACAACCCGTTACCGTTGGCGGTGTGTCCGTTATATTATCGGTTGAAATTGCTGATTTGGATTGTTTGAAATACATATTGTATCTTTGGCCATCCCAGACATATACGTTTCTTTCATTCAAGTACGAATCTGGCCTGGCCAGAGAATTGGGTTGCCCATCAACAGCTTCGGAAACAACATCGACTTCCCAGTTGAATTTATTTCCATCATACTTGATTGATTCGGTGGATTTTATTGTACGCTTTTCCGCCATGTTAAATGATTCATGAGTTGCCTCTATTGTCCCCTGTGGAATCCACGCCCAGCGGAGGGTACTTGTCAAATGGCTGATAAGTTGTACGGTTTCGCTCCGGCTAAGTGTCCTGTCCGCAAAAAGCGACGACGACATCACAAAAACCCAAATAAATAACATCGCGATAATTCTGCTGTTCATAATATAAACCTTTTAAAATTTTTTATTAAATTACAGGCCTTCAGTACGTTTCTGCTGAATTTTCGATACTCTTTATAAACTCATTCCAGTCATTTTCGCTTATGCTTTGACTGATGTTGGGGTCTGTCTTCCATATTTCCTCAAGCCAGTCAATCATTTCGGTAACATCAAAGCTTTCAGATGCCGAGTCGATTGCTGATTCAAGACTTTCACTTTGAGAATCCAAACCGCTGCTGGGAACCATCATCATTTGCTGCGAAGGAAGAGCCTGATGAATTATAATACTTTCTAATTTAGGATATAAGGCTGAATAATCTTTCAAAGTCAGAATCACATCGCCTTCTCCCTGACAGGTAAATACAAAACTGGCCAGATTGCCATCGTTAACATCCGAAAACCAATTAACTGCTGATAAATAAATCCCCTCTGTCTGTGCATAACCAGGCCCTGCATAATCATAATAATCATCTCTTGGCTCCGCAAGCAATCTGGCCGTACTGTTGTTCCATGTGTTTGAATCGCTGCCGCTGTATTCTCTGTTGTCAATACTGCCGAGATTCGTGTCGGAAATTATCACATCCGTATCGAAAGCTATAAGATGCCCTTGTTCTGTGGTTGTCATTCTAAGATACAATGTGATGCTCTCGTTCACATCAATAGTGATTTCATTATTATCGTTAATGTCAACAAGACGAAGTATAATATTGGGGTCAACAAGCGGCTCATTGGGTTCGTTTGGTTCATTCGTATCCGGCGGTTCAGTATTATTAGTATCACCTGGTATTGCCGGCCAGAGCCAAAAATCCATAAATCCACCTAAATCCACCAAATTGATGTTACCATCTGAATTTAGGTCGGTTTTGTCGCACCAATTAGGGTCTGCACAATCAGTTCTGCCCCAATTTAAGGCCAGAGTTGTATAATCCCTAAAATCCACCTGACCGTCGTTATTGAAATCTCTGCTCTGCACCTGTGTGAAAACAATATAATAATTTGGGTCATCCCAGCTTATGGCATAATCATAAAAGCCCACATAGCAATTGCCGGGTTCATTTGCTTCATAATCAACGATAAACCAGTTGCCAATCTGTACGCTGTTAGGTTCAGAATTTCCATCTACCGGATAGAAATTAAATAGCTCAAACCCCCATATTGAAGAGTCTTTCCAGCCGGTTACTTTTGCAAGCAATCCTGCATCTTCCAGATGCGAACCTGTATAGTTCCTGGTATTTGCATCATAATCTCGTGCTGAGAGCGTTCCCAATGCCCGGTCGTTGCCATCAATATACAGACCGCCGCTCCACATATCATTGTTATCTGAACTAACCACAAGGGCAAGTTTTGTACCCACCATTATGGGCCGGTCATTAAATGGTGTTGTTCCGTCCGACTCATAAACAGACAAATCGACCTGCCCCAATACTAATGAGGCAAAAATAACGACTATATAAGTGCAATATCTTGACATATTTTAATTCCAGCTCGATGTTATCTTAAATATCCTCCTGTTCGACGCAAACGAGAGCAGATAAATACAAAAGTTCTATTCATAGTCAGCTTTCGCACTTTTAAAAGGTGAAAAATCGGCTTTAATGGTCTCAAAAAGACGATTATGAATTAATGTTACTTTCGGGAAAAGCCCCGTAAGTGATAAAAAAACATAAAAGCAACTCATGTGCCATTTTACCTATCTTTATATTTTGAAAAAGTGCGAAACTTAACTCATATCATAAGTCGTAAAAAAACACGTTGGTGTTGACGGAAAAATGAATAATTACAAAAAATGATGCCATTTTGAAATGCGGGACAGAATTGTTCATCAAAAAGTTAGGAAATGCCAAGCATCGAACATCAAGGTGCCACCGCTGTATATGTTTCCATATCTCCCACCCTGCCTTGTCCAGAAGTAGAATACTCTCTCCTGCGCGCGTAGTTACACGCAATAGATGCAATCCAGTGCAATGTGGTGCAATACTTGCAATGCTTTTTAGAAACAACTTGTAATTTGTCGTGAATTATAGCTCATTGTGGGTAAATGAGTTACGTAAAAAAGCCGAAATTCGCAAGTTCTGAAACGTCACCGCATGGCATGCAAGAGGTCGCAAGTTCGAATCTTGTTGGCTCCATTTTGTAAGCCCTTGTAAAACAATAAGTTATAAAGACTTTTTGTGGGTGTTCGCTTAAAATAGTGTTATATTTCAAGAAATTCCCTGTATTTGTCCGATATTTGCAAATTTTTGATGAGTTTTGGCGATTTTAGCCACGAATTTCGAGGGTTTTTACGGATTTTTACAGGTTTTGATGTGGTTTTTGCAGGTTTTTATTCAGGACTAAACAATTCTGGATTTATCAGTAACGCGTGGACAGCAGATCTGTCCACCCTACGGGCTGCGCAATATTTACAAAAAATCATAAAAAATATATTGACAGGAATTTTCTCAAAGTTTATAGTATCCATATTAAATCCATAGGAATAATAGGATAATAAATAATAAGAACGAAAAAATTATAACTGAAATCGCACAAGCCGTTGCAGGACAGGGCTATCGACTGGACAACGTTCGGCGCAACTGATACAATACGGAATCGTTTGGAACTTTGTGTTCAGCACGCAATACGCATTCTAAAATGAAAATCAAAAATTAAAAATAAAAAATGCGGATTCGGCCTAAAGGCCGAAGCTGTTTTTATGACCCTGCCATACAAGATGGCAGGGCTAAACAAAATTTTAAAATAATAAAACGCGTGGACAGCAAAGCTGTCCACCCTACAAAACTGAAAGCTGAGACTATTTTAAAGGAAAAAACATGAGCAAAATAGACAGTAAATTGAAATTAGAGACAATCGCTCTGCACGGCGGACAGGAAGCAGACCCGACGACCGGCTCGCGGGCAGTGCCGATTTATCAGACGACATCGTATCAATTCAAAGACGCCGACCACGCGGCAAATTTGTTCGGACTTCGCGAGTTCGGCAACATCTACACCCGCCTGATGAACCCAACGACAGACGTGCTGGAAAAGCGCATCGCCCTGCTCGACGGCGGAGTCGGCGCATTGGCAACGGCAAGCGGGCAAGCAGCGATTACGCTTGCGCTGCTGAATATCGCACAGTCAGGCGACGAGATTGTATCGGCAGATAATCTTTACGGCGGGACGTACAACCTTCTGCATTACACGTTCGCAAAGTTCGGCATAAAAGTTAATTTTGTAAAGTCAAACGACCTGAACGGTTTTCAGAAAGCGATTACGCCAAAGACGAAAGCGATTTACGCGGAGTCAATCGGCAATCCGAAATTAGACGTGGCGGATTTGGAGGGCATCGCAAACGTGGCGCATAAAAACGGGATTCCGTTTGTTTTGGATAATACGGTATCGCCTTATCTGCTTCGGCCAATTGATTATGGCGCTGATATAGTCGTTTATTCGGCGACGAAATTCATAGGCGGCCACGGCACAAGCCTCGGCGGACTGATTGTCGATTCGGGCAAGTTCGACTGGACAAACGGCAAATTCCCTCTAATCGCAGGGCCTGAACCGAGCTATCACGGGCTGAACTTTGTCGAGGCTCTGAAGCCATTGGGAAATATCGCTTATATTATCAAAGCGAGAGTATCGCTGCTGCGAGACCTTGGGCCTGCGTTGTCGCCTTTTAATTCGTTCCTGTTTTTGCAGGGATTTGAGACGCTGCATTTGCGGATGCCGAGGCATTCGGAAAACGCACTTGTCGTAGCGGAGTATTTGAGCGGGCATCCGAAAGTTTCGTGGGTGAATTATCCTGGATTGAAATCAAGTCCCGAAAGAGAAAGAGTAAAGAAATATCTGCCTAAGGGAGCCGGTGCGATTTTGGGTTTTGGAATTAAGGGCGGGCTTGAAGCGGGTAAAAAGTTTATCAATTCGCTTGAACTTATTTCTCATCTTGCCAATGTCGGCGACGCGAAGACGCTGGCTATTCAGCCGGCAACGACGACGCATGAGCAGCTTTCGCCTGCAGAACAATTAGCAACGGGAGTAACGCCTGATTTTATTCGTCTGTCAATAGGCATCGAGAATGTTGACGATATTATCAATGATATTGAGCAGGCATTGCAAAAAAGTTAAAAACTAATGCTACTCTGCGAAGTAGCGACTTCGCTACGAAGCACGAGAAGTGAAAAGTGAAAAATTATAGAATCGCCTTCCGTCTTCGCTACGCTTCGACGAGACAGGGCGGCGATGAGATTTTAATTGACCGCTCCATTATCCACCGTCGCTAAAGCTATGGCGGGACGTGCTGTCGCGGCTCTGATTACGTCGTCGTTCTCCTCGGCTGCGTTCGGAATGACGGAGACGCACAGCCGTGCATCTTTACGAAACACCCTGCGCTTCCGTCTTCGCTGCGCTACGCCGCGACAGGTTCGCGTGGGCTCTGATTGTGGGCGAACACATAGGTTCGCCCCTACGAACCCGCCGAATCCGTCTTCGTCTGCGACTACGCCGAGACAGGTAAATCGGCGGGCTAACTACCGCGTGGACAGAAAATCTGTCCACCCTACACGCTGTGGAATCGCCTTCCGTCTTCGCTACGCTTCGACGAGACAGGGCGGCGATGAAGTTTAAATGACCCCGCCAAAGTATTGGCGGGGCTAACCTGCGCGGGAATAGTTTTTTTGGAGTAAAGAAATGGCAAAGATATATGAAGACATCACAAAGACCATAGGACATACGCCTTTGGTAAAACTAAATAAAATCGCTGAAGGAACGAATGCAACTATTCTGGCAAAAATTGAATCATTCAATCCGCTTTCAAGCGTTAAGGACAGAATCGGCATAGCAATGATTGAAGAGGCGGAAAAAAAGGGGCGGCTACGAAGAGATTCTGTAATTATCGAGCCGACAAGCGGTAATACCGGAATCGCTCTGGCGTTTGTGGCGGCGGCGAAAGGATACAAGCTGATTCTGACGATGCCGGAAACGATGAGTACGGAAAGAAGGCAACTTCTTAAAATTTTTGGCGCAGAGCTTGTTCTTACCGATGGTACAAAAGGTATGAGCGGCGCAGTTGCGAAAGCTGAAGAACTTATCAAAGCAACGCCAAACAGTTTTATGCCGCAGCAGTTCAATAACCCCGCCAATTCCGAAGCGCATCGCAGAACTACGGCGGAGGAAATATGGGACGACACCGACGGTAAAATCGATATTCTCGTCGCCGGCGTAGGAACCGGCGGAACAATCACGGGGGTATCGGAAGTAATCAAAAAAAGAAAAAAGACATTCAAAGCAATCACGGTAGAACCTGATTCATCACCCGTTTTGAGCGGCGAAAAACCCGGGCCGCACAAAATTCAGGGGATAGGGGCAGGATTTATTCCAAATGTTCTCAATATGGAAATAATCGACGAGATTATCCGCGTAAAAGACTTTGACGCAGGGGAAACGGCAAGACGATTGGCTAAATCGGACGGCATATTGGCCGGCATCTCCGGCGGCGCAGCGCTGTGGGCGGCTCTGGAAGCGGCCAAACGAAAAGAAAACAGCGGCAAACTGATTGTAGTTGTTCTGCCAGATACGGGCGAACGATACCTCTCAACGTGGCTGTTTCAGTAGGCAGTAGATTGCTTCGTCAGCCTAAGGCTTCAGAGATGACATTGTTAAAAAAGTGAAAAAATAAAAGTGAATAATGAATAAGTAAACTTTCGCATTTTTCATAATGTTTTAAGCGACAGAAGTCTGTGATTGAAGATGTAGAAATGAGCGAAACTCTCTCATTTGTTGGAAGTTTGTGAAAATCCGTGCCTGGCGCTATGTCATAACCATTTTCAGAATCTCCAAGTTCGGGGTCATAAATATATGCAAATGGAACATTCGTACTTCATAATCACAATACTCCCTGGAAATTAACCGAGCTTGATATTGATATAGTTGTTCGAGCGGATCCCTTAATACACGGTTTGACAGATTTCCAAATGCAAATAGAAGAACTTTGCAGCGAAATTGCAAACGCGGGAGCAAAACAACTGGCGGTCAGCTATCTATTCCTGCGACCAGCCATTAAAAAAAGTCTGGAGTCGAACATTTCTGATAAGAAGCTGCTCGCAAAAATTATTGATTCCTATAAAACAGGCTGCAAAATTAAAATTGGAACTGGCAATTCTGCGGGAGTAGCTTTACCAGCAGATATTCGAAATCGTAACCATTCACAGTTTTTCTGGGATTAGCTTTGGATACGGTGTGCGGGCATAGGTTGCATTAAGGGCATCAACGAAGAAATCATAAACGCTGCGTTTATGCCGAGCACAAGTAGCGACAACCGTCCAGGCCCGTTCGCAAAAACGC